>Ga0268264_10005459_pt1 | contig 10775 bp, 11 predicted proteins | sample KBSSwiS32_FD_190357 | JGI IMG/M metagenome (GOLD analysis project Ga0268264, IMG submission 190357) | Switchgrass rhizosphere microbial communities from Kellogg Biological Station, Michigan, USA - KBS Switchgrass S3-2 (SPAdes) (version 2) | ecosystem: Host-associated > Plants > Roots >... | reverse complement strand
GCGGCGCCGGCGGACGTGGAGCAGTTCCGGGTGGGCGAGTCGGCCTGGTTGCTGGAGCAGGACCCGGCCGCGTTCCAGGGGATGACCCGCGACCACGCCGGCCAGTCCACCTTCCACTTCAAGCTCCCGCGCGAGACGCGGCGGCTGGACGTGAGGTTCGCCGAGGACCTGCGGGGCGCGAAGGTGGACGCGATGGTGGTGGCCGGCGGGCGGCAATTCAACCTGTTCGACGGCCGGCGGATCGCGGACGCCCGGCTCTCGCTGGAGTGGAGCGTGCCGGGCGCGGAGGCGCTGGAGGTCACCGTCCACCAGCACCTGCGGCCGGTGCCGGTGGTCGCCTCCTGGACGGTGGCGCGCTTCGTGGACCTGGGGGCGGAGCTGGACATCGCCCCGGCCTTCCGGGTGACGCGGTCGCTGTACTACCGCCACCCCGGCGGGCGGACGGTGGAGCTGTGCAACCTGCCGTCGCGGGCGCTGACGGTGGAGCGCGGCTCGCTGGTGGGCCTCCCGGCGTCGGTGCGGAGGGAGCGATGAAGACGAGGTCCCGCCCTCCGCCCGGCGTGCCGGCGCGGCACCACTTCGAGACGTCGGAGGTGACGCTGGTGGCGCCGTGGATCAGCTCGGCGCACGAGGGGCTGCGGGTGGCGCAGATCTCGGACGTGCACGTGGGGCCGGGCACGCCGGCGGCGCGGGTGCGGCGGGCGGTGGAGCGGATCAACGCGTTCCGCCCGCACCTGGCGCTGCTCACCGGCGACTACGTGACCCGGTCGAAGCGGCCGGTGGCGCGGCTGCGGGAGCAGCTGGGCGGCATCGCCGCGCCGACCTTCGTGGTGCTGGGCAACCACGACCACCAGGTGGGCGCGGCGGCGATCCGGAGCAGCTTCGAGTCCATCGGCTACACGGTGCTGCAGAACGAGCACGCCGTGGTGCGCGTGGGGCGCGCGCCGGTGGTGGTGGTGGGCGTGGACGACGGGCACACCGGCCACGACGACGTGGGGCGGGCGCTGCACCGCGCGCCGGAGGCCGCCACCCGCCTGGTGCTGGCGCACACGCCGGTCACCGCGCGGAAGCTGCCGGAGCACGGGCGGCTGGTCTGCTTCTCCGGCCACACGCACGGCGGGCAGATCGTCATCCCGCGCCTCACCGAGGCGGTGTTGCGACTCGCCGACCAGCCCTTCGTGCGGGGGCTGTACGAGGTGCGCGGCAACCTCCTCTACGTCAACCGCGGCCTCGGCTTCGGCCGCGGGAGCCCGCTGTTGCGCGTCGGGTCGCCGCCGGAGGTGGCGCTGTTCACGCTGTCGAGGAAGGCGCCCGGCCGCCGCCTACCGGCCGCCGCGGAGGAACGCCGCCGCGCCGAAGAGGAGGGCCAGTAGGACCGGCAACATGAGCCAGACCAGCATCATCGTCGCCAGCGTGCGGCGCGTGGTCTGCTGCTTGGTGCCGGCCACCGCGTCGGTGTGGGCCTCGCAGGAGGGGCAGAGGAGCTCCTCGGTCGCGCCACCCACGCAGGCCTCGCACACGAAGGCGCCGCAGCGGAGGCAGGTGCCGACGGATGGGCTCCCATGGTCGGCGCAGCGCGCCTGGTCCGCCTTCAGAGCGGCGGGAGCCTCCTCCTCCTCGGGCCCTGGTTCGCCGCCGGCCACCCAAGTCGCCAGCAGCGCGCTGGCGCGTTCGTGGGCCGCCTCCGGGACCAGCACCCGGACGTCGATCACGCTGCCGTAGAGGACGCCCAGCATGGCGTGGTGTTGCTCGCCCTGGACGACGCATGGAATTCCTTCCGCCTCCAGCCGCGACCGGAGCGCGCCCGCCTCGCCGGAGTCGCCGCAAGTGGTGAGCAGGACCAGGTTCGAGCTGTCGGCCATGAATCCGACGTTAGCGCACGGTGCGCAGCCGCGGTGGTCGCTCTCCCCGCCAGGCCCTGCTACACGGGCCTCGGCACGGGTCCTTCCGGGCCGCTCGAAGGAGAGTCGACATGGCTGGAAAGAAGCTGCTGATGCTGGTGGGGGATTACGTCGAGGACTACGAGGTGATGGTGCCGTTCCAGGCCCTGCAGATGGTGGGGCACACGGTCCATGCGGTCTGCCCGGACAAGAAGCAGGGTGACTTCGTCCACACCGCGGTGCACGACTTCGAGGGCGCCCAGACGTACAGCGAGAAGCCGGGCCACCACTTCACGCTCAACTTCACCTTCGCCGACGTGAAGGCCGCCGACTACCACGGCCTCGTCATCCCCGGCGGCCGCGCCCCCGAATACCTCCGCCTCGACGAGCGCGTCCTGGACCACGTCCGCCACTTCGCCCGCGAGAACAAGCCCATCGCGGCCATCTGCCACGGCGCGCAGATCCTCAGCGCCGCCGGCGTGATCGAGGGCAAGCAGTGCACCGCGTATCCCGCCTGCGGCCCGGAGGTCTCGCGCGCCGGCGGCCGCTACACCAAGGTGGGCGTGGACGAGGCGGTGGTGGACGGCAACCTCGTCACCGCCCCCGCCTGGCCCGCGCACCCGCGCTGGCTGGCCGCGTTCCTCCAGGTGCTCGGCACGCGGTTCGACCACGGGAAGTAGCTCCACCGGCGGCGCGGCTGCGGGAGCAGTTGGGCGGCATCGACGCGCCGACCTTCGTGGTGGTGGGTAACCACGACCACCAGGTGGGCGCGCCGGCACCGGCGGCGGGAGTAGCATCCCTCCGCGGGAGGGTGTCCATGAACGGTGCCAGCTTCCGGAGGCTTCTGGGCGGGGTGATCCTCGTGGTCTGCGCGCTGACGATGCAGGGATCGAGCTGCCTGCCCAACCTGAACGAGCCCGTGGACAAGGTGACGGACACCTTCAACAACGCGATCGCCGCGCTTGGCTCGGAGTCAACGGGGTGGCGGGGGACGCTCCAGCAGCTGGAGCAGGACCTGGTCCAGCAGGGACAGAGCACGCTGGCCAACCAGGTGCAGAGCGTCCTCAACCGCGGGATCGCGGCGGCGGGCCTGGAGATCAAGTGCAGCGTCGCCTTCCTCAAGGCGCAGCTCCGGGAGGAGATCCAGGCGATCCTGGCGGTGTACTTGCACAAGCCGGTTCCGCAACCCTTGCCGCACTTCTGCTCGTACGACCCGTCGACCGTGGACCTGCGGATCACCGGCAGCAATCGCCTGCCGCTCAACGTCTACGGCTTCAACCTCTCCAACTCCAACGTCACGGTCGCGGTGGTGGACACCGCCGGCGCGCGCGCGGCCCTCCAGGCCGGCTACTTCAACGTGGGCACCGAGTTCATGGCCACGATGAACACGGTGAACTACCCCTTCACCGCCAGGAGCCTGTACGTGAGCTTCACGCTCCCCAACGGAGAGGAGCAACGGATCGGGATCGTCCAGGCGGCGAGCTGCGGCGGGATCGACCAGCCGTGCTGCACGGTGGGCACCGCCTGCAACCCCGGCAGCGGGTGCTTGAACGGCAAGTGCACCTACTGCCCTCCCTACAAGCCCCCGGAACCGGTGCAGACGGCGACGCTGATGGAGCAGGACTACTTCGACGGGAACAACTGCGGGGGCGTCAACAACCTCCACCAGTTCGGCGGCCCATGCGCGGCCGGCACGCAGCGGCAGCAGTGCCTGGTCACGCTGAAGCAGACCAACAGCGCCGGCACCTCGTGCAAGTTCGAGTCGTGGGCGAGCTCCAGCACGCGGGACTGCACCTGCAACGTCCGCTTCATCTCGGACAAGGACTGCTTCCACGGCATCACGTGCACCATCAAGATCACCGAGACGGTGGATCAGCCGCCGCCGCCACCTCGTCCGGTCGGGTGCCCGTGACCGGAGGGTGAGTGGAGCGCGGATAAGCCACTGTCAAATCTCAGGACAGATCCACTGTGGTCCGAGGTGCGCGGCGCCTCCGAGAATTGAGCAGTTCTTTCACCCACTCCTGCCTGGAGAAGGAGTCGCCCCGTGATGCTGAGCCGCGTTGGTGGTGGTAGCAGTGCGTCCGCGTTCGCCGTTGCTGGTGGAGGCAGCGCGCTCGCTCGCGCTCAAGCGGGTGGTGGCGGCGCTCCCGCGTGCTCCCGCCCGGTGGATTCCTTCCAGGCCGCCGCGCCCCAGAAGGCCGAGGCTGGTGGCGATGCGGCCGCCCCCGCGGCCCAGCCCGCCGGCGACGCCGGTGGCGAGAAGAAGGGCGGCGGCTTCCTCGACAAGATCAAGGGCTTCTTCGACAAGGTCGGCGAGATCGCCGGGAAGATCGGCAAGATCGCCGAGGCCGTGGGCGGCGTCGCCAAGTCGATCGGCGGGCTGATCGACGCGATCAAGGGCCTGTTCGGTGGCGGCGGTGGCGGCGGCGAGCAGGCTGCACCGGCCGGCGGTGACGCCGGTGGCGCCGAAGCCGCCGGCTAGCGCTCGACCTCGAGTGCCTCGCGCTCCAACTCGCCGCCCGCGGTGACGCGGGCGAGCGGACCTCCGCCCCCGCGCTCGCACTCAGGGCGAGCGCGAGCGCGACGGCCAGCACGGAAAGCGTTCGTCTCATGGCGCGGGATCATACCCCGCGCCTGGTCACTGCATGGCCCCCATCGCCCGCTCCTGCTCCCGGAGCTTTTCGACGCGGGTGCGCTTGCGCGCAAGGCGTTGCGTGCTCGCGCATCAGGACAGCACGTAGCACCCGCGCTCGCGGAGCCCCGGAGGCGGGGACAGCCCCGTCCATCGGAGGTCCAGCTTCTCCAGGCAGGGCATGGCGGCGATCCCCGCGGGGAGCTTCTTCAGCGGGTTCGCTCGGAGGTCCAGCGATCGAAGGCGAGGCAGCGAGGCGATCGCCTCCGGCAGCGCGGTGAGGCGGTTGTTGCGGAGGTCGAGGTGCCGCAGCTCGCGCAGGGACGCGATCGCCTCCGGCAGCGCCTCCAGCGCGTTGTCCTTGAGGTGGAGCTCGCGGAGCGCGCTCAGCTTCCCGACGGTGGCGGGGATCTCCCGGAGCCCGGCGCCGATCAACCGCAGCTCCACCAGGCTCCGCATCTCGCCCACGGCGTCCGGCACGCGCGAGAGCGGGTTCTCTCCCGCGTTCAGGTACGTCACCGCCTGGAGCTGGCCGATGGCGTCGGGCAGCTCCGTGAGGCGGTTGTCGTGGACGTAGAGGATCTCCAGCCGCTTCAGCGCGCCGATGGAGGAGGGCAGGGCGCGCAGCTTGTTGTGGCCCAGGTCCAGGGTGTGGAGATCCGGGAACCGGGCGACCGCTTCCGGCGGGACCTCCTCCAATCCCCGCTCGTGTAGATAGAGCGCCTCCACGCCCACGGCGTTCTACCCCCCGACGTGCACGCGGGCCACCGCGGACATGCCCGGCCGCAGCGTCACCTGGGGCGCCGACTCCCACCGGATCCGCACCGGGACGCGCTGCACGACCTTCACGAAGTTGCCGGAGGCGTTGTCCGGCGCCAGCAGCGAGAACCGCGACCCGGTTCCGGGCGTGATGCTGTCCACCACGCCGGGGAGCTTCAGGCCGGGGTACGTGTCCAGCTCCACCTCCACCGGCTGCCCCGGCCGCATCTTCCCGACCTGCGTCTCCTTGAAGTTCGCCACCACGAACGTCTTGTCCGGCACCAGCTGCGCCATCATCTGTCCGGGCGCGACGAGCTGGCTGGGGCGGAGCGAGAGCCTGGCCACCGTCCCGTCCTGCGGCGCGACGACGGTGGTGTACGAGAGCGAGAGCCGCGCCAGGTCCAGCGCCGCCCTCGCCGTGGTCACCCGGGCGTGCGCCAGCCGCGCCGCGGACTTCGCGGCGGCGATCTTCGCGTCGATCGGCGCGTTGACGTCCAGCGTGCCGGAGGCCTCCGCGACGCGGTTCTGCGCCGCGGCGAGCTGCGCGGTGGCGGCCTGGAGCCCCGCCTGCGCCGCGTCAGACGCCGCCTGCGCCGCGTCCAGCCCGGCCTGCGACATCGCGCTCGCCTCCGCCAGCGTCTTCGCCCGCGCCAGGTCCCCTTCCGACTTCCTCGCCTCCGCCTGCGCCCGCGCGAGCTGCGCCCTGGCCGCGTTCACCTGCGCCTCCGCCGACCCCACCTGCGCGCGGGACGTGGCCAGGCCACCTCGCGCCCCGGCGGCGGAGATCTGCTCCTGCGCGTCGGCCGCGGCCGCCTGCGCCTCGGCGGCCTGCAGCTCGCCCTCGGCCTGCTCGGCGCGCGCCTTCGCCTCGGTGGGGTCGATCTCCACCAGCACGTCGCCCCGCTTCACCCGCGCGTTGTCCTCCACGCGCACCGACAGCACCTGGCCGGCCACGCGCGCGGACACCGGGACGATCTCCGCCTCGACGGTGGCGTCGTCCGTGGTCTCCTCGCCGGCGCCGAGCACGCGGTACCCGAAGTACCCGCCCAGCGCGAGCACGAACCCCGCGCCCACCGCCAGCAGGCGGCGCTTCCCGGCGCGCTCGCGGGCCTTCTCCGGGGACAGCGCCGCGGAGCCCTCGCCGGGGCGGACGGTGTGGAGCGCGGGAGGCGTGGGCTGGGACGTGGACATGGTCGGTTACACCTCGATCTCGACGTGGGGCCTGGGGCCGGCGGCGGCGCCCTGCTTGGGCGGCGCGCGGAGCAACCAGACCAGTGGAAAGACGGAGGCGAAGAGGATGGCGCCCACGGTGAACGTGCGCTCGAAGCCGAGCACGCTCCCCTGGCGCGCCACGATTCCCGCCAGGCCGCGCAGCGCGGTCGCCTGCGCGCCGCCGGCGTCCATCCCCCGGGCCATCAGCGCGGAGGTGGAGGCGGCCAGGCGCCCCATGACCTCCGGGCGGTCGGCGGTGAGCTGCCACTTCAGCGTCTCCCGGCCGATGGCCCCGTACCGCGAGAGCACCGACGCCAGCGCGGCCAGGCCCATGGAGCCTCCGACCTGCCGCAGGAGCGAGGAGAGCCCGGTGGCGTCCGCCAGCTGCGCCCGCGGGATGCGCGACAGCGACAGCGTGCTCAGCGGGACGATCATCATGCTCATCCCCACGCCCTGCATCACGATGGCCGCGATGACGTGCCTGGCGGTGGAGTCCAGCGTGAGCCCGGAGAGCGTGTACTGGCCGAACGCCGCCAGCGCCAGCCCGGCGGAGACGAAGATCGCGGGCGGGAGCCGGTTGTAGAGGCGGCCCACCAGCGGCATCGCCACCACCATCACGATGGTGCGGGGCATCATCGCCAGGCCGGACTGCATGGCGGTGAAGCCCAGCAGCTCCTGCATGAACAGCGGCAGCAGGAACATCCCGGACATCAGCACCGACATCACCGACGACATCACCAGCGTGCCGGTGGCGAAGGTGCGGTCCTTGAACAGGCGCAGGTTCACCGCGGGGGCCGGCGCCGAGAGCTCCCGGATGACGAACGCCACCGCGCCGAACGCGGCGACCATGGCCATGGTGACGATCAGCGGGGAGGAGAACCACTCGTGGCTCTGGCCCTCCTCCAGCAGGAACTGGAGCGAGATCAGCGTGGTCCACAGGACGGCGATGCCCAGCCAGTCCATGTGCTTGCGCTGCTTCTCCGCCGCGGCGCGCATCTGCGCCTTCAGCTCCTCGTCCTCCTGGACGAAGCGGCTGACCATCAGGAAGCCCACCGCGCCCACCGGGAGGTTGATGAAGAAGATCCACGACCAGTGGAAGTTGTCGACGATCCACCCGCCCAGCGTGGGGCCGAACGCCGGGCCCACCATCACCGCCACCGAGAAGAGCGCCATGGCCATCCCCTGCTCCGCGGGAGGGAAGGTCTGGCGGAGGATGGCCTGTTCGGTGGGCTGGAGCGCGCCGGCGCCGAAGCCCTGGATCAGCCGGAACACCACCAGGGACGGGAGGCTCCAGGCGATGCCACAGAAGGCGGACCCCACCACGAACAGGACCAGGCAGAAGAGGTAGACCTTCTTCTGGCCGAACATGCGGCCGAAGAAGCCGGTGAGCGGCATCACCATCACCGTGGCGATGGCGAAGCCGGTGGAGATCCAGGTGATCTCCTGCACCGTGGCGCCCACCGCGCCGCGGATCTGCGACAGCGCGACGTTGACGATGGACGCGTCGATGGCGCCCATCAGGGTGCCGAAGGTGACGGAGAGGGCGACGATCCACTTGCCGCCCCGGCGCGCGCGGCCGGCGGCGGTCACGGCTTCTTCCCCGCCTTGGCGCCGTCCAGGAACTGCCGCGCCACGATCTCCGGGAGCTGCGTCAGGGGGAACTGCTCCGGCGCGCGCAGGTTCATCCCGATGGCCGCCTTGAGCAGCGCGCCCAGGAACACCGCCTGGGCGCCCTTGGGGTCCGGCGCCAGCACGCCCTCCTTGCGGCCCTCCGCCAGCAGGGAGGTGAACACGTCCGTCATCGCCCGGCTGGCCTCCACGTGCCGGGAGATGGGGAGCACCGGATCTGCCTGGAAGATCATCTGGCGGAACCGGATCTGCTTCTCCGCCACGGAGACCAGCGCGCGCACGCCGGCGAGGAATCGCTCCGTGAACGGGCGGCCCCGGCTCTCCGCCAGCGCCGCCGCCGCCGCGTCCAGCATCTCCTTCCGCCGGGCGGACAGCAGCGCCTCCAGCAGCGCCGCCCGCGAGTCGAAGTGGTTGTAGAGGGTCCCCACCGCCACGCCCGCCAGCTGAGCGATGGTCTCCATGGGCGCGTCCATCCCGTGCTGGGCGAACGCCTCCTCCGCGGCGTCCAGGATGGCCTCCTGCGCCGCGTCCCGGAGCCGATCCCGCAGCCGGCGAGGGGTGGTTGCAGTTGATGAATGCTGCTTCACTCTGGTGAGTATTAATTCACCGAGGTGTCCGCCGCAACCGCCTGATTCCCCAGGTCATCCGACAGTGGGCCGTTGAAGGCGTACGTTGGCGCGCCCTAGCTTGGCTGCATGCACAAGCCCATGACTCGAGCCCTGATCGTCGCTCTCGGCGCCTCGATGCTCCTGCCGGGGTGCGTCCTCATCCCGGTCGGCCGCGGCCGGTCCGCGGTGGTGGTGGAGCGCTGCCGGCCGGACCAGTACTGGGACGGCCACGAGTGCCGCCACAAGGGGAAGGGGAGCGGCGCCCGCAAGCACGACGGCGACAACTAGCTGCCGTTCTTCAACCGCTCCTTCATCTTCAGAAGCATCCCCAGGAGTAGCTGGAAGTTCGCATCCCCGGCCGCGTTCCCGTGGCCGGGCCGGGAGCGGTACGACCCGCTGATGTGGTTCGCCTCCGGGTTCACCGCCGTCCCCACCGAGCGCAGGTCGTGGTCCAGCACCTGCGAGACGGCGGGGACGACGAAGTCGTGCGCCATCGACCGGATCTTCTGCCCGTCGCGGGTCTGGTAGTCGCCCAGGTACTGCTTGAGGAATGCGCCCGCCGCGGGGACCTGGGCCCAGTCGTCCTGCATCACCTGTTCGGCGTAGGTCTCCGCCGCCGAATTCAGGCTGAACGGGTTCAGCGCGGAGAGCGCCAACCCGCCCACGAGGTTGCCCAGCATCGCCGCCGCCATCGGGCCCAGCCGGCCGTTGGCGCCGACGATGGCGCCGCTGACGATCCGCCGGAGCGGGAACCGCTGCACCAGCGACAGCACCGAGAACGGGTTGTCGTAGTTGTTCGCGCCCAGGTCGCCGAAGGCGGTGGGGAACTCCAGCGGCCGCAGCCCGGACAGCCACTTCAGCCCGGACCGCACGCCCTTGAACAACGGGTCCTCCGCCGAGAGCGTCTCCGTCGCCACCGCCTTCTGCTGGTCCTGGAAGACGGTGTGGAGCAGCTCCCAGTAGGCGGCGAAGGAGATGACCGACAGGTACTTCCGGGTCCCCGCGTAGCGGGCGGGGTCGATCTGGAGCAGCCACAGCAGCGCATCCATCAACCCGTCCTTGATCGCCTCCGTCTTCACCTGGTGCGCCAGCGGCGAGCCGTGGTTCGGCGCGTGGAGGGTGATCACCCCGGCGATGCGCCCCTCCCCGAACACGTGCTCGTCCAGGAACGCCAGGTAGCGCGCCACCAGCCCGCCCTGGCTGTAGCCGATGAGCACGTTGTTGGCGCCCCGGGGCAAGAGGTCGTAGTAGCCGGTGAGGGAAGGGGTGGACATCCGCACCGTCCCCAGCGGCCCCTCCTGGTCCGACCAGTAGCGCTGCAGCGTGGCGTCGTCCCGGAAGAAGGCCGGGTACGACTCCCGGATCCCCTCCAGCAGCATCCCCGCCTCACCGCCAATGGCCGCCGCATCCTTGTACCGGGCGCCGATGCACTTCACCGGGATGGGGACGAAGTACTCGTCGGTGGGGTCGCCCCCGAAGTCCCGCCCCTCGTTCATCAGCCGGTGGAAGCCCCTGGACCCGCGCTCGCCGAAGGTGCAGTCCAGGAACGGCGCGCTCCCGCCCAGCTTGAAGACGCGCGCGACGCTGTTGATCTCCGTCCCCGCGATCAGCTCGCCGGCGAGGTTCAGCGTCCAGATCTTCACCGAGTCCACGCGCGGGAACGGCACGGCCGCCCACTCTAGCCGTGCCGGTGCCGGTGGTGGGCGTCCGAGACGTGCGGGTGATCGTGCGTGAGCGGCGCGTGGGCGTGCGGGTGCGAGTGCGGCTCCACCACCGGGCCCTCGTGGGCGTGCTGGTGGTGCGCGTCGTGGACGTGGAGGTGGTCGTGCTCCATCGCCTCGTGGGTGTGCGCGTGCCCGTGCCGCGCGCGGACCAGCACCGCCACCCCCGCCGCCATCGCCGCCGCGCCCGCCGCGTCGAACCAGGACGGCCGCTCGCCCAGCACCGCCACCGACAGCGCGGCGCCCACGAACGGCGCGGTGGCGAAGAAGGCCGCCTCGCGCGCCGCCCCCAGGAGCCGGAGCGCGTGCGCGTCCAGCACGATGCTCGCCCCAT
>Ga0268264_10005453_pt1 | contig 10779 bp, 19 predicted proteins | sample KBSSwiS32_FD_190357 | JGI IMG/M metagenome (GOLD analysis project Ga0268264, IMG submission 190357) | Switchgrass rhizosphere microbial communities from Kellogg Biological Station, Michigan, USA - KBS Switchgrass S3-2 (SPAdes) (version 2) | ecosystem: Host-associated > Plants > Roots >... | reverse complement strand
CCGTTGGTCGACTTGATCTGCTTGATCTTCACGACGAGGACTCCTCAGCCGCGGGTCCTGTCGCCGCAGGGGACCCACCGCCCCCTCCGGTCGCTGAAGCGTCCTCAGGGGCGGTCCCCCCTGCGACGCCACCCGCGGCAGGGGCCTGCTCATCAGCTCCGCTCTGGTCCGGAACGTCCTTCTCCTCCGCCTCTCCGGCGGGTGGCGTGGACTCGGGGGGGCCGAGAACGGAGGCCCCGCCCCCGCCCGCAGGGCCCCCCGAGGCCGCGTCAGGAGCCGCCGGCTCAGGCTCTTTTGAGCCCAAACCGAGAACCTCAGCAACGGTGAGCCCCCGCAACTCAGCGACCTGCTCGGGGCGGCGCAGGTTGATCAGCCCGTCCATCGTCGCCTTCACCAGGTTGATCGGGTTCTGCGTGCCGATGCTCTTGGTCAGCACGTCCTTGACTCCCCCGAGCTCGAGCACCGCTCGCACGCCACCACCGGCGATCACACCGGTACCGGGGCTGGCCGGGCGCAGGACGACGTGGCCCGCGCCGTAGCGACCGATGATCTTGTGAGTGATCGTCTGGCCGTATTTGGGGATGCGAATCAAGTTCTTGCGGGCGTTCTCGACGCCCTTCTGGATCGCCAACGGAACCTCGCGGGCCTTGCCGTAGCCGATCCCGACGACGCCCTCTTCGTCGCCGACGGCGACCAGCGCCGTGAAGGAGAAGCGCCGACCGCCCTTGACCACCTTGGCGACGCGGTTGATCTCGATCACGCGCTCCTGCAGGTCGAGCCCGCGCGGGCTCACCGTCTCGACGTTCGTTGTGTCCATTCCCTTCATCGCGAGCGGTCCAAGGTAGCGAACGGGCGCTAGAAGACCAGCCCCCCCTCGCGCGCTCCTTCGGCCAGAGCCTTGACCCGGCCGTGGTACTTGTAGCCGCCGCGATCGAAGACGCAGGACTCGACGCCGGCCGCCTTGGCGCGCTCGGCGAGCAGCTCGCCGGCCCGCTTCGCCTGCGCGGAGGCGGAGAGCTTGCGCAGCTCCGGCTCGATCCAGTTGACCGCGGCCACGGTATGGCCCTGGCGGTCGTCGATCAGCTGGGCGAAGACGCCGCGGTTGGAGCGGTAGACGGAGAGGCGCGGCCGCTCTGCCGTGCCCGTGACCCGGGCGCGCACCCGGCGACGCCGGCGCAGGCGTGCCTGGCGCTTCGTGACGACGGTCATGCGCGCTTACCCACCTTGCGGGCGACGTACTCGCCGCGGTAGCGGATGCCCTTCCCCTTGTACGGCTCCGGCGGGCGGCGCTTGCGGATGTCGGCGGCAACCTGCCCGACGAGCTGCTTGTCGATGCCGCGAACGACGATCTCGGTCTGCTGCGGAACCTCGAAATCGATTCCCTCGGGCGCCTCGACGACGACCGGGTGGGAGTAGCCGAGCGCCAGCTCCAGGTTCTTGCCCTTGAGCTGCGCCCTGTAGCCGACGCCCTGGATCTCGAGCCGCTTCTCGAAGCCGTCGGTGACGCCCTCGACCATGTTGGCGATCAGGCTGCGGGTGAGTCCGTGCAGCGCACGATGGTCGCCGCGGTCGGTCGGGCGCTCGACGGTGACGACGCCGTCGCTCTGCGCGACCTTCATGTCGGCGGAGAGCGCCTGGTCGAGCTCGCCCTTGGGACCCTTGACGGAGACGCGGCCGGGTGCCACCTCTACGGTCACCGACTCGGGCACGGGGATTGGCTTTCTTCCGATTCGCGACATGGCTGGCTCACCAGACGTAGGCGACGACCTCGCCGCCGACTCCCTTGGCCCGGGCTTCGTGGCCGGTCATCACGCCCACCGAGGTGCTGACGATCGCCGTGCCGGTGCCGCCGAAAACGCGCGGAACCTGCTTGTGATCTACGTAGCGGCGACGGCCCGGGCGCGAGATGCGCTCCAGGCCGGTGATCACCGGGCGGCGGTCCTCGGTGTACTTGAGGCGGATCTCGATCGCCTCGCCGACGGTGGCCGGCTTCTTGGCGAAGTCGAGGATGTAGCCCTGCTCCTTGAGGATGCGCGACATCTCCAGCTTCAGCCGCGAGGCGGGGATCTCCACCTCGTCGTGGCCGGAGCCCAGCGCGTTGCGAATCCGGGTCAGGTAATCGGCTATCGGGTCGGTAAGCATGGTTCTCGGGTCTCGGTGTCTACCAGCTGGACTTGGTCATGCCCGGGATGTACCCCTCGTGCGCCGCCTCCCGCAGACAGATCCGGCAGAGGCCGAACTTGCGGTAGTAGGCGCGCGGCCGGCCACAGCGGCGGCAGCGGTTGTACTCCCTGCTCTTGAACTTGGGCTTGCGCCCCTGCTTCACCTTCAGCGAAGTCTTAGCCATTCTCCTGATTCTCCTCGTCGGCCGGTTCCTCGGCGTCCTCCCCACCCTCGGTGGGCTCGCCCTCCGCCGGCTCTTCAGGCTTTTCGTAGGCCTCGGGATTCTCTTCCTTGAGTTGCTCGAGCGCCGCCTGCTCTGCCTCGGCCCGTAGGCGCGCTTCCTCCTTGTGCTTCTCCTCCTCGGCAGCGGCTTCGGCCTCGTCGCGACTGCCGGGACGGCCCTCTTTGGCGAAGGGCATGCCGAGGCCGAGAAGCAGCTCGAAGGCCTCCTCGTCGGTTTCGGCCGAGGTCGTGATCGTCACATCGAGACCGCGCACCTCGTCGATCGAGTCGTAGTCGATTTCGGGGAAGATCAGCTGCTCGCGCACACCCAGCGAGTAGTTGCCGCGGCCGTCGAAGGAGCGTGGGTTGAGGCCGCGGAAGTCGCGGATGCGCGGCACCGCGATCGAACAGAGCCGGTCGAGGAACTCCCACATGCGAGCTCGACGCAAGGTCACCGAGACGCCGACCGGCATTCCCTCGCGGACCTTGAAGGAGGCTATCGACTTGCGCGCCCGCCGCACGTTGGGCTGCTGGCCGGCGATCGTCGCCATCTGCTCCTGGGCCGCTTCGAGCATCTTGTTGTTCTGCTTCGCCTCGCCCAGGCCCATGTTGAGCGTGATCTTCTGCAGGCGCGGTGCCTGCATCGGCGTCGAGTAGCCGAACCTGCGGGTCAGCTCCGGCAGAACCTCCTGCTCGTAGCGCTCGCGCAGGCGCGGCGGCGGCGCGGCCTGAGCCTGCGGTGTCGCGGTCGCCACTAGAGCGACGCTCCACTTCGCTTCGCGAACCGCTCGCGCTTGCCGCCTTTGTCGCGACGCACGCCGACCCGGGTCGGCTTGTTGTCTTTGGGGTCGAGGACCATCACGTTGGAAGCGTGGATCGGCCCCTCCTTTTCGACTATGCCACCCGCCTGGGGGTTTTTCAGATCCGTCTGGGAGCGCGGCCGTTCGTGCCGCTTGACCATGTTGAGGTGCTCGACGTAGACGCGATTCTTCTTCGGCTCGGTGCGCACGACACGTCCGGTCTTGCCCGCGTCCTTGCCGCCGATCACCATCACCTGGTCGTCTTTGCAGATTCGCATGCGCTTCGCCATCAGAGAACCTCGGGCGCGAGCGAGATGATTTTCATGAAGTTCCGATCGCGCAGCTCGCGGGCCACCGGCCCGAAGATGCGGGTGCCGCGCGGATTGTTGCTGGCGGGATCGATCAGCACCGCCGCGTTTTCGTCGAAGGAGATGTAGGTGCCATCGGGGCGGCCGAGCTGCTTCTTCGTGCGCACGACGACCGCCTGCACGACCTCGCCCTTGCGGACGCCGCCCTGCGGGCTTGCCTGTTTGACGGTTGCAGTGATCACGTCGCCGACGCCGGCATAGCGGCGGTGCGAGCCCCCCTTGACGCGAATGCAGAGCAATTCGCGGGCGCCGGAGTTGTCGGCGACTTTCAGTCTCGACTCCTGCTGGATCACTTGGCTCGCTCCAAAACCTCAACAAGGCGCCAGCGCTTGGTCTTCGAGAGCGGCCGCGTCTCGACGATGCGCACCACGTCGCCCTCGCCGGCCTCGTTGCGCTCGTCGTGCGCGTGCAGCGTCCGCGAGCGGCGCACCACCTTCTCGTAGGTCGGATGGCGCCGCGCGATGTCGATGCGCACGGTGATCGACTTCTCGCCCTTGTTGGAGACGACGATCCCCTGCCGCGTCTTCGCAGCGACGGACTCCTTCTCGGCAATGGGCGTTCCGGCGCCTGCAGTCTTCCCCTGCTTCTTGGCGGCCCGTTCTTTCCGCCGCATCCCGGCCTTCGACTTGCGCCTCTGCGCCCGCTCCGCAACCCGCTCCTCCGGAGTTCGGGCAGGACCAGGCTTGTGGGGCCGCCGCGACCGCTCGAGCCGCCGTTTCTCCTTCCACGGCAGCTGATCCTCCTCGGACTCCTCCGCAGCTTCCTCCGCTGGCGCAGCCTCGTCGGCAGCAGGCTCCGCCGCAGCCGCCTCGGACTCCTCCTGCTCAGCTTCAGGTTCGTCGGAGGAGTCAGCGTCGGCCGTCTCGTCTCCGGACGACCCCGCCTCTGCCGCGGGTGGTGTCGAGGACGGGGAGTCGCCCGCAGCTTGCGAGGACGAGGAGTCCTGCTCCTCGACAGGACCCGCGGCCTCAGCGGCCTCGTCCTGAGTCGTCTCGTCCTGTTTCTGCTCGTCGTCCGTCATCTCTTCAGCTCTCTCTCGACATCGATTCCCCGCTGCCGCGCCACCGTCAACAGTCTGGCGATGTCGCGTTTGGCCTCGCCGACGCGGGCGGTGTTCTCGAGCTCGCCCGTCGCCTTGCGAAAGCGAAGGTTGAAGGCCTCCTCCTTGGCGTCGATCAGCTTCGCGACCAGCTCATCGTCTTTGAGGTCGTGCACCTCCGTCGCCTTCATGAGTGGTCTCCGTCGTAGACAGCGTCGTGGCTTGGCGAGCGAAAGTCGAGACTGGCGAGGACACAGGGAGCGTGGCGCACTTGAAAAGTGCGCGAGCGACCGAGGACACAGCCAGGCGAAGACTTGCAGCCGCCAAATGCGGCGCTGTTTGCGGCGGCGACCACTAAGACTCGACCCCCTCGCGGGCGACGAATTTGGTCTTCACGGGAAGCTTGTGACCGGCGAGGCGCAACGCCTCGCGGGCGAGGTCCTCGGGGATGCCGGCGAGCTCGAACATCACCTTTCCGGGCTTGATCACCGCAACCCAGCCCTCCGGGTTGCCCTTGCCCGAGCCCATCCGCGTCTCGGCCGGCTTCTTCGTGTATGGCTTGTCGGGGAAGACGTTGATCCAGACCTTGCCACCGCGTTTGATCTTGCGGGTCATCGCCACGCGGGCAGCCTCGATCTGGCGGTTGGTGATCCAGCCGCGCTCGAGCGACTTGAGGCCGTACTCGCCGAAGGCGACGGTGCTGCCGCCCTTGGTGTTGCCGCGCATGCGACCCCGCATCTGCTTGCGGTGCTTGACCCGCTTCGGCATCAACATCGCCTAGCGACCTCCCCCTCCGCGCCCGCCGCGACCGCGGTCTCCGCCCCCGCGCTGGGGCGGCTGGTTGTCGCCGTCCTCGAGCAGCTGCTCGGAACGGAAGCCCTCGGGCATCACCTCGCCCTTGTTGATCCAGCATTTGACGCCGATGCGGCCGGTCGTCGTGCGCGCCTCGAAGAAGCCGTAGTCGATGTTCGCGCGCAGCGTGTGCAGCGGCACCCGGCCGTCGGAATAACCCTCGGTGCGCGCCATCTCAGCCCCGCCGAGACGGCCCGAGACCTGGACCTTGACCCCTTTGGCGCCGGAGCGCATCGCCGAGGTCAGGGCGCGTTTCATCGCCCGCCGGAAGGCAACCCGATTCTGCAGCTGCTCCGCGATCGACTGGGCTACCAGCTTGGCGTCGAGTTTTGGGCGCTTCACCTCGCGGATGTTCACCTTCACCGGTTTGCCGGTCAGCTTGTGCAGGTCCTTGCGCAGCGCATCGACTTCGCTGCCCGACTTTCCGATCACGATCCCCGGCCGCGCCGTGTGGATGTCCACGGCGACCTCGCCGTGGCGCTCGATCGTGATGTCGGAGAGCCCGGCGTGCGCAAGCTTGCCTTCGATGTGCTCGCGGATCTTCAGGTCCTCGTTGAGGACGTCGGCGAAGTCTTTCTCGTCGAACCAGTTCGACTTCCAGTCCTGGATGTAGCCGACTCGGAAGCCGCCGGGATGAACCTTTTGACCCATCAGATGCCCGCCTCTCTGGCGAAGTGAGTCCGGGGGCGTGGCTGGTCGAGCAGATCAAGGACGCAGGGCGCAGCCTTTGCTGGCGGAAAAGGCAAGCCCGAGGACGCAGAGATGCGATGTGCCAGACGCGTCATCCGGGTGTGCTTGGTCGGAGTGGCGGGCATCTCTAGTCCTCTTCTTCCGGGCTCAGGGCCACGGCGATGTGGCTGGTTCTCTTGTTGATCCTGCCGGCGCGACCAAGAGCACGGGGCCGGAAGCGACGCAGAGTCGGCCCTTCGTCGACCGTGATCTCGGCGATCCGCATCTCGTCGGCGACCAGATCGTGATTGTTCTCGGCGTTGGCGGCGGCGGCTTCGATCAGCTTGTGGATGTCGCCGGCGGCGCCCCGCGGCGAGAACTCGAGCAGGGCCCTTGCCTCGTCGATGTGCATGCCCCGCACCTGATCGGCGATGAGCCGAGCCTTGCGCGGTGCGACGCGCACGTAGCGGGAGCTTGCCCTGACGACGATAGGCGCGGCCACGCTACTCGCCCTTCCCGGTTCCGGAGTGGGATCGGAAGGTCCGAGTCGGGGCGAACTCCCCCAGCTTGTGTCCGACCATCGACTCGGAGATGAAGACCGGCACGTGCTTGTGGCCGTCGTGGACCGCGATCGTATGCCCGACCATCTCGGGGAAGACGGTCGAGCTGCGCGACCAGGTCTTCAGCATCTGCTTCTGGCCGGACTCGTTCATCGCCTCGACCCGCCTCATCAGCGCCTCTTCGACCCACGGTCCCTTTTTCGTCGAGCGTCCCATCAGCGCTTTTTCTTTCCGCGGCGCCGGCCGCGCACGATGTAGCGATCGGACTGCTTGCCCTTCTTGCGGGTGCGGTAGCCCAGCGTCGGCTTTCCCCAAGGGGTGACCGGGTGGCCGCCCGGGGTGTGGTGCGCCTCGCCACCGCCGTGCGGGTGGTCGACCGGGTTCATCGCGACACCGCGGGTCTGCGGCCGCTTGCCCTTGTGGCGGTTGCGGCCCGCCTTGCCGATCTTGACGTTCTGGTGCTCGGCGTTGGAGAGCGTGCCGACGGTGGCCCGACACTCGGCGCGCACCATCCGCATCTCCGAGGAGGGAAGGCGCAGGGTCACCATGTCGCCCTCCTTCGCCACCAGCTGGATCGCGGTTCCCGCCGCGCGCCCGAGCTTCCCCCCCTGCCCAGGGATCAACTCGACGTTGTGGACGATCGTGCCGGTCGGCATCTCGCCGAGGGCGAGCGCGTTGCCGGGACGAATGTCGGCGCCGGACCCGGACTGCACCTCGTCGCCGACCGAGATCGCCGAGGGGGCGAGGATGTAGCTCTTCTCGCCGTTGGCGTAGTGCAGGAGGGCGATGTAGCAGCTGCGGTTGGGGTCGTACTCGATCGTCGCCACCTTCGCAGGCACACCGTCGCGCAGGCGCTTGAAGTCGATCTGTCGGTAGCGCCGCTTCGCCCCCCCACCGCGGTGGCGCGCGGTGACTCGGCCGTTCGCGTTGCGCCCGCCGGATTTGCGCAACCCCTCGGTCAGCTTGCGCTCCGGGCGGGACGCGGTCAGCTGCTCGCGCAGCGGATACGTCGCAAAGCGGCGCCCCGGACTCGTCGGTTTGGTCTTTCGGTTCGGCATTCCTAGTCCCTATGCAGTCTCTGCGCCCTCGAACAGCGCGATGGTCTCGCCTGGAGCGAGCTGGACGACGGCCTTCTTCCAGCCGCGAGTGCGACCCTGGTGCAGGCCGCGGCGCTTGGGCTTGGGGCGCACCTTGGCGGTGCGCACAGCGGCGACCTTGACGTCGAAGATCTCCTCGACCGCCTGCGCGATCTGGGTCTTGTGGGCGCGGTCGTCGACCCTAAACGTGTACTTGCCCTCGCCGATCAGCGCGTAGCTCTTCTCCGAGACGACCGGGTGGATGATCGTGGTGCGCGCGTCCATCAGGCCCCCAGTCGCTCCTGCAACTTGGACAGGGCGTCCTCGGAGACGACCAGCGAAGCGGCGCCGATCACGTCGGCGACGCCGATCGCGCCGACCTCGGCGACCTCGACCCCCGAGATGTTGCGGAAGCTCTTCGCAGCCCCGCCCTCCTCCGCCGAGAGCACGACCAGGGTCGAGGGCTTCGGACCCCATTTGGCGAGCGCCTCCGCCGCAGCCTTCGTCGAGGGCGTCTCGAACGCCGACGCATCGACCAGGGCCACGCTGCCGCGCTCGGCGTGCACCGAGAGCGCCGAGCGAAGCGCCTTGCGGCGGGCCTTGCGGTTCACCTTGACGGTGTAGTGGCGCGGCTTCGGGCCGAAGGCGACGCCGCCGCCGAAACGGGTCGGCGAGCTGAGCGCGCCGACGCGGGCACGACCGGTGCCCTTCTGGCGCCAGGCCTTGGCCCCGGTCATCGCCACCTCGGCGCGAGTCCGCGTCGAAGCGGTCCCCTGCCGGCGAGCGGCGAGGTCCGCACGAGCGGTCTCGTGCACGAGCGAGTGGTGGAAGGCCTCGCCGAACAACTCCTTCGGCAGATCGGCTTTCGTCGTCTTGCCGAGAACGGTCGCCTTAGCCATCGGTGCGGACCTCGACCATCGCGTTGCGGGAGCCCGGCACCGAGCCCTTGATCAGCAGCAGGTTGCGCTCGGCATCGACCTGGGCGACCTCGAGGCCCTTCTGGGTGACCCGCTTGTTGCCCATCTGGCCCGGCATCTTCATGCCCTTGAAGACGCGTGCCGGGAAGGTGCTGGCGCCGATCGAGCCCGGGGCGCGGACGTTGTGCGAGCCGTGCGTGACCGGACCGCGGCTGAAGTTGTGGCGCTTGATCCCACCCTGGAAGCCCTTGCCGATCGAGACGCCGGAGACCTTTACTTTCTGGCCGGCCTCGAAGGCGGTAACGGTGACGTCGTCTCCGATCTTGGGACCCTCCTCGGCGCCGAGGTCCTCGTCGCGGAACTCGACCAGGTGGCGCATCGGCGCGGCGCCGGCCTTCTTCAGGTGGCCTTCCTCGGGCTTGGAGAGCTTGCCCTGCTTGACCTCGCCGAAGGCGAGCTGTACGGCGGCGTAACCGTCGCGCTCGCGCTCGCGCACGGCGGTCACCTTGCACGGTCCGGCTTCGATCACCGTTACCGGGACGACCACGCCGTCCTCGCCGAAGACCTGCGTCATGCCGAGCTTCTTGCCGAGGATCGCAGCCATCGCCCTAGAGTCGAATCTCGATGTCGACGCCGGCGGGCAGCGAGTCGAGCCGCTGCAACGAGTCGACGGTTTTCGGCGACGGCTGGAGGATGTCGATCAGGCGCTTGTGGGTGCGCATCTCGAAATGCTCCCGCGAGTCCTTGTCCTTGAAGGGCGAACGGATCACGCAGTAGACGTTCTTCTCGGTCGGCAGGGGAACCGGCCCGGAGACGCTGGCGCCGGTGCGCTCCGCGGTCTCGACGATCTCGCGGGCAGCCCGATCTATGGCGTCGTGGTCGTACGCCTTCAGTCGGATGCGGATCTTCTGTGCTGCTATCGCTGCCACTTCTTTTCGTCTCTCTCTGTTCTTTCTCTGCGGCCCTTACCGCGTCGAAAGGGCGCCGCCCCTTGGTGGTGGGGCGCCGCCCCTGGTCGTATGTCTTTCGATTTTCTCCGCCGCGTGTGCGGCGGGGGCGGGCAGCGCCCGCCCCTGACGTCGGCTACTCGATGATCTCGGAGACGACCCCCGAGCCGACGGTCCGGCCACCCTCGCGGATGGCGAAGCGCAGGCCTTGATCCATGGCGATCGGCTGAATCAGCTCGATCGTCATCTCGACGTTGTCTCCCGGCATCACCATCTCGGTCCCCTCGGGGAGGTTGGCGATCCCGGTTACGTCGGTCGTGCGGAAGTAGAACTGAGGCCGGTAGCCCGAGAAGAACGGAGTGTGACGTCCACCCTCCTCCTTCTTCAGGCAGTAGACCTCGGCCTTGAACTTGGTGTGCGGCGTGATCGAGCCGGGCTTGCAGAGCACCTGGCCGCGCTCGATCTCCTCGCGCTTGGTGCCACGCAGGAGGGCGCCGATGTTGTCGCCGGCCTGGCCCTGGTCGAGGATCTTGCGGAACATCTCGACCCCGGTGACCACGGTTTTCGTCGTGTCCTTGATGCCGACGATCTCGACCTCGTCGCCGGTGTTGACGATTCCCTGCTCGACACGGCCGGTGGCGACGGTGCCGCGGCCGGTGATCGAGAAGATGTCCTCGATCGGCATCAGGAAAGGCTTGTCGAGCTCGCGAACGGGCTCGGGGATGTAGGAGTCGAGCGCGTCGGCCAGCTCGAAGACGGCCTTCTGGGCCTCTTCGTCGCCTTCCAGGGCCTTCAGCGCCGAACCCTTGATGATCGGCGTGTCGTCGCCCGGGAAGTCGTACTCGTTGAGCAGGTCCTTGACCTCCTCCTCGACGAGCTCGATCAGCTCGTCGTCGTCGACCTGGTCGACCTTGTTGAGGAAGACGACCACGTGCGGGACGTTGACCTGGCGGGCGAGCAGGATGTGCTCGCGCGTCTGCGGCATGACGCCGTCGGCGGCCGAGACGACGAGGATCGCCCCGTCCATCTGGGCGGCGCCGGTGATCATGTTCTTCACGTAGTCGGCGTGGCCGGGGCAGTCGACGTGGGCGTAATGGCGGTTGTCGGTCTGGTACTCGACGTGCGAGGTCGCGATCGTGATCCCGCGCTCCTTCTCCTCGGGCGCG
>Ga0268264_10005451_pt1 | contig 10780 bp, 11 predicted proteins | sample KBSSwiS32_FD_190357 | JGI IMG/M metagenome (GOLD analysis project Ga0268264, IMG submission 190357) | Switchgrass rhizosphere microbial communities from Kellogg Biological Station, Michigan, USA - KBS Switchgrass S3-2 (SPAdes) (version 2) | ecosystem: Host-associated > Plants > Roots >... | reverse complement strand
CGTCGCCGGGTTCAGGGCGGCGGTCCCCGGTCCCGCCGCTCCGCCGGACGCGCCTGCGCCGGCCGCCGCGGCGAACCCGCCCGCGTCCACTCCGCCGGGCGCGGCGGACGTCGGGGGCGCAGTCGGTCCCGTGCTGGCCACGGACATGGGTGAGACGGTGGTATCCACCCCGGGCCACGCGACCTGCGGCGTGTCGGCCGGGCCGGAGTTCGGGACGGGGAGGGAGATCGGGGTGAAGGACTCGAAGGCCGCCGTCAGGTTGGCGTTGGAGTTCTCCTGGTAGCGGCCCGCGATGTCGGAGGCCGCGCGTTCGTGACGGTCCGAGAGCGCGGCCGCGGTCCGGGTCGGTGGGCCGGGGGTGTCCGGGATACCGGCGAGGTCTCGCCGGGCGGCGTCGTAGTAGGTGGCCTGCTCGCGCAGGGCCTGCCCGGCGCTGCCGAAGGTGATCTCCCCGACGCGTCCCGGTTCGCCGAGCTTGCGCAGGTAGACCTTCGTCTCCTCGGCCGCCTGGCCCTCGTGCGCCTCGGCGTAGGCCCGCTCCACCGCCGCCATCCGCCCGTTCAGGTCCGCCAACCGGCGGGCCACCGAGTCCAACGCGTCCGCCGCCGCGTTCATCGACTCGGTGCCGGTGCCCGCGGTGACGGGATCCCGGATCTCCCGCAGGCTCATGGCCCCGAACGGCACCGCCGTCCCCGAATACCGCTCCCCCATCACCCCTCCAAAGTCATCGAGTACGTGCCTAGAAACGCCCTCAGCGAGCGGAGAGACTGCCGATAACGCCGCGGACGATCTGCTCGGCTTTGGCGCAGGACTCCACAGGCCGGTCGGTGGCGCTGCTCGCGAACTCGGCCGACACGATCTGGTTCTCCGCCAGCTCGGCGTAAATCGTGCAGATTCTGGAGCCTGGTGGTTCCTCTTGCACCGCCCGGTGCCCGTCAAGCCGGAATTCGCGCACCGTTCCTCCGGCACCGGCAACCAAGTCGATGTCGAAGGACACGTTGATGACGAGCATCATGGTCTCTCGTCTATCAGCTGAATCCCAAGCGCAGGCCGAGGCCACTGCATTCGACTTGTCCTGTGAGGTCGTGGGGTCAAGCCCGACTCGCGGCAAAGTGGACTCGCCGAGAACGGAGCAGGCGGAGACACCCCGTGCGTCGAGCACCACAGAATCACGACCTGGAGTGGGCTCCGCTGGCTCTCCGCCCTGGGTGCACGCTGTGAGTGTCACCGCTGCCGCAGCTACGAGGGTCGCGCCCACGGACCGCCTCATAGACGTGCCGTTTGCTCGTAATCGGCCTGTTCGTAGTCGGCGATCTGTCGTTCCAGCGCAACGACCGCGGCCATGAGGTCCTGATGCCATGACACGAGGTACGAGCGGCTCGCCCGCAACATCTTCACTGCCTGGGCAGCGGCGTTCTGGCTGACTGCGTCCGCGGCCGGTGCCGTGACCGCATCGGGAATCAGGTCACGTCTCAACAGGGCCAGATCGTCGGCGACCGCCCGCAACTCCCCCACCACCGCCCGCGCCCGCTCCACATCAACCGACAGCACCCCGCCCGCGACAGGCCGATATCCCTCCTGGGCGTTGTCCATCTGCCGCACGAGGCTCAGGTCCGGGGTGGTCACGGGGTGATGATCTCAGCGCCCCCGGGCCTGTGGAAGCGCTCGCCGGAAACCCTTTGCGATCGTGAATCTAGAGGAGCTGGGAGCGGGCCTGGACCAGGGAGTCCTGCACGAAGGTGAGCCAGTGGTAGACCCCGAGATGCGGTGCCCGGGGGTCGTCCTCGGGGAAGTTCTCGGGGGTCTCCTCGGAGACGTCGAGGGCCGTGCCCAGGGCCAGCCGCACGTCGTTCAGCGCCGCCAGCCAGTCGTCCGCCTGCTCGACCGACAGCTCGATCCGGCCACCGCCGGTCGGCAGCCCGGCCAGCACCGTCGTGGCGGCGCCGCGCTTCGCCTCGATCAAGGCGGGCTCGTGCAGCGACCGCAGGCCCGCGGCGAGGTCCGCGTCCTCCATCGTGAAGTCCGGCAGCAGCCGGGCCAGGACGCGGTCGTCCGGGCGGGTGGAGGGGCCGGTGCGGATGCCGGTGAGCTCGGCGAGCTCGTCCGCGGGCGAGCTCGCCTCGCGCCCGTCGAGCATCTGGACGACCTCGCCGACCAGCCCGCGCAGGACCGTCGACTCCTGCTCCTCCAGGGTGGCCACGAGCTTGACCCGCGCCCCGCGGCCCGCCTTCTTCCAACCGTTCACGTGCGCTGCATGGTCGCCCAGAGACCCGCGGCGTGGAGCTTCGCGACGTCCCCCTCGACCTTGTCCTTGTCCCCGCTGGAGACCGCGGCCTTGCCCTTGTGGTGGACGTCGAGCATCAACGCCGTGGCCTTGGGCTCCGGGTAGTGGAAGACCTTCTGCAGCACGTAGGTGACGTACGACATCAGGTTGACCGGGTCGTTCCACACGATGGCCTGCCAGGGCGTGTCACCGGAGGTCTCCTCGACGGAGTCCGAGTCGACGGCAGGGTCCACCCGGGTGGCGGGCGAGCTCAGCGGCGCGGACATGTCTCCATGGTGACACGCTCCCCCACACGCCCAGAACGCCGCATAGGCTCACGGCATGAGCGAGCTTGCGAGCGAATCATCGGCACGGCGCCCGCGCGAAGCGCCGAGCTCGCGCAGCGAGGGAGAGCGGTGAGCGGCAACGGGAGCACCGCGCTCCTCACCGACATGTACGAGCTGACCATGGTCGCCGCGGCGCTCGCCGACGGCACCGCCGACCGTCAGTGCACCTTCGAGCTGTTCGCGCGGCGGCTGCCGGACGGGCGCCGCTACGGCGTCGTCGCGGGCACCGGCCGGGTGCTGGAGTCCTTGCAGGACTTCCGCTTCGGCGACGCCGAGCTGGCCTCCCTGGAGGGCAGGCTGGACGAGCGGATGCTCAAGTGGCTCGCGGACTACCGCTTCTCCGGGGACGTCGACGGGTACCCCGAGGGCGAGCTCTACTTCCCCGGCTCCCCGATCCTCACGGTCACCGGCACCTTTGCCGACGCCTGTGTCCTCGAGACCCTCTTCCTGAGCATCCTCAACCACGACAGCGCGATCGCCTCGGCCGCCGCCCGGATGGTCACCGCCGCCGGGTCCCGCCCGATCATCGAGATGGGCGGGCGGCGCACCCACGAGCAGGCGGCGGTCGCCGCGGCGCGGGCGGCGTACCTCGCCGGCTTCGCCACGACGTCCAACCTGGAGGCCGCGCGCCGCTACGGCGTCCCCACCGCGGGCACCGCCGCGCACGCCTGGATCCTCCTGCACGACGACGAGCTGGGCGCCTTCAAGACCCAGGTCGAGGCCCTGGGCACGGACACCACCCTGCTCGTGGACACCTACGACATCCACAACGGGATCGAGCTGGCGATCGAGGCCGCGGGGACGGAGCTCGGGGCGATCCGGATCGACTCCGGGGACCTCGGCGTCATGGCCCACCAGGCCCGCGAGCAGCTGGACTCGCTCGGCGCGCTGAACACCAGGATCGTGCTCTCCGGCGACCTGGACGAGTACGCGATCGCCTCGCTCCGGGCTGAGCCGGTGGACTCCTACGGCGTCGGGACGAGCGTGGTCACCGGGTCCGGGGCACCGACCGCGGGCATGGTCTACAAGCTCGTCGAGGTGGACGGGCGGCCGGTGGCGAAGCGGTCGTCGAGCAAGGAGTCGCGCGGCGGACGCAAGTCCGCGCTGCGCCGCTTCAAGCCCACCGGGACGGCGGTGGAGGAGGTCGTGCACCAGGTCACCGCGCCGCAGCAGGTCGGCCCGCACGACCGCGTCCTGCCGATCCCGCTGGTCCGCTCCGGCGAGACGCTGCCGGACCTGCCGACCCTGGCCGAGGGCCGCGAACGGCTGCGTCAGGCGCTGGTGTCGGTGCCGTGGGAGGGGCTCAAGCTCTCCAAGGGAGACCCGGCCATCCCGACCGTCTTCCCGGAGGCGTGATGGCCCGCGGACTCATCATCGTCGACGTCCAGAACGACTTCTGCGAGGGCGGCTCGCTGGCCGTCGCGGGCGGGGCGGTGGTCGCCGCGGAGATCTCCGCCCAGGCCCGCAGCGGGGAGTACGCGGCGGTCGTCGCGACACGGGACTTCCACGTCGATCCCGGCGACCACTTCAGCGACACCCCGGACTTCGTGCACAGCTGGCCGGTGCACTGCGTCGCCGGGACACCGGGGGCGAGCTTCCATCCCTCGCTGGACGTCGCGCGGATCGAGGCGGTCTTCGACAAGGGTCAGTTCACCGCGGCGTACTCCGGCTTCCAGGGCGCCGAGCCCGGACACACGACGCTCCAGAACTGGTTGCGACACAAGCGGATCGACGCCGTGGACGTGGTCGGGATCGCCACCGACTACTGCGTGCGCGCCACCGCGCTCGACGCCCTCGGTGCCGGTCTGTCCACCCGGCTGCTGCCGGACCTGTGCGCGGGCGTGGCCCCCGAGTCGACCGACCGCACCCTCGCCGAGCTGCGCAAGGCGGGTGTCATCCTCCGCTGACGCGCCAGTCGGTGGGGGTGCGCCCGTGGGCGGCGCGGAACCGGCGCAGGAAGTAGCCGGGATCCCGGTAGCCGACCCGCCCCGCCACGTCCGCGACGGTCAGCGTGGTCTCCGCCAGCAGCCGCCTGGCCTCCCGCATGCGGCGCTCGGTGATCCACTGCTGCACCGTGCGGCCGGTGGCGCGGCCGACGACGGTCGTGAGGTGACCCGCGGTCAGCCCCACCGCGGCGGCGACGTCGCGCAGGGACAGCTCGGCGGCGAACCGTTCCTCGATCACGGCGAACACCCGGGCCACGAGCGGATCGAGCTGTCCGTGGCCGTCGACGTCGAGCCGGGCGACGCGCACGAGCAGCAGGGTGAGCAGGGCGCGGGCGGCGTCGGCGTAGCCGTCGTGGCGGGAGCGGAGCTCGTCGCTCAGCTCGGTGAGCAGCGCCACCCACGCGGCGCGGTCGGCGGGCGGCACGTGCAGTCGCCGCGCCGCGCCGCCGCGGTCGCCGCCGAAGGGGGCGAGCAGCGGATGCGCCTGCCAGGACACGAGCGGTGCGGCGGCCGCCGGGTCGACGGCGTCGGCGGGGAAGAGCACGACCCAGGTCTCGACGCCCACCGTGGGCGCGGCCTCGCCCACGACCGCACCCGGCGGCAGCACCAGCACGTCGCCCTCGGCCAGGACCCAGTCCCGCCCGTCCACCCGACGCTCCAGCTCACCCCGCGCGACATAGGTCAGCATCAGGAAGTCGTGCGCGTGCGCTCCCCGGACCGAGCGCCCGTCGACCCCGTCGCCGTGCAGGACCGTGACGGCGGCACGCCCGTCGGAGCGGTCGTACCCCAGCAGCGGCAGACCCGAAGAACGTCCACCTGAGCCCACGGTTCGTCCCTTGTCCGCTGTTCACCGGGGGTTCAGGCTAGGAGACATGACCGAAGTTCGTCCAGACACCCTCGACTACCTGCCCGCCATGGGCACCCCGGGACTGCTCCCGTTCTACGACCGGTTCGGCGCGCTCGCGGGGATGTCCGGCGCGTACTGGCGGCTCGTCGCCCAGGCGGCGATCCCGGCAGGCGCCACGGTGCTGGACATCGGCTGCGGCACCGGCGAGGTCGCCCTGCGCGCCGCCCGCGCGGTGCCGGACGCCCTGGTCACGGGCGTGGACCCGGACGAGGCCGGTGTGCAGCTCGCCCGACGCAAGGCGTCCGCGCAGGGTCTGCACGCCCGGTTCGAGCGTGGCTACGCCCAGGAGCTGCCCGCCGCGGACGGCAGTGTCGACCGCGTGCTGTCCTCGCTGATGTTCCATCACCTCCCCGAGGACGCGAAGGCGCCGACGCTGCGTGAGATCCGGCGCGTCCTGGCCCCGGGCGGCAGCCTGCACATGATGGACATCGACGGCGACCGACCCGACTGGTCCGGCTGGCTCAAGCCGGCCCGGTCCGTGTTCGGCCTCGTCCAGCGGGTGGCGGCGCGTGGCACCCACGCCGGCCACGGAGAGGGGCACGGCCACGGCCACGGGCACGGCCACGGGCACGGGGGCCTCGGCCCCACCCACGCGTCGGCAGGCACCGTTCTCGACCGGTTCGCCGAGGCCGGGCTGACCGGCGTGGAGGTGGGCCGCGCCGACTCCCGGATGGGCGGCCTGGTCCTCTACCGGGCGACCGTTCCCGCCGCCTGAGCCGTGGTCACCAGGTGACCGGCAGCGAGGTCACCCCGCCGGTGATGTGGCCCGTGCGCACGTCGAGGTCCTCGACGTCCGCGGCGAGCCGCAGACCCGGGAGCCTGCGGGCCAGCGTCGCGAACACCGTGCGCAGCTCGACGCGGGCCAGGCTGGCGCCGATGCAGAAGTGCGCGCCGTGGCCGAAGCCGAGGTGGGCGCGCTCCGGGCGGTCCGGGTCGAACTCCTCGGCGGCGGAGTAGACGCCGGGATCCCGGTTCGCGGCGTTGATCGAGAGGATCAGGGCGTCCCCGCGGTGCACCTCCACGCCGCCGATCCGGACGTCCTCGTGGGCGTACCGCAGCAGCCCGAGATCGCCGGGGGCGCCGAGCCGCATGATCTCCTCGACGGTCGCGCCGACCCGGCCGTCGGGGTCCGCGACCAGCTCGTCCCAGTGCGCGCGGCGGGTCCCGAGGAACAGCGTCCCCAGCCCGATCCGGTTCACCGTCGTCTCGTGCCCGGCGAAGAGCAGGCCCACCGCCAGCCTGGTCATGTCGGCGTAGTCGAAGGTCTCGTCGGCCGACTGCGCGGCCACGAGGTCGGAGATGACGTCCTCGCCCGGGCTCACCCGCTTGGCCTCGGCCAACCGCGCCATGTACCGGCCGAACTCGGTGCGCGCCTCGACGGCGTCGTTGTCGCCGGGGTCGCCCGCGGACATGGTGGCCATCCGCTCGGACAGCTCGCGGAACAGGGGCGCGTCGGACTCGGGGACACCGAGCAACGCGCAGATCACCGCGACCGGCACCGGGAGCGCCAGCAGCTCGTGCAGGTCCACCACGGGATCGACCTCGTGAGCGGCGATCATGCGGTCGACGCAGCCGTCGACCAGGGACTGGACGTCCTCGGTCAGCTGGAGCATCCGCTTGGCGGAGAAGGCCGGAGTCAGCAGCCTGCGCATCCGCGCGTGGTCGGCGGCCTCGGTCTCGTAGCTGCCGGTCGGCCCCTCCTGGACCGCCGCGGAGGTGATCCGTGAGGCGTGCTCGGGATCGGGGTGCGAGCGGCCGAACCGCTTGTCCCCCAGCAGTTGCCTCACCTCGTCGAACCGCGTCACGAGCCAGGCGGGGTCGCCCGCGGGGGTCCGCACCGCGGCGACCGGCGCCTCCCGGCGCAGCACCTCGTACACCGGGGCGAGCTCGAGGATGTTCGGGCGGGCGAAGGGGAGCCGGCGGTCGTCGGTGATGGTCAACGGGATCTCCTTCCGGGCGGTCCCCTCCGACGGTAGGCATTGATGGCAGATACTGCCAGTTAAACCATCGATAGTGTCCGGACGGAAGCGACAGACGGGGAGGACCGGTGCAGGAGACCCGCCGCGGCCGTCCGCCGCTGAGCGCGGAGCAACGCGTGCGGCAGCGCCTGGAGATCTCCCGGCACGCCGTGCGGCTGTTCCGCGCACAGGGGCTGGCCGCGACCTCCGGCGCGCAGATCGCGGAGGCCGCCGGGGTGTCCGAACGCACGGTCTGGCGCTGGTTCCGCGTCAAGGAGAGCTGCGTGGAGCCCCTGCTCCGCAGCGCCATGGAGGCCTTCGGCGAGGCCCTGCACACCTGGCCAGCGGATCGAGGGCTCCTCGACCACCTGCGTCGCGAGTACCGGCCTGCCGGGGACGGCGAGCTGGACGACGTGCTCGCCGTCGTCCGGATGACCGCGGACGAGCCGGCTCTGCGGGCGGTGTGGCTGCTGCTGCAGGAACAGGCCGAGCCGACGCTGACCGAGGTCTTCGCCCGCCGCCTCGGCGTCTCGGCGGACTCCGTCGAGGCCCGCACGAAGGCCGCCGTCGTCAACGCGGCCCTGCGGATCGCGACCGACGAGCTCGCCGCCGCGGCCGCCGAGATCGGCGTGGCCGCGGCGGCGGAGGCTCACGGGGGGCGGCTCTCCGAGATCCTGCGGATCGCCACCGGGCCGTTCTAACCGCGCATGCGGAACGGCTCGAAGGCCGAGCTCAGGTCGATGTCGCGGCCTTCGGCGTCCGCGGTGCGGACCGTGCCCGCGGCGTCCGCCAGGCCCACGCAGGTGTGCCCGTCGAACAGCCCGGCCTCGTAGGCCACGGCGCCGTCGGCGAGCTCGCGCACACCCACCCGGAGCTGGTAGATCCCCGGGTAGCGGACCTCGGCGAGGTACTCGACCTTCAGCGAGCTGGGGGCCAGCCCGTCGAGCGGGCCGCCGACCGGGTAGCCGAGGACGTCGGTGTGCAGCTCGGCGAGCCCGTCGAGGTACCAGCCCGCCAGCGCGACGTTGTTGACGTGCCGGTTGGTGTCGATGTCGCCGAAGCGGGTCCGGACGTCGTAGCGGAACGGGTAGTTCTCGCGGACGAGCCTGCTCTCGCCGTAGGAGGTCCGCTCGACCGGGGCGCTCTGCGGCAGCCGCAACGCCTCGAGGGTGGCGCGGGTCTCCGCGGGGATCGCGGCGGGCTTGCCCCGATCGATGTAGACGCAGGTCGCGGCGCCGGTGGCCACCAGCTCGTCCCCGGTGAACACGGCGTAGGTGTCGCTGTAGGACGAGGTGCCCACGCGGGTGATCGCGTGCCCGACGCGGTAGTCGTCCGCGATCCGCAGCGGCGCCAGCACGTCCACCCGGACCGAGACGACGAGCGTGCCCGCCCCGGCCGACGCGTGCGTGAACTCCCTGCGGGCCAGCTGGATGCGGGCGTCTTCGAACCAGCGGACCAACGCCTCGCGGCCGACTCGGCGGCTCGGGTCCAGGTCGCTGTAGCGCGGGGTCACCTCCAGCACCGACGGGTACTGAGCGGCCTCGGGTCGGGTCTGCATGGACGTCACGCCGCCCATGGTGCCCTCCGCCGCCACGCTGAGCTGCGTCGTCGGGCCGAGATCACGTGTGAGGCGCGGCTCCCGGTACCGGATCGGCGCGGTCGCGCCCGGATCATCGGGGGTGGCGGCTATCGTCTTCGCGGTGGCCGCTCCCGTGAAGACCTCCGACCTGCCCGGCGTCGCCGAGCTGCTCGAGGTCGCGGTCACGGCGGTCGGCGGCAGCCGCCGCGAGGGCCAGGACGCGATGGCCCAGGCCGTGCGCAAGGCCCTCTCCAGCGGCGAGCACCTGGCCGTGCAGGCGGGCACCGGTACCGGCAAGTCGCTGGCCTACCTGGTCCCCGCGATCCGGCACGCCATGGCGCGGGACACCACCGTCGTCATCTCCACCGCCACGATCGCGCTGCAGCGCCAGCTCGTCGACCGGGACCTGCCGCGTGTGGCCAAGGCGCTCAAGGCCGCCCTGGGCCGCGAGCCCACCTTCGCGATCCTCAAGGGCCGCCGGAACTACCTGTGCCTCAACAAGCTGCACGGGGACGACTCCGCGGAGCCCGAGGACGAGCAGCTGTTCGACGCGTTCGCCATCTCGGCCCTGGGCCGCACCGTCAAGCGTCTGCACGACTGGGCGAGCGACACCGAGACGGGCGACCGGGACGAGCTGGTCCCCGGCGTGCCGGACAGCGCCTGGCGGCAGGTGTCGGTCACCGCGCGGGAGTGCCTCGGCGTCTCGCGGTGCCCCGTCGGGGAGGACTGCTTCGCGGAGAAGGCGCGCGCGGCGGCCGGGCGGGCGGACATCGTCGTCACCAACCACGCGCTCATGGCGATCGACGCGATGGGGGACGCGAACGTCCTCCCGGAGCACGACGTCGTCGTGATCGACGAGGCCCACGAGCTGGTCGACCGGGTCACCGGCGCCGCCACCGGCGAGCTGACCGCGGGCACCGTCGCGGCCGCGGCCCGGCGCTGCGCCAAGCTCGTCGAGGACTCCGTGGCGGACCGGCTCGCCGAGGCGGGCGAGGGCCTCGGCATGGTCCTGGAGGACCTCCCGCCCGGCCGGTGGGAGTCGATCCCCCAGGCCGCGACGGGCGCGTTGACCGTCATCCGGGACGCCGCGGGCATGTGCCGCCAGGCGCTCGGCTCGGAGCGCAAGGAGGACCCGGAGGCCGCGACCGGGCGCAAGCTCGCGCTCGCGCTGCTGGACGAGGTGTCGGAGAACGTCGTCCGGATCCTGCGGACCTTCGAGGAGTCCGATCCGGCCAAGCGGTACGACGTCGTGTGGTTGGCCGAGCAGGGTCCCGACGGCGCCCGGCACAAGGTCCTGCGGGTGGCGCCGCTGTCCGTCGGCGGACTGCTGCGGGAGCGGCTCTTCGCCCAGCGCACCACGGTGCTGACCAGCGCGACCCTGGCGCTGGGCGGGTCGTTCGACGCACTGGCCCGGCAGTGGGGGCTGCCCCCGGAGAAGATCGTCTCGGCCACGGAGAGCACCGGCGGGGACACCGCCGACCCCGTGCGGGACCCCGAGGCGCCGAGGTGGAAGGGCCTGGACGTCGGGTCGCCGTTCGCCCACGCGCGCAGCGGGATCCTCTACGTGGCCAAGCACCTCCCGCCGCCGGGTCGAGACGGGCTGGCCCCCGCCTACCTGGACGAGATCCAGGGGCTCGTCGAGGCCGCGGGCGGGCGCACCCTCGGGCTGTTCTCCTCCATGCGCGCGGCCAAGCAGGCCACGGAGGCGTTGCGCGGCAAGCTGTCCGTCCCGTTGCTGTGCCAGGGGGACGACTCCACGATGCTGCTGGTCAAGCGGTTC
>Ga0268264_10005448_pt1 | contig 10782 bp, 9 predicted proteins | sample KBSSwiS32_FD_190357 | JGI IMG/M metagenome (GOLD analysis project Ga0268264, IMG submission 190357) | Switchgrass rhizosphere microbial communities from Kellogg Biological Station, Michigan, USA - KBS Switchgrass S3-2 (SPAdes) (version 2) | ecosystem: Host-associated > Plants > Roots >... | reverse complement strand
CAGCGTTCGCTGTATCCAGGGGGCAACGCTTATCGGAGGAATTTGACTCATGAATCCGCGCTCCACGCTTGCCCGCGCGACCTGCGCATCGCTCCTGCTCGTTCTCGCCTTCGCCCCCTTCCACGCAGGGCTGGCCGACGCGCCGCAGAACCAGCAGCACGAAAACGGCTTCTACCTGCAGCACAACCTCGTGTCCGACGGCTTTGTCGCCGCCGACCACCCCGACCCGAATCTCGTCAACGCCTGGGGCGTCGCCTTCAATCCGTTCGGCTTCGTCTGGGTCGCCAACAACGGCACCGGGACCTCGACGCTCTACGACGGCGACGGCAATCCACAGACCCTGATCGTGCAGATTCCGACGCCGGATGCGGCGACCGGAGGCAACCCGACCGGCATCGTCTACAACGGCTCCAACAGCTTCACGGTCACGGTCGGTACGGCCAGCGGTCCGAGCCGCTTCATCTTCGCGACCGAAGACGGTGTGATCGCCGCCTGGGCCCCGGCCGTGGACGGTACGCATGCAATCAAGGTCGTCGACAACTCGGTGGCCAGCGGCGCGATCTACAAGGGTATCGCCCTGAGCGGCGGAGGCAATGGCCAGCTCCTGTACGCGACCGACTTCTTCAATGCACGCGTCGACGTCTTCGACAACGCATTCCAGCCGGTCACGCTGCCGGTCGGCGCCTTCGCCGATGCCGCAATACCGGCCGGCTTCGCGCCGTTCGGCATCCAGGCAATCAACGGCAACGTCTACGTGACGTACGCGCAGCAGGACGCCGACAAGGAAGACGACGTCAGCGGTGCGGGGCTCGGCTACGTCGATGTGTTCGATCCGAATGGCGTGCTGCTGCATCGGGTCGCTTCACGCGGAGCACTGAACGCGCCCTGGGGCCTCGCCCTGGCTCCCGCCGGATTCGGCAATCTCAGCGGTGCGCTGCTGATCGGCAATTTCGGCGACGGCACGATCAATGCGTTCGATCCGGTGCTCGGCCGCCCGCTCGGGGCGTTGCGCGGCGCCGACCACAAGCCGATCCAGATCGAAGGACTGTGGGGCATCGCCTTCGGCAACGGCCTGGCGCATCAGCCGGTCAACACGCTGTTCTTCGCCGCTGGACCGGACGACGAGGCGCATGGACTGTACGGACGGATCGACGCCAGTTCCGGCAACCAATGAGGCGTTGCCGCGAACAAAAATAATGCGGCCGGAATCGTCGCGACTCCGGCCGCATCGTACGTGCAGGGGCTAGTGCGTCCTGCCGGCGATGCGCGGCGTCGACGCGCCGTTCGCGTTCATGCTCTTCGCACTGACGCCATTCGAACTCGCCATGCCGTTCGGCGCGCGCCAGCTGGAAATCTTGCGCGGATCGAGCGGCAGGCCGTAGGCATCGATGAACTGGCCGTCCTGGTAGGTGGCCGGCTGCCACTCGTTCCCCAGGCGCACCTCGATCGGCTGCCGATCGTTCGGAAGTTTGTCAAACATCGTTCTCTCCTCTGCTTCGGTATCCTGCCGGGTCACTTTGCACCTCCAAGGATGAATAGGCGCTGGCCGTCGCCACCAAGACGATGGCTCGCGTTCAGCGATGCAGCGGCGTCGCGATGACGGCTATCCGCGTGCCGGCTGCATCGGTTGCGCGCCCGATGATCGCGCCCGCGTCGTCGATGTCGGTGGCCAATGCGATGACGTTCGGATAGTCCGCCTGCTTGAGGTCATTGAGGTCGCGCAGGCCGGTCAGCGCATCCCACACGAACGCATGCAGCGCGCCGTTGCTGGCGACGAAGTAGCCGACCACCTGGCGCTGCGCATTGATCCCGGTCGCCGTGCTGTTGTCGCCGGGACCGGCGTTGAGCAACTGCATGCCGCCTTCGCGCGTCCACAGGAACGCATGGGTGACGCCGCCGCTGGCATCGGCGGGATCGCCGGCGAAGCCGACTACGTCGCCATGCTCGTTGATCGCCATCGGCGTGTTCCAGAACGGCGCAGCGAGCGTTCCCGCGCCGATGTCGATGACGGCGCCGTTGTCCCACAGCACCGCATGCGCCGCCGTGCGCCGGCCGACGGCTTGATCGCAGCTGCCCGAAATTCCGACCGCCTGGCCGTGATCGTTGATCGCGGTGGCAGCGCCCGAGCTGTCGCCGGGAATCAGCGGCAGTGCGCGGATCTCGCTCTCGCCCGGTCCGTAGATTACCGGCAGGAACTGCAACATCTGGCCGCTCTTGCCGGGCCCGGCGCCCTCGCACGACGGATCGAACTGATCGGTCTCGGCCCAGCCGGTGATCTCGCCGCGATTGTTCGCGCCGGCCGCGAAGCCGTTGTTGCCGCCCAGCGTCGGCAGCATGCGCATCTGCTCGCCCCGCCAGGCGAAACCGCGGCAGGTGAAGCCGGTGGCGTGGCTGACGAAGAATGCCGAACAGCTCCAGTTTTCGCCGAGCGGCTCCGGCGTTGCCGTCTGCGAAATGCCGGCGATCAGGCCGGCGACGTTCTTTACCGGCCAGGCCACGCTGCTGTTCGCACCGCCCAGTGTGCCGAGGTCGCGAATGCCGCTTCCCGACCAGACGACGGCGTGGCGATCGGCGTTGCCGGCGTACGTGGAAAAGCCGGCGGCCCAGCCGCGATTGTTGAGGCTGTTGCCTTGCGTGCGCGTGCCGCCGAGCGTGGCGAGATTGCTGATCGTGTAGGCGGGATCGGCGCCGCTCGCCGCGGTCGAGACGATTGCGCAGCAGACGGCGACGGCGAGCGTTCGTGGGGATGTGTGCAGCATGACGGGTCTCCTGTTGGCCTGGGTTGCGGGGCGAGCACAGCTTCGTCTCCGCAGACCGCTGCCGCGAGTTCCACTTCTGCGACGCTTGCTGGTCCGGTTACGTCATGACGACATCGACCAGCGGAGAACGACGATGCGGCGATGGGACCTCAGCGTGGTGCTCGATGCCGATCGCGAACAACCGCTGTTTCTGCAACTCGCCAATGCCGTCGCCGACGAGATCCGCAGCGGCCGCCTGAAACCGGGCGAACCGCTGCCGGGCTCCCGCGAGCTGGCCGCCCAGCTCGGCGTCAATCGCAACACGATCGTGGCCGGGTACGGCGAACTGGCTGCCGAAGGCCTGGTCAGCACGCGGGTCGGTGGCGGAACGTTTGTCAGTGCACCGGCGACGCTCGACGCCGCGCCGAGAGCCGCGAATGCCTCGCGCGACATTCCGACTTATCCGATCGCCCGTCCGCTGCCGATGCCGCTGCTACGATCCGCCACGCCGTCCGGCGCGCTGAACCTCGCGATCGGCTCGCCCGATCCGCGCCTGTTTCCATCCCGGGCGCTTGCCCGCGCGTTCCGGCGCACGATAGGTCCGCGCAGCCGCGCCCTGCTCGGACACACCGACGCCTGCGGGCACGCGCGGCTGCGCGGCGAACTCGCGGCGATGCTGTCGCGCTCGCGCGGCCTGGCGGTGACGCCGCAGAACCTCATGGTGACGCGCAGCATCGAGCAGGCGATCGACCTCGTCGCGCGGACGCTGCTGGCGCCGGGCGACGTGGTTGCGGTCGAGGCGTTCGGCTATCCGCCGGCGTGGAACGTGCTGAAGCTCGCCGGTGCGCAACTCGTGCCGTTGCCGCTCGACGCGGACGGCCTCGATATCGGCGCGCTCGAAGCGCTGCTCGCCGAACGCAGCGTGCGTGCCGTGTTCCTGACGCCACACCATCAGTTCCCGACAGGTTCGGTCATGTCCGCGCGACGGCGTACACGGCTCGCCGAGCTGGCCATGCGCCACCGTTTCGCGATCATCGAAGACGACTACGACCACGAATTCCATTACGCCGGCAAGCCGGTGCTGCCGATCGCGGCCGGGAGCGGACGCAGCAACGTCGTCTACGTCGGTTCGCTGGCCAACCTGCTCGCACCGGGCATCAGCACCGGTTTCGTCGTCGCGCCGCCGCCGGTGTTCGAACGCCTGCGCAGCCTGCGCGAGGCCAGCGACGCACGCGGCGACATCGCGATGGAATGCGCGATCGCCGAGCTGTTCGAGGACGGCGAACTGCTGCGCCACGTGCGCCGGCTGCGGCGCACGTTTGCCGCGCGGCGCGACCTGCTCGCAGCGGCGCTGTCGCATCATCTCGGCGGCGCGCTGACGTTCCGCGTGCCGGACGGCGGCATGGCGCTGTGGGCGCGCGTCGACGACGGCATCGATGCGCTCGGCTGGCAGCGCGCCGGCGAGCGCGAAGGCGTCATTTTCCACAATGCGCTGAGCTACGATTTCGAGCAGCGTCCGCAGCCGTTCGTGCGCCTGAGCTTCTGCTATCTCGACGAAAACGAAATCGGCGAAGCGGTCCGGCGCCTGGCCCGCGCGCTGACCCGTGAACGCACGGCCGGACTGACCCTGAGCGGCGGCGCGGCGCAACCGGTTCCGCCCGACCCGATCGCCCGCACGAACGCGCAACCGCAGCGCTCGTTCGCCAGCGGCTGAACTGCTGTTTTCAGCGCGGCCGCGGCGGCGAAATGCGCCGCGCTTCCGGACGGTCTAAGCTCTGGCATCCCAGGCCGTTGTCGGGAGTGGACAATGAAGCTTATCGCCGGCCGTCAGGTCCCGATCCTCGCCGCTGCGCTGCTCGCCGGCGCCTGTTCGCCGCAGCCGGCGCCTCCGCCAGCCGCCGCCGCAGTCGACACGCAGGCAATGCCGATGCCGGCGCCGGCTGGGCCCGGTCCAACCCTGGCCGACTGGGCGCGCGGCGCACAGTTGTTCGACAATCTCGGCAGCTACACGCGCAAGATCACGACCGGGTCGGCGCAGGCTCAGGCCTATTTCGACCAGGGCCTGCGCCTGATCTACGCGTTCAACCACGACGAGGCGACACGCGCGTTCGCCGCGGCCGTCGCTGTCGATCCTGCTTGCGCGATGTGCTACTGGGGTGCCGCCGAGGCGCTCGGACCGAACTACAACATGCCGGCGATGAGCGAGCGTTGGGCCGTGCTCTGGCAGGCGGTCGAAGGTGCTCGCCGCAACGCCGCCAACGCGACGCCGGCCGAGCAAGCCCTGATTGGTTCCCTCGGCAAGCGTTTTGCGGGACCCGAGCCGGTGCCTGCGGACAAGATGCAGCCGTTCAACGATGCCTATGCCGGCGCAATGCGCGAGGCGGCGAAGCAGTATCCCGACGATGACGACATCCAGGTGTTCTTCGCCGAGGCGCTGATGACGGCCAATCCGTGGAAGCTGTGGAGCGTCGAGGGCAAAGCATCCCCGGGCACCGATGAGATCGTCGCGACGCTCGAGCGCGTACTCGCCCGCAGCCCGCAGCAGCCGGGCGCCAACCACTACTACATCCATGCCGTCGAAGCCTCGCCACAGCCGGAAAGAGCCGTTGCGGCCGCAGAACGGCTACCGGGCCTGCTGCCGGGTGCCGGGCACATCGTCCACATGCCCGCGCACATCTTCCAGCGTCTTGGCCGGTATGCCGACGCCGGCGCGGCGAATCGCGCCGCGATCAAGGTCGACCTGGACTATCTGGACAAGGCCAAGCCGCCGGAGTGGACCTACTACGCCGGCATGTACCTCGGCCACAACTACCAATTCCTCGGGTATGCGGCGGCCATGCAAGGCCGCTCGGCGGAAACGCTGCAGGCGACTCGCGAAATGCGCGCCCATATCGCCGACCCAGTGCTGCACATGGGAATGGGCCTGGACTGGTATGCGGCTGAGCCGTACTTCGCGATGGAACGGTTTGGGCGCTGGAACGAGTTGCTCGCCGAAACACCGCCCGATCCGACGCTTTTCGGCCTCAGCGCCGCCTATCGATACGCGCGGACAGTCGCACTCGCCACAACCGGAAAGGTCGAGGAAGCGGTGGCCGAGAAGGCGAAACTCGACGCGATTGGCGCGGCGACGCCGGCCGACGCGCCGGCCGGATTGAACGCCGCAAAGGATCTGATCGCGGTGGCCTCGCTGACCGCAGCGGCGCGCATCGCCATCGCCCAGGGCCGGCACGACGCCGCGATCGCGACGTTGCGCGAGGCCGTGGCGAAAGAGGACCGGCTCGCTTACGACGAGCCTGCCGACTGGTTCGTGCCGGTCCGCCATCTGCTGGGTGCGCAACTCCTGGCGGCTGGAAGGATCGCCGAAGCCGAGACCGCATACCGTGAAGACCTGCAGCGCCACCCTGGCAATGGCTGGGCACTGTTCGGCCTGGCGCAGGCGCTCAGGGCGCAGAAAAGGAGCGCCGAGGCGGCGCTGGTCGACACCCAATTCGCGCAGGCCTGGAAGGATGCCGATGTGACGCTGACGGGATCGGTCCTTTGAACGGGATCCAGCCAAGGGTGGCTGATTTCGCCATCTAAGTGGCATTTCCGCCACTGAGCGTGCTAGCCTTGCGAGCGCAAGATGGTGGCCGTGAAAGCACGCATGGCGGGAAATGGGTTGGTACTTCGTTTTCGCCATAGCAAGCCTTCACAAGTCCCCGGGACGACCCGGGTTCGATCGCCCCTCCTTCGGAGTCATCCATCATGTTCAGGCAGACATTGTCCGCGTTGATAGCCGCCATGGCGCTGGGCGCCGGTGCAATGGCCGGCGCCACGACGACGTACGAACCGATCTACATCACCGACGGCCAGTTCACCGCGACGCTCGAGCAGCACTCGCATCGCTGGCGCCTGCAGCCGCTGCGCGGCGAAGAGGTCGACATCACCGACCGCTCGCAAACCTGCGGCAGCAGCAAGCCGATTCCGCACGGCCTTTGGTACGTCAGCCAGGACGAGCGCGGCCACGCGCGGCTGATCGCGCCGTCGGTCACGCAACTGCCGTCCGGATTTCCGCAGCATGTCGCACTGCTGGCCTGCGGTGACAAGGCCGATGACGCCGTGGCGCTGTTCGTGCCGGCGGTAGCTTTGAACTGGATCAACGATCACGTCGGCTCGGTGCTGATCGATGACTAGACCGACATTCCGGCTCGGCCTGATGGCGCTCGACGGCTGCATGCTGTCGAGCCTTTCCGGACCGTCGGATGCGCTGCACGTCGCCGGGATCCTCGCCGGAATCCGCGAGCCCGGCAGCGCGCCGAAATTCGAAAGCCGCGTGTTCAGCGCACGCGACGCGACGAGCGTGCGCAGCGAGACCGGCCTCGAGATCGGCGGAATCAAGCCGCTGCGCCGCGACGAAACGTTCGACCTCGTGCTCGTGCCCGGCATCGATCATCGCTATCCGCACGAAATCCTCGCCCGCCGCGCCGAGTTTGCGCCCGAACTCGACCTGCTGCGCAAGCTGCACCTGCGCGGCACGCGTCTCGCGGCGACCTGCAGCGGCACGTTCCTGCTGGCCATGAGCGGCCTCCTCGACGGCCATCGCGCAACCACGGCATGGTGGATGGCCGGTTCGTTCCGCAAGCACTTCCCGGCCGTGCAGCTCGAGGAACAGGCCGTGCTGATCGACGACGGCAACGTCATCACGACCGGTGCGTCGACTTCGGTGTTCTCGCTCGTGCTGCGCATCATCGCCCAGGTCGGCGGCGAGGAACTCGCCCAGCAGACCGGCCGCATGATGCTGATCGACGGCGAGCGCCAGAGCCAGGCGCCGTACGTGAGCCAGGCCATGCTGGAAAAACCGCGGCATTCGCTGGCCGAGAAGATCACGCGCTTTCTCGACAACGAGCTGCACAACCAGATCAGCGTGTCGCGCCTGGCTTCGCACTGCGGCACGAGCGAGCGCAGCCTGCTCCGGCACTTCCATTCGCATTACGGCACGAGCCCGCTGGGCTATATCCAGCATTTGCGCGTAGAACGCGCCAAGGCGTTGCTCGAAGCGACACAGCTGAGCTTCGACGAGGTGGTCGAGCGTTGCGGTTACAGCGACGTGCCGAGCTTCCGCAAGCTGTTCAAGCGCGAGACGTCGCTGACGCCGATGGATTATCGCGAGAAGTACCGCCTGCGCGCGCGATAGGCGGCGATCGGGAACGAGCCAACCCGTACGCCCTCAACGCAGGCCCGCAGGGCCGAAGTCGAAGGATCATCCTTCGACTTCGCGTCAGCTCGGCAACAACTTCCCTCGCGCACGGGCGATCAGGCGCCGGCTTGTGACAACAGGTGCTGCCGCCAGGTCAATCGACTCCGCGCACCGGCAATGCGATGCGGTCGCCCGGATCGTAGTCCAGACGAACGTGGAAATTCTGGCTCTGGTAGCTGTAGACGACGTCGTAGAGCACCTGGCCTTCCTCGGAAGGCGTCACCGGACGGCAATGCTTGACGACGCGCGTCACGGTGTCCCGGTCCTGGTGTGCGCCCTGCACTTCGCGGCCGATCGCGCCGCCGGCCACGGCGCCGCCGACCGTCGCGACAGTACGACCGCGGCCGCGGCCGATCTTGTTGCCGATCAGCCCGCCGGCGATCGCACCGATCACGGTTCCGGCGACGCGGCGTTCGTCCTCGGGCTTGCGCCGTTCGACCACGGTGCGATCGGTGCAAACCTGCCGCGGTCCGGAAATCTTCGAGACGCTGACGACGCGTGCGTAATCGACATCGTCAATCGCTGGCGCCACATCCTGTGTCGAGGCCGGCGCAGATGCAGATGATGATGCCGGCGCCGCTGCGCCGGCCTGACCAGTCGTCGCGGTCGGACTTGCCGCGGCGGGTGCCGGCGTGCCGTCGGCTGCGGGAGCGTTGGATCCGGACAGCAGTTCGGCAACCGATGCGTCTTGCCCTCCCGACGGTGCTGAGGCGGCACCAGCAGGCGGAGCCGGCGTCACCGGCGGCGGTGCCGATGCCGCGGTGTCCGGCGGCGGACTGTTCTCGGCCTGCTTGCCGCAACCGCCGAGCAGGCATGCGGCAGCGAGCGAAAGCGCCAGCATTGGCGTATGCAGCGGATGGATTCTCATCGGGCGGTCTCCGTGAATCTGCGTTCGATGTGTTCATCTTAACGACGCACGATTTATCGCGCGTGAAGATCGGCTCACGGACGCAGCCGTTCATTCCAGCGCCGGCCAGCGCGCGACAACGCGATGGCACGACAGATGACTGTCGACCAGGGCAAATTCGGCGGCGCGCCAGTGCACCGGCTCGACCGCTATGGCGTCGTCCAGATTGCGGTCCGAATAGGCAATCGTGACGTGCGGAAGGAATCGGCGTCCGTCGCCGTCGGCAACGCCGGCCCGGGCCAGGCACTCGCCGAGCTGCTGCCACAGGGCGTGGACCTGCGCCTCGCATTCGCGGCTGCAGCGCAGCACGCACGGTGCGCGATAGCGGCCGCGGAACGTTGCGACACGGTCGAGCACCATCGCAAAGCCCGCCGCGCGAACTTCGGCAGCGGCGGCACGGGCGCGCTCGATCGTATCCGCGGCATGCTCGTCGTCGTAGTCGCCGAGGAAACGTACGGTCACGTGATATTTTTCGCGCGGAATCCAGCGTCCGCGCAACGCGTTCGCATCCTGCAGACCCGCGGCCACGCGCTCGATCGCCGCCAGCGCCGGCGGGTCGGGAAAGATCGCAAAGAACAATCGATGCATCGGGAATCCGCAAGTTGCCGGTCCGCGCGCAACCTGAACGGTGCGGACATGACCGGCATAAGATACTGCATCGCGAGCGATCGGCAGTGCGCAACCGCACAACGCCGCCTGCGCGTCGCCGGTCGATGGCCGTGCTGTTGCGATTCGTGTTGCCGGACGTGCGAGCAGGGGGCGCGACCGCGAAGGCTGCGGCACGCTTCGCTCCGGGTCAGTTCGGTCCGTCCCAGACCGGCAGCTGTCCGATCGCGGGCGCAACGGACGTCTCCTGGTCGAAGCGCTCGACCCGATCGCGGCCCTTGCGTTTGGCACCGTACAGTGCGCTGTCGGCATGGATCAGCAGCTGACGCAGTTCGTAGCCCGATTCCACGGTGGAGGTGACGCCGAAGCTCGCCGATACCGCGACCTCGACGCCCGCATGGATGAAGCCGGCGATCGCCGTGCGCAGTTCCTCGGCTCGATGCAGGCCGGTCTCGAGCGAACAATCCAGCATCAGGATCCCGAACTCCTCGCCGCCGAGTCGTCCGAACAGGTCGTCCGAGCGCATGTGCAGCTGGAACATTTCGACGGTCTGGCGCAGCACGCCGTCGCCGGCGACGTGTCCGTGGGTGTCGTTGACCTGCTTGAAATTGTCGAGGTCGACCAGGATCAGGCAGACGACGCGCGACGACCTTACGCACGCCTGCAGCATCGCCTTGGCTTCGTCCATGAAATGCTGACGATTGACGATGCCGGTCAGGCCGTCGCGCCGCGCCAGCCTCTGGAAGCGGATCTGCGAACGCTTGATCCGGTAGGTCCACAACGCGACGAAGCCGATCACCAGCAGCAACAGCAGGATGTACAGGCGGGCAGCTTCCTCGGATTTCTCGAGGATCTGTTGCTGCAGCCGCAGCAGCTGGTTTCTCTCGTTCAGGGCATCGACCTGGTGCTTCTTTTCCTGGACCTGCTGGCTGACCCGCTGGTACGCCATCGCCCGCGCCGTCGTGTCATCGAGATAGCGCTTGTCCGCGACCGCATACTTCTCGTGATATTCCAGCGCCAAACGATAATCGCCTTCGCCCTCCGCGACCCTCGACAGCACGTCGTAGGCTTCGGCGAGGGCCTTCGTCGCTTCGTCGCTGCTGCTCTTGTCCAGCGCGCTCAGCGCGTATTTCCTCGCCTTGGCTCGATCGCCGGCAGCCAGATAGGCGCGCGCCAGAGTCGAATGGAATTGCGACCCGGCACGATCGAACTTCGCACGCTGCAACTCAGCGTCGTTGGCGCTGAGCAGCTTGATCGCATCGGCTTCCCGGCCCTGGGCCAGCTCGATTCTGGCG
>Ga0268264_10005440_pt1 | contig 10789 bp, 10 predicted proteins | sample KBSSwiS32_FD_190357 | JGI IMG/M metagenome (GOLD analysis project Ga0268264, IMG submission 190357) | Switchgrass rhizosphere microbial communities from Kellogg Biological Station, Michigan, USA - KBS Switchgrass S3-2 (SPAdes) (version 2) | ecosystem: Host-associated > Plants > Roots >... | reverse complement strand
GACGACATGACCGGCGAGGAAATCGCCCTTGCGGCCGAGCGCCTGCGCGCGGAAGGCGGCGTCATCGACGTTTCGGTCGGCGCACGCGCCGGCAAGAAGGGCCGGCCGCTGACCGACTTCCGCTTGTTGGTTGCGCCGCAGGACGCGGACTCGGTCGCGCAGGCTTGCTTCACCGAGACCTCGACGCTCGGGCTGCGCGTGCGCGAAGAGCGTCGCCGCGTGTTGCCGCGCACCGAGGTGGCGGCCGCGGTGGCGCAGGGCAAGTTGCGCGTCAAGATCGCCGAGCGTCCGGGCGGCGATCGCACGGCGAAGGCCGCGCACGACGATGTCGCGCCGTCGCGCGGATTGGCGACGCGGCGGCGCCTGCGCGCCAAGAGCGAGCGCAGCGCGCTCGGAGAAGACAAGTCTTGAGCTCGAACGCCACCGGCAAGCGCGCACTTGCCCGCCTGGTCGCCGAGCTCGATCGCCACGAACGGATTGCCGTCGCCGTGAGCGGCGGCGTCGATTCGATGACGCTCGCCCACGTCGCGCAGACGATGTCGCACGCGCGCGCGACGATGTACCACGCGGCCGGCCCGGCCGTTCCGACGTCCGCCGCGGCGCGCGTGCGCGCTCATGCCGATCGCTACGGCTGGCCGCTCGTCGTGCTCGACGCCGGCGAATTCGCCGACCCTCGCTATCGCGCGAACCCGATCGACCGCTGCTATTACTGCAAGTCGAACCTCTACGCGCGTATCCGCGAGGCTACCGCCGACACGATCGTATCGGGTACGAACGTCGACGATCTCTCCGACTATCGACCCGGCCTGCGCGCCGCCGCCGAATCGGGCGTCGTTCATCCGTTCGTCGACGCCGGCATCGACAAGGCGGTTATTTACGAAATCGCCGCCGCGTTGGGGCTCGCCGATCTCGAGCGGCTGCCGGCGCAGCCGTGCCTGTCGAGTCGCGTCGAGACCGGCATTGCGATCACCGCCCAAGACCTCGCTTTCATCGACGACGTCGAATCGCGGCTCGCCGAGCGGCTCGGCGGCGAGTCGACGCTGCGCTGTCGCGTGACGCGCGCGGGCGTGGTGATCGAAGTCTCCGCGAGCGCGGCATCCGACGTCGAGATCGCGCGCGCGATCGGCGAAGCGGCGTGCCGCGACGAGGACCGAACGTTTGCCGGCGTGCGGCCCTACCGGCGCGGGTCGGCGTTCGTGATTCGTCGCGAGCCCGATCCGGCGCGCGCGTCGCCTTCGCAGTGAACGACTTCCGCCTCGATTGGGACCGTGCCGCGCGCACGGGCACGAGCGAGGCCGTGCTCTGCGAGCCCAAGACCGCGGCGCAGATCGAGGCGATCATCGCGCATGCGGCGGACCTGCGCCGGCGGCTGTTGCTCACCCGGCTCGACGCCGCCAGGCACGGCGCGCTCGCGGCCGCGACGCAGGCGGCGCTCGACTACGACGCGTCGTCGCACACCGCATTCTTCGGTGAGACGCCCGCGCCCCGCCATGAAGGTCGCGTCGTGATCGTCGCGGGCGGCACGTCGGATGCGCGCGTCGCTCGCGAGGCCGTGCGCACGCTCGCGTTCGAAGGCGAGGCGGCCACGCTCGTCGTCGACGTCGGCGTGGCCGGGCTGTGGCGATTGATGGAGCGTCTCGACGAGATTCGCCATCACCGGGTGCTCATCGTCGTCGCGGGAATGGAGGGCGCGCTGTTCAGCGTGCTCGCAGGTCTCGTCGCGTGCCCGGTGATCGCGGTGCCGACGTCGATCGGCTACGGTGTCGCGAGCGGTGGCACCACCGCGCTCAACGCGGCGCTCGCAAGCTGCGCGTCCGGGCTCGCCGTCGTCAACATCGACAACGGCTTCGGCGCGGCGCACGCCGCGCTGCGGATCCTGGGATCTTCCGTCGACGACGGCGGATGATCAGCGCACGGCGCCCGTGCGGGCCGCGGTGCGCTTGGCCTTCGCCTTGACCTTGGCCTCGGACTTGGTCTTGGCCTCGACCGCGGCGGCCACCAACTCGCCACGTTCGCTCGATACGGACAACCGCGCCTGCTCGATCAGCCACGCTTCGAGCGCGCGCACCGCTGGGCGGCGCGCGGCGGACGGCTCGATCACCAGATAGTAGCCGCGCATCGTAGCGATCTCGTCGCCCAGCGGAGCGACGAGCGCACCGCGCGCGAGCAGCGCGTCGATCAGTGGCCGCCGGCCGAGCGCCATTCCTTGCCCGTCGACGGCGGCCGCGATCGCGGCATCGTAGTTGGTGAACATGATTTCGTTCGCCGGCTCGAGCCCGGCGATGCCGACGGCCCGCATCCACAGGTCCCATTCGAGCGGATACCCGGCGCGCGGCGCCTCGACCTGAAGCAGCGTGTGGAAGCGCAGGTCCTGCAACGTGAGGATCGGCCGCGATTTGTCGCGCAACAGTTTCGGCGCGCACACGAGTTGCATCGTCTCGGCGAACAGCGGCCTGCCGACCGCCGCCTTCGTGCCGAGATAGCGGATCGCGAGATCGAATCCGTCGGTGGCGAGATCACGGTGCTGCATCGTGGCGTCGATGCGGACGTCGATTCCGGGCTGCACCTTCACGAGGTCGGCGAGGCGCGGTATGAGCCACAGCGACGCGAGGCCCGGCGTGGTCGTCAGCGACAGTACTTCGCGGCGTTGCGGCGAGCGGATGCGCACCATCGCCTTGCGCAACCCGGCGAGCGAATCGCGCACGGCATCGGCAAGGCGACGCCCGTCGTCGGTGAGATCGAGCGCGCGGTGCCGGCGATGGAACAACGGCACGCCGAGGTCATTCTCGAGCGCCTTGACCTGACGGCTGATCGCGGATTGCGTGAGGAAGCGCTCGGCGGCGGCCTTGGTGAACGAAAGATGCCGCGCGGCGGCGTCGAAGGCGAGCAGCAGATCGAGCGGCGGCAGCCGGGCGGGGTCTTTTTGCATGCGTGTGCGGAATGCCAGGAGTTCCGAGATATCGTTTGAAAGGGGGGCCGCGTAAGAGGAAAGTACCCCTCACCCACCGGCCACCGCCCATGTTCTTACATTTGCGATCCGCATGCAAAGCACGGGGCGAGGCAAGGCGGACAACCCGAAGGAGCCTGCATGTCATACGCCATCTCCCGCAATCCACTGACGACGCCGCATGAAGTCCGTTCCAGCCCGCAAGTCATTCGCTACGAAGCGCCGGCGGTGGCGCGCGCGGCGGCCAACGAGCCAGCCGAGCGCCGGGCGGAAGCCTTTCGGAGCGTCGAGCCGATGCTCCTCGTCTACCAGGAGCGCGCCGAGACCTTTCGGCTGACGGTCGCTGCGATCCGCCGCGGCTATCGGGCATTGGCCGGGATGGTGGGCGCCTGACGACGGCACTGCCGACTGAAAGGTTCGATAATGGGCGTCGATGCCGAAATTCGCCGCGAACCTCTCGATGATGTTCACCGAGGTGCCGTTCCTCGAGCGCTTTGGCGCGGCGGCACGCGCGGGATTTTCGGCGGTCGAGTTCCTGTTTCCCTACGACTACGCGCCCGAGGTCATCGCCGCTGAGCTGAAGACCCATCGGCTGGCGAACGTACTGTTCAATCTTCCGCCCGGCGACTTTGCCGCCGGCGAGCGAGGGCTCGCGTCGATCCCGGGGCGCGAGGCGGAGTTCGCGGCGAGCGTCGAGCGTGCGCTCCTCTACGCGCAAGCGCTGGGCACGCCGCGCGTGCACGTGATGGCGGGATTGTTGCCGGCCTCGGCGGATCGCGAGACGCATCGCGCCGCGTACGTCGCCAACCTGCGGCGCGCGGCAGAGGCCGGCGCGCGCGCCGGCGTGACGATGCTGATCGAGCCGATCAATACGCGCGACATCCCCGGTTACTTCCTCAACACGCAAGCCGATGCGCACGCGATCCGCGAGGAGGTTGGCGCGCCCAACCTCAAGGTGCAGATGGACCTGTATCACGTGCAGATCGTCGAGGGCGACATCGCAGTCAAGCTGCGGCGCTACCTGCAGCACGTCGGGCACATCCAGATCGCCGGCGTGCCGGAACGGCACGAACCCGATATCGGCGAAGTGAACTACCCCTACCTGTTCCGCCTGCTCGATCAGCTCGGTTACGACGGCTGGATCGGCTGCGAGTATCGACCCGCGAACGGCACCGTGGCCGGCCTCGGTTGGCTCGCGCGCGAGATCGCGGCTGCCAACGCGGGTCAAACGATCGCCGGCGCCGCGTAGCGCACGAACGCGCCGCTCTCCACGAGCGTGCGCGCCGCCGCGATGTCCGGCGCCATCGCCCGATCCACCAACCAGAACGCAACGCGTTCGCGGATCTGCTCCATCGCACCCGCCAGCGTCGGCGAAGTCGCGAGCGGCGCGCGCAAGTCGATGCCCTGCGCTGCCGCGAGCAGCTCGATTGCCACGATGCCTGCGGTGTTGGCGGCCATCGGCGTGAGGCGTCGCGCGGCGTACGTGGCCATGCTGACGTGGTCTTCCTGGTTGGCCGACGTCGGCAGCGAATCGACGCTCGCCGGATGCGCGAGCGACTTGTTCTCGGAGGCGAGCGCCGCCGCCGTGACCTGCGCAATCATGAAGCCCGAGTTGACGCCGCCGTCGGTGACGAGGAACGGCGGCAGCCCGGAGAGGTTGGTATCCATCAGCAGCGCGATGCGCCGTTCCGACAGCGCGCCGATTTCGGCGATCGCGAGCGCGAGGTTGTCGGCCGCGAACGCGACCGGCTCCGCGTGAAAGTTGCCGCCCGACAGCACCTCGCCTGCACCGCCTTCTGCATCGGCGAAGACCAGCGGATTGTCGGAGACCGCGTTCGCTTCCGTGACGAGCACGTCGGCCGCACGCCGCATCTGGTCGAGGCACGCGCCCATCACCTGCGGCTGGCAACGCAGGCTGTACGGATCCTGCACGCGATGGCAATCGACGTGCGATGCCCGAATGGCGCTGCCCTGGAGCAGCGCGCGATAGACCGCGGCGGCGTCCGCCTGCCCGCGATGCCCGCGCACCGCCTGGATGCGCGGATCGAACGGCGTGTCGCTGCCGAGGCACGCGTCGACCGACATCGCGCCGGCGACGAACGCGGCGGCGAGCGCGCGCTCGGTGGCGAACAAACCGGCGAGCGCCAACGCCGTGGACACCTGCGTGCCGTTGAGCAGCGCCAGCCCCTCCTTCGGGCCGAGCGCGATCGGTGCAAGTCCCGCCGCTGCCAGCGCTTCCCGCGCACCGACGAACTTTCCGTCGAGCTTCGCTTCGCCTTCGCCGATCAATACCTGCGACAGGTGCGCGAGCGGCGCGAGATCGCCCGACGCCCCCACCGACCCTTGCGCGGGCACGCGCGGCAGCACGTTCGCGTTGGCGAGCGCGATCAGCGCTTCGATCACGCTCCACCGCACGCCGGAGTGACCGCGGGCAAGCGCCGCGGCCTTCAGCGCGAGCACGAGACGCACGACTGCGTCGTCCAACGCGTCGCCGGTCCCGGCGGCATGCGAAAGCACGAGCGCGCGCTGCAGCTCGGCGAGACGCGCGACGTCGATCCGCGTGCGCGCGAGCAGGCCGAATCCCGTGTTGACGCCGTAGACCGTGGCGCCGGACCCGATCACCCGATCGACGCACGCAGCTGCGGCGTCGACCTTCGTGCGCGCCGACGGATCGATCGCGAGATCGCTCGGTGCGCCCCAGAGCGCCCGCAGGTCGGCGAGCGTCAGCGCGCCCGGTACAAGCGTCATTCGCTTCTTCATTGTCTCAATGCTCATACATGCCGGCGCGCGCCTTGCCGCGAAATACGCGATACGCGAACACCGTGTAGGCGATCAGGAACGGCAGCACGACCACGGCGCCGTAGAACGTAACGCGCAGCGCACTCGGATGCGTCGCGGCCTGCCAGATCGTCATCTGGTCGATCACGAGGTACGGGAACAGGCTGTAGGCCAGGCCGGCGAACGCCAGCGCGAACATCGCGACGGCGCCAGCAAAGGGCAGCGCGTGGCTTGCGCCGGGGTCGCGCTCGATGCGCCGCGTCGAGCGCCAGACGAGCAGCCAGGCCGCGGCGCTCGCGAGCGGAAGCAGCATCAGCGCGAGCGTGCGCGGAAAGTCGAACCACTTGTGGCGTACGGTGTCGCTCGCGAGCGGGGTCGCCACCGACACCAGCAGCACGCCGAGCCCGACCCACAGCAAGCCCCAGCGTGCCCACGCGAGCGCCTTGCGTTGCAACGCGCCGTCGGTGCGCAGCACCAGCCAACTGGCGCCCAGGAGCACGTAACCGCCGCAGACGCTTGCACCGACGAGCAAGCCGAACAAGAACGGCAGAAAGCCCGGGAGGAACCCGGTGATCGTGCGGCCGAGCATGTAGCCTTGCGCAAACGACGCGACGAACGAGCCGAACCAGAACAGCCAGTTCCACAGCTCGCGGTGCCAGCCTTCGGCCTTGATCCGGAACTCGAACGCAACGCCGCGCAGCATCAGGCCGATCAACATGCCGGCCACCGGCAAGTACAGCGCGCCGAGGATCAAGCCGTGCGCCGCGGGAAACGCGACGAGCAGGATGCCGATGCCGAGGACGAGCCACGTTTCGTTCGCATCCCAGAACGGGCCGATCGACGCGACCATCACGTCCTGTTCCGGCGGCGCTGCAGCGGGCATCAGCATGCCGACGCCGAGGTCGTAGCCGTCGAGCACGACGTAGAGCAGGATCGCGAGGCCCATCAGGCCACAAAAGACGAGCGGATAGTCGATCGTCATGTCTGCGAGCCTTTACGTGCGAGATGGGTGAGCACGACCATGTACGCGGTGAACATCAGCGCGTAGACCGTGACGTAGCCGGTGAGGCTCGCACCGAGCGCGCCTTCCGAAACCTTGCCCGTCGCGTCCGCCGTGCGCAAGAGGCCCGTGACGAGCCACGGCTGGCGGCCGATCTCGGTGACCAGCCAGCCGCAAAGCGTAGCGCCCCAGCCGGCGAACGTGAACGCCGAGAAGATCCAGAGTAGCAGGCGCGGCGGCTTGCGCCGGCGAATGACGACCAGCCACCCGCCGAACCACGCGATCGCCAGCATCGCAGCGCCCAAGCCGACCATCGCGCGAAACGCGAAAAAAAGCGGTGCAACCGGCGGTGTGTCGGGCACGAATGCATCGAGCCCCTTCAATTCGGCGTCGGCGTCGTGCTTCAGGATCCAGCTCGCGCCTTTGGGAATTTCGACCGCGTAATCGTTGGTCTGCGTTTCCGGGTTGGGAATCGCGAACAGCACCAGCGGCACGCCCTTGCCGGTCTTCCAGATCGCCTCGATGCCGGCGATCTTCGCCGGTTGATGCGCGAGCGTATTGAGACCGTGCGAATCGCCGACGAAAATCTGGATCGGCGCGAGCACGGCCGCCACGATCAGCGCCGCGCGCAGGCTCTTCGTCGCGGCGTCGTCGTCGGCGCGCAGCAGCCGCCACGCCGAGAGCCCGATGATGACGAACGCGCCGGTGAGGCCGGACGCGATCAGCATGTGCGCGAAGCGATACGGAAACGACGGATTGAAGATCACCGCGAGCCAGTCGGCGGCGATCACCTGGCCGCCGTCGATGGCGAATCCGGCAGGCGTCTGCATCCAGGAATTGAGCGCGAGGATCCAGAACGCCGACAGCGTGGTGCCGCCGGCGACCATCGTTGCCGAGAAGATGTGCACCGACGAGGGCACGCGGTTCATGCCGAACAGCATGATCCCGAGGAACGTCGCCTCGAGAAAGAAGGCAGTCAGCACCTCGTAGGCGAGCAGCGGCCCGGCGACGGCTCCCACCTTCAGCATGTAGCCCGGCCAGTTGGTGCCGAACTGGAACGACATGGTGATTCCGGAAACCACGCCCATCGCGAACGTGAGCGCGAACACCTTGACCCACAGCTTGTACACCGCGAGCCACTGCGCGTCGCCGGAGCGCGCGTAGCGCACGCGGAAGTACAGCAGGAACCACGCGAGCGTGATCGTCAGCGTCGGGAACAGGATGTGGAACCCGATGTTCAGTCCGAACTGCGCGCGCGCAAGCAGGAGAGCGTCGGAGGCGACCATCCGCGGTATTCTAGAGGTGATGCCGAAGGTTGCGCGCATTGTCGCTTCGCCAATGCGCGTCGGAGCCGCAAAGGAGGATCGCATGTTCACGCGCAGGGCTTTCATCCATTCGACGCTCGCCGGCGCCGCCGGCGTGCTGGTCCCCGGCGCGGCCAGCCGCGCCCAGTCCGCCAATCCAGCCGCCAAGCGCGGCGGGACGCTCGCCGCGGCGATCTTCGCCGACCCGCTGTCGTTCGACCCGCACATCACCGGCAACCTGCAGGGCCGCGCCGCCTGTCGCGCGATCCACGACACGCTGCTGACCGTCGATGCGAAAGGACTGCTCGCGCCCGGTCTCGTCGAAACCTGGGAACGTCCGGACGACAAGACGTTCGTCCTCAAGCTTCGCGCCGGGCTCAAGTTCCACGACGGCTCGGCGCTCGACGCCGCTGCCGTCAAGTACAACATCGACCGCATCCGCAACCCGGGCACGAACTCGATCCGCGGCGGCGAAATCACCGCACTCGACACCGTCACCGTCGTCGACGCACGGACGGTGCGCCTCGCGCTCAAGTATCCGTTCGCGGCGTTCCTGTACCCGTTCACGGACGTCTCCGGCTGCATCGGCTCGCCGACGGCGTTCGAGAAATGGGGGCAGGACTACACGCTTCATCCGGCCGGTGCCGGACCGTTCACGCTCGGCGAATACCAGAAGGATGCGCGCACGGTCCTCGAGCGCAACCCGAACTACTGGGCCGCCGGCAAGCCCTATCTCGATCGCGTCGTGCTGCGACCGATCCCGACCGACAGCACGCGCCTCGCCGAGCTGCGTTCCGGCGGCGTGCAGCTCGCCGAGGCGCTGCCGCTGCAGGACATCGCGCGCCTGCGTCAGGGCCAGGAGCTGGTCGTGTCGGAGAAGGTCGGCTTCCGCTGGGAATACTTCGGCTTCAACCTGCGCGACCAGTATCCGGGCAAGAGCAAGAAATTCCGCCAGGCATTCCAGTACGCCATCGACCGCGAGGCGCTGCACCGCGCCGCGTACTTCGGCACCGGCGCTGTCGGCTTCGACGGCATCCTGCCGGGATCGCCGTTCTTCGACGCGGGCTATCGGCCGTACAAGAACGACATGGACATGGCGAAGAAGCTGATCGACGAGTCCGGTCTCGGCAACTCGATCACGCTGCAAGCGCCGCTGCAGCCCGATCCCGTCAAGCAGCGCGCAGGGCAGATCTTCCAGGCGGTCGCCGGCAAGCTCGGCGTCAAGGTCGAGATCACGCAGGTCGATTCCGCCGGCTACCGAAACTCGCTGCAAGGCGGCGTGATGGCCTCCGACCTGCAGGGATGGTGGGGATACCGGCCCGACCCGGATCAGTACCTCGCGATCCTGCTGCATTCGACGGGCTCGTACGCCAAGTTCCACGGCTACAGCAACCCCGCCATGGACAAGCTGCTCGACGCGCAACGGGCGGCGTCGAACATCGAGGATCGGCGCAAGCTCTTTCGCCAGATCTCCGAGCTGATGAACGACGACGCCGTGTACGTGCCGTGGCACTACAGCTCGGACTTCAAGGGACTCGACCCCAAGGTCAAGGGCTTCGTCCATGCGCAGGATGGCATCGTCGCGTTCCAGGATCTGTACTTGCCATAGGCAACGGCGGAGCGAAGGCGCCGCTTTCTCAACGCAAAAGGAGGACGAACAATGCCGGTCGTGCGTGTGACTTTCTACGAAGGGCGTCCCGCCGCCAAGAAGCGCGAGGTCGCCGAGGCGATCACCGAGGCGCTGGTGCGCGTCTGCGGATCGAAGCGCGAAGCGGTCAACGTGATCTTCGACAACATCGCGAAGGAGGATTGGGTGATCGGCGGCGCGCCCGAGTTCGCGCGAACGCCGAAAGCCGATTGATGGAGCGCGGCAACCGATCCGTGAACCTCGACGTCCTGCTGTTCTCGGACTACTCGATCGCGGAGCTCGTCGATCTCGCCCGCCTGTCCGAGTCGCTCGGCTATCGCGGCTTCTGGTACACCGACGTGCGCTTCGCGCGCGAGTGCTACGTAGGCCTTACCGCGGTCGCGTTGCAGACGAAGACGTTGAAGGTCGGGCCCGGCGTCACCGATCCGTATTCGCGGCACCCGGCGATCACCGCTGCGGCGATCGCGACGCTCGACGAGGTGAGCGGCGGCCGCGCGGTGCTCGGTCTCGGCATCGGCGGTGCGGGTTTTCGCGAATTGGGCATCGAGACCAAGCTGCCCGTGGCGGCCCTGCGCGAAGCCGTCGAGATCATCCGCGCGCTGCTCGACGGCGGCGAAGTCACCGTACAAGGCAAGGTTGTTTCCCTCGCCGGCGGGAAGCTGCAGTTCGAACCGGTGCGGCGGAAAATCCCGGTCTACTTCGCGACGCATGGCGCGCAAGTCACCGTGCTCGCCGGGCGAATCGCCGACGGCGTGATGATCGCCAATACGCTCGATCCGGCCGCGTTCGCCTTCTACGCGAGCAAGCTGGCCGAGGGGCTCGAGAAGGAAAGTCGCCCTGCGCAGGCGATCGACTTCAGCCTGCGCGTCGAGGCTTGCATCTCCGACGACGACGAGGCGGCCTTCGAGGTGATGCAGCGCCGCGTCGCGTCGCGCGTCATGTCGCAATACCCGCACTGGGATTATCTGAAGGAGCTCGGCATCGAGCTGCCGCCCGAATTCGTCGAAGCCGCCGAGCAGCGCAAGCCCGCCGGCCCCGTCGCCAAGCTGGTGCCGCGCGCGGTCGTCGAATCGATGGTGCTCGCCGGCAACGCGGAGAGGTGCGCCGCACAG
>Ga0268264_10005438_pt1 | contig 10791 bp, 8 predicted proteins | sample KBSSwiS32_FD_190357 | JGI IMG/M metagenome (GOLD analysis project Ga0268264, IMG submission 190357) | Switchgrass rhizosphere microbial communities from Kellogg Biological Station, Michigan, USA - KBS Switchgrass S3-2 (SPAdes) (version 2) | ecosystem: Host-associated > Plants > Roots >... | reverse complement strand
ATTTTTGCCGGAAACCAAAACCCTGCAGGATACACCTGGGACCAGGTAGCAGAATGGATGGTAAAATATTTCAAAGAATGTATCGACTATGGTAAACAACATGGCATTATTGTAGGTATTCAAAATCATAATGATTTTATCCGCACCGCCGCCCATGTCAGTAAGATCATGGAAATGGTGGGCTCAGATTGGTCTGGCCTTATACTGGATACAGGCGGCTACAGAACAGGTGATCCATACCAGCAAATAAAAGACACCATTAAGTACACAATAAACTGGCAGATAAAAGAAAAAATATTTGTGAACGGCATTGAGGAGGATACTGATATAAATAAACTGATTGCTATTATAAAAGCATCGTCCTATAAAGGTTATCTGCCTATAGAAACTTTAGGCGCAGGTGACCCGAAAGTGAAGGTGATTAATCTCCTGACAAAATTAAGAGAGGCACTTGGATGATTGTAGAATTATGAATTATATCATAACCCTACCCTTTTCTTTTACTGAGCGATAAACAGCCTGTACAACTTTAATATCTTTTAATCCTTCTTCACCGGGCGCCAATACCGGCTTGTTTTGTTTTATAGCAATTGAGTCATCATCCATTTGTTTAGCCTGCTCATTAGGTATTGTGGCGTTGAGTTCCAGCCCGTCACTTGTTGTTCCCGTCACACCACTATATGCTGAAAAAGATTCCAGCTTATACCAACCCTTTGTACAGGTAACACTCAATGCATTCATGTCCTTAGCGAAACTGGTTTCACAATTGGCTACTGCACCGCTGGGGAATTCAAGTTTATACTTCATGCCCTCATCTACTTCAGTATAAATCTGCGGACGTGTAATAATTTCCTGTGCGGTTACGGCTATAGGCTCTTCGCCTGTTACATAACGTGCGGCGTTCAGAGGATATACTCCCATGTCATACATGGAGCCGCCGCCCATTTTCTTTATTTGTTTCCAGTGGTTTGTTCGTGTTTCAAAATAACCGGCAGCTACGGTTACTTTACTAATATCACCATACTTTTTAGCTTCCCTGAATTGTATAATTTGCTGTGTGTTGGGCTCGTGATGCATGCGATAACCAATGCTGAGTTTTACTTTATTTTTCTTACACGCATTGATCATTGACTTGCATTCATCAGTAGTAACAGCCATCGGCTTTTCGCACCAAACATGCTTACCTGCGTTTGCAGCTCTTATCACATATTCTGCATGCATTGATGGCGGCAATACAATATAGATCACATCTATATCCGGGTTGTTAGCTATCTTATCAAAACTTGCATAGTCGTAAATATTCTTTTCAGGAATATTGTATTGCTTTTGCCAGCGGGTTGCTTTTTCAGGAGTGCCCGTAACAATGCCAGCAAGATAACAGTGACTGGTTAACTGCAAAGCCGGGGCAAGTAAATCCGTGCTATAATATCCAAGGCCCACAAGAGCTACACCTAATTTTTCTTTTGCTTTCGGCAATAAGATAGAAGGAAATCCCTTATCTGCAACAGAAATTGCAGCCACAGTTATGAGAGAGTCTTTAATAAATATGCGTCGTGTTTTCATGATGCATGATTTTTAATATTGGTGAAATGGTTTATACCGTTCAATAAGATGCACTTAAAAAATTATGGTTTGTGCATGACAAATTTAAGATAATCACACTGGCAGTAACTAGGTTTTTTACAACTCACTTTTGCTCATTTTTTCCTGTTTAATATTAATGTTCTTACCCACAAAAATTATTCTATCCAACAGGAATTTTTACTTCGGAGATAAAATATCTCAATATAAAATTTCTACCTCGCATACTCTTTGTATATAATAATTCATGACAGAAAAAGAAAAAAAATTCTGGAAAGGCGCAGGAATTGTATCGGCAGAAATGCTTGCAAGCATGTATATATTTACGGGTATGCTCGCGGGACTAATTTTCCTCATTCGGCCTGGCATGAGGAAATACAAAAAAATCGACTTAAAAATATTGGACCTGATAGCAACGCATGAGAATAAACGAAACACCCGCATAATGTCGTTCGTCACCATGTTGGCCACACATGAATTTTTGATACCCGCTAATCTCACCCTTATATTTAATTTTCTTTTTGTGAGAAAACGAAGCTGGTTTTCAATCCGCATTGTTTCTATTGCATTGAGTAGTCTTGGGTTAATGTTTTGGCTAAAGCATTTGTTTAAAAGAAAGCGGCCATTTGGCCCGCTGCAAAAGGCCAGAGGTTTAAGCTTCCCGAGCGGCCATGCGATTATGAGCTCTACTTTTTATGGCCTGCTTATCTATATCACTTCAAAAACTATAGAAGATAAACCGCTCAAATGGTTGATGATTATTTTATTTGTGACATTGATACAACTCATAGGTTTTAGTCGTGTGTACCTCCGTGTTCATTATGCAAGTGACGTAGCAGTGGGATATATTGTTGGTGTTTGCTGGCTGTTGATTTCGCTAAAAGTATTAAAGAAAATTGAAGATCATAATAAACAAAAACTGGCTTTGCTTTATGAACCTGTTAAATAAATAAAAACTTTCTGGTACGAATTATGTTTGAATAGATAATTTTAAAGCTATGAAAAAATATAGAGTAGAATTTTTAAAGTACGAAGTAAAATCTATCGCACCTACTGAACAGGAGATCCCATCAAATGATACTTTCCTGGAAGAAAATACCGGCGATACAATATGGGCAATACTTCATGCAGAAAATGACGAGAAGGCAAGAGAGAAAGCTGAAGAGCTTGCTGTAAGTCTTAAAACCGGCGATTTGCCGCATAGCAGGAATTAGCGGAATATAAAGTTCGTTGCATAATTACTTCGACAATTGTGATGAAGGGCGGACGAAAAATTCGTGTACCTCCCATTCGCATTTATACATACCTAAATGGACGTTAGGAACCCGAGCTTAGTCTACGATAGCCTTACTAATCCCCCGTTAATACAACTCTGCAGAAGGTCTTAAAAGAAATTGATTCTAAAAATTTATAAGAAAATCTATAAAAAGAGAAATTACAAGTTTTATAAACAATAATATTGTCGCTGATAACTTCTTAAATTTTCTAAATTTAACCGCCCAAAAAAATAAGTCATGAAGATCAACTTACAATCGTTGCATTTTAAAGCAAGCAATCAGCTTAAAGAATTTGTTGAAGAAAAAGTAAGCAAGCTTTCACAGGTTAATGATGATATATTAAGCGCCGAGGTTACCCTTGTTGCACACGATATCAAAATAAAAAATAATAAAGCTTGCGAAATAAGATTAGTAGTGCCGGGATACGACGATTTCGTAAAGAAGAAGGCCGATACTTTTGAAGAAGCTATACTTGATGCAGTAGATACACTTCAAAAAGTTTTAAAAAGAAAAAAAGACAAACACTAATTCACTCTGTCTTGACCTTACGGAGTAACAGTTACATAAATCACGACGTCATTAAAATCATGATCACATGTTTCAACTGTTCTATTTGTATTTTCGAAACCGACCAATACTTTATTTTCAGGAGCGTAGTTAATTAGAACTGCATGCTTTTTAAGATTAGAGGCCACTTCAGGATTTAAAACATCATTTGAGCAAAAATGAACTGCGCTATTGTCGAGGGTTTTTGTATTAGGATCCCAGGCGTCTTTCATTAAAACAAAACCAATAGAAGTTCCTGGTTGAAACCTTCCGATTTTTACCTTATCTCCCGGTTGCAATTTTGTGCCTATTCCAATACTCGGAAAAGTATAGGTGATTGCGGCAATATCTTTCGCACTTGCGGGAGGATTATTGGTCGGGTAAGTATAAAAGGCAAGAGCATTTTTGGAGTTTGTCAATTCAGCAACAAAGGTGATAAATACATCAGAAGGCGCAGTGATGACAATATCAGCAATTGCAGGGTTTGTAAGCAACTCCGGATGTGTAGTTCTTAAATCGGTTTTTTCTATGAGCATGCTGTTAATGTAAGATTTCATATCAGGGGAAATGCCGTCAGGCGGCAATAAATAGTTGGGTGTTCCTGAAGAATCATATGCTCCTAACGTCTGATAACTTGTCGCAGTAAAGTCCACAGGCTTGGTTACCGGTCCTGGCTGCGCTGATGTCTTCTTTTTGCAGGCATAAACTGCCAATATTAAAACTACAACACATAGAGACAAGTATATTTTCATTTTCATAACGTAGCGTTTGTATTAAATCAGGAGATAATTAAATAATTTTCAAGAGTAAATAATGTATAACCACCTATTAACGTATTGCCGCGTCTAAAATTGTTTCAAAATTTCATGCAAGTCATCTTTTTTTTGAAAAGACTAAAAGGAATGTTTTGTTGTAAGCTGTTATTCGTGCCTGATCCGGCAAATTTTTCTTTCACCCAAAGACGCTAAGAAAATAAAGCGCAAAGATGCTTTTCATTTTTTTTCTTAGCTTATTTCTTTTATTGGCAGGGGCGCAACATTTGCATATTTATTTCTTTCCATTCTAACCCTGAAGGTTCGTTAAAAAAAAAGGAGAACGGATCAGCGGAGTTTAGCGACTCAAAAAAGCAAGACTTATTGAAAGAGAAGTGAGGACTTGACAAAAAAATCTAAAGAAATAACTTCTGAAAGAAAGCTAAACGCTCTGCAACAGAATTAAAAGGCCTTTGTGTGGAAATCATTTCTTTAACCACCCATTAGTCTCCAACCAATTTTTGCAACGCTCCATCCATTTATCATTGGTGGTTTTATTATTCATTCCAAAACCGTGGCCTCCATTTTGATAAATGTGCAACTCTGCAGGTACCTTATTTTTTATTAATGCCTGGTAAAAAACTATACTGTTATTGGGATTTACGCCGTCGTCATCACTAGCATGCACTAAAAATGTGGGGGGTGTTTTTTGGGTTACCTGCAATTCATTTGAGTAAAGATCAATTTTATCTTTAGCGGGTTGTTTGCCAATTAACTGTTCACGTGAACCCATATGAGCAATGCTGTCCTGAAAACTAATAACAGGATAAATCAATATCATAAAATCTGGTCGCAGGCTTATATTTTCTTTATCATCTATCACAGCTTTACTAAAATGTGTGCCTTCGGTTGAGGCAAGATGGCCACCTGCAGAAAAGCCCATAATGCCAATGCGATTACTATTTATATTCCATTCACGGGCCCGCATTCTCACTGTTTTTATTGCCTGTTGTGCATCCTGCAAAGGGCCAATTTCTTTGTTGATCATCGTGGCTTCGTTGGGTATCCGGTATTTTAAAACAATTGCAGCAACACCCATTTCATTAAATTTTTTGGCAACACCATTTCCTTCATGCTCGATTGCATTTACCCAATAGCCACCTCCCGGGCAAATGACAACTGCTGTGCCATTTGCCTTTTCTTTTGGAGGAAGAAAAATAGTAAGAGTGGGAATAGAAATTTTATTTATGACCACGATTCCATTATCAGTTTCTCTTTTTTCCTCATTGGGCGAAGGTTTGCTGTTGGGTATTGCGCCATCATATAAAGGAATAGTTTGTTGAGCAAATAAAATTGCCATAAAATTTAAGTTAAGTAATAAAGCAAGCAGATATTTCATAATAGAAGTTGAACAATAAAAAGTGAAAGAATTAAAATTGAATATCGTTTAATTTTTTTGAACTCACATGAAGCCGTTTTTATATGGGCAGAAAACTCCTTAAGGAATCAACAGCTAACATGACCTTCTCAATGCTTATTTGTTTTGTTGATTTCCGATACCCTTTAAAATTGCATCAGGGTTAAATGAGATGCTACCAGTTTAAATATTTTTAAATTGCACAAAATACAAACATCAGTCAATCGCAAAATGATAGCTCCCTGAGCCAACCTCAACTAAAATATAGTCACCTTCTTTACCACCTACTTTTAATTCTTTCACAGCCGATAAAACTCTACCACCTTCTTTAATACCGTCCACGTTCTCTGAAGGAATGTAAATTTTTGCAGTTGTATTTACAGGTACTTCTACATCCAATTGCAAATGCCCGTTTTCTTTTTTCCAGTGAGAACTTACTTTACCATAAAATGTTTCCAGGTCTGCATTGGCGTAAGTAAGGTTTCCACCTAAGTGAGGTTTTATTTTTATTTGCTTGTAACCTGGCGCTTCTTCGTATGTATCAATTCCGGTGATCACACGGTACATCCAATCACCAATTGCGCCGTAGGCATAATGATTGAACGAATTCATTCCCGGGGTTTGAAAAGTGCTATCAGGCTTTTCTCCATCCCATCTCTCCCAAATTGTCGTTGCACCCATTTTTACAGGATATAACCACGATGGATAAGTATCCTGCAATAAAAGTTTGTAGGCAACAGAATCATAACCAAATCGTGTAAGCACATGGCACAAATATGGTGTACCTAAAAAGCCTGTGGTAAGATGATTTCCATAATCCTTTATATTAGTAACCAATCTTTGTGCAGCCTGAGTTCTTAATGCTTCAGGAAGCATATCGAAATTAAGCGCCAACACATAGGCGGTTTGAGTGGACGAAACTAACCGTCCATTAGGAGTTAAATATTCTTTTAGAAAAGCCTCCTTTATTTTTTGTAACAATGTTGTGTACGAAGCAACATCATCTTGCTTGCCCAGCACCTTTCCAGCATTAATTACTAGTTGGGTTGAATGCGCAAAAAAACATTGCGCTATTAAATACTTATCAGTTACAGCAGATCTTCCATCGTTATCATCACCGGGTCTGTAAAACAACCAATCCCCAAAATGAAAACCTTTATTCCATAAAAAATCGGTGCTGTTTTTTTGCATGAAGCCTACCCATGCTTTCATGCTTGCATACTGATGTTCGAGAACTTTTTTATCACCATATGCCAGGTAAATATTCCAGGGAATTATGGTTGAAACATCAGCCCAGCCCGCCGATCCACCGCCCCTTGGTCCAAGTACATTTGGGATAACGTGTGGTATAGCTCCATCGGGAAGCTGGTCTGCTGCTACATCTTTCAACCACTTAATAAAAAAATTATGCGCCTGCATATTGAAAGTAGCTGTACGTGAGAAAGCCTGGGCATCACCCGTCCATCCTAAACGTTCATCACGCTGCGGACAGTCGGTGGGAACATCTAAAAAATTCCCTTTTTGGCCCCATTGAATATTATGTTGCAATTGATTTAATAATAAATTAGAACACTCAAATTTCCCGGTCGGCTGCATATCAGAATACAAAGCCACTGCGCTGAAATTTTCAGGTTTTAACTCTCCCGGGTATCCTTCTATTTTTATGTAACGAAAGCCCTGGAAAGTAAAATGCGGCTCAAAAAATTCTTCGCCATTCCCTTTTAAAATAAATATATTCTGCGCTTTAGCGGCACGAAGATTTGCTGTATAAAAGTTTCCTTCTTTATCAAGAACTTCTGCATGACTAACAATAATTTTATCGCCCGTTTTTCCATTCAGTTTTATTTGTGCCCAGCCTACAAGGTTTTGTCCGAAGTCCACGACCTGTTCGCCTTTGGGAGTTGTTATTATTTTAACCGGCTTAAATGTTTCATGCTTTTTTACCGGCTCATTGTAAGTGGCAACTAAAATGTTCTTATCATAATCTTTCACAGAAACTGCATTCCAGTTCTTATCATCATATTGAGAAGTTGACCATCCGGCTTTTTCAAAGTTTGCATCATAGGTTTCACCATTGTAAATTTCTGAACTTCGCACTGGCCCATCAGAAGATTTCCAGGATTCATCAGAAATTATTGTCTCACTACTTCCATCAGTATAATTTATTTGGAGTTGAAGAAGTAAAGCTGTTTTGGTTCCGTATAAATTTTTATTGTTCTCCCATGCAAGAGGTGTCCTATACCAGCCACTGCCAAGGGTCACGCCTATTGCATTATCGCCGGTTTTTAGTAAAGGGGTTACATCGTACACCTGGTATTGAAGACGTTTATTGTAACTCGTCCATCCCGGAGTTAAGTAAGCATCGCCAACGCGTTTACCATTTATTTGCGCTTCATACATTCCATGTGTGGTTATAAATGCTGTTGCCAATTGAACTTTTTTGGCTGAGGCGAATTGTTTACGAAATAACAGAGCGGGTGCAAAAATTGAATCTGCTGCCGTAGATGATTCAATCCATTTTGCTTTCCAATCTGACGGCTTTATTAAACCCATTTGCCAAGAGGCAGGCTCACCCCATTCGGATGCTTTATTTGTATTATCCCAAGCCCTCACCTGCCAAAAATATTTTTTTGCTGATTGAAGTTCGCTGCCTGCGTAAGGCACATAAACGGATTGATCTGAAAGAACTTTCCCGCTGCTCCATATAATATTCTTTGCAGGATCGACATTGCTGCTTACTCTTATTTCATAAGCGGTTTGTGCCGTATTGCGTTTTTCTGAACTCAATTGCCAGCTTAGTCTTGGCTGCATTGCATCAATTCCAATTGGGTTATTAAGATTTTCACAACGCAAATTTTTTATGACAAGTTGAGAAAAAACAATCGTTGAAATCAGTAAGAAGAGGATAAATAAGGAACAACTCTTTTTCATTTTAAGTTTTGTTTTATAATAAAAAATTTATTCATTGCTTCACAAGACGCCCATCTTTCGACAAGCTCAGGCCGGCATCTTTTTTATTTTTTTAAAAAGGGATAAACTTTAAGTTCTCTCCTTCACCCACATGCTGTCATGCTGAGCCTGTCGAAGCCGGTGGGTTTACGCCGCTTCTCAGCGTACGGACCTTCATAACGATTCTTCAAGTTTAAACGAATAATATTTAAGCTCAATAATATCATTGGACAAAGCTCTTTTGTTCCAGTGTTTATGTATCGAAAGTGCCGCACCAATGGCTGTTGCCTGCGCCATTGATGTCGCAAATATTTCTTTGTCAGGAAAGAACGATGCCAGCAAATTCATGTAAATAAAATTTTTACTAAATCCTCCATCAACAAAAATTCTTTTTACAGGTGCCCCGTTTAGAACCATTTGTGTGGAAGTATATTGTTGTAGAACAATATCTAAAACCAGTTGGTGATAGGCTTCCTCATCTGTTGCAAAAGATGACATGTCGCGTTGCTCAAACCGTGATTTTTTTAGCAATATTGTACTGCCATTTTTATTATTTGAAAGTTTATCTTTTTTTTGAAGCCGTGTAATAATTCCCGGATTGAATTCCATATTACGGTATTTCAAAACACTTTGATGAAAATGATCAGATATACGTTTAACCTGTTGCTCATGCTCATAACCTGCAAACAGCCGTGAGGCTTTTACAGGCTTACCTTCATAACTCATGTAACATAAACAATCATTTGCCAAATCATTTTTTGTTAAGGGTAAATTATTAAAAGGATTTAACGAGATGCACCAGGTGCCTGTTGAAACTAAAACAAAGGGCTGCCTGAAATTTAAAAGATAAGGTATGAGAGCGGCTGAACTATCATGAAGACCTATACCAACTTTATAATTGTGGTCGGACGAAATTGGCGTCATTACTTGATCGCAAGGAAATAATGGAGCAAGCTTTTCTAAAACACCTTCTTGCTTAACCCAATAATGATATTCGTTTTTTTGAAAATCCCATAGATTGGTATGGCAACCGATACTCGTAATATCTGAAAATGCCCGGCCCGAAAATAAAAAATTAAAATACTGAGGTAGATGAAGTGCATATTTTATACTTCTAAATAAGTCTGGCTTCTCATATTTTATTCTGTACACTTGCATGCCCGAGTTAAGGCTACCCAATACGGGTGAGGCAGTGCGATAAGAAAATTCTTCTTCGCAACCATACGTATTATAAAATTGCTTTTTGAGTACCTCAGGATATTCCTTTAAATAATTATACAATGGCGCTATAGGATTTCCATCATCACCAAGATAAACAAAGCTTGCGCCGTATGTAGAAAAATTGATCGCCTTAATTTCATATTCCTTCAACTGCAATACTTCATGCAATGAATCTAAAACTGACAAGCGAAGGCTTTCAAGATTCTCGCAAGGCTCGCCATCTTCATCAAGTGTTTCCGTAAAACGTGCGGAGCGTTCAAGAACTATTTTATAATTCTCATCAAATAAAAATAATTTTTTGTTGGTTTTACCAACATCAAAAATGGCAATTACTGGCTGAGCATGCATCGTTCAATTTTCTTATTTTTTATAGGCCGGTTGCAACTGTTTTTAATCCTCGTTCTTTAATAAGGGCTTCTCTTATTTTTGACCGGCGAAATAATTGCAATGGCTCTAAAGCGGCACCACGGCGTAATCTTGCCTCAGCTACCAATGGACGTACATCAGTTCTAAAGGCAGACTGCAAAATTTCCTGTGCCTTAACTACATCGTTATCTTTCTGCGCCTGTTCCAATGCTTTGCGATCAATAATCAATGCCTGGGCATAAGCAATCATAATTGCTTCTACGCTTTGCAGCAAATCTTCAAGCGGATCTTTTACATTATGAGATGCATCAATCATCCAACCTAAATCGTTTGCATGATTCATATTTCTTGCATCCATCCCTTCCACAAGCTCATTAAAAATGAGGAACAATTGGTATGGTTTAATACTGCCTACTGTTAAGTCATCATCGCTATATTTTGAATCATTAAAATGAAAACCGCCTAATTTATTTTCCATCAATAGCAGGGAAACAATTTGCTCAATATTTGCATTGGGCAAATGATGGCCAAGATCAACAAGGGTAAAAGCTTTCTTTCCTAATTTGGTTGCGTACAAGTACGACTGCCCCCAATCGCCTACAGTAGTAGAATAAAAATTCGGTTCATAAGGCTTGTACTCTACAAACATTTTCCAACCAGTCGGAAGTTCATCGTACACTTC
>Ga0268264_10005430_pt1 | contig 10797 bp, 13 predicted proteins | sample KBSSwiS32_FD_190357 | JGI IMG/M metagenome (GOLD analysis project Ga0268264, IMG submission 190357) | Switchgrass rhizosphere microbial communities from Kellogg Biological Station, Michigan, USA - KBS Switchgrass S3-2 (SPAdes) (version 2) | ecosystem: Host-associated > Plants > Roots >... | reverse complement strand
CGCAGCGTCAGCGCCACCCGCGCCTCCGTGGAGAGGACGGGGTGGCAGGAGACGAGGATCAGCCGGAGCAGGTCGTCGCCCACGTCCTCGTCGATCTTCTTCTCCAGGTCCGGCGCCTGGCCCTCCCGCGCCGCCTCCAGCTGGCCGACCTCCTGGTGCTTGCGCTCCGCGAGCGAGCCGCGCCGGAGGGTGTCGATGGCCCGGTGCTTGGCGGTGGCCATCAGCCACGCGCCGGGGTTGTCGGGGACGCCGGTCCGGGGCCACTGCTCCAGCGCGGCGACGAGCGCGTCCTGCGCCAGCTCCTCCGCCACGCCCACGTCGCGCACCACGCGAGCCAGGCCGGCGATGAGCCGGGCCGACTCGATCCTCCACACCGCTTCGATCGCGCGCGCCGGATCGGTGGCCGTCACGGCCACCGATCAACGGCAACTTCACCCCCGCGCGCAAGCCGCTAGTTGCGGCGGGTCTCCACCTGCTTGCGGAGCTGCTCTTCCTTGGCCCGCAGCTCGCCGGTCGGGTCGACGGAGGCGAAGTCCTCCGGGCTGTGGACCTGCCGGATCTCCACCTCGCCCTCCTGGAACGGCGAGCGCTTCAGCCACTCCACCGCCTCCTGGAACGACTTGACCTGCCAGATCCAGAAGCCGGCGACCAGCTCCTTGGTCTCGGAGAACGGGCCGTCGATGACGGTCCGCTTGGACGGACCCTCGAAGCGCACCCGCGCGCCCTTGCTGCTGGGGTGGAGCCCCTCGCCCGCCAGCATCACGCCCGCCTTCACCAGCTCCTCGTTGAACTTGTTCATCGCCTCGAAGATGGAAGCGTCCGGCAGCTTGCCCGCCTCGGAGTCCTTGTTCGCCTTCACCAGAACCATGACCTTCATGACCGTCTCCTGTTCGTTCCGTTGAGCTTCGTGGTGGAAGTCGGGTCCGTCCCGCCCTCTACTTCCTCGTCGAAATTCGATCCTTGAATTCGACACGGCCATTTCGCTTTTCCGACCTTCCGCCAAGTGCCCGGATTTCCACCGGCATTCCCAGGAAGGCCCCGTAGCGCTCCGCCGCCTCGTCGATGGCCCGGCGCCCGGCCGGCGACGGCCGCTCGAACAGCGCCAGCTCCACGGAGGCGGAGGATGCGCCCAGCGCGCGGCGCCAGAAGCCGGCCACGTGCCCGTCCAGGACCACCACCGGGTCCAGCAGCGACTGGTCCGGGTGGAGGCGGCGGGCGTGCCCCGGGTCGATGACCGCGTCCCGGCTCTGGTAGGCCACGAGGTACTCGTCGTAGGCGGGCAGCAGGTAGGCGCTCCGCTTCGCGCGCGGCGGCAGCCGCCCACCCGCGTGGAAGAACGTCCGTTCGCCCACCTCCTCCACCTCCAGCTCCCGCCGCACCGACTCCACCGCGTCGCGCGCGTCCTGCGCCGCCAGCCCGGACCACCACCCGAAGTCGCCCACCGTGGCCGGCCCGCGGCTGCGGAAGTACCGGCGGGCCAGCGCCGCCAGCGCCTCGCCCCGCGCCCGCCGCTTGCGCGCGCGAGGCACCCAGAGGTCCACCAGCGCGTAGGTGAACTGCTTCCCGCGCCGCGTCCCGCCGCAGATCAGCCCTTCGAGCTCCGCGCGCTGGAGGAGGAAGGTGAGCCGCAGCCCCCGGCTGGAGACGCGCGCGCGCTCCAGCGCCGACGCCAGCTCGTTCCGGGTGAGGTGATCGCCGCCGCGCAGCGCCTGCTCCATCGCCTCCAGGCCGCGCTTGAACGCCCGCGCGTCCAACCCCAGCCGCCGGTACATCAGCGCGTTCCGCTCCAGGAGGCGCGGGCGCACCAGCGCCTGGATCCACCGCAGGTCCTCCGGCGCCACCAGCTGCCAGGTCCCGCGCAGGGCGTGGGTGCGGACGACGGAGCCGCCGGCGATGGCCCGCTCGACCTCCGCGTCGGAGGCGGAGCCTTCGGGGAGCCGCAGCCCCAGCGCCCACTTCGCGGCCAGGTAGTCCTGCGCCTGCACCGCGCCCATCCACGCCACCACCTCGCGCGCCGAGGCGAACGCGTGGCGGGCGATCTGCTGCGCGGTCAGCCGGCGGTGGGCGAGCAAGCCGGCCATCTTCCTTGGCCGCCGGGCGCGGGCGCAACAAACCGCAACGACGGCGCGCCGGCCGAATACGCAACCCGATGGTTGCATTCGCCCGCGGCCCCGGCTATATGCGCAACCAGGAGGTTGCACATGGCACTCAGCAGCGACCGCATCGAGAAGCAGATCGTCCTCAAGGCGCCGCGCGCCCGCGTCTGGCGCGCGCTCTCCACCGGGGAGGAGTTCGGCACCTGGTTCGGGGTGAGCGGGTTGAAGGGCGCGTTCACGCCGGGGCAGAAGGTGAAGGGGAACATCACCCACCAGGGCTACGAGCACCTGTCGATGGAGGCGACCGTCGACCAGGTCCAGCCGGAGAAGCTGCTCAGCCTGCGCTGGCACCCGCACGCGGTGGAGGCGGACGTGGACTACTCCCAGGAGCCGACCACGCTGGTGGAGTTCCGCCTGGAGGAGGTGTCCGGCGGGACCCAGCTCACGGTGGTGGAGTCCGGCTTCGACCGCATCCCGGTCGCGCGCCGCGAGAAGGCCTTCCTGAGGAACTCGGAGGGCTGGGCGATACAGCTTCAGAACGTCGAGCGCCATGTCTCCCAGGCGGCGTGAGCGCGAGCGGGCCCGGGCGCGCGAGCGCGGCGCGGCCACCGCGTCCGGCGCCGCCCCGGTGTTCGCCGCGCTGGGAGACGAGACGCGGCTGCAGCTCGTCTCCCGGCTCTGCTCGGGTGGACCGGCGTCCATCTCCCGCCTGACCACCGGGTCTCACGTGACCCGGCAGGCCATCACCAAGCACCTCGAGGTGCTCGCGGGCGCGGGCCTGGTGCGCGGCGTCCGCCGCGGCCGCGAGCGCATCTGGGAGCTCGAAGCCGCGCGGCTGGGCGAGGCGCGCCGGTGGCTCCAGGAGATCTCCTCGCGCTGGGACGAGGCGCTGGACCGGCTCCGGCAGCTCGTGGAGGAATAGCGCCGACACCTCCGGTCTCCGGCGGGCTCCACCGACCCTTTGCGACTCCAGGCGACTTGCGCGCACTCGCGCTCTCCATGCGCGCAGGAATTTTCTCGTTAGGCTCCGTTCCCTTTCGGCCGGCCTGTACGCAATGTTTGGGGGGGAGTCGGTCTTTGGATTTCAAAGAACACATCTTGGCGGAGCTCCGCGCGCACCTGATGTCGGAGGATCCGTCGCTGACGCTGGAGGCGTTGCCCCCCGACGCCTCGCTCACCGCCGCCCTGGGGCTTGACTCCGCGCGGCTGGCTTCGCTCTTCGCCATGGTCCGGGCGCGCATCTCGGATCGTGACCTTACGCCGTGGTTGATCCAGGCTTCTCGCCGCGGACAAGACACACTGGGAGGTTTGGCCGACTTCCTGGCTCGCGATCCGCTGACGACGCAGGCTGGGGAGAAGTGACCATGGCGCCCTTGCTACCCACCCTCGTCGGACTGGAGGTCGCCGCCCCTCCGCTGGTGTTCGAGCAGGGGGAGCTCTTCGAGACCTTCTTCAAGGCGCGCTTTTCGTCCGTGCCCGAGGCGGCGGACCTCTTCGCGGCCTCCCGGGTGAAGCGGCGGCACGCGGCCTGGGATCCGCGAGAAGCGTTTTCCTCCGGCCCTCCCGGGATGCGCGCCCGCATGGAGGTCTGGGAGCGGGTGGCGATGGAGCTGGGCCGGAAGACGGCCGGCGCGCTGGCGCGGGTGGACCGCGCGCGGATCGGCAGCATGGTGATGGCCAGCTGCACGGGGTCCGCGGAGCCGGGCCCGGACCTCCTGCTCGCCAAGGAGCTGGGGCTGGCGCCCACCCTGCGCCGGACCTTCGTGGGGCACATGGGCTGCCACGCGGCCTTCAACGCGCTCAAGGTGGGGATGGACAGCCTGGCGGCGCGCCCGGACGAGGACGTCCTCGTCAACAGCACCGAGCTGTGCATGCTCCACGTCGCCGACGAGGCGTCGAAGGAGCAGGCGGTGATCTCCTCGCTGTTCGCCGACGCCAGCGCCACGGCGCGGCTGCGCGCCGCCCGGTCGGGTGGGCCGCAGATCCTGCGGTCGCACACCGAGGTCATCTACGACGCGTCGGACGCCATGACCTGGCGGGCGCAGGACGCCTCGTTCCAGATGACGCTCTCGCCGTACGTCCCCTTCGTCATCTCCGAGTCCATCGACGGCTACCTGAAGCGGCTGCTGGAGCCCGAGGGCCTCACCCGCCAGGACGTCCGGCACTGGGGCATCCACCCCGGCGGTCCGAAGATCGTCCAGCTGGTGGCGAACCGCCTCGAGCTCACGGACGCGCAGCAGCGCGCGTCGTGGCACGTCCTCGCCGAGTACGGCAACTGCTCTTCCGCGACCATCTTGCTCATCCTCAAGGAGCTGATGGACGCGGACCGCCCCCGCCCGGGGGAACATTGCGTCCTGATGGCGTTCGGCCCGGGTCTCACCATCGAAGGGATGCTGTTGAGGTTCTGAAGAGACATGGGCTCCAGGTTCTTTCCCACCGCGACGTCCGCCGGGCCGGTCGAATTCGGCCCGGGGCTGGGCGTGCACCCGCGCCGCGCGGATCCGCCCGGCGCGGACCTCCCCATGCCGGGGATCGCCAGCGCCGCGGAGGCGCTGGTGTCGCGCGCGCGGGTGTCGCCGGACCGGCCGGCGTACTTCCTCATCGACGTGGAGGACCACGTCCTCGACCTCAGCTACGCCCAGGCGCTGGAGGGCGCGCGGCGAGCGGCGGCGGGCCTCCGGGCGCGCGGGGCCAGGCGCGGGCAGGTGGTGGTGCTCTGCCTGGACACCGGCCCGGACCTGCTGGCGCTGCTTTTGGGCTGCGTGCTCCTGGGCGCGGTGCCGGCGCTGATCGAGCCGCCGCTGGGGATGTCGCGGCAGAGCGAGTGGCCGGAGCGCGTGCGCCGGATGCTGCGGCGCTCCGGGGCGCCGCTCCTGGTGGTGGACGAGGCGCTGCGCGAGGCGGCCCAGGAGGTGGTGGCCGTCGAGCGCTCCACCTTCGCTTGCTCCGCCGACGAGGTGGACGCTTCCGTGGAGCTGCCGCCGGGTGAGCTGCCCGGCCCCACCGAGCTGGCGTTCCTCCAGTTCACCTCCGGCACCACCGGCCACTCCAAGGGCGTGAAGATCTCCAACGCGGCCATGGTGGCCAACGTGCGCGCGCTGCAGGCCGGCGGCGCGTGGTCCAGCGCGGACTGCCTGGTGAGCTGGCTGCCGCTGTACCACGACATGGGGCTGATGGGCGGGGTGCTGAGCCCGCTGGTGTGCGGCTTCCCGGCGGTGCTGATGAGCCCGCTCGCCTTCCTCTTCCGCCCCTCGCGCTGGCTGTGGGCGCTCCACCACTTCCGCGGCACCATCTCGCCCGCGCCCAACTTCGCCTTCCAGCTCTGCCTCAAGCGCGTCACGGACGCGGAGCTCCCCGGCCTGGACCTGAGCCACTGGCGCGGCGCCTACAACGGGGCGGAGATGGTGCTCCCGGACACGGTGGCGCGCTTCTTCCAGCGCTTCGCCGGGGCCGGCTTCCGCGCCCACGCCATGCGCCCCTGCTACGGGATGGCCGAGGTGACGGTGGCCGTGACCGCCACGCCGATGGACCGCCCGCCGCGGGTGGACACCATCTCGCGCGCCGAGCTGGCGCACGAGGGGCGCGCCGCGCGGTCCAGGCCCGGGGCCGGCTCCACGCAGATGGTGGGCGTGGGCCGCCCGCTGCCCGGCTTCGAGGTCCGGATCGCCGGACCGGGCGGCGCCGCGCTCCCGGAGCGGAGGCAGGGGGAGATCTGGGTCCGCGGGCCGTCCCTCTTCTCCGGCTACCTGGGCGAGGAGGGGGACGGGCTGAACCGCGACGGCTGGCTGCAGACGGGGGACCTGGGCTACCTGGCGGACGGGGAGCTGTTCATCTCCGGCCGCATCAAGGACCTGGTCATCAAGAGCGGCCGCAACTACGCGCCGTACGACCTGGAGGCGGCGGCGGGGAGGGTGCCGGGCGTGCGCGGTGGCTGCGTGGCGGCGCTGGGGATGCCGGACGAGGAGTCCGGCACCGAGGCGGTGGTGATCGTCTTCGAGACCTCCATCGAGGAGGCGGTGCACTGGGGGCCGCTGGCCAAGGCGGTGGGGCAGGCGGTGTTCGACGCGGTGGGCATCCGGCCGGACCGCGTCCTCGCGGCGCCGGCGCGCAGCCTGCCCAAGACCAGCAGCGGCAAGCTGATGCGCCCGACGGTGGCGGAGCTGGTGCGGAGTGGCTCGCTGACGCCCGCGCTCAGCCTCGAGCCGCCTCGTTGATGTCCTTCGGGTCGAGGTGCTTCTTGGGCGCGCCGACCTGGGCGACGGAGATCATCGCCTTGCCGATGGCCTCGGTGGTGGTGATGGCGTTCGGGGCCACCAGGCGGACGAGCGGGATCAGCCACCACCCGGCCAGCGAGTAGAAGACGCGGTACGCCGGGGTGCGCGACTTGATGCCGTGCAGCGCCTGGATGGCGCCGGGCCGGAACATGTACGCGCCCTTGAAGGGCATCGCGAGCAGCGCGTTCTCCGTCTTCCCCTTCACCCGCGCCCACATGCTGCGGCCCTTCTCGCTGCTGTCGGTGCCGGCGCCGGAGACGTAGACGAAGGTGAGGTTGGGGCTCGCCCTGGCGATGGCCTTCGCCGCCGCCATCGTCAGGTCGTAGGTCACCTTGGTGTAGTCCGGCTCGGTCATCCCGGCGGAGGAGACGCCCAGGGTGAAGAAGCAGGCGTCGTACCCGGCGAGCTGGTCCTCGACGCCCGAGTAGTCGGTGAGGTCCGGCCGCACCAGCTCCTTCATCTTCGGGTGCTGCTGCCCGGTGGGCCGCCGCGCCACGCTCAGCACCGCGTCCACCCGGGGGTCGAGCAGGCACTCGCGCAGGACGCCCTGTCCGACCATCCCGGTCGCCCCGTACATGATGACCTTCATCGAACGCGCACCTCCGCCGCCCCTTGCTGGCGGTGCCCGTCTTCTGCCATACGGACCGGCGCGGTTCGACATCAATGCCATCCATTTTCGGTCGTGAAGAAGGGACCCGCTGGCCGCGGGGACAGAAGTTCCGCCTCACTGCCCTGGGGCAGGAGACGGAGTCCCGCTACCAGCAGATCCTCCAGGGCGCGCGCGAGGCCGGCGGGCGCGTCGCGTTCGACGAGGCGAACAAGTCCTTCGCCGCGCCGCTGGGCCTCCAGCCCGCGGACGGCGCCTACCTGGAAGAGCTCAAGGCCCAGCCCAGGACCATCGTCGACCTGGTGGAGCAGCTGCAGGACGGCGGCGCCACCAAGGCGGAGGTGAAGGGCGCCCTGGACCGGCTCATCGCCGCCAAGCTGGTCGAACCCGTCACCGGCTAGGGTACGGGAAGCCCTCGATGGGGGCGGCGGGCTCCAGCGCGTGGAACTTGGTCAGGTCGAGGACGACCGCGCCGTCCGCCGACTCGCTGAGCACGTCCGCCAGGCGCTGGCCCCAGGCCACGTCGAAGTGCTCCCAGGTGTAGCGGCCGTGGATGGCCTGCAGCGAGATGTCGTCGGTGCCCGTGAGCGAGCAGGAGATCTCCGCGTCGGCCTTCTTGAGGTCCTCCGGGGTGAGGCCGCGGAGCGGGCTCTCGTCGTCGATCTTGTGGAGCAGCATCCAGGACTGCATCAGGGTGGGGGCGCGGTCGCGCACCAGCTTGAGGTCCTCGGTGCGGTAGATGGCGACGCCCTCGGCGGTGCGGATGGTGCGGGTGAAGGAGAGGCGGAGGTCCACGTCGTAGATGCGGTTGCTGCGCGCGTTGCCCACGCGGATCTGCACGGTGGGGACGCCGTCCATGGGCGCGATGGCCACCTTCTGGCAGAACACCACTCGCCCGCGGATGCGCGAGAAGCGGACGAAGATCATCCCGGTGGCGATCGCCGTCACCAGCAGACCGAAGACCGACTCCACGGTGACCAGGGCGTTGGCCAGGTGGGTGGTGGGGTGCATGTCCCCGTAGCCGATGGTCCCCAGGGTCTGCACGCTGAAGAAGAAGCCGTCCATGAAGGACCCCGGCTGGGCGTGCTCGATGCCGCCGGCCTCGGCGTAGAGCACGCCGAAGACGAGGTTGAGCGCGAGGTAGGCCGCGACGATCAGGCCCACCGCGCCCCACCAGGGGATGCGGAGGTACCAGTGGTAGAGGTCGTGCCAGTCCGCCGGCTGCTGGCCGATCACCCGGAACTCGTAGGAGAGCGGGTTGCCGCTGATGCTGAGCCTCCGCTGCGCTTTCGCCATAGGTCCGGCGATTGTGCTTCACGAGGCGCGGAGCGTCACCGTGAAGTCCTCCGCGTCCGGCTCGCAGAAGCGCAGCAGCCGCTCGCCCTCGTCCTCCAGCGCGGCCAGGTCGCGCTTGGCGAGCTTGCCGAACGGCTCCAGCGCCAGCGCCGCGGCCTTCCTCTTCCGCTCCACCTTCCACGTCCCGGCCGCCTCCCCGTCGAGGAGGAAGGTGGCGCGCACCTGGAGGTTCTTGGTCACCACCTTCCCGCGGTGCTCGTCGGCGATGACCCTCGTCCGGTCCGCGTGGGAGAGGACCAGGTTGTCGAACTCGGGGAGGAAGCGGGGCGGTGCGGGGACGTCCTCGCCCGGGCGCGGCGCGTCCGGGAGGTCGAACAGCTCGCGGCCGCGCTCGTCGCGGAAGGCCTGCAGCTCGCCGCGGAGCGATTCGAAGGCGTCGCGCGCGGCCGGCAGCGCGCTCCACGTCTGGAAGTCCTGCGCCGACGCCGGCCCGAAGGCGGCCAGGTACTTGCGCGCCAGCGGGAGCGGCGAATCGTCCTTGGCGTGCGCGCCCTTCAGCCACTCGTCCGCGAGCGCGAAGTCGGCGGCGGCCGGGAAGCCCCACGGCGCGCCCCGCGGCACCTGCACCAGCGGGACGACGTTCCGCACCGCGAACCCCATGGCGCGCTCGTCACCCTTGGGGAAGCGGCGGACCAGCTCCTCCCGCGCCTCGTCGAAGGTGCGCGGGCGCTCGGAGAAGAGGGCGCGCGCGGCCTTCTCCAGGGCCGGAAGGTCCAGCGCCTCGGCGCGCTCGCGCAGGATGGACTTCATCCCCCATGTGAGCGCGGGCTGCAGCGACGCCCGGAGCTGCCGGTAGTCCTTGGCGGACAGCCAGTGCAGCGTGCCGCGCATGGCGGTGGCGCGGACGAGCTTGCGCTTCTCGAACGCGTCCAGCACGTCCTCCACCGCCAGCTTCTCCAGCCGCGTCCACAGGCCGATGAAGGGCGGCCGCGGGGCCTGCGCCTGCATCCCGGCCAGCGCCTCCACCACCTCCACCGGGGAGAGGCGCGCGCGCTTCAGCAGGAGCTGGCGGGCGAGGGTGGCGCGGTTGAGCGCTCGGCGGGTCAGGGTTGGAGCGCCGTCGGGCGCGCGGCGGCGGGCCGGGCTCACCCCACGTCCTCGCCATCGTAGTAGCCGGCGTTCGGGCCCTCGTTGACGAGGATCCGCACCCAGTGCTCTCCGCGCATGGCGGCCGCGTAGTCGGCGGCGGAGGAGGCGCCGATCTTCTTCGAGTCGGGGTAGCCCACCACCTCGGCGTTGCCCAGGGTGGACAGGCCCAGGTAGCGCAGCGGCGTCTGGCCGGTGTTGCGGACCTGGTGCGCGTTCTTGGGGCCGCAGGGGAAGGTGGCGTAGTCGCCGGCGCGCACCGGCACCTCGGCGTCGCCGATGCGGAGGACGCCCTCGCCCTCCAGCACGAACATCGCCTCCTCGTTGGCGCAGTGGAAGTGGCGCGGCCAGGCGGCGCGGCCGGGCGGGACCTCGTGCCAGCTGCAGCCGAGCTTGGCGCCGCCGGTGCTGAAGCCCAGCGCCTTCATGGTGACGCCGAACTTCGTGCCCTGCTCGGCGGGGCGGCCCTGCAGCTCGGAGAGGTTGACGACGTGGGGGTGGCGGCGCGGTTCGGTCATGGCGCGCCGAATTAGCAAGAGCGCGTGCCAGAATCCCGGCCATGGTGAAATTTCTCTTGGTCTGCCTGGGAGGCGCCATCGGCAGCGGCGCGCGCTACCTGGTGGCGCTGTGGTCGCTGGCGGCGCTGGGGATGGCCTTCCCCTACGGGACGCTGCTGGTGAACGCGGTGGGGTCGTTCCTCATCTGCGTGGTGATGCACCTGGCGGTCACCGCGCGCGTCATCTCGCCGAACCTGGGGTTGTTCCTCACCACCGGGGTGATGGGCGGGTTCACCACCTACTCGACGTTCAACTACGAGACCTTCAAGTACATGCAGTCGGGCGCGTACGGCCTGGCCGGGCTGTACGTGACCGCGACGCTGGTCTTGTGCTTCGGCGCCGGGGTCGGGGGCGACCTGGTGGCCAAGCTGATCGCGCGTTAGCCCGGGCTAGAGGTTCACGCCGCGCATCGCCTGCTCCGAGTAGCGCAGGCCGGCGGTGGTCCCCTTGGGCGCGGCGGCGTCGATGCGGGCCAGCTCCTCCCTGGTGAGGACGATCTCCACCGCGGCGGCGTTGTCCTCCAGGTGGGTGCGCTTGGCGGTCCCGGGGATGGGGACGATGTCCTGGCCCTGCGCCATCACCCACGCCAGCGCCAGCTGCGAGGGCTTCACCTTCTTCTCGCGGGCGATCTCGTTCACCCGGTCCACCAGCTCGAGGTTCTTCTGGAAGTTCTCGCCCTGGAAGCGGGGGTGGTTCCGGCGGAAGTCGTCCTGGGGGAGGTCCTCCGGCTTGCGCCAGCGGCCGGTGAGGAAGCCGCGCCCCAGCGGGCTGTAGGCGACGAAGCCGATGCCCAGCTCGCGGACCGTCCGGAGCAGCTCGTC
>Ga0268264_10005427_pt1 | contig 10800 bp, 9 predicted proteins | sample KBSSwiS32_FD_190357 | JGI IMG/M metagenome (GOLD analysis project Ga0268264, IMG submission 190357) | Switchgrass rhizosphere microbial communities from Kellogg Biological Station, Michigan, USA - KBS Switchgrass S3-2 (SPAdes) (version 2) | ecosystem: Host-associated > Plants > Roots >... | reverse complement strand
ACAGCAGCAAGGGCACTGGCAAAAAATACCAACAACCCGGTAGCCCGTATGATAGACAAAGGGCTGCAACGTGTTGGCAAGCCTATAGACTACATAGAAAAAAGCATGGAGAGTGTGGGCAAACTGGAGATATATAAAATGGAAAGGAACCTTTCCGTATTGTCACTGGTTTACGGTATTGCACCCATGTTTGGTTTTTTGGGTACCCTGTTTGGAATGTTGCAGTTGTTTTTTAATATCAATACCACGGGCGATTTTACCCCGGCTTCCATTGCAGGCGGTATTTACACGAAGATTGTTACTTCTGCCTCTGGTTTAATTATTGGTTTGCTGGCATATGTGGGCTATAATTTTTTGAATACGCAGATCAATAAAACCATTAACAGGATGGAAGCAGCCAGTGCAGAATTCATTGATATTTTGCAGGAGCCGACACGATAATTATTTTGAATTTTATATGATGAATTTTAAATTGAATAATCAAAGACCTGCGGAGACCATTCAAAATATAAAACCCAACATTTAAAATAGTTTTAAATGAACCTTAACAGGCGCCTTAAATCTCACCCCGAACTGCATGCAGGAGCTTTAAATGATATCCTGTTTATATTGCTGTTCTTTTTCCTGATTGTATCTACGCTGGCTAATCCCAACGTAATAAAACTATCTACTCCAAAGGCGAAAAGTGATACCAAGGCCAAGCAAACCGTTATTGTAAATATTAAACCGAACGGCCAGTATATTATTAACGGAAAAACACTTACCATCAACGATATCCGGGCTTTTGTTCAACCCTATATTGCCAAAGATTCTACCCAGGCAACCATTGCCATTAACGCCGATAAAACCGTGCCGCTGGATGATGTAGTGGCTATTATGCGCATTGCAAGGGATATGGGCGCCAGGACTACCCTGCTGGTAGATAATAAGAAGCAGTAGCTTGGTTGGTTGGTTGATTGGTTGCGCTGTTGGCAATCATGTCAACAACGCAACATTAACAACTACGAAGAGCAGCAGAGCACCGGCCAGTCAACTAATCAATTAACCCATCACCTTAACCATCCTGTCTCTTCCCTGCAGATCCTTTCTCAATTCAATACTGGTAAACCCTTTTTGCCTGTATAAATCATTTATAGCACGCCCCATGTTTTCATGAATTTCCAGGTAGACAGAACCACTTTTGCGAAGATGCATTTTTGCAAAATCAGCAATCACTTCATAAAATTGCAAAGGATTATCGTCTTTTGTAAACAAGGCCAGGTGGGGTTCGTATTGCAGCACATTGGCGGCCATTGCTGCCTTATCCTGCTCTGGAATATAAGGCGGGTTACTGATGATACTATCAAACACCGGTAATTGGCTGCGCATAGTGTCAGAGAGAATATCCAGCAGGTGAAAATGAATATCCAATTGCAGATCGGTGGCATTTTTTTTTGCCACAGACAGGGCGCCCGCACTCACATCGCAGCAATGCACTTCGGCCCCGGGTAATTTCTTTTTTATTGCCAGGGGTATGCAACCGCTTCCTGTACCAATATCAAACACCGACTTTGCAATTCCCAATTCCCAATTCCCTGCATCCTTTATCAGCCAGTCAGCCAATTCTTCGGTTTCAGGCCTGGGTATCAAAACATTCTTATCCACATACAATTTCATGCCATAGAACCAGGCCTCCTGCAAAACATATTGCAGCGGTGTATGCTCCAGTAATGCCCCGGTATATTGTTCAAGTAATTGTTCCTGGTTTGCAGAAAGTGGTACCATTTTATTCATAACCCGGTCAATTTTCTTCCATCCGGTTATATGTTCCAGCACCAGGTCGGTAATATTGCCTGCTTCCCGCTCATCGTACAGGTGAAATAACTGAAAACGCAATTGCAGGCTGGCTTCATGAATGGTCATGTAACAAACTTACGGGAAAGCTGGCGGAAAATTTCATGCCGTGGACCGATGTGGTAAACGGCAAAAGCTGTATTAAAGCATTGCTTCTTTGCAGTCTTTGCGTGAAACAATTGTATTTTTGCCCCCTTGCAAACACATGAAACATATATGCAGCGCTGCATCGAACTGGCGGGGCTGGGCGCGGGTTCTGTAGCTCCCAATCCAATGGTAGGCGCGGTGCTGGTGCATAAGGGTCGTATAATCGGTGAAGGCTACCATATGCAGTATGGCCAGGCCCATGCAGAAGTAAACTGCATCAGCTCAGTAGCAGAAAAAGACGTGGCCCTGATACCATCATCTACCATCTATGTCTCGCTGGAACCCTGCGCCCATTTTGGGAAGACGCCTCCCTGCGCAGATTTGATCATTGCAAAAAAAATCCCTTCCGTAGTAGTTGGCTGCCGCGATCCTTTTATAGAAGTAGATGGCAAGGGCATAGAGAAATTGCTTGCAGCAGGTATACAGGTAACACAACCGGTACTGGAAGCTACCTGCAAAGATCGCAACAAAAGATTTCTTACTTTTCACACACAACACCGTCCTTATATTATTTTAAAGTGGGCGCAAACAGCCAACGGCATCATTGGCAACAATGACAATTCAAGACTGTTGATAAGCAATGATTGCAGCAACCGGCTGGTGCACAAATGGCGCAGTGAAGAAGCAGCTATACTGGTGGGCACCAATACGGCGCTGTTTGATGACCCTTCGCTTACCACCCGTTTATGGATGGGTAACAATCCCACCAGGCTGGTAGTGGATTTGGATTTGCGCCTGCCCTCATCTTTGCAATTATTTAATGGCGCGGTACGCACCATTATTTTTAACAGTCTAAAACACGAAGAACAGGGCAATCTTTTATATTACCAGGTTACAAAAGAAGTTAGCATTGTTCACCAAATTTGTAATGCGCTGTACCAATTAAACATTTTGTCGGTATTAATAGAAGGTGGCGCGCAACTACTGCAATCGTTTATTGATGAAGACATGTATGATGAAGTAAGAATAATAACCAATAACAATTTACAAACTGCCGGCGGTATACCTGCGCCGGCCGCCGGCCGCCTGCAATTGCAGGAAAGCATACCATTGCAGTCCGATACGGTTCGTTTTTATAAACCCGTATCCAAATAAATGACCGTATGCTATTCCTGATTGGCAGTATTATACTCACTTCTTACCTTACGCTTTCATTTAAGGTAACAGAGCGGTTGCGCATCAATACTTTCCAGGCAATTGTTTTTAACTACCTTACCTGCGTTATTACCGGCTCATGGTTTAATGGGTATTTTCCTGTCAGTGCTGCTGCTGTGCATCAGCCCTGGTTTCCATGGGCCTTATTAATGGGTACTATTTTCATTGCCACCTTTAATATTGTTGGCTTTACCACACAACAACTTGGTGTGTCGGTTGCATCGGTTTCCAATAAGCTATCGCTGGTTATACCATTTATTTTTTCTGTAATACTGTACAGGGAGCCGCTTACTATTTTAAAATCAGCCGGTATAGTACTGGCCCTGGTGGCCGTTTACCTTACCGTAAAGCGCAACAATGCAGACATTCAGAAGAAAACCGGTAAATGGTTGCTGATTCTGCCGCTGCTGCTTTTTGCCGGCAGTGGTTTACTGGATACACTCATAAAATATACCGAACAGCGTTTTTTGAATGGAAGCAATAACAATGATTTTTTGATAACCGCTTTTGCCAGCGCCGGCTGTATTGGACTAACGCTTCTTTTTATATTGCTGATCACCGGCAAACAACGATTTGATTACAGGGCCATATTGGCGGGCTTAGCCATCGGATTTCCCAATTATTTTTCCATCTGGTGCCTGATGACGGTGCTAAAACTGTACGCCGGAAACAGTTCGGCCATTATTCCCATTAATAATATGGGCATTGTATTATTTAGTGCGCTGGCAGCATGGCTGTTGTTCAAAGAAAGATTATCATTGGTAAACTGGCTGGGCATTGTTTTGTCAGTATGCGCTATTGCGCTGATTGCTTTTGGATAACCGGCACCGGCCCGGATGGGTAATAAAAATAAAGAGACATGACAGAGAAAGATTTTTTTTATACTATTGAAAAAACTGCGTCGGCAGAATTTAAAGATCGCGGCAGCCAGTTTATAGCTTTTGCTTTTCCGCTGCAGACAAAAGACGAATTTAAAAAACACCTGGGCACCGTTAAAAACGAACATCCTAAAGCAACGCATTATTGTTTTGCCTATCGCCTGGGACTGGATGGCAACAATTTCAGATCCGGCGATGACGGCGAACCTTCCGGCACTGCAGGCAAACCCATTCTGGGACAAATAGACAGCAGGGAATTAACCAATACACTTATTATTGTGGTGCGTTATTTTGGCGGTTCGTTGCTGGGTGTTCCCGGCTTAATTAATGCGTATAAAACTGCGGCCTCACTGGTACTGCAGGTAACGCCTGTTGTGCAAAAACAGGTGGAAATAAATTACCATCTTCAGTTTGATTATACCATGATGAATGACATTATGATGATTGTAAAACAATACAATTGCAGCGTACTGAGCCAGGACATTCAATTGTTTTGCAGTATGAATATCGGCATTCCCGTTAACCGGATAGATTCAATATTGAACAGGCTAAATGACATAAGGAATGTGCAATTAGAAAAGCTGAAGTAAATTTTCATGGCAGCACAACGATATGCGGGATACATGTCAGGGACGTGTAGCTTTTTAATTGGCCAGCATCCGCTGCAATGATTGCAGACTGGTATTGAGCAAAAAAAATCCCGTCTGCGCCATAGTTCCTTTCTTTTTCAATCGACTTAAACTCCGGCATTGATAAAAATGTGACGGCATAATTATTGATGCCATAACAGTACCACCTGTCGTATTGCTCCTATACCTCCCCGTTTTGTTATTTATTCCTCACTTCAAAAATTGAGCGTATGGCTGATATTTACACTACTGCAAAAACAATTTGCGCTGGTTTCTTATACCCCCTGGTTATTTTTTTATTTCAAATACAGCTTCATGCGCAACCGGTCATAAGTTTCAATTCTGTAATTAACAATACAACACCAGCAGGCGGCGCTGTTGCCAGCCCCATTGATATTGTAAATGCCGGCGATGGTACCAACCGCCTTTTTATAGTACAACAGGCAGGCATCATCAAAGTGTATAACCTGTCGCCGCTTAATTTTATCGGCGATTTTGTAACTGTTACTGGCATTACCTCCGGCGGAGAACGTGGCCTGCTCTCCATGGCTTTTCATCCCGATTATAAAAACAATGGCTATTTCTTTGTGTATTATACCAATACCAACGGCGACATAGAACTGGCCAGGTATCATACACCCGCCGCAACACCCAATACGGCAGATCCCAATTCCAAACAGGTGTTATTAACCATTCCGCATCCGGGGCAATCCAATCACAACGGCGGCAAATTGAATTTTGGCGCCGATGGTTATCTTTATTTTGCTACCGGCGATGGTGGCGGTGCAGGCGATATCCCCAACAATGCACAAACGGGATCTGTTTTATTGGGCAAAATGCTGCGGATAAACGTGGGCACCACTGAGCCGGCAAATTATACCATTCCACCAGATAACCCATTTCTTACACCGGGCGATGGCATCCGCGATGAAATATGGGCTTTTGGACTGCGAAATCCTTTTCGCTGGAGCTTTGACAGGCTTACGCACGATATGTGGATAGCGGATGTTGGACAGGACGCCTGGGAAGAAATCAATTTCAGGACAAATGGAAATACAAGTGGGTTGAATTATGGATGGCATTGCAAAGAAGGCACACACGACTACAACGGTGGTTGTGCGCTGGCAGCGGGTACAGGCGTTTATGCCCCGCCAGTGCTGGATTATCCGCATAATAATGTTACTGGTGGTTTTGCTGTTATTGGTGGTTACGTTTACCGCGGTACGCTGAATCCAGCAATGTATGGCTATTATATTTTTGCAGATGAAGTTTCTTCCAATGTATGGTTGCTACCCCCCAATGGCAGCGCCGCCGATACCATAGAATTCAGGAATGCCCTTGCCCAAATCAGCAGTTTTGGCGAAGCAGAAAACGGCGAACTCTATGTGGCTTCTCTAAGCGGGCAAATTTATTCTATCGCCGCTACGGGCAACGGCGCTTTACCTGTTAAACTGGTTGATTTTAGCGGTCTTGCCACACCAGGGGCCAATGAACTTAGCTGGCAAACCAGCAATGAAATTCAATTGCAGCAATATACCATTGAATACAGCCTGGATGGTATTCATTTTGAACAGGCCGGCGCAGTAGCAGCTTCCGGCAGCAGCAACTATCACTTTACACATACCATAACAACAGCCGGTAAAATATATTACCGGTTAAAGATGACAGGTACAGATGGCAGCATCGAATATTCAAAAGTTATCATTGTTTCGCCAATCAATACCGCAAACAAAAATTTTGTTGCACCGTCTGTTGTAAGCAACGGAATGATGTCAGTAAACCTTCACGATGCCTGGACCGATTTGCAAATCATAAACCTAAATGGACAGTTGGTTTATAAAACTTCCATTATTAACAGAACGGGAAAAATTAACATCCGGATCCCCTCTTTGCATACCGGCCACTACCTGGTAAGATTAGTGGCCAATGGCAAACAGGCAACGCAGCAAATATTGGTACAATAGAACGTTTTTTTTGGCAGGTTCATGATCACCGTTTATGAATATACAAACGCGTGAAGAACGCGTGACTACCTGTTTGCAAATCTTTCGCTCACCACCAAATCTTTGCTGCCCGCAGTATACATGTAAAAACCTTCTCCGCTTTTAACACCCAATTTGCCGGCGGTTACCATATTTACCAATAGCGGGCAGGGTGCATATTTAGGGTTGCCAAAACCATCCTGTAAAACCTTCAGGATAGAAAAACAAACATCCAGGCCAATAAAATCGGCCAATTGCAACGGCCCCATGGGATGCGCCATTCCCAGTTTCATTACGGTATCAATGGCTGCAACACCTGCTACGCCTTCATACAAACTGTAAATAGCTTCGTTTATCATGGGCATTAAAATGCGGTTGGCAATAAAGCCCGGGTAATCATTTACCACGCAGGGTGTTTTACCCAACTGATTGGTAAGTGCCACAATTGAATCAGTGACTGCCTGGCTGGTGGCATAACCGGTAATGATTTCTACCAGTTTCATCAGCGGTACAGGATTCATAAAATGCATGCCTATTACAGATTCGGGCCTTTTGGTAACGGCTGCAATTTTTGTTATGGAAATGGACGATGTATTGGTAGCTAAAATAGCGGCAGCAGGTGCGGCCGCGTCTATCTGTTTAAAGATATCAAGTTTTACAGCAGTATTTTCTGTTGCTGCTTCTACAATTAACTGCGCTTCTTTAACACCTTCTGCAATACCTGTAATGGTGTGCAGGTTACCCAATGCAGCCTGCTTCACCGCTTCAGTTATAGTTGCCTTGCCCACCTGCCGGTCAAGATTTTTTGTGATGGTGGCAACGGCTTTATCCAGTTGCGCCTGCGACACATCAATAAGGTTCACCCTAAACCCGTATTGCGCAAATACATGGGCGATACCATTGCCCATGGTACCGGCACCGATAACGGAAACTGTCTGAATCATTGTTTGAACAGGGGTTTGTGTGATTGTTAACTGTGCAAGTTTACTCTTTTTTAAGGAAGTAGTTGTAAGGCATTACAATAAAGGCATTTTGGATGGTGACCAACACCGGCGTCCTGAGAAAGAAAATTTGGTACCATCAATGCATGATGCGGTAAAACAATTTTTATTGCACGTCAATCCGGCAATGTGCCGGTGACTGATTTTTATATCGCCGGCGTATTACAAGTCCTATCACGGTTCCCGCAATTTGCTATTTGTTTTTGAAATCGCCCCGTTTCCAGGCCTGGATAAAATCGGCCCATGCCAATGGATTTAGCAGGCCGATGGGCGGGGTTTGTCCCTGGTAATAATATTTTTTTGCACCCTGGGCCAGTGCATAGTTGGCGGATTCTGTACCGTCTCTTGGCAGGCCGCGCATCAATGCCCGCCGTGTAGCGGCATCGTTATTCTTGCGGGCTATTTCCAGGTTATCATCGGGTATATCGGTATTAATAAAATCGCGTTCAAACTGCTCACGTGTTGGCCGGGGTTTAATAATGGTGGCAGGCAGGTAAACAGTATCGGTAACCATTAGCTGAATAATACTTTGCTGGTTGCCTTCCAGGTTACGCGGTATTTCAACCAGCTTAGGTTTATAACCAATGCTGGTAAATTCTACTTTATCGCCCTTCAATACCACGATGGAAAAAACACCCTGTTCATTACTCATTGTACCACGGTTCTGACCTTTTACTATTACACTCACAGACGGAATGCCTTTCAGGCTGTCAGCCGTCATTACCACACCGTACAATTGCACAACGGAGTCTTTAAGTTGCGAAAACTGCGCCTGGGCTTTACAGGCAAACGCGGCTGCGAACAATGTAAAAAGTAGCAATCTTTTCATCCGTAACAATTGTTTTATAAAGGCCGGTTATTAATTATGCCATACAAACTACATACCCGTTGCCACCCCTTCCTAATTAATTTATTTTTAATCAACTGCGTGCCCTGCGCGCCATTAACCAAACCTGGTTATGTTGGCTCCAAAGATAATTACTTCATTTTTTAGAAATACAACAAATTGCCCCCTCTATTGGTTAATTTTGCGGCAAAATAGTTTTTTAACATAACCTTTTTAGCAATAATGGAGCAGGAACAAATACTGAAGGCCTTGAGTACTGTGCAGGAACCTGATTTAGGCAAAGACCTCGTAACACTTAACATGGTAAAAGACATTCTTATAGATGGCAATCATGTTTCTTTTACGGTGGTGTTAACCACGCCCGCATGCCCGCTGAAAGATATGATGCGCATTGCCTGCGAGCGCGCCATTACCACCCTTGTTAACAAAGAAGCAATTATTAAAGTAAATTTTATTTCTAATACTTCTACCAATCGCAAAGACGGCGGGCAGGTGCTGCCAAAAGTAAAAAATGTAATTGCAGTGATGAGCGGAAAAGGCGGAGTTGGCAAAAGCACGGTTGCCGCTAACCTGGCACTGGCGCTGGCCCAGGGCAATGCAAAAGTGGGACTGATGGACGCCGATATTTACGGGCCCAGTGTACCCATTATGTTTGGAGTAAGGGGAGAGCGGCCCATGATGATGGACATGGGCGCCAATGAAAAAGGAAAGATAGTACCCCTGGAAAAATATGGTATTAAATTAATGAGCATTGGCCTGCTGGTAGACGATAAAAGCGCTGTGGTATGGCGTGGCCCTATGGCCAGCAGTGCTATCCGACAGTTTGTAACAGATGTTTTTTGGGATGAACTGGACTACCTGGTGATTGACATGCCACCCGGCACCGGGGATATACACCTAACGGTATTGCAAACAATACCTGTAACAGGCGCCATTATAGTTACTACCCCGCAGGAAGTAGCATTGGCAGATGCTAAAAAAGGAATTGCTATGTTTGGACAGGCACAATTGCGCGTACCCATCATTGGCCTTATAGAAAACATGAGTTATTTTATCCCGCCAGGAGGCGGGACCGAACTGCCGGAAACCAGACATTACATATTTGGAAAGAACGGTGGAAAAAAACTCGCAGAAGAATATGACCTGCCGCTGCTGGGACAAATTCCACTGGTGCAGAACATACGTGAAGGCGGAGACACCGGCATACCGGTTATGATGAGCAATGATGAAATAACAAAAGCTGCCTTTGCCGCATTTGCCGCTCAAACAGTAAGAAGCATTTCTATGCTGAATGCACATATGGAAACTGCAGAAGTGGCCGGGGTTGTAGCATAAAACAAATACAGGTGCATAGCGCAGGTGGTAGACCAATCATTTTCCAAAAGGCAGTTTTGTTAACAGGATATAGCAGCCGGCAACATTTGAAGCCTTCACCCATCAATATGTAAACCCGATTTTCATGGGCTTTTGCCAGATTTCCGGGCCGGTAATGCAGGTGAACCTGTAAGAGCAGGCGCCCTGCCACGAGTGACCAACTTCCCAATAATGAATACAGCAAAAAAAATAGTCCTGTTTGCGCTTGTAGTTAGCGCCTGCCGTACCACCAAACCTGCGATCATGAATTTACCAGCATTTGATACCGAGGCCCACCGCGGTGGCCGGGGCCTGATGCCCGAAAATACCATACCCGCCATGCTGAATGGCCTGTCATTGGGTGTTACCACACTTGAAATGGACGCAGTTATAACCAAAGACGGGCAGGTGATACTCTCCCATGAGCCTTTTTTCAATCATGAAATCACCACCCTGTCCAATGGTAATTTTGTTGAAGAAAAAGAAGAAAAAAAATACAATATCTATACCATGACCTATGCCGAAACGCAACAATATGATGTGGGCATGAGACCGCATCCGCGTTTTCCGCAACAGCAAAAATTAAAAGCTACCAAGCCATTGCTGAGCCAGGTAATTGACAGCGCGGAAGCATTTGCAGCTGCCAGGCACCGGCCATTACCGTTTTATAACATTGAAACAAAAATACAGCCGCTGACAGACAATATTTTTCATCCCGGACCTTATGTATTTGTAGACTTGCTGATGAAAGTGATACTTGAAAAAAAAATCAGCGACCGGGTCATCATCCAGTCTTTCGACCCGCGCAGCCTGCAAATTGTTCATAAAAAATATCCCACCCTGAAAACGGCATTGCTGGTTGAAGATTTTGATACGCGATCTCCGGACGAACAGTTGAAGCTGCTGGGATTTACGCCTACCATCTATAGCCCGGCCTATCAACTGGTAAATGAACAATTATTGCAGTATTGCCAT
>Ga0268264_10005426_pt1 | contig 10800 bp, 9 predicted proteins | sample KBSSwiS32_FD_190357 | JGI IMG/M metagenome (GOLD analysis project Ga0268264, IMG submission 190357) | Switchgrass rhizosphere microbial communities from Kellogg Biological Station, Michigan, USA - KBS Switchgrass S3-2 (SPAdes) (version 2) | ecosystem: Host-associated > Plants > Roots >... | reverse complement strand
GGTCAATAGAAATGTGCTACCGGGCTTTAAAGAAATATGATGAAGCTATCGAAGCTGCAGAGCACCTTATCAAAATTTCAAAACGTCATCCACATGCTCTTTGTGATCTGATGGGAATGTATGCCGAAACCGGAAGGATGGAAGAAGTAAAAATTTTAATGCAGGAATTAAAACAGCGGTCAGCCAATGAATTTATAGATGCGGTTTATATGGCACTCGCTGCGGCTCACTCAGGGAACATGGACGAGGCTTTCGAATATCTTGATGCTGCTATAATTGAAAGAGATCCCATGCTGATTACATTAAAGTACATGAAATATTCAACACCTTTAAGGAATGATCCGCGGTTTGAAAAGCTATTACAACGTATAGGGTTTCCCGAATAAAAAACTGGTTTGCTTCCTACAGTTCTGATCCACACTTTAAGGAACTAATAAGGGAAATGAATTTGCCGAATGAATTAACCTCTTAAAAATTAAGAATACCCCGCCTTTTTGTTTAAATGTTTTTCAATGATATTTCCGGGAATGTCCGGATTTATAAAATCCAATCGTCATAGAGATGGAATTGGAAATGAGCCCATCGCGGCAACCTGGCAGATCCTACAATTAAAAAGCTGCTACCAATTAATTCAACCATAGTGCTATCTTTATTTTACTAAATTTTACCATGTCTCAATCCCGCCAACTCGCTGCTATCATGTTTTTCGACATTGTTGGTTACACTGCGTTGATGCAGGAAGATGAAACATTGGCCCTTTTGCTTCGGCATAAACTGAAAACAAAACTGGAAGAACAAACAACCATACATCATGGTCGTATATTGGAATGGAGGGGCGATGGCGCTATGTGCAGCTTTACGAGCACGATCGAAGGAGTAAGGGCCGCCCTGACTTTGCAATTGAATATGCAAACTGATCCGGTTGTTCCTCTTCGCATAGGTATCCACACCGGCGACGTGATCTTTGAAGGAAATAATATTTATGGCGATGGAGTAAATATTGCATCAAGAATGGAATCCTTCGCCCTGCCGGGCAGCATTTTTATTTCCGGAAAAGCTTATGATGATATCAAAAACCAAAATGATATCCAGGCCATTTCGCTGGGTAAGTATGCACTAAAAAATGTAAAAGAACAGGTAGAAATATTTGCTATCAGTAACCCCGGTATAAAAATTCCCGGGGCGGATAGCCTTGAAGGAAAAGGTGAAAAAGTTGTTTCAAAAAAGAGCCTTGAAAAATCAATTGCAGTATTGCCATTTGTAAACATGAGTAATGATCCCGAGCAGGAATACTTCAGTGATGGAATGGCAGAAGAAATTTTGAATTCTCTTGCGCATTTAAAAGATTTAAAAGTTGCTGGCCGCACATCATCTTTTCAATTTAAAGGGAGGAATATTGATCTTCGTGAAGTGGGTGATAAATTAAGTGTTAGCAAAGTGCTGGAAGGCAGTGTTCGCAAACAGGGAAGCAGGCTTCGCATAACAGCCCAATTAATAAATGTGGATGATGGTTTTCATTTATGGAGTGAAAGGTATGACCGTGATATGGATGATATTTTTGCTATACAGGATGAAATTGCCCTGGCCATCACGGAGAAATTAAAAGTAACCTTACTGGAAACGGGCCGGGACCTCATCACAAAAGCCACTACACAAAATACAGAGGCTTATGATTTATATCTTAAAGGAAGATTTTATTTAAGCCGGAGAGGAAAATTTGTTATAGCAGCATTGGAATATTTTCAGCAAGCTACTGATCTTGATCCTTCATTTGCATTGGCATGGGCGGGCTATGCAGATGCAAGTTTTATAAGTTCATTTTACAGCATTCTCCCTGGAAACGTAGTAATGGAAAAGGGAAAGCAAGCTGCTGAAACTGCTATAAAATTTGATCCCTCACTTTGCGAACCCTATTCTTCGCTTGGGTTTTATTATACTGTGCTTATGAGGAACTGGGAAAAAGGAAAAGAGTGTTTTACCAAATCACTTCAACTCAATCCCGCATATTCTTTTGGGCATTATTTGTTTGGATTGTACTATTATGCCTGGGGAACAGGGAAGTTTGCGGATGCAGAACAACATGGACTTACTGCTATTAAATATGAGCCCCTTAGTTCTATTACATATGCCATTTATTCGCTGATTCTTATTTCAGCAGGAAAGGTTGAAGAGGGACTTGCCGCAGCAAACACAGGGATTGAGCTGGATGCTAATTCTTTTTTATGTTGCCGTGCAAAATCCATTTCATTGAGGGTCTTAAAAAAATATGATGAAGCTATAGAATCTGCTGAACACCTTATCAAAGCTTCTAACCGGCACCCGCATGCTCTTTGTGATTTAATGGGTGTCTATTCAGATACAGGCAATATGCATGAAGTAAAAATTATAATGGAGGAATTAAAACAACGGTCAGCCAATGAATTTATAGATGCGGCTTATATGGGTCTTGCTACTGCACTTGCCGGTAACCTTGATGAGGCCTTCAAATATATGGATGAAGCCTTTATGGAAAGAGATCCTATGCTAATTACGCTTAAATACCTTGAATATTCTCCGGCTTTATATCATGACCCGCGGTTCAAAAAATTATTGCAACGCATAGGGTTTCCCGAATAAAATATAGCTGGATTTTAACATGTCTTAAACTCCTCTGAACATTTATGGGTCGTCAATAGCCTCCCTGACGATTCAGGAACCGGTATAGATATAGATACTTTTTTCATGCAACGAATGGGCAACTCTTTTGTCGTATTCAACCCTGAAACTGTCATATATGCCACCCTTCGAAATCATTTAGCATCCCCATCTTTGTGTTGCCGATTCAAAATAATATTTATCAGCAATAAAAACAATACGATGAAAAAGTTAGAATTTAAAATCAACATCGCTGCTTCAAAACAGAAAGTCTGGGAAACAATGCTTAACCCGGTATCCTATAAAGAATGGGTGGCTGCAAGCTGGCCGGGTTCATACTATGAAGGCATCTGGAGGCAGGGAGAAAATGTAAAGTTTCTTTCTCCGGGGCACGGTGGTACTTTAGCAACACTGACTGAGTATCGTCCTTACGACTACGTCCTTGCCCGGCATATCGCAGTGCTCAATGCAGACGGAACAGAAGACAGGGACAGTGATATGGCCAAAGGCTGGATAGGCATAACTGAAAGCTACATATTTACTGAACAAAATGGAATAACGACACTCACCGTGCAAATCAATACAAACCCTGAATGGGAAAAAATGTTCAGCGATGGCTGGCCCGCAGCATTGGCGAAGCTGAAAGAAATATGCGACCGCGGAAATTAATAAAACAGCCTGGTAACAACACATATGATAATAACTAAACTAATTTTATGAAACGGATATTAAAAACATACAGCATTCAAAAAACCTCAGCAATAGCTGCTATCCTGTTCCTATTGACCCTTCAATCTTATAGCCAGCCGGCGAAACCCTTAAAAAGTGGTTACGCTCCTGTTAACGGGCTTAAAATGTATTATGAGGTTTATGGGGAAGGCAAACCCCTCGTCTTGTTGCACGGATCTTTTATGACCATCAACACTAACTATGGAATGCTTATTCCGGAACTCTCAAAAAACAGGAAAGTAATTGCGGTAGAATTCCAGGGGCATGGAAGAACCGCTGATATTGAGCGCCCCTTTTCATTTGAAAATTTTGCCGATGACGTTGCCGGGGTTTTAAAATTTTTAAAGATTGATAGCACAGATATTATGGGCTACAGCCTGGGTGGAGGTGTCGCGCTGCAAATTGCCATCAGGAATCCACAGCTGGTTAGAAAGTTAATTATCGCTTCAGCGCCTTTCAAATTTGAGGGCTGGAGTGCCGAAACAAGAGCCGTTTTCCCGATGATTAAACCTGAATTTTTTGAACACACCCCTATTAAACAGGCTTATGATAGCCTTGCCCCCGACCCAAAGCACTGGCCTCAATTTGTAAATAAACTGGTGCAAATGGTAAACACTCCTTATGATTTTACAGAAAAGGTTACATCCCTCAAAAATCCTGTCCTTTTTATTTTTGGAGATTCCGATGGCATTCTGCCGGAACATGTAGCGGAGATGTTTCGTCTTGCCGGTGGAGTAAGAAATGGAGACCTCACAGCGTTGCCCAACAGCCAATTGGCAATTTTACCGGCCACATCACACACTGGTTTATTTGCTCATGCAGATTGGCTGCTATCAATGATACCTGCGTTTTTAAATGCACCCGTAAAGTAAGTCCTGGACCGTTTAAAATATTACCACAGGCAGCTCTCTGCTCCTTAAAACGTCTGTTTACTTTAAACGTATTTTTGTTTCCATGGAGCTCGACATAATCGAAATCAGGGCTTACAATTACTTCGAACTAAATCGAAAAGTTAAGCAGATAAACGAAAAAGACCTGGCTAACATAAGTACGTTACTGCCACAGTTAAAACCGATAGAAATTACAGTCTCCGGATTAGCCCGGCTCAATTTTGCGTCGGTGTACGAATCAGAACGAAGGATGTTTCAGAAGTTTTACAGGAATGTTTACTTTAATTTTCACCGGGTTAAAAATGATAAACTATTATTGATCATAAATAATGAGATCAGGTTGCCCCATATCATTTATATACACCAGCTCCAAAACCTTTATTATGATCTCGTAGGTGATGTATTAAAGTTGCCAGGGAAGGGGAAAAACAATTTGTAATTTGTAAGAACGCAAAAAGTGTAAGCGATTATTTACCCGGTTTGGCGGGTGCAGGCACGGCGGGTTGCTCTTTGGTTAGTGGAGCAGGATTTTCTTCCTTACTTTTTTTCCTGGCAAACAATTTCCCCAGCCACTGCTTCCGTTTAACTTTTTCTTCGGGTCGGATTGGTGCTGATTCAGCCATGATTAAAATTTTATAATTAAAGTTACAAAAAAATCAAAATAAAAATGAAACTAAAAGTTGGTGATGAATTACCGCTTGCCTTCCGCAGCGGATACATCTGCTGCCCAACAACATTTTGACAAAAGATAACTGCGTCTATCCGTCACAGTTATTATTCACACCGGGTTTTCTTAATTGCACATTCTATGAAATAGCCGGAGAAATAAAGCTGAATTGTGTAATTTTTAAGAAGGTGTAATAACATTGTAAGCTTTCGCCAGCAAATTAAGATCAATAATATTGGAACATTTTAGCTTTTTAAATAGTCTCGCCTTATGTGTACCTATTGTTGACGAATGCAGTGAAAGCTCCTGACATATTTGGGCTACAGAGTGACCATGAACCAAGTGCTGAAAAATTTCAAATTCACGTGGAGATAAGCTATTAAAAGGATTTTCAGAATGGTTACTATGCAAATCTTCAATCAATATCTGGCTTAACCCGGGGCTGATATACTTTCTATTATTCAATACGGTCGTGATGGCTTTTCTTATTTCGGCTTCTGGTTCATCTTTTTTTAAATATCCCATTGCACCCATCTTTAAAAATCTTCTTGCATACACCTCTTCATCGTTCATACTAAACATGAGAATTTTAGTTTCCGGTTTTAATGCAAGTATATTACTTACCAGCACGAAAGAATCTGTCCTGGGCATATTTACATCCAGTATCAGCAAGTCATAATTATTATTTTTTATTTTTTCAAAACATGAATCACCATCATCAGCTTCGTCAATTTTACTGCCAGGCATAAAACTTTGAATGATGAGCTTCAATCCTCTTTTGACTATATAGTGATCGTCCGCAAGTAAAAGGCTGGCCATATTATATTAATTGTAAAATGGTTTTATTGTGTTTCTGTTTTATTTTAGGTTAATTGAACTCTTTTGAGGTCTCAACAGGAAAACCTACAATTAAAGAACAACCCGCACCAGGTTGCGAAATGAAGTTTGCATTGCCTCTAAATGATTCTGCCCTGTTAATAATGTTGCTCACACCAATACCTTTATGTTTGCTGGCATCGAAACCAACACCATTGTCCGAGATGGAAAGGATGATAGATTTTTTATTTTGCGAGAGGATAATGGCAACTTCCGTTGCATGAGCATGCTTTAAAATATTATTCAGCCCTTCCTGCACTATCCGGAAAATATTGAGCTTGAATTTTTCATTAGCACTGCTTTCTATAAAGCCCGTGAGTGCACAGGTTATTCTTATATTGTTTACTTCCATTATTTCCCGGGTAAGATTGTAAATAGATTCGCGAAGTCCAGGGTTTTTCATGGATATTAGAATTTAGCAACGACCTGTAAAGTACCATCTGCCACTAATATAGAATGTAGCTATAATTATGAAAAACTATGTAGTTGTAATTATGAAAAGGGCAAATGGTAGCCGAAAAAAACCTCGATTGAAGAACCAATAATTTTTTATTGCAATATGGCTTAGATTAATTTATTGTCCAGCGCATATCTTGTCAGCTCAGGATTTGTTTTCATGTTCATCTTTATCAGTAACCTTGCACGATGGGTGCTTACCGTAGCACTGCTTAGTGAGAGTTTTTCTGCAATTTCGGAAACTGACTTACCTGAAGCAATTAGTTTAAAAACCTCAAACTCACGGTCTGAAAGGAATTCGTGAGGCGCTTTATCTGAGTTGGGTCCTCCTATATCTTCGGCAATTATTTCGGCCATGGAAGGAGAAATATACTTACGCCCCTGCAATACCCGCCTTACGGCTTCTGCAAGTTCTTCTGTGGCTGCATCTTTACTGACATAGCCGGCTGCTCCTGCTTTTAAAACCCTTACCGCATACTGATCTTCGGGGTATATACTCACAATTAGCACAGGCAATTTTGGAGCAATTTCTTTGATCTGTCGCATAATATCCAGCCCGCTGCGTCCCGGCATATCCAGGTCACAGATCACCACACCCCATTTTTCATTGATCACTTTTGCAATAAGACTTTCCCCATTAGCTACTTCTTCTATTTTTGCGGATGGATATTCCTCAAGCAAAAGCTGCTTTAATCCTTTGCGAACGATAGCATGATCATCTGCAATTAAAATCTTCATCACAGTTAGTTATATAAGGTTATTTTTCCCCATCGTATGGAACAGCTACAATAACAATTGTTCCTTTCCCCGGGACACTGCTGATCTCATAATTTCCTCCCATCATCTGACTGCGTTCCTTCATTCCTAAAATACCCAAAGTATCTTTTGCAGTAATCTTTTCTTTTTCAAATCCCTGTCCGTTATCTTCAATACGTAAAATGAGCCGTCGATCTCTTAGTTCTAAAGTCACATTTATTTTATTTGCATTTGCATGCCTCCCCGCATTGGTTAGCGATTCCTGGAAAATCCGAAACAAATCGTTTTTTAATGAATCGGGCAATTCCAATTCTTCATTCGGTTCATTGAAAATAGTTGTAATGCCCGATCTTTTTTCAAATTCTTTCAGATGCCATTCCATGGCTGCAACCAGCCCAAGGTTATGCAGCAAACTCGGTCTTAATTCCGAAGAAATCCTTCGCACCGATTTTACCGTTATATCAAGTAATTCTAAAATATCCCCGATTTTTTGCTTTATTCCATCTTCTGCTTTATTTAGTTTCTTGTTCAACCCCTTCACCTCCATTTTCAGCACAGTCAATTGCTGTCCCAGTTCATCATGGATTTCCCTTGCGATCGTTACCCGCTCTTCTTCACGGATCTTCTGAAGATGTTCCGTCAATCGTCTTATCTCTTCATAGGATTGGCTCAGCGTTTCCTCAGCAAATTTTCTTTCTGTTATATTTCGTGAATAACAGGCAACACCAACAACGATTTCATCTTTATAGATAGGGTTAAAAGAGGTCTCCGTCCAGTTTTCGGCAACTTTACCGATGGACGGTGTGTACACTTCTTTTTTGAAAGATTCGCCAGATAAGGCCCTATTATAGACTTCCTTCCAAAAGGCTAAAATATCCCCTGGAAAAACATCGATCATCAATTCATCTCCGGGCTTGAAATTGATGCCCGCAAAACCTTCAATTATCCGAATAAAGGCTTTATTAGCAGCGATAAGTTTGAAATCCCTGCTCACACTCCATATCAGGTCATCAGTAGTGTTGATTAAGGCTTCTTTTTCTCTTTGCTCAAATTCCTTCTGTTCTTCTGCTTTTTTTCTTTCGGTTACATTGTGTACTAATGATAATATAGTTACCACATTTCCCCGCTCATCTTTTAAAACAGAATTATACCATTCAATATAAATTACCTTGCCATCTTTAGTATAATTGCGATTAAGGCTCAGGTTCCTGTTAACAATTCCGCCCAGCAATTCTTCATTAATTTTATCTACGAGCGGTATATCTTCTTTATAAATGAGACGAAAGTCAGGGTCGTGCTCATTTTTTCCGAGTGCTTCTGATTCCTTCCAGCCAAAAATTTCCTCAGCACGTTTCGACCATCGTTTAATAAACAGGTCCTTATCAAACTCGATAACCGCAAGTGGTGTATTTTCGACATGAAAAGACAGGCGTTGATAGGCTAAACGCAATTCATCTTCCGCCCGCTTGCTATCCTCAATGTCGGTCGATACCCCATACCACTTAACCACATTTCCCAGCTCATCGTGTAGTGGCGCGTTACGGACCAGGAACCATCTATATTCCCCATCAGCCCGCCGCAAGCGCATTTCATCCTCAAAAGGTTCTCCGGTGGCCATGTTCGCGAGCCACTTTTCTATCACGCCCTGAAGGTCTTCAGGATGGACTATACCCTTCGGATCTTCAATACCCTCCTTCAAAGTAAGGCCCGAATAATCCATCCAACGCTGATTAACGAAATCAACGCCGCCGTCAGGCCGGTAACTCCACGCCATAATTGGAATGGTGTTGATGATAAGCCGAATACGATCTTCGCTCCGGCGTAATGCATCCTCGGCTTGCCTGCGGTCGGTAATATCGCGAACAATAGCAAGAATTCTTTTATCGTCAAGCATTTTTACATGCTCTTCCATTGGAAAAACGGTTCCATCTTTTTTCTTCATAAGCCTTTCCCTAAAAAGAACTTTACCTTCCAAAAGAAGATCGAACCTGAGGGGATCTGTTTTTATTTGCTCATGATCCATAAGAGCCGTTATATCCATTCCTATTAATTCTTTTTCAGCGTAACCAACCATTTTACAAAAACTTTTATTGACCTCTATGATAAGTCCATACTCATCTGTAATCATAATAGCATCTGAAGCTTGTTCAATAAGTGTTCTATAGCGTGATTCAGACCTTTTTAGTTCTTCCTCAAATTTTTTTCTTTCGGTAACATCAACACCGGTACATATTATACAGCGCTTACCTTCGTAATTAATCAGCCGGCTATTAAAATAAAAAGAAATTTTTCTGCCATCCTTCATGCGAGCCCCCAATTCATACGTACTCATTCCCGTTGTATAAATTTCCTGCAGGATTTCCCGTTTTTTTTTCTTGTCCTCTTCATCGTAAAAATCATCCAGGGCATGGAGAAGCGGTATTTCTTCAGCGGTATAGCCAGATATCACTTCAAAATGTTTATTCCAGCGCATGAGCCTAAGGTCCTGGTCAAGCAATATAGATATGCCCGGAATGCTATCAATGATTTCATTGGATAATTCCTCTTCCTTTATGATCATGGCTTCAGCTTTCCTGCGTTCCGCAATCTCATTACGCAATTCATTATTGGCTGACTCAAGTTGACGGGTTCGCTCAACAACTCTTTCCTCCAGTTCTTCATTGAGCTTCTTTATTTCGGCCTTTGCCTGTATTAACTCCGAAGATTCAATGACCTCCCATTCCCCTTCCCGTCTTGTTATTGCAAACTGGTGGGCTTGCACAACGTCGAGGATATCGGCGGCTCCGCTCTTCGCCAGCGGGTAGGTACACAATACTGTGATAGGCAGATCAGTAATAGACTCGTTAAGCTGTTTTTCATAGTGAAAAAAATCTTTCCAAATCTTCTTATTTAGCCAGAACGTATCCCCCGAAACCCGCATTCCATCGTAACCGAGAGCCAATGCCCGTTTGAGTTTTATATGCCAGGCATTTATTACTTTTTCTAAATTGAACACATTGTCTTCGATATACCAGTCAGTTTCATTAAGAATTTCAATGTTCTTATCAGAGAAGCGCCGTTCAAAGTCGGGAACAACCCGTCCTAACGCTTCCCTGGCCTCGTCCACTGTAATCAGCCCCGAGACTACCCACAGACAGAACTCATTGCTTTCCAATCCAGTCTTGAAATAGGGTACCAGTGTATCGAGCAGATCTTGTTTCGTCTCATAGAAATTGCAAAAATGCGTGCCCCAGGGTATTCCTCCCAATACATCAATTCCGGATTCTCTTATTTTTGACATTTTTTGCATTTAAATTTCCCGGGATCTATAATTATTGGATTAGAGAAAACAAAATTTTCAGGGGGTAATCTTACTTAATGTGGGAGGCTCAATCATTAATTTTCAGCATCCGGCTTCACTTAATTGGAATAGCTTAAATTTTGCATAGTTTGAGTGTCTTGTTCCGGTCTATCTTCTTTCGGACGAGCCGTTTCATGCATGCATAACAAAAGTAGAATAATTATTAGGTCTTTACCCGGAAAGTTATCAGTTTAATTTATATAAAATAGTTGCCTGAATGTTCAACCCGAGGGTTTATTACACCTAAAAGGTTACCTGGACTTTGAAGGATCTTTTGAGGGAAAAGCGATCTTTTTTTGAAAATTCTTATTCAAAGCTGCTAAAGCAAGCATCGGAGGAAAGCTTAGGTCGGTGTTGATAGCGCCGTGGAGCAATCAAATATTAGGAACAGTCTGAGAAAATTGAATCCAAAAATCACCAACCGGGCAGTTAATTACTGTTGCAATAAATTT
>Ga0268264_10005425_pt1 | contig 10801 bp, 7 predicted proteins | sample KBSSwiS32_FD_190357 | JGI IMG/M metagenome (GOLD analysis project Ga0268264, IMG submission 190357) | Switchgrass rhizosphere microbial communities from Kellogg Biological Station, Michigan, USA - KBS Switchgrass S3-2 (SPAdes) (version 2) | ecosystem: Host-associated > Plants > Roots >... | reverse complement strand
CTTGCTACCTAATGTCATTTCGGCCAAGGCGATGTCCGCAACGCCGAAGACCGCTTTGACTGACGATGTATCGGCAACTACGAATGCTTTATCACCTGCAGAAACCAGTGTTCCTTTCTCGATCGACTTTTCCAGCACTACCGCATTGAGCGGTGCCTTCAGTTCAGTGTCATGTAGGGGTATCTGTGTCTCCTGCACGACCGCCTGCGCGCTTTGTGACTTCGCCTGGACAACGTCGATATTCGCTTTTGCCGAGTCGGCCTTCGCCTGGATCACCTGAACCTGAGAGCGCGCAGCAGCGACCTTGGCGTTAGTCATGTCGTACTGGGCCTTGGCCGAGTCATAATCAGCTTTGGTCATGCTCTTGCTCGCAAACAGATTCTCCGCGCGATCAAAATCGAACTTCGCCTTCAAGAAATCAGCTTCTGCTTCGACTAGTTTCGCCTTGCTTGAGGCGATGCCCGAAAGTGCTTCTTCATATTGCGCTTTGCTAACGTCAATGCCTGATCTCGCCTCGCTGGCCTGAGATTCTGCTTGTTTGAATTTGACCTGATAGTCGCTTTGTCGAACACGCGCCAACACTGCGCCGGTACTAATGCGGTCACCCTCCTGGATATCGCGCATCTTTCCGTCGACACCACGGACCTTGCGAAGCGCGTCAACATAACCGCCTACCTTGAAGGCCAACTCAACCTGTGTGCGAGGGATGATCGTCGCCGAATACCTCGCTTCGGTGCTCGCGCCGTTCAACTCAACCGCTGCAACTTTTACAGGCACCACTCGTTTCTCCGCCTGCTTATGTCCGCAGCCTGCGACGATAGTCGTTAGAAAAAGGCTACTGGTCACTGCAAACGCATTAATCGCTCTCCACTTCATTTGTCACACCTCCGATTGATTTCGTATCGTCGCCACCTGCTTACTTAGCTTTAGGTGGATAATTCTTAAAGAGCTTCGTCATCACTTTTTGCAGGTTCTTGTAATTCTTATCTGGGTCCGTCTTGAGGTTGATCGTCTTGATAGCGTCGCCGCGCCAGACGAGTTGCTTTCTTCCGACGTCATACAGGTCCATCAACAGTATCCCGACGGGAATGGTAGACGTCTGACCCTGCACGTTACGGCCGCCGCCCCATGGGTCCAATCCCCAACCGGGGCCCGCGCCGCCCGTCTCCCATAGGCTCACGCTCTTTTCGAGGTTGAGCACGAACTGGTAACCGATATAAAGGTCAGCGTTGTTATCGACCCTGGTGAGACCTTTTTGTGCGAGCTGCTCTTCGGCTGCACGTTTGATGGCCTGGTCTATCAACTGATCCGGCACGGCGCCGCCAGGAATTTCAACCCATTGGTAGGTTTTGTACGCCGCGAAATTCGCGCTCCGATCATAGTTGTAATGAACATCCTGGCCGTAGGCGCACACTGCCATGAACAGGAAAGCTGCCAGGAATGTCAGTTGGTTCGTCAGCCTCATCGTCGTACCTTTCTTCTTCCTTTACTTGTCCAATCCGATTGATTTCTCGTATTCAGCCTTGGCCGTCCAGAAAGCCAGCAAAGCCTTCTGATATTCGTAGTCGGCATCGGCAAGCGTGGCCTGCGTTTGCAACACGTCCGAAAATAGTGTCGCTACCACCTTGTATTTGTTGATGGAAACGCGCATGTTTTCCCGCGCCGTTTCCTGCTTGAGTTGCGCGACGCGCAACGTCTGCGCTGCTTGTTGAAGGTCGCGCATCTTTGCCCCGACCTCGACCATGACGCTGTTCTCGGCATCACGCAGGCTATTGTTTGCCTGCTCGATCGTTTTCTGTTTTTCGTCGAGTTGATGTCTCTTTCTGCCCCAGTCGAACACCTCCCAGTTCACCGCTACACCAGCAGCAGCAAAGTTCTTCGGGATGTATTTGTCGAAATTCCGCGGCGACGCATAAGTGAAGGCCATACTTATGTCTGGGATGTATTCAGATTTCTTGATGCGCTTGTCCAGCTCAGCCTGTTGCACTCGTAAACGCCCTTCTCTGATCTCCGGACGCTGGTCCAGCGCACGCGTGCGCGCTGCCACTAGATCCGTTTCGAACAACGATGGTGCTGGAATTGCGCTGACTCTGAATTCAGTCCTGATGTCCCGTCCTAGCAACTGATTGAGCTGCTCCTTCAATGTCGTCACTTGATTGCCGACTGTCAGCTCTTCCGTTTCGGTCTTTGCCACTCTTGTTTTCACTTCTAGATCGTCCGCTTTGAGCGCCACTTGTTGCGTCACGTAATCACCGGTCACGCGTTCCAGTTCGCGATAGGAGGCGAGCGCCTGACGAATACTTTGCAGCGCGCTCTCCGATTGCACGATCGCGTAGTAGGTGCGCTTTACGTTATTGACGACAGACTGCTCTTGTCCGCGGAGTTGTTCACGGGCGACATCGGTCAACAAAGCAGCTTGCTTGATGTTGAGTCGAATGCGGTGCAGTTGCGAAAGTGGTTGCGTAACTTGACCGAAGAGAATGGCCGTCGGCCGGCTCGGAGTCGACATTTTGACATCGCGATCGGGAATTGGGCCGACGTTGGCGTAGTTGCCCAGGACACCCTTGGTAAAAGTGAAATCCGGGCTGATGAGCTGTTGTCCGGCGAGCGCATTGAATTCAAACTTTGGCAGCCGATAGGTTCGCGCCGCAGCTACGTCATCTTCAGCCTTGCCAATGCTGAGGCGTGCGTTCATCACTCCACGGTTGTCACTCAACGCGAGCGCGATTGCTTCGTCGAGCGTCAATACTTCAGTCGAGGCGGCTGTTGCGCTCTGTTGCGCAGGGACACCGAATGGACTTGCCAGTAGAATGATGATCGCCAGTAGAAAAAGATTCCGATTTTTCATTGCGTATCCCTTACAGTTGACGCCTGGTTCGGCGAGCTGTACTCCTTTTCAAATGTCAATTGCCGTTAGAGCCTGAGTCGCTAATCTGTCGAAGCTCCATTGCTTCCCTGCTGTGCTTCAATGTCAGCAACGATGGAATTAATGAGGACGCCCGAAGACAACAGCCTGGCGCCCTTTTGTCTGATCCTCGTCAGTAGTGCTCGACCCTCAGAGTCAATGAAAGTGACGTGTACCAGGTCCACCACCATGGACTTGCGCGGATGAGTAGCCACTACGGTTTCCCAGCACTTCTCCAACTCTTTCACCCACGGGCCGACCAGCTTTCCTTCAGCAACGATGCTTGTGACCGGCACCTCATCGTGGATGTAAATTCTCAGCATCATTAGTTCTCCTTCGGCTGTTACCGCTCGCTGGGTTCATCAAACAAGGAACCGTCAACTGCGATTCGTCGCCGTCGAGGGACCACTTGGGCAACGGTTATGCCGGACCAGGAAGTCCCCGCGTTACTGCTAATTCGTTAGGTATTGAAGAGGATTGAGTGAACGACGCTCGCTAGCAGCGGTGTCGAAAGTCGAAACTGTCAACGTCACCTTCAACAGAACGGAAGACTTTATCGGGTCCGCTTGCAGCGTTTTCGATGGCGTGCGGCGGAATGCGTATTGCACCTGTCATCGCTGCCGGTTCGATCTCACTAGCGCCTGCCGCATAATGGGGTGAAGAATTTTGGAGGAACCGCAATGATGGACAGTGCAGAACTTCCTATGATCTATCTCGCCAGACATGGTGAGACCGTCTGGAGCCTCACGGGCCAACACACAGGGCTTACAGATTTGCCGCTGACTCCAATGGGCGAGAGCAACGCCGAAAAACTTGGAGACGCATTGAAGAGCGTGACGTTCACGAGGGTTTTCTCCAGTCCGTTACGTCGGGCCTGGCGAACTTGCGAACTCGCCGGTTTTAGGTCCACCGTGGAAATGAACCACGATCTGGTCGAGTGGGATTACGGTGAATACGAAGGGCGCCGCACAGTAGAGATCCATAAAGAACGACCTGACTGGCAACTATTCCGCGACGGTTGCCCGGGTGGGGAGTCACCACAACAGGTCGCCGTGCGTGCAGACCGTGTGGTGGATCTGGTGCGCTCAGTGTCAGGAAACGTTCTGCTCTTTTCCAGTGGGCATTTCCTAAGAATGTTGGCCGCACGCTGGACTGGAATTGATACGATCGGCGCCAAGTCTCTAATGCTCAGTACTGCGAGCCTAAGCGTTCTCGGCTACGAAAACAGGCTTGCGCAGCCGGCAATTCGACTGTGGAACGACACTCATCATTTACTCGCAGATCATAAGCGGATGAAAAAGGCATTATGATACCTGGGCTCTTGTCTTGCACTGAATTGTTCATATAATGGCGCCGCCGCACCAACTTCAGTAAGGAGATATTTCCCCTTATGCACTCCCCTGATGCTGGCGTTGATCCACAGCCCCGCGAGACTCCGCATTGTGAGTTGGAGAGTGAGAACGCGCGTCTCCAACTGCTCCTTAACCTGACTAATCGCATCACCTCGAACCTGGAGTTTCACGACTTGTTGCGCGCAATTTCAGCGAACATTCGTGAAGTCATGCACTGTGAGGCCGTCGGAATTTACCTGGCCGATTCGACATCAGGTAGTTTTACCGTGCATGCCCTCGATTACCCACAGGGGAAAGGATCATTTAAAGAAGGACTGCGACTTACGCCACCCGTGAACGACCCGCTAAGACGAGCTTTTGATACTGTGAAACCGGTGATCGTAAACATAGATGACGTAGTCGATATCCATCCCGAGGGATACAAAATCACAGTCACTGAGGGGTTCAAGAATCACTTTTTCATACCGCTCGCGAGCCATGGCAGAGTGCTTGGAGTACTGGCCGTTGGGCACACGACCGAGGCTCGTTTCATGCCGGAGGAGATCGAGTTCCTCAGCCAGGCGTCGGGCCAGATCGCTATAGCCCTTGAAAATGCCCTGGCCTACCGTGAGATCTCCGAACTGAAAGAAAAGCTCGCCCAAGAGAAGCTTTATCTCGAAGAAGAGATTCGCAGCGAGATGAACTTCGATCAGATCGTCGGCGACAGCCCCGCACTCAGGCAGGTGCTGGAGCTGGTCCAAACAGTCGCGCCCAGTGATTCCACGGTACTGCTGCTCGGCGAGACCGGAACGGGAAAGGAACTCGTCGCGCGTGCGATTCACGATCATAGTCGGCGGAAAAACCGCACCTTCGTCAAACTCAACTGTGCTGCCATCCCTACCGGGCTCTTCGAGAGCGAATTGTTCGGACATGAAAAAGGAGCGTTTACGGGCGCGATCAGCCAGAAGGTCGGACGGCTGGACCTCGCCGATCAGGGCACGTTGTTTCTGGACGAGGTGGGCGATGTGCCACTTGAAATTCAGCCGAAGCTGCTGCGTGCTTTACAGGAACGCGAATTCGAGCGACTGGGCAGCACGCGCACGAAGAAAGTTGACGTCCGCCTCGTCGCAGCCACGAACCGCGACCTTGAACAGATGATTGCGAACCGCGAATTTCGCAATGATCTCTACTATCGCTTGAACGTCTTTCCGATTCGCATTCCACCATTACGTGAGCGCCGTGAAGACATTCCAGTGTTGGCTCGCTACTTCACGCAGAACTTCGCACAAAAAATGCAAAAGCCGATCGAAACGATCCCGGCGGCCACGATGAAGGTACTGGCCGAATGGGATTGGCCCGGCAACGTCAGGGAGTTGGCAAACTTCATCGAGCGAGCTGTGATCCTCACTCGCGGCAAGTCACTCGAAGCACCGTTCGGAGAACTACGCAGAGCTTGCGTGGACCAAGCGACGCAGACGGCGCCTCTCCAAGATCGTAACGACATTGCGCGAATAGTGAAAGAAACACTTAACGCGCTCGACGACAAGAAAAGCGTTGCTGACGAGCAGACCAGAAGTCAGCGCGAAGAGATCGTGCGCACACTTACGGAATGCAAGGGACGTGTTGGTGGTGACGATGGCGCAGCCGCACGCCTCGGCATCAATCGCACGACCCTGCTTTCTCGCATGAAGAAGCTCGGCATACATCCAAGACAGTATTCCTGACCTCACAACCACACAATAACGTCACGGAACCACGAGCTTTCGTGATTTCACGATTTGCAAACGTGGCCTCATACGATTTTCCCTCTGAAATCAGCAGATCAATCGCTGGAATACCTGTTGCTCAGACGCTTGTGACGGAAGACTAACAAGGGCACGAGCGCACTGCACACATAACTGGAGAAGCCATGATCCCTAATGAGAAGAAGTCAACTCTGTCCGACGAAGCGCTTGCGCATCTAGCGGCGAATGGAAACGGGGCGGCGTTCGATGAGATCTACAGTCGTCACAGAAGCTTTGTTTACAGCATTACGCTTCGTATGACAGGCAATTCAGCGGATGCCGAAGACTTGACTCAGGAATCTTTCGTCTCAGTCTTCCGCCGCGTCGGCAGCTTCAGGGGCGACGCATCGTTTACCACGTGGCTCTATCGCCTCGTGGTCAATCAGGTAAAGATGCACTTCCGCTATCGCAGCTCGCGACCGGAAATGCAGATGAGTGACGGAGAGACTCCTGAGCCCTGGCTGGCTATGCCACGCCGCACCGATCCCGGCGAGCAGTTGATTGATCGGCTCGCGATCGAAAAGGCGATGCTGATGCTCGCGCCTGGTTATCGGTCGACATTCATCCTGCACGACATCGAAGGTTACAAGCATGGAGAGGCCGCGCGGCTGTCGGGACACACGGTTGGGACTTCGAAGTCGCAGTTACATAAGGCGAGAGCCGGCCTGAGGACCATGCTCTCCAGGCGATCGCCCGTGCTTCACGCTTCCTGATGGTCCTCGGAATCGTAAATCCACGATGAACGTCGTGGAATTACGAAAGCACTGTTGAATATTTGGCTGAAGATTGATGGCTTGTGGCGGAACGTGCATTGCACATGTCATCGCTGCCGGTTGGTTATCAACAAACCTGTGGCCCGGCGATGGAGGCACTTAACGTTTACCAGGTGAAGGAGGTCGAGGTCGCATGCAGCGTGATCATCAATTTCTAACTCACCAGCGAAGGTGCCTCAGCACCACCCTAAGTAAGCTTGGCTCAATTTTAGCTCTGGTCCTGTCTGTGGTTTGGTGCGCGCACGCTCAGCAAAGCGACGACGTGCAGAAGCAAATACAACAACTGAAGGAGCAGTACGAACAGACGACTCGTGAGTTACAGGAACGAATAGCCGCTCTGGAACAGCAGCAAAAAAAAGAAAGTGAAACGAAGGAGAATCCACCAGCAAAAGATGGAGTGGTGTCTGCGGTCGAGCTCGCTGCGCAAGACGCAGCAAAAGCTGCTCTTGGACAATCAAAAGAGAAACAGGCGCTTCAGGGACAAGTGCCTGCCGCGCCAATGTACGATCAGTTGAGGGATGCAGACACAAGGATCCACAAGCTGGAAGACCAGGCAAAGACTTTTGAATTCCACGGCTACCTACGTTCCGGTTACGGACTTAACAGCCGGGGCGGGCAGCAGGTCGCCTTTCAAGCGCCTGGAGCGGATGCGAAATACCGTTTAGGGAATGAAGCGGAAACTTATGCCGAACTGATCTTTGTAAACAACTTGGTTAATCCGGAACACGACCCTGGTAAAGCCTGGATAAAAACAGAGGTCCTGGTTGAGGCCAACACCTCGAACTCGGCCAACTGGGGAAGTTTCGCCAATGGAATTGGTAACGATCAATTCCGCTTCCGCGAAGCGTTCGTTCAAGCCGGCAACGTCTTTGAGAGCCAACCGCTCGCAAAGTTCTGGGCCGGGGAACGTTACTACCGCCGTTATCAATCGCACATCAATGATTTCTACATCTCCGACATGAGCGGTTACGGCGGAGGCGTTGAGGATTTAAATGTGAAGGTTGGCAAGATGGCCGTGGCATTCCTCGCGGGCGCGCGTCCCGACATTACTACCGAGAATGGCAATTACGCGAAAAGTAACATTGATGTGCGTCTCTATGACGTGAAAGCGCCGGGCGGAAAATTAGCAGCCTGGTTCAATTTCGCCAGAGCTAAAGGCGGAACGACACCCAATGGCGCCGTCATTCCTTCAAGCAGTGGATACGCATTCGGCATAGCTCATCAGCGTTTGGAATGGAAAGGCGGCTATAACTGGTTTTCGGTCCAATACGGAACGGGGGCAGCCAGCAATTTCAGCACGTCAATCGATGATCCAACTCCCTTTATTAAGGACACGAAGAGATTTCGAATCGCAGAACACTTGCTGCTTCAAACCAACGACAGGTTTGCCATCCAGCCAGTCTTCGTCTACCAGTGCACACAGAGCGGCAATCCGCGCGAAGGATGGAACCAGTGGCTTTCGTTTGGCGCCCGGCCGCAGTACTTCTTTACCGATCATCTCTCAGTAGCGTTTGAGGCCGGATTCGATCGGACCAAGAGCGGCAATGGCCAATTCGACGGCTGGCTCCGCAAATTCACGATAGCTCCGCAAATCGGAGCAGGACGCAAGTTTTTCAGCCGGCCCGTGCTGCGTGTCTTTGTGACGTATGCAAGCTGGTCCGATGGTCTCCGCGGACACGTTGGCGGAACTCCGTTTAAAGATCAGACAAGTGGCTTGACGTTCGGAGTGCAAACCGAAACGTGGTGGTAGCACGCGCATTGGATTGGAGTGAGGTTTTCAGTGAGGAGGACAGGTTCCGGAGATGGCGACCCTAAAGATAGCTAAACTAATACCGCATTCTACGAAAGCGCTCGACAGAGCGAGCGAGCGAATCCAACTGGTCGCGCCATTGTCGGGTCATCTGCTATCGATCGAGGCCGTTCCCGATCCTGTCTTCGCCCAGAAGCTGGTGGGAGGTGGAGTTTCGCTCGATCCGGTGAGCCAGAGTCTCGTCTCACCCTGTGACGGAACTGTCACCCAGATTCACTCTGCGGGCCATGCAGTGACGATCACAACAACGGAAGGTGTCGAAGTGCTTATGCACATCGGTCTCGACACGGTAATGCTTAAAGGCCAGGGGTTTACTCCCAGAGTAAAGACGGGCGAAACGGTGGCTCGTGGTGATGTGCTGATCGACTTTGACGGTGACTATGTTGCTACACATGCCAGGAGTTTGTTGACGCAGATCGTTGTCACCAACATGGGTCTCGTGCGCGACATCCAGACACACGCAGGCGACGTACTAGCAGGACAGGATCCGATTCTCGACATAGCAATCGAACGCGCTACAGACGCGGGCGACGATGCTGGGGAACCGATAGTGAGTTCGCCAGCGATTTTGATCCCGAACCCGGCCGGCCTGCATGCGCGGCCTGCTGCCTTACTGGCGAATGCTGCAAAAAAATTCGGCGCTGATATTCGACTGCAACGTGGCGAGCAACGGGCCAATGCGAAAAGTGTGGTTGCGATCCTGGGAATGGAGGTGGGCCATGGCGACCGAGTTGTTGTGGTGGCCCAGGGGAGTGATGCGCAGGAGGCAATTCGCGTACTGGCTCCGATGATCGAGAGTGGCTTAAACGAAGAAGTCTCTGCTCCCGCTCCGATTCCTATCGCAGCGCCGAAGCCAAAACCAGTGAGGCGACCTGTCTCCGGCGATCCGAATATTCTGAATGGTGTCGCTGCCTCTTCCGGCCTGGCTGTTGGTAACATCTTCCAGCTTCGGCGCCAGGAGATGCGGGTTGTTGAGAACGCTTCCGATCCCCGCGAGGAGCAGAGGCGATTGGAAGGTGCGATTGCGAAGGCCAGGAACCAACTCGAGGCGCTTCAAGCGAAGCTCCAGAAGCAATCCGATGCTCCAAAGGCTGCGATCTTCGAAGCACACGAGGAACTCCTCGACGATCCGGATTTGCATTCAATTGCCGATTCCTTGATTGCGAAAGGAAAGAGTGCGGCTTTCGCATGGCGAGAGGCCGTCGAGACGCACGCCCGGGTGCTCGAGTCGCTGAATAAAGAACTCTTCGTGGCCCGGGCCGGTGATCTGCGCGATGTCGGCAGGCGAGTGGTTGAATCGCTCGCTGGCGGTGAGCTCGGCACCTTACCCGAAGTTCCGCCGGACACGATTCTCATAGCTGAAGATCTCAGCCCCAGCGATACCGCCAGTCTCGACCGGTCACGCGTGCGCGGCTTCTGTACAACACTCGGCGGTGCAACTTCTCACGTTGCGATCCTCGCGCGTTCACTCGATATGCCCGCGGTCGCCGGCATTGACCCAGGTGTTTTGGATCTTCCTAACGGCACACCGGTGATTCTCGACGCCACAAAAGGGACCATTATTCTGGCGCCCAACGAAGCCGAAATTAGACGAATTCGTGAACGCCAACAGCGTCAAAGTGCCCACCGCGCCACCGCCCTTGAAACCGCGCATGGACCAGCGACCACCATTGATGGCGAGCGCATCGAGGTGGTCGCAAATATTGCTGGACCAGCCGACGCTAAGCAGGTGATCCAGCTTGGTGGTGAAGGCGTTGGTCTGCTTCGTTCCGAGTTCCTTTTTATGAACCGAACGCAGGCCCCGACTGAGGACGAACAGTTCGAGGCATATTCAACTGTCGCTCGTACACTTGGCCCAGGTCGTCCACTTATCATTCGGACGCTCGATGTCGGCGGCGACAAACCGCTTCCCTACTTACCCATACCTCCGGAAGAGAACCCGTTCCTCGGTGAGCGCGGTATCAGGGTCGGCTTGAATCGTCCCGACATGCTGCGCGCCCAACTCCGTGCAATTCTCCGTGCGTCAGCGCATGGTTCTGTTCGCATTATGTTCCCGATGATCGCAACACTTGCAGAACTCCGTGAGGCGCGCAAGCTGCTCGCTGAAGAACAGGAGCGACTCGGCGTTGGTCCGATAGAAGTCGGCATCATGATTGAAATCCCCGCGGCCGCGCTCATGGCGCGGCAGTTCGCTCGAG
>Ga0268264_10005422_pt1 | contig 10808 bp, 9 predicted proteins | sample KBSSwiS32_FD_190357 | JGI IMG/M metagenome (GOLD analysis project Ga0268264, IMG submission 190357) | Switchgrass rhizosphere microbial communities from Kellogg Biological Station, Michigan, USA - KBS Switchgrass S3-2 (SPAdes) (version 2) | ecosystem: Host-associated > Plants > Roots >... | reverse complement strand
CGAGGCCAAGACCGTGATCGAGGCGCTCGCTCCGATCTTCCAGGCGGGGGATCTCAAGTCCGGCCAGGAGGTGCGCTTCAGCCTCGTACCGGCCCCGTCCGACACCGGCGCCATGGAGCCGATCAAGGTCTCGATCTACGCCAAAGGCGGCGCGCATCTTGCGACCGTGCAGCGCAACCGCCAGGGCGATTTTGTCGCCACCGCCGACGGCGATCAGCTGAAGGCCCCGCAAGTCGCAACCAGAGCCACGCTCTACCAAAGCTTCTACAACGCGGCCCTTGCCCAGCACATTCCGACCGACACCATCCTCAAGATTCTGCGCGTCCAGTCCTACGACGTCGACTTCAAGCAGAAGGTGAAGTCGGGCGACACGTTCGAAGCCTTCTTCGACAGCGGCAATGACGGCGACGCCGGCGAGCTGCTCTACACCTCGATGACCATCGACGGCGTGCAACGCAGATTCTATCGCTTCCGCACGCCCGACGACGTGGTCGACTACTACGACGAGCAGGGCAACAGCGCGAAGAAGTTCCTGATGCGCAATCCGGTCAAGGGCGGCCGCTACACCTCGGGCTACGGCGTGCGCAAGCATCCCCTGCTCGGCATCATGCGCATGCATACCGGCGTCGACTGGGCGGCACCGGTCGGCACGCCTATCCTCGCCGCGGGCGACGGCACGGTCGAGCTCGTGGGCGGCAAAGGCGGCTACGGCAACTACGTCCGCATCCGCCACCCCAACGGCTACTCGACGGCTTACGGCCACATGTCGCGTTATGCCGAGGGCGTCGCGCCCGGCGTCGCCGTGAAGCAGGGCCAGGTCATCGGCTATGTCGGCTCGACCGGCTGGTCGACCGGCCCGCATTGCCACTTCGAGGTCCTGGTCAACAACAACTTCGTCAACCCGATGACCATCGCCGTGCCGCGCGGGCTCCAGCTTACCGGCCGGCAGCTTGCCGAGTTCCAGAAGGAGCGGAACCGCATCGAGACGCTGATGCAGATGGACCCGGTGACGAACCGCGTCGCCGAAGCCTCTCCGGCCCAAACCGCCGCCGCCTCTCAATAGTTTCTTCTCTCCTTCTTCCTCGCTGTTCCTTTCTCGCCGTTCTCGTCATTGCCGGGCTCGTCCCGGCAATCCAATTGTGACTCTTTCCCACCACCGTGCACGAACTCGTCGCACCGCCCAATTGGATGCCCGGAACAAGTCCGGGCATGACGAGTGTTGCTTTGCTACTGCGGCGGCTCAGTAGTTTCCTTCCTCCTTTGTCGCCTCTCCTTCCGCGACACTCAGCTCTTTTGACGCCGCTCGTATTGGGCCGTTTGGTTCAGGGCATTAAACCGACGCAACAGGTCCTGACGCAACCGCTCGGCCTCGGCAGCCTCATCCCGGTCTTCCGTCTTGGCGCGGTGGAGCGCCTTGCGCCAGGCGCGACAGGCTTTCACTTCCTCCATGGTGTTGAGGCCGTCTTCCAGCGCGGCCAAGTCGCCGCGCGTCCGCTGCTCCTCCTCGATCGCCGCGAGCCAGCCGCCCATGAGATCGGCGCAGTGGAGCACGTCGCCGCGACAGGCGCGAGCGCGCAAGCAAGCCCTGTCGCCGCAGATGCGCCACGCGCAGACGCGGTCTGCGCCGAAGCGCAACGCAAGTTCGCTCGATGTGTTGCTGTGTGCCATTCGCTCCTTCAGACCAAGCTCGTCATCGTCGGGCTTGACCCGACGATCCAGTAGCCACCGTCCTCGCGTCGATCGCGACCACCGGGGTTACTGGATTCCCGCTTGCGCGGGAATGACAACGAAGCAGGCATGCGTCCTCCTTACCGCGGCGCGCATTCGCGTCCGGCTTATGCTGTTTCCCGTTCCTCCCAGGGGGATGGCGCGCCGAAAAATCCAAACCTATGGCTCCGTACTGTCGCCAGACACGGCGGGCGCCTCTCGGCGCGCCAATCGCGGCGGTTCCAACACCGGGCCTCGCTTTTCCCGCTCGAGGCCGGATCGAACTCCGTCTCAAGCTCGGTCAGCCAGCTCCTGGCGGGACCTCCTATTGGGTCCGGGAGGAGCTCCGATGCCGCCCGGGAGCCTGCTGTGCGTCAGCCGGCCCGCAGGCGCCGCTACCAACGTCCCGCTTCATGAACGCCTCATTATCCCCCTTCTCCAAACCTCACTTACACTGCAGCCACCTCGTCCACTTGAAGGGCGCGATCAAAAGCTCACGTTCCTGGATTTTTCGTTAGAAGTTAGTCCGGTTATGGCGCTCCGCAGGCACCTCGGCTGCCAGGGTCGGGATAGCTTGCCTGGTCGACGCTCATCCTTAGGAATAACCTATAGTCGAGACCAAGCGAGAGACTGACATTCCGCTCTTCATGAGCTTATCGTAGTTAACGACGAGCCTCCCGAGTCTTTCGCCGTCAAAGGAAGCAACTTTGTCAATTGCGATCTCTGCTGCCATGCGCGCAGAGCCATGGGAACTCGAGGCATCAAGGCGGTCGGCAAGACATGTCCAATCTTCTCCATCGTCGTTTGTTTCCAGCACATCCAGCGCCCGATCCCGCGTGATGTAAGCTAGCTGCTCATCGAGAATGACCCGTCTTAGGTCCTGCCGAATCGTTGCAGAAAGTTCGGTTCCGTTAAGGGATTCGAACGTCGGGGTTTCGAATTAGATCGACGATCTCGCTGCGAAGCCCTTTCCTGGCTAGCCCGGCGCCAACTTGAGCTCCCCAATCGTCACCTCGAAAGTGTAGGTCTGCGGTGGCTAAGTTTTGTAGTTGGGCAATCAGGTGACGTGCCTGGGCCACAGAATATTGCTCCACATCGCCATATCTCAGGCAGCCATAGGGGCCATGAACAACAAGGCGATCTGTAAGCGTTTTAGCGAGCGCAGCTAACCAGGCATGCAGCACTCGAAGGGGTCCCAGCACTACGTCCCCTGAGTAGAGAAGCGTCTTCAGGCGACGAACCGACAAATGATCGTCTCGCAGAGCGGAAGTCAGCCATTTTGCGTCCAAGATACTCAGCCACCCTACGGTGCATGGGTTCGACGCGATCAAGTCCGACCGGCCGAAACAGCAATGAGTTCCAGCGCCTGGCTCACCCAGGAGCACGAGGGGCGCCTCTAACGCGGAAAACTCCTGATCCGAGATGGTTTCAGTCTTTCCATCCTTCTTGATAGTCTGGATTCGCGTACGTAACTCATCTTGCCGGCGAGAGCGCTCTTTCTCCTGAGTTCAGAAGGGGATTACTCTAGTCCTGCGAGCCGGTCCAGGAGAGCTAGATGCACGCTCAGGCGCTCACTAAGCCGCCTTGGCCTTGGCGGCTTCGCCGTTGAACATCAGCCCGTCCTTGCCGGCGGTGATCGCGACCGTCTCGCCGTCATGGATCTTGCCTGACAGCACCATCTCGGCGAGCGGGTCCTGCACATATTTCTGGATCACGCGCTTGAGCGGCCGCGCGCCATAGGCCGGGTCGTAGCCCTTCTGCCCCAGCCAGTCCTTCGCGGATGCGTCGAGCTCGAGCTTGATCTTGCGGTCGGCGAGCAACTTCGAGAGCCGCCCCATCTGGATGTCGACGATCTTCCCCATCTGCTCGCGCTTCAAGCGATGGAACAGGATGATCTCGTCGACGCGATTCAGGAACTCGGGGCGGAAATGGGCGCGCACCACTGCCATCACCTGCTCGCGCACCGCGTCACTGTCCTCGCCCTCGGGCTGGTTGACGAGATATTCCGAGCCGAGATTCGAGGTCATGATGATCAGCGTGTTGCGGAAATCGACGGTGCGGCCCTGGCCGTCGGTGAGTCTCCCGTCGTCGAGCACCTGGAGCAGCACGTTGAATACGTCGGGGTGCGCCTTCTCGATCTCGTCGAACAGGATGACCTGATAGGGGCGCCTCCGCACCGCCTCGGTGAGCGCGCCGCCCTCCTCATAGCCGACATAGCCGGGAGGGGCGCCGATCAGCCGGGCGACCGAGTGCTTCTCCATATATTCGCTCATGTCGATGCGCTGCATCGCGTGCTCGTCGTCGAACAGGAACTCTGCGAGCGCGCGGGCAAGCTCGGTCTTGCCGACGCCAGTTGGCCCCAAAAACATGAACGAGCCGAGCGGGCGGTTCGGGTCTTGCAGGCCGGCGCGTGAGCGGCGCACCGCGGTGGACACCGCCTCGACCGCCTCGGTCTGGCCGACCACGCGCTTGGCGATCTGCGTCTCCATCTGCAAGAGCTTCTCGCGCTCGCCTTCCAGCATCTTGTCCACCGGGATGCCGGTCCAGCGCGACACCACCTGGGCGATCAGGTCTGGCGTCACCACCTCCTGCGCGATGGCGCCGCCTTTTGATTCTTCCTCCTCGATGTTCTTGAGCTTCGCTTCAAGGTCGGGGATCACGCCATAGGCGAGCTCGCCGGCGCGTGCGAGGTCGCCCTTGCGCTGGGCAAGCTCGAGCTCGGTGCGTGCTTTGTCGAGCTCGTCGCGCAGCTTGCCGGCCGAGGCGAGCTTCTCCTTCTCGTCCTGCCAGCGCTGGCTGAGCGCGCTCGCCTCCTCCTCGAGATTGGCGAGCTCCTTCTGGAGCTTGGCGAGGCGGTCCTTCGACGCGGTGTCCTTCTCCTTCTTCAGCGCCTCGCGCTCGATCTTGAGCTGCATGATGCGCCGGTCGCGCTCATCGAGCGCCTCGGGCTTCGAGTCGACCTGCATGCGGAGCCGCGACGCCGCCTCGTCGACGAGATCGATCGCCTTATCGGGCAGGAAGCGGTCGGTGATGTAGCGGTTGGACAGCACCGCGGCGGTGACGAGGGCTGCGTCGGAGATGCGCACATTGTGGTGCTTCTCGTATTTCTCCTTGAGGCCGCGCAGGATCGAGATGGTGTCCTCGACGGTAGGCTCGGCCACGTAGACCGGCTGGAACCGCCTCGCGAGCGCTGCGTCCTTCTCCACATGCTTGCGGTATTCGTCGAGGGTGGTGGCGCCGATGCAATGAAGCAGCCCGCGGGCGAGCGCCGGCTTGAGCAGGTTCGAGGCGTCCATCGCGCCCTCGGCCTTGCCGGCGCCGACCAGCGTATGCATCTCGTCGATGAACAGGATGATGCGCCCCTGTGAGGCCTCGATCTCGGAGAGCACGGCCTTCAGCCGCTCCTCGAACTCGCCGCGATATTTGGCGCCGGCGACCAACGCGCCCAAATCGAGCGCGAGCACCTTCTTGTCTTTCAGGCTCTCCGGCACGTCGCCCTTGACGATGCGGTGCGCAAGCCCCTCGACGATGGCAGTCTTGCCGACGCCGGGCTCGCCGATCAGCACCGGATTGTTCTTGGTGCGGCGTGACAACACCTGGATGGTGCGCCTGATCTCCTCGTCGCGGCCGATGACGGGATCGAGCTCGCCCTTGGCCGCGGCCTCGGTGAAGTCGCGGGTATATTTCTTCAACGCATCGTAGGACTGCTCGGCGCCAGCGGAATCCGCGGTGCGGCCCTTGCGCAGGTCGTTGATCGCGGCGTTGAGGGTCTGCGGCGTGACGCCGGCGTCTTGCAGGATGCGCGCGGCCTCCCCCTCCTTTGTCATGCCGAGGGCTTGGAGCACACGCTCCACGGTGACGAAGCTGTCGCCCGCCTTGGTCGCGATCTGTTCGGCTTGGTCGAGCACGCGGGAGAGCGCGGGGGTCATATGCGGCTGCGCGGCGCCGCTCCCTGAGACCTTGGGCACCTTGGCCAGCGCGGCATCGGTGCGTTGCAGCGCCTGCTTGGCATTGCCACCGGCGCGATTGATGAGGCCGGCCGCGAGCCCCTCAGGGTCGTCGAGCAGCGCCTTGAGCAGGTGCTCGGGCACAATCTGCGGGTTCCCGTCGCGCACAGCGATGGTCTGCGCCGCTTGAAGGAATCCCTTGAGGCGGTCTGACAGTTTCTCGAAATCCATGACGGCTTCCCTATGGGGCCAAGAGTGAGGATCGGCGGGCGAACGCTTGGCGCAGCGCCGGTTGCGGCGATCACCTCAGGGCTTCTTAGCGGGGCTTCCTAGCGGACATATAGCGAGGCCAAAAGCCGGGAAAAAGGGGATTTTGGCCCAAGCTCCCGACAGGGCTTACTCTTTACCTTCGTCATGCGCGCTCTGCCGCGAACGAGAGAATATGTCCCACACCGCAATGAACAGCGCCGCCACCACTGGCCCGATGACGAAACCGCTGAGACCGAAGGCGGCGATGCCGCCGAGCGTGGAGATCAGCACGAGGTAGTCCGGCATCTGGGTTCCCTTGCCGATCAGAAGCGGACGCAAGAGGTTGTCGACCAAGCCCATGACGAAGACGCCGTAGGCCAGCAGCACAACGCCCTGCCAAATGAACCTGTCGCCAGGAAATAGACCGCCACCGGGAACCAGACGATGGCCGCGCCCACCGCGGGCAGCAACGAGCAAAGCGCCATCACCACGGCCCATAACACCGGCGCGTTGATCCCCAAGAACCAGAAGATCAGCCCGCCAAGAGCGCCTTGCACCGCGGCTACCAGCAGGTTGCCCTTGAAGGTCGCGCGGATGACGGCGGTCGATTTGTCGACGAGGGCATGCTGCTGCTCAGGCGGCAGCGGAATGGCGTGCGTAATGGGCCTCGTCAGACCCTCGCCGTCGCGCACGAAGAAGAACAGCAGGTACAACATGATGGCGAAGCTGACGAGGAAGTTGATGGTGCCGAGCCCGATATCGAGGGCCTCCGAGGCAAAGAACACGCTGCCTTTGCCGAGAGCATCCGACAACTTCGCTTGCACCGCAGCGAGGTCTTTCAGCCCGAGGCGATCCAAAAGGTCGGTTGCCCAAGACGGCAATACGGCAAGGAATTGCTGGAAGAACGCGCCGGGATTCCACGAGCCCCCCTGCATGCTCTCATGAAAGTTGGCGGCCTCTTGCACAGCGAGGCTGCGATCAGCGTCAACGGCAGAATGACCAAGGTCAAGATGATCAGGACCGTGGCGAGAGCGGGAAGGTTTTGCCGCTTCGGCATGGCGTGCAACAGCCACTCATGCAGCGGCGTGAACACGATTGCCAGCACGGCCGCCCAGAGCAGCGCGCCGAAGAACGGCCACAGGATACAAGCGAAGGCCAACGATATCGCGAAGACGAGCAGCAGCAGGGCGTTGTCTTCAAGGCTGCGCAGGCCGGTATGGCCTTTACTTTTCTGTGGGGCATCAGGCAACTCGGCAACCTGCATTGCGGCAAGTCCGCGGAGTGTGTCACAGCGCAGGCGATGCGTGGGGTGGTTTTTGCCTGGGGGGCCGGTTGCCCCCGAATCGTGGATGGCCGGGCCAAGCCCGGCCATGACGAGGGTCAGACGGGAGAGATCACCGAGAAAACTAAGACCAGGGATTACTGGATGCCCGCTTGCGCGGGCATGACAACGCCGTCGAAAAACGAAGCGCAGAAAAGAGCGTTAGCTCACCGGATCGGGAGTGGTCTCGTCGGACTGCTGGGGATCGGCCTGGTCCGAGCCGTTGGCGTCGCGATCGCGGTTGCCATCGCTGCCATTGCCGCCGTGACGCCGGCCCCCGCCCTGCTCGCGGCCGCCGCCGTGATGCTCGCGATTGCCTTCATGGCGCTCGCGGTCCTGAGAGCCACCACCCTGGCGCATCTCCCCGCCGCCCTGCCGGAAATCGCCGCCACCGCCGCCGGCGCGGATGTCTCCGCCGCCCTCGACGCCATCGAACTCGCCGCCTTCGTCATCTGATGCTTCCGAGCTCCAGCGGGGGCGGAACCCGCCGCCGTTCGGCCCTTCGCCCTGATGGCCCTGATGCCCGCCCATCTGCGACTGCGCCGCCATGATGATGCGGTTGTAGTGCTCGGCGTGCTGGAGATAGCTCTCGGCGGTCACCATGTCGCCTGATGCGAGCGCGTCGCGCGCGAGCGACAGGTACTTCTCGGCGATATGCGCCGCGGTGCCCCTGATCTTCACATCGGGGCCGTTCGATTCGTAGTTCCGCGCCAATGGATTTTGGGGCTTGCGACCGCGGCCGCGGCCCCTGCGATTCTGCTGTCCTTGCCTCATGGGCTTCTATTCACCTGATAAGCGGCGATTGCCGCATCCCTTCTCCCTGCTCACTCAAATTCACGACTGGGCCCAAGCCTTGAACAGGCTCATCGTCCGGAAACGCCGGACCGCCCAGCAGTCGTCCTACTTCGCGCGTTTTCGCTGCCTTGTTATGAGTCGAAACTCTGGCGCCACGCGTCCTACGATCTCAGAGCTAGCGCCAGACAACCTCAATCTGATGGGCGGTTGAGCTACTCCTGAACGTCCCGAGAGGCATGCCGCCTGTCAATCGAGGTTCACGAGAAATCCGCTCTGTTGCCGTTGCAACCGGCCGGCGCCTGGGGCGCCCATGCCGAATTTTCATTTCGCTGACCATGAACTTAATCCGAACATGGCGATTTTCCAAGTGTCTTTTTTGGGCTGCGACCCTCCGCTCGCCCGGTTTGGGGCGCCTCGGCCATGACCACGCGGGGTCTTCCCGCGAGGTCGCGCTTGACCGCTCGTGTTCCATCGAGGCCGAGGCCGGCCTGGTTGAAGATCTCAACAACCGCATCGGCCTGCTCGCAGCCGATCTCGACGAGAATTCTGCCATTCGGCGCGAGAACCTGGCCGGCGCTGGCGGCGATGCGGCGATAGGCGTCGAGCCCGTCGGGGCCGCCATCGAGGGCTGACCAAGGATCGTGCCTGGCGACCTCCTCTGCCAGGGCGGCGATCTCGCTGGAAGGGATGTAAGGCGGATTCGAGACGATGAGGTCGAATTTGCCGTCGATGCCGTCGAGCCAATCGCAGGAGACGAAGCTTGCGCGCTTCGCCACGCCGAGTCGTTGCGCGTTGGCGGCCGCGACTGTGAGCGCTTCGGTGCTGATATCGGTTCCAAGCCCGCAAGCCTCGGGGAGTTCCGCAAGCAACGTAATAAGGATGCAGCCGGTGCCGGTGCCGAGATCGAGCAGCTTGAGGGGGTGGTTGTGCAAGCCTCGCTTATCGACGAGGGCAGCTTCGATCAGCGTCTCGGTATCGGGGCGCGGGTCTAGCGTGTGCCGGTCGACCAGGAACGCGCGGCCGTAGAACTCGCGCAGGCCAAGGATGCGGGAGACCGGCTCGCGTTCGAGCCTGCGCGCGATCAACGCTTCGAGCCGCGCGGTGGCTGCCGTCCCGAGATCGCCGTGCGCTCGCGCGATAGTGGCTTCGTGTGTAAGGCCTGCTGCGTGGCAGAGCAGGAGCCGCGCATCGAGCTCCGGCGAGCCGATGCCTGCCTGCCGCAACACGCCGGCAGTCTTTGCGAAGGCCTTGGCGAAGGTCAGGCCGCTTGCGTCAGGCATGGGCCTCCTCCTGCATCGCAGCGAGCTGGCGCGTCTGATAGTCGGTGATGAGCGCATCGATGATCTCGTCGAGCGCGGGGGCACCTTCGAGCACGTAAGGCAGCTGGTGCGTGGTGAAGCCGATGCGGTGGTCGGTGACGCGACCTTGCGGGAAGTTGTAGGTGCGGATGCGCTCGGAGCGGTCGCCGGTGCCGATCTGGCTGCGGCGATTCTGGGCGCGCTCGGCGTCGAGCTTGGATCGCTCAAGCTCATAGAGCCTGGCGCGCAGCACCTTCATCGCCTTGGCCTTGTTCTTGTGCTGCGATTTCTCGTCCTGCTGGCTCACCACGAGCCCGGTCGGAAGATGCGTGATCCTGACCGCACTGTCCGTAGTGTTGACCGACTGGCCGCCCGGGCCGCTCGCCCGGAACACGTCGATGCGCAGGTCCTTGTCGTCGATCTTGATGTCGACCTCCTCGGCCTCTGACAGCACCGCGACGGTCGCGGCCGAGGTGTGGATGCGCCCTTGCGCCTCGGTCTCGGGCACGCGCTGCACGCGATGCACGCCGGACTCGAATTTCAGCCGGGCGAACACGCCCTTGCCGGTGATATTGGCGATGATCTCCTTGTAGCCGCCGGTCGCCGACTCGCTTGCCGACAGCACATTCACCTTCCAGCCCATGCGGTCGGCGTAGCGCTGATACATGCGGAACAGATCGCCGGCGAACAGCGCCGCCTCCTCGCCGCCGGTGCCGGAGCGCACCTCGAGGATCGCGCTCTTCTCGTCGGCGGCGTCCTTGGGCAGCAATTGCACCTTCAGGCGATGCTCGAGCTCCTCGATCTTGGGATCGAGTTCACCGAGCTCCGCTTCCGCGAGGGTCGTCATGTCGGGATCGGAGGCCGGATCGTCGATCAGCTGCTGCAAGTCCTCGCGCTCGCGCGTCGCCTTGCGCAGCGCGGTGATGGTAGCGACGATCGGGTCGAGCTCGGCGAACTCGCGGCTGAGGCGGACATAGCTGTCCTGATCCACGCCCTGGGCGAGCGTGCCCTGCACGGTCTGCCAACGGGCGACGAGTCTATCGAGTCTCTCGGCGGGAATCGTGGTCATGGTCTAGGCTAAGCAGGAAACGGAACGGCGAGGAAGACTTGGCCTGAGGTGGCTAAGACGGGCCTTGCAGCTTGTCGGCCTTACGGCTTCTCGGGTCGTCCGGGTCGAGAGGTTGCGAGCCGGTGGTAGGAGACTTGACGACTGATGGGCCAGTCATGCTGTGCAGCACGAGCCACGCGCCGAAGGCCATGATGGCGATAAGAAGGGCGATCACGCCCCATTTCAAGAGCGCAGACTTCCGTTTCGGTTTCTCTTCCACCGCTGGCGGCTCTTCCATCGCCGCGTCCGGGATCGCTCTGGGAGCGGCAGAAGGCAGTGGCGGCGGAGGCGGCGTGAACTCGGCACGCGGTTTGGGCGGTTGAGGCGGAGCAGGTTGCCGGGCTTGGGGCGGTTGCGGCTGGGGCGGCCGCTGTGGCGCTTGT
>Ga0268264_10005419_pt1 | contig 10809 bp, 8 predicted proteins | sample KBSSwiS32_FD_190357 | JGI IMG/M metagenome (GOLD analysis project Ga0268264, IMG submission 190357) | Switchgrass rhizosphere microbial communities from Kellogg Biological Station, Michigan, USA - KBS Switchgrass S3-2 (SPAdes) (version 2) | ecosystem: Host-associated > Plants > Roots >... | reverse complement strand
CAGAAGTGCACGACCGCGACGCCATCGCCGACGGAAGCCGTGTCGATCACTTCGTTCTCGAGTGTGGAATCGCTGTAGATTGTCTCGTGGATGGGAGCGTGGAGGGCAACGATCTGCCCGACACCTTTCACATAGTGTCCGAACCGGTTCACAAACGTAGCATCTTCATGGAAGAGCGTTCCGAGCGCCTCCATGTCGTGCGCGTTCCAAGCAGTCGCAAACCCCTCGGCTACGTCTTCGGGTCGCTTCATAGGGATGATCCTGGTTCTCGACATAAGGTTTTCGAAAATAGTTTCTCCTCGTTACGAGGCTCCAGCTTCGTCAGCGTTAGAAGCACGAATGGTGGAAAAGTGGAAAGAAACGTCATCTATGTTCCCAGCCCGCCCCCTCATCAATCGTCCTCCCCATCGCCAACGCCACGTTCGGAAAATTTGAGCGACCGGTGACGCTGGTCGCGGCGGGTGCGGCGATCGACGGTCATCTGGCGCTTCTGGCGGTTTCGCTGGAGCAGCGCAATTTCCCCGTCCAGTTTTAAGAGCCCCTCAAGGCGCTTCGGGTCCAGTTTTCCCGCCGTGATTGCCGCTTGGATCGCGCAGCCAGCGTTAGTCGCGCCATGCTGGCAATCCGTATATTTGCATTGCTGCGCCAGCTCATCCAGGTCGGAAAATCGCTCACGCAGAGTGGTCTCATTGGTCCACATGTGCACTTCACGGATTCCGGGATTATCGATGATGATCCCGCCCGAGCGCAACACCATCAACTCACGCGCGGTGGTGGTGTGCCGCCCTCTTCCGGTGACAGCATTCACCTCGTCGGTCCATTGATATTCGTCGCCGAGCAGATAATTGATCACCGAGGATTTTCCCACTCCGCTGGAGCCGGCAAACGTCATCGTAACGCCGCGCCGGAGGTAGGTCTTGAGCACCTTCAAAGTCTGTTTGTTCACGACACTGGTGAGATGGACATCGGCCTCGGGATTCAGCGCCGCAATCGCTTCCACTGCCGCCTCGTTCTGCGCGGCGGAATAAAGATCAGCCTTGTTGACCAGGACCACCGCCTTCGCACCGCTGCGTGAGATGATGGCAAAATAACGCTCCATGCGCCGGAGATTGAGGTCCGGCCCGGCCTCGGTGACGACCACTACGACATCGATATTCGCGGCAATCACCTGCTCCTCCGTGCTGCGGCCCGACATTTTGCGGGAAAGCGAACTCTGCCTAGCCAGCCGGGCGCGGATCACGTGTTCATCACCCTCATCGCCGACTTCCAGCGCGACCCAATCCCCCACCGCGGGCAATTCCGCATCCGTTTTCGCCTCGTGATAAATCCTGCCGCACATCACTACCTCCAGTTCCTCGCCTTCCCCGGTCAGCGCTCCGTAGCTGATCTTGTTATCGCGAATCAATCGCGCGGGCACCCAGCCTTTCGCCGCGCCCCTGCACGCCTCCCAGGCCTTCGCAAAGGCGGCATTCCAACCCAGTTCTTCCGGCGTCATGCGATGGTCTTCACAGCCTCCCGGTCCCCGGCGGACTGCGCCAGGGTGGACGCGATCAGCTCCAGGATCTCCGCGCGCCCGTGACCGAGCTTGGATGAACTCGCCAGAACCCTGGGCGCATCCGCGCTGATCTCCTGGAACCGCAATAAAAAGGCGTCGATATTGGCCTGCGCCGCTGCGCGGGAAAGTTTGTCTGTCTTCGTAAAAATGAGACTGAATGGCAGCCCGCGTTCCGCCATCCAGCGGACAAAATCGAGATCGATCTCCTGCGGCGTCAGGCGGGAATCGACCAGAACGAAAGTCACCCGCAGGTTCGGACGCTTCTGAAGGTAATCGGAAACCAGGGAGGAAAAATCCACCCGCTCCTTCCTGCCCGTCCTCGCGTAGCCGTAGCCCGGAAGATCCACCAGGGTCCAGCTCTCATTGACGATGAAAAAATTGATCAACTGCGTTTTCCCCGGCGTGCCGGATACCTTGGCAAGTCCCTCCCTCCGCGTGAGCATATTGACGAGCGTGGATTTCCCCACATTCGACCGCCCGATGAACGCAAATTCAGGAAGATCCGATTGCGGACAGGACGCCAGATCGGGCGCGCTCCCCAGCAGGGCCGCACTGCGAATGATCATTCTACCCCGCCCTTCCCCGCTTCCGCGGGAATTGCTGCTTCCGGCCGATGCCGCTGCCCCGGCTTTGCCAGAATTTCCACATAGACCTCGGGATGCTCCGCAACGGCGATCGCATCAATGCCCGCAGGAATCTCCGCCAGCTCGCAGCGCTGCGCCGTTTCAGAATTCACCCCCACTCTGCATTCGAAATCCCAGCAATCCGCCCCTTCCGGAAAAGCCTTCCCCCGCTCCCTTTTTACGTACTTGTTGAGCGTGACCTTGATGGCGGCAATCACCCGTGAATCTGCCTTATCGAGAATGTGGAGCGGAAAAGTTTTCTTCATTAGAACTGCCAAGATACCACGGCCTTCCATTCCGCATAATAGAAAACGCTGAATCGAGGGCTGCGTGCATTTTGATCGATTTCTCTCGTGATGAGGCACCGGCCTCGTCACGCACGTGTCTTCGAAATCGAGGCTTTGCGAGATGAAGCCATGGGCGGAGGTGGGCGGCTTAACTTGTTCTTCGGTATTGTCCGGCTTCGCAAACGCAGAAATCACGAGCCCCTTTTTGCAGAATCCGTCTCTGGAAATTCCGGCGATGGGGTCGTTTTTAGCTACTTTTCGGGATTTTCGCTCGATTTCGGCGGGTGGAATTCGGTTTGTTGCTGACTGTGTGGCACTTACAAGAATAACGGGGTATTTTTCAGTATGTAAAAAGCTGTCTTTTATGGGTATATTTATGTCTTTTTCGTGCGATTTTGGGCATACTTGAAGGTGAAAAATGGTGCAGGCGGCCCCTTCGACAGGCTCAGAACTTTCAGCAGGTTCAAGAAGGCTACGCAGACGGTCGCCGGAGCTTGCGCCCCTCGACCCCTTCGACAGGCTCAGGACTTCCACTAGGCTCGGGACCTTGTGGAACGACCAATGCGCTGAAAAGTATCTTTTCATGTCCCATGGTCGTTGGTGCCGCGAAGAGGAAAGTCAATGATATTCGAGGGAGTGTGGCGGTACGATCAACGTGGGACCGCGTGCGATCAGACTGAGACAGAGCGCGGGGCTGGTGATCCGGTCAACCAACCTCCATCTCCAGAGAACTTATTGTCAATACTAAGGACCGCCCCCTCCCATGGAACCTGGGTGCCTTTGAATCCAAACTCAAACTAATTCACCCTTATCTTGGTGCCATTCTTGACTGACGTCTTTCTTGTCCTCAAGTATGCTTGATAAACCATCGACGACTTCAAGAGATAGCTCTGTCCGTCGACAACGAAGCCATCCAAATTATGTTCTACGACGTATCTGGAAAGATCAGTAATTTTGTTGATGAATCCTCTTCCGTTGAAATTCAGAGAGGTATTACACAAGACACCGTATCCCGTACGTGCCTTGAATGCGATCAGCAGATCGTATAAATTTCGGTTTGTCACGGACGACACTGTTTGAATGCGGGCAGTCCCGTTTACATGGGTAACTGCAGCTAGCGCATCCGTTCTAGCACGATGTGTGTAAAGCATAAATGGACTCGATCGATCGCAGCCGAACCATCTTGCAGACTCCTCTTCTAGACAGACAGGCGCAATCGGACGAAATTGTTCACGCCGCTTGATTTCATTCAACCGCACCCTGGTGCTTTCTTTGAAAGGTGCAGCAAGAATCGATCGGTTGCCCAGCGCACGTGGGCCAATTTCATATTTTCCGCTCACCCATCCGAGAATGAGATCGTTCGACAACATGTCGGCAATCAGTTCATAATCCATCTCACAGAGATCGTATTGTGCCAAATCGAAAGAGCCGGTCGCAACGAAGCCAACGCCAGAATAAACGTCCCAATCGATTTTCGGATTCCCAGTAAAATGGAACTGAGCATCAATCGCCGTGCCGATCGCCGAACCCGAATCGTTGGCAACAGGGGGTACGAAAACCTCAGAAAAGAGATTGGTCTCCATCCACTTAGTATTCCAGTCACAATTCAGGCCACATCCACCTGCGATGACTAGCGGCAGTCTTTTCTTCATGTTCGCTTGTGCGAATCGATAAAAAACATCAAAAATCCTGTCGCTATAAATACCTGCGAAATTACGGAACTCTGGATCATTCAATCCCACATTGTAGTGTCGTGACTTCTCAAGATCTCGGTATGCGCTCAGTTCTCGACGCGGGCCGTCCAGTAGAAAATTGAGCAGTTTCTCCTCTTCATCTGAAGGTGTGCTGCGATTTGAAAATGAAGCCAAGGCCATGAGCTTTCCTGCGTCCTCGACGCGAGGGTAGGGTCCATCCTTAGGAAAGGTTGGATCGGCCAGGCCGTAGAGTAAGGCATAACGATTCCCCACCTGATCCAGGACGTTGCCAAGTAGCGTTATGTTCAATGCAGAATCGATCTCGTAGAAAGCGCCTATCTCCCCTTCCCACACCAATGCATAGCATGGGGTACCTTTTGGCAGGCTCGACATGCCGAAAGCGCAAATTACATGCGATCGCTCGTGAGAAGACGAGAAATAGCGGACTGATCTCCCCAATAGGCGTCGTTGCTCTATAATGAAGTCGTTCTTTGATACGCCCCGGTATTGCTGAATACGCGATCCGTACAAGTAATCGTAGTGGTCTCGATGCCACCAACCGCTTGTGCAAATGACGTCAGGAATTTCGTCGAGTTCGCCGAGAGCTTCGAACACGCCATGGCTGGAAATAGGAGAATACCGGTAGTTCGAATCCTTCTCCGCCTCAATAGAAACCACTAATCGAGCGTCTTTGAGGCAAGCAATTGCGCCATCGTGGCCGGGGTTGTACGAGAGAAAATTCATTTCCTTGTGATTGACGCTTTTTATCCTTGTTTAAATCTTATTTATCAAGTCCTCTTTCCAGCATGCCCTTTTCGCGATTGTTAAAAAGCACGCGACGCAGAAAGCAAAACCCCTCTCAAAAGAAAAATATAGCCCGTCACAGAGCATTATGGCGAGTCGTGAAGAAATGATGGACACTCCGGAGCACCATCGACATCGTTCGGAATTCATCAGAGGATTGGTGCAACGCTCCAGTCAGTCGCCACTTGACGACCGCTATAGGCACGGTCCGCCCAAAACGATCGTTCAGTTTTGGCATGATGTTAGCGCACTGCCAAAAGATGTCGAAGAGTGCGTCTCCTCGTGGACTCGTTGGAAGACTTGCGGCTTCGCACATTGCTTGTTCGACGAATGCAGCGCCAAGGCGTTTATTGGCAGTTCGTTGGATGTACGTCATGAGCGCGCCTTCGAACGCTGTTACCACCCGGCCATGCAGTCCGATTATTTCCGGCTGTGCTACCTTTTGGTTGAAGGCGGCTGTTATGTCGATGCGGACGATTTCTTCGTTGGTTCGCAAATCAGCTGGCTGTTCGCCGACGGTCGGTTGAAAGTCCAGCCACTTTGTTATGACATCGCTTCTGGAACAATGGTGAACCAATCCGAGTTCCTTCATACCGGTGCATACAACCCAAGCTGGATTTTCTACTTCAACAATAATCCATTGATTGCAACTCGGGGGCATCCGATTATCGAACGCGCCCTCCATCAAGCGACTAATCTTCTTGAACATTATTGCGAAAATGAGCTGCCTGAGATTCAAACGACGGCCGGCCCAGGAAATCTCTCGAAGACGATTTTTGAATTAGGCACTACCTCAGGAGATGTGGAAAGCGGTCTGGTGGTGCTACAGGACTGGGAGTCATTTGCTGTTTCTAAATGGCCGTTAAGTTATCGTTCTGATTCAAGAAACTGGCGACATTCCAATCAACAAAGGTTCCGGATTAACCGAGAATAATTGGTATGAACCTTTCTACGCGACTGCGCAGTGCGGTCCGCCTTCCGCATTATATGTGGTTGCGATGTCGAATGCACTTCCCGCGCCAACAATGTTTTGCGTTCGTGCCGCCATCGGTGTTGCAGCAAGAAGGCATCGGTCCAATCTTTGTTATCAACTTAGACAGGCAACCTGACCGCTGGACACATGTGCTTCGCGAACTCGCCTGCATCACGGATGCGGGAGGCAGGCCACTGTCGGAACGTGCAATTCGGTACTCCGCATGCGATGCGCAGAACAATGCACAGCAATTGCTGGATGACGATTACATCGAGCCGTACTACACACTGGGTGATCAGTTGTTTGTCGAACCGCAACCCCATGCATTACCTGATGCGTTTGATCTGACGCGCCCAATTAGGATGAGTCCGGCAGAAGTTGCCATCGCGCGCGCTCACGTTGGCGTCTGGCAAGCCATTGCGCACTCGACTGCCGCCTACACCCTTGTCCTTGAGGATGACGTCTGGTTTGAACGTGGCTTTGGGCGAATCGTCGATCAGGCGTGGGGTGAAATGAAAGAGACCGACCAAACCAATCCTGCCTTCGATATGTTGTATCTGTCTTATAAGGAAGTGCGCCACGGCGCTCCAAAGGAACTGGTTTCAAAGAATGTGTTTCACCCGGAACGCGGACTATGGTTTCTCTCTGGATATGTTCTGTCGAAAAGAGGAGCCCAAGCGCTGCTCGGACTTCTACCATGTCGCGGTCCCATCGACCTTTGGATAAATCACAAGTTTCGAGATTTGGATGTGCGAGCTCTACGCCGCTCGGTGATCAACCAGCGTCTCGATACGCCTTCAACCAACTCTTACTCGATCCTTCCGGCGTTAAACCGGATTGGTGTCCTAGACTGCGACACAGCGCTCTTTCATCAACGACCTACGCTTTTTCCCGTATTCGCCTTTGGAGTTCCGGGATCCGGATTGTCATCCCTCGCGATGGCTCTCTCAATGCTTGGTTATCGCTGCTGCAACGATATGGACCGAATTCCCGAGTGCGAGTTTGAAAGGCTGATCGTCGGTCGCGCCGATCGCGTTTTTAACGCTTACGTCAACATAGGTTCACTGAGTCCGCATTGGCGCGTGCTCACGCTGCGCTATCCGCGCGCCAAGTTCATTGTGATCGGCGACGTAGAAGGCGTTGATTGCCCCGATAACGGAATGCTGGACGCCTTAGAAGGGGCTGACGTGCTTCGTTTGAATGGTGAAAACGCGAATACTTGGCGTGCGCTATGTGAGCATGTGAGACTTCCGCCCCCGGCAGCGCCGTACCCGTCTATTCTGGATATAGGCCAGCGAACACATCCGCGGGCTGCAGTCAATACTCCACCGTCTCACCCGGTGAAGCAACTGCGGCACGACCGTTCGCCGTGGGTAGTGGAACCGCGCGCTGGCTGGGCAGGAATCAGCGCAACCGTCTCGGAGCGGCCTCAGCCGTTGGCGTCGCGGGTGAGCTTCAAAGACGAACTCGCCGATGTTCGGTCAGAGCGGTGGCTGTTGCGAAATGATACATTCGCTGGAAATCTTGGGCTATTCCGCCCGGCCAACGTCACTGCGCAAATAGGCGGCGGTCTCTCGCTCGCAGTCGCTCAGGAGCCGCTTGGTGTTCGAAATCTTAGCGCTGCCGCGATTTCGAGCCGAGGGAGTTTCCTGTACGGGCGGTTCGAAGCCACCCTGCGAGCGACGAGCGTTTCAGGTTTAGTGACCGGCTTCTTCCTTCACCGCAATTCGCCCCGGCAGGAGATCGATATTGAGATCACGGGAAATCGTCCAACCCGCCTCTTAATTAACGTGTTCTATAACCCTGGCGCTGAGGGCACGAAGTTCGACTATGGTTATCGGGGAACACCCACAGCCATTCCGTTGGGGTTCGACGCGTCAAAAGCCTCGCATAGGTTTGCGATCGAATGGGACCCATGCGAGATTCGGTGGTTCGTCGATGACATACTGGTTCACCGTCGCGCCGAATGGAACCCAACTCCTATTCCGCACCTGCCGATGACGTTACATGTCAACACGTGGCCGACCCGCTCTCGCGAACTTGCCGGTCGTCTGGCACTTCGTGCACTACCGGCGTCAGCGACGGTACAAAGTATCGCTGTTGATGAGTTGCACCGCGACACCGGATCGCTCCTACACGCCACCATCACAGAAAAATCCGGCAAAGTATGCTAAAACGCCCCCCTTTGACCGAATTACAGAGGCACGGGCCTGTTCCGCCCCCGCCTGAATGGGTATTTCCAACGCCAAAAATGCATAAAACATCGCAAAAATGGCATCTTTTTACCCACTAAACCTCGTTATTCTGACTGCGCCAGCTTCCCAAATCTTACTTTTCAAAAGAAAATGTTTTCCCTCTCAAATTCCTTGATTTCCCCCCTGTATGCGCTACCTTATCGCCCCCTTTCCCGTTATAGGGCTGCCGTTTTGGCCGTCCCGGGAAGCAGGGGAAAACAGAGGCAACCGTGGTTGGGCAGTGTCAGTGCAAGAAAGTTTGATATGATCGAAATGGAACAATTGATCGCGAAATCTCTTCGCGATTTTAAAGAAGGCAGTATCGTCAAGGGCCGCGTCCTTGAACTCAGAAACCGTGAAGTCCTGGTGGACATCGGTTACAAATCAGAAGGCGTCATTCCCCTTTCGGAATTCGATGATCCCGATGAAATCCAGGTGGGCGACGAAATCGAAGTGCTCCTCGAAAGACTCGAAAACGACGAGGGCATGGTGGTTCTCTCCAAGGAAAAAGCCGCGCACAAGCAGAACTGGGACAAGATCGTAAAAGTCTTCCAGGGCGACGGACTCATCAAGGGTCGCGTCAAGGCAGTCGTAAAGGGCGGCCTCACCGTGAACATCGGCGTGGAGGCATTCCTCCCCGGCTCGCAGATCGACGTGGTCCCCCCGAAGGACCTGCAACAATTTGTCGGCAACATCTACGATTTCAAAATCGTGAAGGTGAACGACGACCGCAAGAACGTGGTGCTCAGCCGCCGCGAGCTCATCGAGCAGGAGCGCTCGGAGAAGCGCCAGAAGTTCATGGAGAGCGTGCAGATCGGCAACACCGTGAAGGGCACCGTGAAGAACCTGACCGATTTCGGCGCGTTCATCGACCTCGACGGCATGGACGGCCTGCTGCACATCACCGACATGACATGGGGCCGCCTCGGACATCCGAGCGAGCTTCTCAAGGTCGGCCAGGAACTCGACGTGATCGTTCTCGACATCAACAAGGAGAAGGAGCGCGTCTCCCTCGGCCTGAAGCAGACCCAGAACAATCCCTGGGACAAGATCGAGGAGCGTTTCCCCACCGGCACGAAGGTCAAGGGCAAGGTCACAAACCTCGTTCCCTACGGCGCATTCGTGGCGATCGAGGACGGTGTCGAAGGTCTCATCCACGTCTCCGAACTCTCGTGGACGAAGCGCATCTCGCGTCCCTCGGACGTGCTCGCAGTCGGCCAGGAAGTGGAAGCAGTCGTGCTCGGCGTTAACAAGGAGGAGCAGAAGATCTCCCTCGGCGTCCGCCAGCTCGAGAACAACCCTTGGGACGAGATGGAGCAGAAGTACACCATCGGCAAGCAGGTGTCCGGCAAGGTCCGCAACACCACGGCTTATGGCGCATTCATCGAGCTCGAGGAAGGCATCGACGGCATGATCCACGTCTCCGACATGAGCTGGACACGCAAGATCAACCACCCGAGCGAAATCCTGAAAAAGGGCGACACCGTGGAAGCGGTCGTCATCGACATCGACAAGGCCAACCAGCGCATCAGCCTGGGCATCAAGCAGCTCGAGAACGACCCTTGGAAGGAAATCGACAAGAAGTACAAGATCGGCGATCTCGTGAAGGGCAAAGTGACCAAGCTCGCAAGCTTCGGCGCATTCGTGCAACTCGCGGACGACATCGACGGGCTCGTGCACATCTCCCAGCTCAGCGAAGACCACGTGGCGAAAGTCAAGGACGTGCTCAAGGCCGGCCAGGAAGTGGAAGCGCGCGTCATCAAGGTCGACAAGACCGAGCGCCGCATCGGCCTTTCCATCAAGGCCGCGAACTACTCCGAGGAAGACCTCAAGAAGGAGAGCGAAGCGTTCGACAGCCTCCGTCCCGGCGAAGACATGGTCGGCCTCGAACAGGCCTTCCAGGCTGCGCAGGAGGAATACCGCCCCGGCGACAAGAAGAAGTAATCAAATTAAAATGCACGTCTGGAGTAAATCTCCAGGCGTGCTACTTTTAAAAACACACTATGGCTAAACCAGAAATCACAGCTTACCTGAAAACCCAATGCGGCTGGAGCAGAGGCGTCCGCGCCGTGCTGGCAAAATACGACCTGCCCTACACGGAAAAGGACATCATCCAGAACCCGGCGTTCCGCTGGGAGATGGAGCAGAAGAGCGGACAGCCGCTCTCGCCTTGCGTGCAGATCAATGGCGTAATGCTTCCCGACATCAGCGGCGACGAAGTCGAAGCCTACCTGATCAAGGAAAACCTGATCCAGCACAACGAAGCGCCCGTGGCAGTGCCGACCAACTCGGCCTGCACCGACGCCGAGCACGTGGCAATGCAGCAGCAGGCCGGCCAGATCAAGTTTCACGCGTAAGCGCTGAATAACACTCAACAAAAAACCGCGCTTTCCGAAAGGGAAGCGCGGTTTTTTTTACGGTTTTCAGATGCCCAAAGCGTCTCATTTTACGACACATCTTGTAGCAAATTGTCACACCATCAGTGATGAATGAAAGTGCACGCCGATGCGTCTATCTCTCCAGTGACATGCGGATATCTCTGTAAGACAACGGATTGGCATGTCCGATGCTCCAATAAAAGAGGAAGATGAATATGAGCAAGCCCCACAGATGTCTGCTTCACGCGAAGTGCATGCTGA
>Ga0268264_10005417_pt1 | contig 10811 bp, 10 predicted proteins | sample KBSSwiS32_FD_190357 | JGI IMG/M metagenome (GOLD analysis project Ga0268264, IMG submission 190357) | Switchgrass rhizosphere microbial communities from Kellogg Biological Station, Michigan, USA - KBS Switchgrass S3-2 (SPAdes) (version 2) | ecosystem: Host-associated > Plants > Roots >... | reverse complement strand
AGGAGCTCGTGCTCCGCCCCGCGCGCCGGAAGGGGCGCCGGCGTCGAGGCGGGGCCCGCCGCCGTGAGGAGGACGACGACGAGCGCGAGCGTGGCGTTCCGCGGCATCGGCTACTTCTTCGGCTTCAGCCCCTTCTCCGCGAAGTACTTCTGCGCCCCCGGATGCCAGGGGACGGGCGAGCCGATCTCGTACTGCTTCGCCAGATCCAGGTTCGCCGCCTCGGCGTGGACCGCCACCAGGTCCGCCTTGTGCTCGAACATGGTCTTGACCACGTCATAGACGAGCTTCTCGTCCATCTTCTCGTTCACCACGAGCACGTTCCAGACGTCCACCGTCGTGGCCGGCTTCTCCTGACCGGGATAGGACTTCGCGGGGATGGTTCCCTTCACGTACAGGGGGCCGTACTTCTTCACCAGCGCGGGGATCGCGTCGGCGTGGTCGATGAGCTTCATCTTCTGGCCCGGCGTGGCGGCCAGATCGGTGAGCGCCGCGGTGGGCACGCCCCCGGACCAGAAGAACGCGTCGATCTTCTTGTCCTTGATGGCGTTCACCGACTCCGCCACGGACAGCTTCTCGCGCTTCACGTCCTTGGCAGGGTCGATGCCGTACGCCTCGAGGATCCGGATGGCGATGATCTCCGTGCCGCTGCCCGGCGCGCCGGTGGCGATGCGCCGGCCCTTCAGGTCCTGCATCTTCTCGATGCCGGTGCCCTCGACGGTCACCCACTGGCCCTTGTTGGCGTAGAGCACGGCGATCGCGCGGATGGGCTCCTTCTGCTTGAACTTGTCGACGCCGTTGTACCCGTCGGCGGCGCTGTCGCCGAGGACGAAGGCGATGTCGGCCCGGCCGCTGCCGACGAGCTTCACGTTGTCCACCGAGGCGCTGGTCACCTCGGCGGTGGCCTCGACGCCCTTGAGCGACGTGGTGAGGACGTTGGCGAGGCCCCCGCCCAGGGGGTAGTAGACGCCGCCGGTGCCTCCGGTGGCGATGGAGAGGCGGGTCTGGGCCAGCGCGGGTGGGGCAGCGACGGCGAGGGCGACGGCGAGCAGGGTCGTCTTCTTCATGCGGTCCTCCCGAGGGGCGCTCAGTCTTGCACGCCTGTGGCGGGAAGGGTCAGGCAAGAACGACCCCCGGCCTTCGAACGGGGGACAGGAAACACGAAGAGCTCCTGCGCCGGAACTCTGGCGCAGGAGCTCTCTCTCCAGGCTCGGGGGCGATCTACTCGTCGACCCCGGGTGTCGGAACCCACCGAGGCCCGTACTTCGGCATCGCCTGGCCGTACTCGTAGGCGCCGAGGTCCGGGGCCCTGCCGGTGAAGTCGTCGGTGACGTTGGGGATGAAGACCCCGTTGTCGATCGCGCTCGAGGTCACTTTCAGCCGGAGGTCGATGAGGATCGGATTCGTCACGCCGGCGCTCGTCGTGCCCCAGCTATGCAGGTGCTCCGGATCGGAGACCTCGTTGGGCGCCTGCGCGTTCACGAAGTCCGAGAAGCCGACGAGGATGCTGTGCTTGTCCTGGCCGGTTGCCACCTGGTACTCCGCCAGCGAACCGAAGTTCCGCGTGACCAGCGGCGTTCCGCCCGGCGACTCCGAGCTGAAATCCGCGAGGACCGTGGGGTCGGCAGGCGACGTGTACACGAACTGCGGTGGTAGCGGCGCGTCGCCCGTTCCCGGCGTCGGCGCATAGCCGTTGTAGTCGAGCGCGGAGTAGTTCGTGTACGTGCCGACCGAGAGGACCGCATTGCCAGGGACCGGATCCAGGATCAGGTTGTTGAAGAACTGGACGTTGGCTCCGCCTGACGCGCTGGCGTGGTTGGTGAAAGTATTGTTGACGTAGATCACGCCCTGCGGCTTGTTCCATTTGATGGAGTTGGTGAACGTGTTGTAGAGCACGTTCCGGATGTAATACTGCGGGCCGGCGAAGGTGGGCTGATTGCTGGTCCCCTGCTCGCCGGTGTCGAGGCAGCGGTTGCGCAGCCAACGCGCGTTGTGCATCGAGCCGTCCAGCTCGCCGCAGTTGTCGGACATGTCGAACATGTCGTTGTTGTAGGTGTCGTTGGAGACGGCCATGAGCTCACGCGGCATGTTCTGCGGCCCGCATTCAGGACAGGGGTACCCTTCCGGGAAGTGGGTATCGATGTCGAAGCCGTCGTGGAAGTAGGCGGCGTAGTTGAAGGCGACGGTGTGGCCGGAGCCGTAGAGCTTGGTCGCGAAGTAGGCGATGTTGGGCGCCTGGTAGGTCGCACAGGCCGGAGCCGTGATCGGCGTCGTCTCGCAGCCGTTGTTCGGCAGGTGGGTCTGCCAGAGGGCCGCGAAGTTCGCTCCGCCCCAGGCCGTCAGGAACGAGGTCTCGTTCCGGCCGTAGAAGAAGTTATCGGCGATGTAGAACCACTTCGACTTCGGCCATTCGGTCCAGATGCCGGCGGCGACGTTCTTGAAGATGCTGTGCTTGACGGTCAGGCCCGTCGCGCCCGCCAGGCCCTTGGTGCCGGCGAGGATGGCGATGTCGGTGTTCTGGAAGGTCAAGCCCTCGAAGTAGTTGTAGTCCGCGGACTGGACGTCGAAGAGCACGTGGTTGCCGAGGCCATCGATGATGACCGGACCGTCACCCGCGGACTTGATGGCGATGGGCTTCTGCTTGGTGCCGTTCGCGCGGAGGTAGTAGGTGCCGTCGAAGTCGGTGCCCTGGCCTCCGTTGAACAGCTTCGTGCTCTCGTTGAAGAGCGTGCCGGAGTAGTGGTACCGGTCGTCCGAGTAAGTCCCCGCGTGGACGAGAATGGTGTCGCCCGGCTTCACGCGTACGGGGCACATCTTGTTCCAGTCATCCTCGACCTGACACAGGTAATAGGCGCCCAGGATGCCCGGATATGCGTTGGGCGCCGTCGGCACCTTCGTCAGGTCGGTTCCCGGCGGATACACGTGATAGACCTGCGCGTCGCTCCCTGAATACGGCACAGGTTCGGCCTGCGTACGGAACCGCACCGACTGCGTCTTGTCGCCCGTCACGCCGTCGGGATCCGCCATCACGAACTCGGCTTCGTATTCGGTGTCCGGCTGCAGGTCGAAGATGCTCCCCGCGAACATGTTCGGGCTGACGTAGGTGTAGTACGGCTGGTTGACGGCGAGCTCGTTCTGGATGCGAAGGAGATTCATTCCCTGCGTCCAGCGGGAATTCCCGCGCGCCTGGCGGTACCAGACCTCCACGGTCGCGTTGTGGTTCGCGTCGCCGTCGACGTACCACTCGAACCCCGCGTTGATCAGCGTCGTGGGCTCGACGACGAACTCTCCCGGACGGACCTTGTTGGAGCTCGACTTGTGCGGATTGTCGGCGAACGCGCTGGACTCCATGACAAGCGGCAGAACAACTGGCAGCAATCTCAGTAGGATCGACTTTGTCGTCATTCTCGACTCTGGTGAGTGATGATCGTTGGGTGCAGATGACGCTCATCTGCGGAGCAAGAACTCGTCCTCGGTGATTCCCCTCGGGGCCGGCGTCTCTTCCTGGCTGTCCTCCCTTTCGCTCCCCCGCGAAGGGTCCGCTGCAGTTCGCTGCGCAGGCGCGGGCCTGCTCGTCGGGAAACGACTGATGCTCTGGCTCCCTACTCTCCCGGGTGCGGCGCGCGACCGATACGCCGACGTGCGAGCGCGATCAACGGGAATGCATGCGATCGCAACTAGTGGACAGTGGGCGTCGACGAACGGCCGCTCGCTCGTCACGCGAAAGTGACGAGCCGGCGCTTAACCTTTGGCGCAGATGCTGTTCGGGCGCGGTGACGTCCGGAGTTGCCAGACAGTTGCTCTGGCAATGAGGTGTGAGGATCGCGTCCGCGGAATCAGCGTTCGACGCCCAGGAGCTCTGTCGTACCGTCGACGCGGCGGAAGCCGTGCTCGAGGAGGCGCTCCACGATTCCTGGAACGTGCGCGCGACCGACGATCACCAGCGCGGGAGTCGCGCGGTGCTCGGCGAGCATTCGGCGGATCCCCTCGACGATCAGCTCGTCCCGGACCGTCAGGATCGTGATCAGCGGCTGGATGGCCCACGCCCAGGGGCGGTCGCGGAGGACGTAGGCCAGGGGAAGCGCGTACAGATGCAGGCCGAGGAGCTTGACCGCGGCGCGCAGGGGCCGCAGCGAGGGAACGAGGAGGGCAGGGACGGCGAGGCCCGCGTATACGGCCAGGTACCCCGTTCCCACGTGGAGAGCGAGGGGCACCCGTTCCGTTCGCTCGAGCTCCACCGTCTGACCCGCGGGCAGATCGAGCGCGACCTCGATCGTGCTCCCGGCGAGCTGACCACCACTGAGCAGCTCGAGCGTGCCGCGCACGTTCTCGAAGAAGGCGCCGAGCAGCGAACCGGCGAAGACCTGCTTTCGCTGCAGGCGCTCGACGCCCCGTAACGAGAACGCCTCCACTGCCTCGCGGCAGCGGTCCGCGGCTCCACGCGTCTTCACGTGGCTCTCGCCGAGGACGAAGACTTCCTGGCCATCGGGCGACTCGAGCTCCACGACGGTGTGGAGCGGAAGCCGTGACACCTCGGCCAGAACCGCCTTCGTCGCCGTGGAAACGCGCGTCATCCTGCCGAACAGTCAGTCATCTCCGGCGTGTGCGCAATCGGAGGGGTACGCGGTCGAGGCCGGCCGGTCGTGCAGGAAGCCAGACGGGGGGCCCAGCTGCGGCGCCGGGGCCGCGCCAATCGTCAGGGCGTGTCCGCTTTCGCCTTGATTCTCCGTCCTGTCTCGATGGCCCGGGAAGAGGCCGGGTGACGCAGGCGGAGGAGCTCATGCAGCCACGATGGGTCGGTGAAGGGCGTCCGGGAAGCACGGCGAGGTACTCGCTGGGGTCGGAGGACCACGAGATCGCACGCCTGGACGCGCAGGCGGCCCTCCTCGAGCGAGCGACCGTCATGCTCCTCCGAGCGGCGGGGATCGGTCGCGGGATGCGCGTGCTCGACCTCGGCACCGGGCCCGGCCACCTGGCCTTTGCCGCGGCCGGTCTCGTCGGCCCGGAAGGGCGGGTCGTCGGGATCGACAGCTCGCCCAGGCTGCTCGACGTGGCGATCCGGAGAGGGTTCGCCCACCCCCATGTCTGCTTCGTCGAGGGCGACGTCCGGACCTGGCGCACCGATGAGCCGTTCGACGCGGTCATCGGGCGTCTGATCTTCTTCCATCTGCCCGATCGGCTGGCGGTGCTGCGGCACCACGTCACGGGGCTGCGGCCCGGCGGTCTCGTGGCCGCGCTCGACTTCGATCTGGGCTCGCTCCGCGCCGAGCCTCCCGTGCCCCTCGCCCTCGAGGCCACGGGCTGGACCAGCGCGGCGTTCGCCAGCGCCGGCGCCTGTCCGACGATCGGAGCTCGGCTGCTGCCGCTGCTGACCGAGGCGGGTCTCGTCGACGTTCAGTCCATCGGCATCCAGGAGTACTTCGGGCCCGACGACCCACGCCCGAACATGATTCTCTGCGGGGTGATGCGGTCACTGGCCCCGCAGGCCGCGGCCGCGGGCATCCCCACGCCCGAGCACCTTCGCCCGGATGGCCTCGAGGAACGACTTGCCGCGGCCATGCGCGCATCGAGCTCCACGCTCCTGTTTCCGGTGCTGAGCGCCGCCTGGGGCCGCCGGCGCTGAGAGCGTCGTTTGCAACGAACAGGCCCCACGCGTTCCTAGAGGGAGGGCCCCTGGCGTCCGGTGCGCCGGGCCCCGTCTCTGTCCACCCGTGGCCACACTCCTCCCAGCCCTGCTTTCCTGTGTCTTCCTCCTGGTCGGGTGCGGGCTCACGAACGGCCGACCCCGCTCGCCGGATGAGCTGGACTCGATCGAGCTCGCACCAGCGCAGGGATGGCCGGCCAGCATCGCCGTCCGCAGCGTCCCGGCGTCTTTCCGCACGGCGATCACCGCGCTCGACGTCGATTCACACGGCAAGGTCTGGCTGCTTCGTGACGAGTTCCAAGGGCCGTCACAGCTCCTCGGAGCACCGGTGCTGGAACGGTACGCGCCGACCGGGCATCTGGAACGGCGGATCACCTTCCCGACGCATTCGAGGGTGACGGGGTTCGCCATTCACCCGAGCAGTGAGCTGAGCGTGTTCGTTCTGCGCGATGACGATGGCGATCTGCAGTACGGCCTCGAGCTCCTGCGTCTGTCTTCCGAGGGGGAGGAAGCGGCGACGACGTCCTTCGAGGAGGTTCCCGGGCCTCGCGAGAACCTCTATTACGACGACTCCGGTGTCCACGAGCTCCCCATCGACGGCCCATTCAAGCTGGGATTGAACAGCCATGTGGTGGGAGTCGCGGACGGCGAGGGTCTCTACCTCCTGGCCGAGTGGACCTACGGCTTCAAGCTGTACCGTCTGAACTCGGCGAATCGCCGACTCTGGGGCGTCCAGGTGATACCGGCGAACGTCGGCATGGCATTCCAGTTTTCTCCATCGCTGCTCTTCCGCGAGGGCGATGCCATCCACGTCGCCACGCAGATCTTCGAGGATGACGTTCACATCTACGGCGACCACTTCGGCCGGACGCCGCTCGCTCCGCTCGGAAGCTACGACGTGCTGGTCCAGCGCTTCGCCTCCGACGGAGGATTCGTTGGCGCGCGGCTCTTCGGCGGGGAGGGCGTCGATCACCCCAGCGCGATGACGGTGCACGAAGGCGTCGTCCTCATCGCGGGAGCGGCGAGGATCACCAAGTCCACGGCGCCCAACCGGACGATGGAGTGGGACATCGCGATGATGCGCGGCCGGGTCGAGGGACTCTCGGCCCTGGAGTACCGGACGATCGATCTCGCGCGTGACGACTTCGGCTGGGCCATCGCGGAAGGGCCCGGCGGCGAGGTGATCGTGGCCGGCCGCACCGACTACGTGCAGGTCGACACCAACAGCGAAGTCGAAAACGGGAAGGGAGTTCTCCTCACCCTGGGTCCCGACCTGACCCGAGAGGGCGCCCTCGAGCTTCCGATGCCGCGCGACGTCCAGGTTCTGGCGGCCCGGAGCCTCCCGGATGGGGGGCTGCTGCTCGCAGGCATGCGCGACGGACCCCTCACCCACACCGACCCCGCGATGACGAACAACGACGGGTTCTGGGGCGTCGCACGCCTCGGTCAGTAGAACGGCCTCGAGCGACGATCGCCCCAGGCTGAAGAGAGCATTGTCTCGACGCATCAGAGACGGTTCTTCGGAAAGCCCGATGCTTGGAACGTCACCCCCGGCCACCTCCGGTCGGGACGGTGGTGCACCTCGCATGTCCAGTTCCTACCGTGAGTCCCTGGGCGTCGTGCCCGCTGGGAGGAGCGCCATGACGGTGGAGACATTTCTGCTGTGGATCGCGATCGGAGCCATCGCGGGCTTTTTGGCCTCGATCGTCGTCGGCGGTGGTGCAGGGCTGTTCGGCGACATCATCATCGGCATCGTCGGCGCATTCGTGGGTGGAGTGCTCTTCCGGGCCTTCCACTGGCATGCGCCGTTCGAGGGACTCGCGGGAACCATCTTCGTCGCGTTCGTCGGCGCCGCGCTCCTTCTGATCCTCCTCCGGGTGAGCCGGTCGGGACGAGCGCGGCGAATCTGATCGACTCAGGGCGTCCGTTCCGGGGCCCCGGACTCGGCCAGAGGTCCTCGGAGCTCGTGTGCGGCGTCTCCGCCGTGGCGCTGCGAGGTGAGGAGCACGCATGCAACCATGCAGGCGGCGAGCACGGCCGACGAGCCGAACCGTCCGAGGTTCAGCCCACCACTCGCGGTGGGCTTGGTGAGGAGGTCGCCGAGGGTTGCCCCGAGCGGTCGGGTGAGGATGAAGGCCGACCAGAACACGAGGCTCGAGGGAACGTGCGTGAACCGCCAGAGGAGCACGACGACGCCCAGGGCTGCACAGAAGACGAGGGCACCTCCCCGGTAGCCGAGCCCGGAGCTATCGGCCAGGAAGTCGCCGAGCGCGGTCCCGAGCGTGTTGGAGGCAAGGATGGTGGCCCAGTAGAAGACCTCGACCCGCGGCCGGCGGATGTCATCCACCGACACGCTGCCCTCCGTTCGCCGCCACGCGAGGAGCACGAGCAGCACGAGCACGAAGAGAAGGGACGAGCCGCCAACGTATCCGATCCCGAGCGACCGGTCGGCGAAGTCCGCCATCGTCGTCCCGGCCGTGGTGGTGGCGACGATGACGGTCCAGTACAGGAGCGGGTGGAACCGCCGGGCCCGGACCTGTGCCCAGACCGCGACCACGAACAGCGCGATGAAGATGATCGAGCTGACCGCGTACCCGAGGTCGAGCGTCATCGAGAGCGCGTCGCCGCCGGTCTCGCCCAGGGTGGTGGCCAGGATCTTCACCACCCAGAAGGCGAGGGTGACGTGTGGAACCTTGCTCCCGTGCGCGGGCCTGCTGTCTGGTGGCATGGCCTTCAAACTGCCCGTCCCCGTCGGATCGTCCCGGCCAGAACGGCGATCGGGAGCCGGGTGCGTGCCGGACTCAACGGAACGCGGCGAGCCATGCGACGACCGGAACGCTCGCCGTGACGAGGGCGAGGCACGCTTGCGCAACCCGGTTTCGCAGCGGCGGCAGCCGTGACACTGCCGCCCCGGCCAGGATGCCGGAGACGAATCCGCAGAGATGGCCGGCGACGTCTGCGCGCTTCGCCGTTCCCAGGAATGCAAGGAGCGCGAGCCCGCCGATGACCGGCATCCACACGCGGCGACTGCGCCGCGGCAACGCCGTCAGCGCGCCCAGGGCACCGAACACGGCCGTCGACGCGCCGATGGACGCGAAGTCGTGGCGGATGAGGCTGGCGGCGGCGAACGTCCCGGCAGCTCCCGAGAGCACCACGAGGGCACTCGCCACTCCTGGCCCGACGGACCGCGCGAGGAGCGTGAGAAGAAGGCCGCCCAGCACGGCGTTACCGGCAACGTGACCCGCGTCGGCGTGCAGGGTCAGCGCGGTGATGGCTCGCCACCACTGCCCACGAACGATCGCGGCGGCGTCCGCGCTTCCGCGCACGAACCACGGAGAGGCCGCCGACTCCGGACCCGTCCGGAGGTAGATCGCCACGAGCGCAAGAGAGAACGCGACTCCGGTGGCAATCGCTCCGGTGATGGGATGGACCACCACCTCGGGACGAGGCGCTTCCGGCGGGTTCTCTCGCTCGAAGGCTGCGATGGCCGCCTGCGCGCGTGCGGCATCCGCGTCGTCGATCTGGATCGCCCAGCGCGCCTCTTCGACGCGGCGGAGGTCGTGCGGGATGCCTTCCTGTTCCAGGACCAGGGAGAGGTCCATCGCACGGCGGAAGTCGGTCGACAGGCGCAGAAGCACCGGTCGGGGAGCCTACCCCTTCGGACCTATTCGTGGACGACGACGACTTCTTCGACGACGCCCGGGCAGCGCCAGTGGGCGGGATGCCAGCGTCCCTGAGGCCCGTAGTGTCCCTCCACCCAGACGCCGCCTGGACAACGCGGCGGCGCACGGACGACTTCACGTTCGTGCACCACACAGCCCGGGAGCGCGATCGTGACCAGGGCAGCGAGACCGAGCATCGAACGCTTCATGGTGCAATTCGAGGCGGTGGGCCGGGTCGCATTCAAGGGAGTGGGCGTCCGCTCGAGACCGCACCCCACGCACACCGAGACTGCTTGCCGTGCTTTGTGCAACTGCATCGATTGTCGGCGCAACCTCGGTTCCGCAGCATCACGAGGATGGTTTGCAGCACCCGGCGCGGGACTTATCGTCAGACTCCGCGGTTCAAAAGGATCCCATGAAGCGTTCGACGCAGCTGATTCCGTTGCTGATCTGCGCCCCCCTCGTCGTGGTGGCGCAGACCCCGCCGCCTGATCAGGGACCGCCGCCGACCGCGGCACCCACGAGCGCTCCTCCTCCGCCGCCCCCCACGCCACCGCCTCCGAACGCGCAGCAGATGCCGGGTGAGGTCTCTCCCGAAGCCGAACCCGTCGGGCCTCAGCAATCCGAGTCCGGCCAGTGGGTCTACACCGGGCAGTACGGCTGGGTCTGGATGCCGTACGACTCGGCCGATACGTACGTCCCGACCAACGGGGCGGCGCCCGAGATGTACGTGTATTACCCGTCGGCGGGCTGGGTCTGGATCGCCGCTCCGTGGGTCTGGGGGCTCGGGCCGCGCCCGTACTTCGTCTTCGGCACCACGCGCTACGTCTGGTGGGGCCGGGGCTTCGGACGATGGTACGGGTTCGCTCCGAAGTACGTGACGTGGGGGCCCCGCGGGTACTGGGCGGCCGGCCGGTGGACAGCGCCGCGTGGGCACTACGTGGCGCCCCACGAGCTCGCCCGGGCACCTTCGCACCCCGCGGTCCGTGAAGGACACAACGGGCACCATCACTAGAACCGAGAATGACCCTGCCCGAATTCGAACCCCCATCCGGCGGAGCAGGTCCGCCTCGGTGCGGATCGGACGGATGAGGTCAGGCAGTCCTCGCGCCGATTCGGTCCTACGCCGAATGCGGGTCAGGCGAAGACGCCTCCGGCTCCTCAGAGTTCCGCCCGGGCTTTCCGCCCGACCCCCGCGTCCGCCTCCACGACGGGATCGTTCAAGGTCCAACGGGGAATCGTGCGAATGCGGTCGAGGCGGGCGAAGACGGCCGCAAAGCCGCCGTCCGGCGACACCTCCTGCAGTGCAGCATCGAACTCCTTGCTGAACCCGTCAAAATGGCTGGCATCCACCTCGCACAGGTGAATCTGGTTCCAGTCGATCTTCAGTTCTGGATGACGGTAGAGCACCGCCGCCGTCTCCATCGCCCTGAACGTCCCGATCCTGTTCGCCCGGACGAGCTTCGCGGCGGCAGGGCCGATGTATTCTCGCATGACTTTTCTGTACT
>Ga0268264_10005415_pt1 | contig 10811 bp, 10 predicted proteins | sample KBSSwiS32_FD_190357 | JGI IMG/M metagenome (GOLD analysis project Ga0268264, IMG submission 190357) | Switchgrass rhizosphere microbial communities from Kellogg Biological Station, Michigan, USA - KBS Switchgrass S3-2 (SPAdes) (version 2) | ecosystem: Host-associated > Plants > Roots >... | reverse complement strand
CAAATGAATAAATGTGCTCATGAAACAACCGGCAACAGCCCCGAGTAACAAATGCTCCGGGCTCCATTCTTTGCCGCCACCACCCAATTGCTCCGGTGTGGCTACATATATAGGCCCGTTTACGCGATGTGCATGCAAAATTCCACGGTCGCCGGAAAGCCAGTTCAGGCTGGTCTCAAAGGACAATTGTTTATTGGTTGTGGTTGACATAGTAGCTGTTTAATGCAAAATTATATCACGGGTGCAGGTGATCCTATGAGATGGATCAGCAGCAGCCCTGATAATGGCTGTTATCAATCAAGGTTTTGTTGGAATAGCTAAGCGGTTTTTTTATGGCTGCAGCTGTTAACACCAAAAATGTTGTACAGCGGGCAGGTGCCTACCACACTTGTTATTAAAAAAACGCAGGCCAGAGTCAGCAATACGATCCCTGCAATGCCGGTAACAAAATGCAAAAACCAAATTGAGGCAAATCCAACGGCCAGGGCTACGCGGGCTACCCTGTCAATAGTACCCATATTCTGTTTCATAACAATTTTTTTGTTTTTAATAACAGTAAAGTAACAGGTAAAATGCCGGCGGTATGCTGATTTGCATCAGGCAATGGGGTGATAATTATTGAATGGAACAACCTCTTTGTTGATGCTGTTAAGAGCGCAATTCAATTCTTTGTTTGAATTATCAGCCTGTAATAGTGACTGCATTCATCAGTGCGGGGGAAACCGACATGCGGATAATGTGCGCATGAGCAGCAATTTGAATGGAACAAGTAATTGCTAAAAATCTAGTGAAGCAGGTTTTTTAATTTGTCGATATCGGCGATCTCGATCCTGCTGTCTTTTATTGTTATCAGGTTTTCGGCTTTGAAGTCGCTAAGCGTGCGGATAAGTGATTCGGTGGCTGTCCCAACATAGTGCGCAATATCATCCCTGGAAATCTCAAGCGGTTTGTTTGTTTGTGCAGGGTTAAATTTCTGATGAATATCCACCAACGCGTTGGCTACCCGTTTCCTGAGCGAACTGTAGGCGAGGTTCAACAGGCGTTCTTCTTTTTCTTTTACATTTTGAGTAATGATGCGGATAAACCGGGCTGCTATCGTAATGTCGCCATATACCATTTGTAAAAAATCTTCGCGCGGAATCTGCAGAATTTCCGCGTCTTCCAGTACAACGGTGGTTTCTGTATAATTGCTATTTTCAATTAATGAAGCGTAACCCATAAAATCACCTTCACTGTATATATCGGTAATATATTCCTTTCCGTACTCATGGTTCCGGAAGCCCTTTACTTTCCCCTTCAGCACGTAGAATAGAAACCTTGGACGTCTTCCTTCAAGATATACACTGAGCTTTTTTCCTATCTTTTCTATATTATATTTTTCAGCCAATTCTTTAATAAGGCCTGCATTTTTCACATCTTTCAGAAATTCATTGATGCCGGTCTCCGAGGCTGGGTATTTTTTCTCCAGCACGGCCAATTTTTTCAGGCGTATCTCGATGGCATTCAGCAATTCAATTTCCTCAAACGGTTTGGTAATATAATCATCTGCACCCATTTCCATTCCTTTGCGGAAATCGGTTCTTTCAATTTTTGCTGTCAGGAAAATGAAAGGAGTATTGATGGTAGCCTCATTTTTCCTTAATAGGTGCAATACCCCGTATCCGTCCAGCACAGGCATCATGATATCGCAAATAATGAGATCCGGTTTTTCCTTCAATGCAAGCTCTACGCCCAGTTTCCCGTTTTCTGCGGTGAACGTTTTATAACCGGCCAGATCAAGAATTTCCGCAGTATTCTCCCGAATGTCTTTATTGTCTTCAATAATTAGAATAGATTTCATACCGGTTGTTTATGATGATTGATACAGGGGTATTTCCAATGTAACGATAGTTCCCTCGTGTAAACGGCTTTTCAATGTTACGGTGCCGCCCAATAATTCGGCATAACGCTGTACAATATGCAGGCCCAGTCCGGTTCCCTCTATATTTACGGCATTTGCACCCCTGAAAAAACTGGAGAAAAGGTGAACCTGGTCATCTTCTCCAATACCCATTCCTTCGTCCCGCACCCCGATAACAGCTTTGTCGTTTGCTACTTTCGTAGTAACCATAATGCTGTCATTCTCATCGGAGAATTTAATGGCATTACTGATCAGGTTAATAATGATATTCCTGAGTAGCTTTTTATCAGACTGTATGATTGAAAGGCCCTCATACGATTGTTCAATATGCTGCCCTTTCTTGAGCAGGGTGGTCATCTCATCAACTGTATCCAGTATGCATTCCTGCAGGTTCAGTGCCTCAAAATGGCTCTCCACTTTTCCTTCTTCCAGCTTTCCAAGGGAAAGGAAATCTTCCAGGATATCATTCAGGTTTTTTACGGAATTTTTTATTTTTGCAATATGCCGTTCTCTTTTATCCTGCTCATCGGTTGTTGTATATTTCTGTAAAAGAGAGGCCGAAGACAGCACCGTACTCAACGGGGTACGAAACTCATGTGATGCCATTGAAACAAACCGGCTTTTTATTTCATTTAGCTGCCGTTCCTTGTCGAATGCCGCACTGAGTTCGGCCTGCGATTGCTCCAGTTTTTGCAACGCTTCTTTTAAAATGATAGTGCGTTCTTCCACCTTTGTTTCAAGGTCGGAATTCAGTTTTCTCAATTCGTGGCTGATGCGTTCCAGTTCCGTCTTTTGCCGCTTCATATTATTTTCGATCTCCTTGCGCCCGGTGATATCTACAATGAAAGCGATCACAAAAATTTCATTGTCGCGCTGGTAATGGCTAAGACTCACCTCAACCGGTATGCCGGATCCATCTTTTCTTTTTCCAAAGAGATCGCGGTTATGTCCCATGGCACGGTTAGATGGATGTGCATAGAAGCCTTCTCTCAATTTATGGTGATGTGGCCTGAACTGATCGGGTATCAGGATCTCTATAGGCCCGCCGGTTATTTCATCATTGGCGTAACCGAACATTCTTTCGGCCGCTGGATTAACCAGCATGATATTGCCCGCGCCGTTGGTAAGGATAATTCCTTCCGTGGCGTTTTCAAATAAAGAAGTTAAATGGCCATAGTCGAGCCTATTAGGCATTCCGGTAAAATATTGATTATTGTAAATATAGGAAGTTAAGCATTATTTAGTGAGCTGTCTCAACCTGCCGGCGTGCAGATTGGAAGAAAGATCTTTATTTCAAGAGTTCCGATTCAATGGCAAGCGCCCTTGGAAACAGGATTTCCTTTTCCAGGTAAATGTGCTGTATAAGATCGTTGTCCAGTTCTTTCAGCCGCGATAAGGCAAGCGTATGGCTTACGCAGGCATTTTCAGGTGCGCTGTAATTGTTGGTGAGCAGTCTTATTTTAAGAACAAGCGCCATTAACAGATCGTCTTCATGTTTCATGATGGCATCCAAGGGCTTTCTCAGTGTTTTAACAAGAAGTTTTGCATAGCTGTCGTGGTTTTCATAAGCATGCGCTATCTGGCATATATATGGGAAAATGGTTTCCTCTTCATATCGTATATGCGGCAAAATTTCTTTTTCCAATTGCACAAACAAGGCATACACCTCCTGCATATAGGGATGCTTTTTCTCATGACCATCGGCAAAGTGCTTAATTATTTCCGCTGTATCTGACAGCGTTTTTTTCAGGTACTCGTGGTGAATATTTATGATATAGCGGGTTAGAAAATCTATGTTCCAGGTATCAAAAGCTATCATGGGCGGCAATTGGGTAACCCGGCATGCATCTTCCAGTTCTTTTTTCAATTGATTAAATTCAATCCCTTTGGTCAGGCATACTGTTTCAAGGGGCCACTTTCCACCGCAGCAATACTCAATACCATGTTTTCGAAAAACATTCGCTGTATGATGGTGTTTTCTTACAAGATCGTTTACAAACGAGGTCTTTTCTATAGCTATTTTGTGTAAAAGCATCTTTTGCTGTTATTTGATAAACAATGTAAGATTTCACGAACACGTATACAATGTATCCATCATGCTTTGTTTCGCAACAGCAATTGTAAGGGTATAAGGCCTGTTTTGAGAAAACATAACCTTGCGAAGTTAGCCCTGTGCTTTTTGGGTTAAAATGACGGTTATCAGTTAAGTGGCTGATATTAATCAGGCGGGCATCAGACCTGTTTACCCTGATTCTTTATGCGTATTATCAGTCAATCATCAGTGTGCCGGGCAAATCCCTTTTTCGTATCCCATAGTTAATAATTAATATGCCGGCAAACAGGATGAGCGCTGCCAGTAAAAGAAAGGAATCAATAAACGGAACGCCACGGTAACTCAGGTCAGCTACGCCCTGCGTCATTAATAAGGCTTCATTGAAAAGGATCCCCGCCACAAACAGGGTTAACCCGGCCGCAGTAACCCTGTTAACTGAAATATAGTTTGCTGCCAGAACATAGCCTATCATAAATAAGGTAAGAATGCCAAGCAATACAAGGTGCAGGTAGCCAATTACAATTGGCCTGAAGCCAAATGCCAGTTTGCTTAAAGAAGGAATAACCGAACCAGCCTGCAAACACAATTTAATGGTAAGCGCAACGCCAGATAATATTATTACCCGGTATGCAATTACCGGAATACTGCTTTTTATGGTGCCATGTATGGGTTTGACTATCTGTAAAAGTTGTAACCACCCGCCTATCTGCATCAAGACGGCGATGACTGCCAGCATGTAAACCCCCGTTGGCAGCTGCAGCCATAGGGTAGATAGCATATAGGCAGGAACACAGGCCAGGGCAAACAGCCAGTAGACCCGTTTCAGTTTATTATTATCAACACCGTATCTTATTAATTGTGTGCAAAGCAGGCCCATACAGGCGAAAAAAAACCATCCGTTATATTGAAAATGCAGGTAGAAATATATCGAGGACAGGTAAATAGCCGGGTGATTGTTCTTTGTGGCCATGATGAAAGCCAGGCCAAACACGCCCAAAGAAGAGAGCGCATTAAAGGCAACAGCCGTTTTGAACCAATAATGGGATACTTCGGCCGGTAATTTGTTCAGATCTTTCCAATAATGTATAGCAAAAAGATAGGAAACAATGATCGATAAAGCTGAAAAACCAATAGACAATGGCCCATAACCCTGAATGGGGAAAGTGACCAGCATACCGTAAGCTGTTACCAGGTTGGCGTATAATAAGAACCGGTATTTTTTGAAAACGTTTTCAATGCCCTGGTTCCACAAATAGGCCAACAGTAAGACCATTAAAGTCTGCGTTAGCCAGCCTGCAAATGCAAAATGTGAATGGCCGTGCAGAAAATATCCCTGGTTGATAAAGGGAAGGGAAAAAGCGATTTTATAACGAAGTACAATGCCCAGTAATGCAACCAGCAATAAATTAAAAAAAGAAATTTGCAGCCATTTACGGATGGAAGGGTTCATATAATAAGACAAAGTAAACTAAGAAAAAGAAGTTTCTGTATGATTGGGATCACAATCAGCAATACACTTTGCCCTTATTAATAACCAATGCGCCTTTGTCCTGTAAATTCCTGATACTGCGGATAACGGTTTCTACGCGTAAGCCTGTCATGTCTGCAATTTGCTGTCGCGTAATTTTTATCTGATGACAGTTATTGCAAATATTTTTTTTCACTGCCTTAAAATGCGAAAACAGGGTTGAGATCCGGTGTTCCGGACCAAAGCAGGAGAGCTCTTTTAATAGCAGGAATTTAAACCGAAGCCTTTCTGTAAACAACCTGGTAAAAGCAAAATGAATGGAAGGATGCTCTTTAAGCATATTCAGAAAAGTAGCTTTGTTTAAACGGATGATAACCGAATCTTTGTTGGCAACAGCAGAAGCGGCATATACACTGTCATCAAACAGGTGAAATTCGCCAAAGCTTTCCCCCGGTTCAATAATATCCTGCAAAAATTCCCCGCCTGCATCATTAATATTTACCCAGTTGATTGACCCGCTTACCAACTGATAATAAAAACGTCCTTCGCTCCCTTCGCTGAAAATGCATTCATCAGCCGCTACTTTTTTATAGGTAGCACCCCAGGCAAGCAGGATATCTATATCGATCATCATACATATTTTGATTTCGGTTTTGAACAGATGTCCGAAACTAAAATCATTACATGCGCAGTAATATGATTTTGATAAGGAACAAATCTGATTAATATCATGTTTTGTTTCCATGCTCTTTTCAAATGCCCTGTGGTACAGGGTTTTGTAAAGGTGAGCTATTAAATTGGTATCAGGTGCAGCTATATGTTTCCCATTAATATGATTCAACGCATAAAATGCCGGTCGCCGCTGGTTAACCTTTGTAGCCTCAAATTATTAAAAACTAAAATTATAATTATGAAAAAGCTGGTTTTCCTCGGTATCGTTGCCTTAACCATTGTTGCATGCGGCAGTAATGCAGATGAGAAGAAGGAAGCCGCTCCGGCTGCTTCAGCTTCAACAGCAGACCAGAAAGAAACGGCGGGCGCCAATCCTTCCTACGATCCCAAGAGAGGCGAAGGAAAGTTTTCAAACGTGCAGATTGCCCCTGCTCTTGATAAAGCCAAAGCTGAAGCGGGCAATAAAATATATACCGTTAAATGCAGTGCCTGCCATAAAACGACCGATGAAAAATTAGTAGGCCCCGGCTGGAAAGGTGTTACTGCCAGGCATTCCGCAGAGTGGATCATGAATTTTGCCACCAATCCTGATGTTATGCTTGACAAGGATCCTAAGGCGCAGGCCATGCTGGAAATATGCCTGGTAAGAATGCCCAACCAGAATTTAACCGATGACGACGCACGCAACATATATGAGTTTATGCGCAAAAACGACGGCGTAAAATAATACTGCAATTCTCTTTCAATCCTAATAATACAGTAATGAAAAATATTCAATCGTTTGTAATCTGCAGCGGACTGGTTACGGCCATCATACTTGGAGCCGGTTCCTGTAAACCTAAAAATGCCGGTAATGCAGTCAGCGGAGATGCAGCCAGCAAAGTTTATGTAGCACCCGGAAAATATGATGAGTTTTACAATTTTGTTTCTGGCGGTTTTAGCGGCCAAATGAGCGTGTACGGTTTGCCCTCTGCCCGTTTACTGAGAGTGATACCCGTTTTTTCTGTGGATCCTGAAAAAGGATATGGTTATAGCGAAGAAAGCAAGCCGATGCTGAACACTTCTCACGGATTTGTGCCCTGGGATGATCTTCACCACGAAGATCTTTCACAAACAAACGGCGAAATTGATGGCAGGTGGATCTTTGCCAACGCCAATAATACACCCCGTGTAGCCAGGGTAGACCTTACAACTTTTCACACCGCTGAAATTATCGAAATACCCAATAGCGCGGGCAACCACTCATCTCCCTTTATTACAGAAAATACAGAATACGTGGTAGCGGGTACGCGTTTTAGTGTACCACCCGACAATGCTGATGGTGATGTAGCCATTAATTCTTACAAAAAGAATTTTAAAGGGTCTATCAGTTTTATCAGTGTTGACAAAGCTACCGGCAGTATGGCCATCGCTTTTCAATTGAGATGCCCCGGCGTTAATTTCGATTTAAGTCATGCCGGTAAAGGCAAATCAAATGGCTGGTTCTTTTTCTCCTGCTACAATACCGAACAGGCAAATACCTTACTGGAAGTAAATGCTTCGCAGCGCGATAAAGACTTTATCATGGCTGTAAACTGGAAAAAGGCCGAGGAGTACCTGAAGGCGGGTAAAGCGGTAAAAGAGTCTGTAAAATATGTGCACAATGTTTACAATGAAAAGACGCATTCAGCCACTTCAGAAATAAGGACAGAAGTGATGGTACTGGATACAAAGGAATTAAAAGATATCTGTTATTTTATTCCCTGTCCGAAATCCCCGCATGGTTGCGATGTAGATCCGACCGGTGAATACATAGTAGGAAGCGGAAAGCTGGCTGCGCTGATCCCGGTATTCAGTTTTGACAAATTAATGAAAGCCATTGCCGCAAAAGATTTTATCGGCGATTATGATGGCATACCGGTAGTAAAATATGAATCCGCGTTATATGGCGAGGTGAAGAAACCGGGTCTTGGGCCCTTACACACTGAATTTGACGGTAAAGGAAACGCCATCACTACATTTTTTGTTTCTTCAGAAATTGTGAAATGGAATATCAAAGATTTAAAGATACTTGACCGCGCACCCACCTATTATTCTCCCGGGCATTTGTGCATTCCCGGCGGAGATACAAAAAAACCCAATGCCAAATATGTAATTGTGTATAATAAAATTACCAAAGACCGCTATTTGCCAACGGGTCCCGAACTGGCGCAAAGCGCCCAGTTGTTTGATATCAGCGGCGATAAAATGCAATTGATACTGGATTTTCCAACCATCGGGGAACCACACTATGCGCAGGCCGTTGCTGCAGATGTAATCAGAAATAATAGCGTTAAGTTTTATAAACTGGAAGAGAATACACATCCTTTTGTTTCAAAAGGCGAAGGCGAAACCAAAGTTGTCAGGAAAGACAAAAGGGTAGATATCTATATTACCGCTATCCGTTCTCATTTTGCGCCGGATAATATTGAAGGAATAAAAATGGGTGATGAAGTTTACTGGCATGTAACCAATCTTGAGCAGGACTGGGATGTACCCCATGGATTTGCTATAAAAGGCGCATTGACCGCTGAATTATTAATTATGCCCGGCGAAACACAAACATTGAAATGGACACCTGAAAAACCAGGCATGTATCCCTTTTATTGTACAGACTTCTGCAGCGCACTGCACCAGGAAATGCAGGGTTATGTAAGGGTTTCGCCGATGGGCAGCAATACGGCTTTGTTATTCAGTACCGGAAAAAATATGCCGCCAAAAGATTCCATCGGAACAAAATAAAACACTAACGGGGCGGGTGTGACTGATTTTTATTACGCCCGCCACCATTATTCCAATGTTAATTAACATAAACGACTTTAATATGAAACGGTATAAAATATTGCTGGCTGTCTTAGTTCTTGGCACAATGACGGCCTGTAATAGTACGGATGGTAAATTAACTGGAACTGGTGCTGCGGCGCCGGCGGCTGGGGGACAGGAAAACGTAAAAGATGATGTTTCAGCAAAAGATGTGGTGAAAGTGGCTGCCGGATCAAAAGATCATACTACACTGGTAGCTGCTTTAAAACAGGCAGATCTTATTACTTCTTTGTCAAACGCCGGGCCGTTCACCGTATTTGCCCCAACCAATGCGGCTTTTGATAAATTACCAGCCGGCACGGTAGACGGGCTAATGAAAGCGGATCAGAAGGAAGCATTGCAAAATATACTTCAATATCATGTAACCGTGGCAGCCATGAAAGCAGAAACTTTTACAGACGGACAGGTATTGGGCATGGTAAATGGCGATAATGTTACTATAAGTATAAAAAACGGGAAAGTGATACTGAATAACAGTGCAGTCATTATTGCTTCCGTTGCTGCATCCAATGGAATAGTACATATAATAGACGCTGTGCTTTTACCGCCCGCAAAGAAATAGCCATTCAAATGATTTTGGGATCGGGCATAAAATGATTCAACATGAAGCATAAACTAAGCAAGACCAGCAGGCTTTTATTGTTCGTTGCAGCTATCGGATTAGTAATTGTACTATTTACTCCTATCTGGAGGATAGACCTGGATGCGCCGCAATACCCGGAAGGGCTCAGCCTGACCATTCATGCCAATGGGCTCAGGGGCAACGTAGATATTATTAATGGGCTTAACCATTATATAGGGATGAAGAGCCTGCACAATGAAGATTTTTTAGAATTTAAGATACTGCCTTATTGTATCATATTTTTTGCGGCTGCGTTTGCGATGGTAGCAATAATCAACAAAAGAAGATGGCTGAATATGCTGTTTGTATTGTTTGTTTCTTTTGGCATTGTTGCCATGACTGATTTCTGGAAATGGGAATATAACTACGGCCATAACCTTAATCCGGATGCTGCCATCATTGTTCCCGGAATGGCTTACCAGCCTCCTTTAATCGGCTTTAAGCAATTGCTGAACTTTGGTGCCTATTCCATACCTGCTATCGGCGGATGGATATTTATCGGTACAGGGCTTATTCTTCTCTTCCTGGTAGTTGCTGAATGGAAATTTTTTAAGAAAAAAGCTGGCCTGAACAGTTTCTATAAGGCTTCTGTTGCGCTTGCCTTATTCGTTTTTTTCAGTTCATGCAGCAATGGGCCTGAAGCTATCTTAATCGGAAGAGACAGTTGCCAATTTTGTAAAATGACCATAAGCGACAGCAGGTTTGGCGCAGAACTTATAACAAAGAAAGGCAAGGTTTATAAGTTTGATGACGCCCATTGCATTCTTTCCTGGTTAAAAAGTGATAATGCGGATGCCCACCAGGTGCGGACTTGTCTTTTTACAGATTTCGGCAACAGTCATTCGCTGATTAAAGCAGGGCAGGTAATGTTTTTAAAAAGCGATGCATTGAAAAGCCCTATGGGAGGTAATATTGCCGCATTCAGTGATATCAACGATCTGAATGCCGTAATGAAACAATACAATGGTACAGTTCTTCACTGGAATGAACTTTTGAAATTATGAGCAAGCGTGCCTGTATTATATTTTTTGTCTTGTGTACCGGCATAAGCTGTTTTGCCAGAACCCTAAAAGCAGGCAGGCACCAGCAGTTCACTACCATTCAGCAAGCTATCAATACGGCGGCTGCCGGCGATACGGTTTGGGTTGAAGCCGGCGTTTATCATGAGAAAAATATCATTATAAACAGGCCCATTGTTTTTATCGGGGATGGCTATCCGGTGCTCGACGGTGAACATAAATATGAAATCATTTCT
>Ga0268264_10005414_pt1 | contig 10811 bp, 10 predicted proteins | sample KBSSwiS32_FD_190357 | JGI IMG/M metagenome (GOLD analysis project Ga0268264, IMG submission 190357) | Switchgrass rhizosphere microbial communities from Kellogg Biological Station, Michigan, USA - KBS Switchgrass S3-2 (SPAdes) (version 2) | ecosystem: Host-associated > Plants > Roots >... | reverse complement strand
CGCTGATATGGACTCTTGCAAGGGGAGTTGAAGGTTGCTTTCAGCCACTCGATGGCAGGCGACGCTGGATGTGTCAGATCCAACTAGGGCCTGAAGAAGACCCGCAGGAGCGCTGGGCACCTGCACGGGTGATCAGCCGTATCCGGGACATGATCGGACCCGAAGGCCATGGGGTCGATATCGAGCTTCATTCAGCCGCTACCTACACCATTTCGGCATTGATAGCGGAACGGCTCCGCGACGAGCGCGTCTTGCTGGTAGGCGACGCGGCGCACAAGATTCCGCCATTTGGCAGCTTCGGCATGAACACCGGAGTGCAGACCGCCCATAACCTGGCGTGGAAGCTCGCCGCGGTGTTGAGCGGAGCCGCTCCATTGGCCCTGCTCGATACATTCGATGTGGAGCGACGGGAAGTGGCACAGCGTGTGTGCTCCGTCGGGCGCGTCAATGCGGGCTATGTAGCCGCCATACAAGCGGCGGAGACATTGGAAGCGAAGCGCGCGGCAATCGGAGCCTCAACTACCTACGGCAACTGGGTTGGGATAGACCTGGGGGTCTACTACGAGCGGGCGGGCGCCTTTGTGCCGGACGAAAGTCCGCAGCCAACAATCGCAGACCCTGTTTCCGACTACGCGCCCACGGCAAAGCCGGGACACAGGGCGCCCCATTTTTGGGCCCGCCTGGGTGCCGATCGTGTCTCGTCAGTAGATCTCTTTCAGCGCGATTTTGTGGTGCTCACCGGCACGAAGGGAAAGCCCTGGATTACTGCCGCCACGAGGATCGGGGCACAAGGTTCCTTGGGCTTAGTAGCCTACGAGGTCGGAACGACGGGTGACCTGGTTCCGGAGTCGGCATCATTTACTGAACTCTACGGTATTGAGGAGACCGGTGTCGTACTGGTGCGCCCGGACGGACATGTGGCGTTCCGCACCCTCAACCAAGAGGCCGCACCAGAGCTCGTACTTCGCAATGCCCTGAAGAGAACTCTAAGTCGAGCCTGACTACGCGCATTCCATTGAGGGTCGACTGCCGACTCAGCCAACCTCACATCATTCTGCGAAGTAGGCGCTAACCCCGCTCTTCAACGTCCGCCCCTGCCCGCCCCCGGCCGCTTGGCGATCCAGTCCTCAGCCCACCGGGCTTCTCCAGCTCGATTGTGCAACGCACCGAGCAGTTACTTACCTTTTGAGCACGGCCATTCGCGAAACACTCTTGTCGCTGCGGAGCATCTATTCATCACAACCCTGATGCGCGATAACTGTGCCAAGCAGCACCGCCGCTTGGTGTTGTGGCGACACGCAACCGCCCTCGAAAAAACGCAAGAGAACTTCGGAGTGAGTATCCATGCCGACGACCCTGGAACTGGCCAAAGCGCATGCTGCCGCCGAAGACCGTCATGATGTTGCCGCTACGCTGGCGACGTTTTCGCAGGACTGCGCGTATACGGTGGAGGCTTTTGGAATCGATCTAAGAGGCAAGGAACAGATTGGTCAACACTATTCAGGTACTTTCTCCGCCTTTCCCGATTTCTTCAACAAGGAGGTGCTATGGTTTGACGCTGGCCACGACGTGTTCGGTAAAGCACTCGTTGAGTTTACGCATAACCGCACTTGGAATGGCCTCCCGCCCACAGGTAAGAAGATCAGCTTCTGGTCGTTCGCACACTTCCCGCGAGGTAAAGATGGCCTGCTGGCGGCAGAGCACATCTACATGAATGGCAATGAATTCTTGCACAAGCTCGGAGCGCTTCCCTCTGCCAGTGCGTTCGAAATTGCCGCCCATATCCAGGCTCTCGAACGCCGTATCGCGGAATTGCAGCAGGAATGTGCTCGAAGGTAGCTGCCCCTACCACAATCCAACTCGTTACCTACCATCTCAGCTGTGTTCGCGACTGAACTTCTGGACCCGGATTGGGTCCGTGCCGTCCCAGTTGGCGGCAGTGGCCTCCATCTCGGTCAACGCCGCCGCCAGTTCCGGCACGATCTCCATGAGCTCGGTCATTCCAGGGAGCTTCGCAGACGTATCAACATAAGCACCCCGCCCGCCACCATGGTCAGCAGGCGAGGCACCTTCATTGACGACCGCCAAACCGAGATTTCGATATCGTGCGAGGTCCTTGTCGAAGTCATGACTGGCAATCGCAAAGTGATGAAATCCGTACCCGCGCTTCGCTACCACGTCTTTGTAAGCGGAAGGTCCATCATCATTCTGTTGGATTAGTTCAAGCACCATTGCCCCCGAGTATGCCACTGCGACCGTAAAATCCAGCGCTGCTGGCGAGCCCCGGTACCGCATGTTCTTCATGGGGTAGTGTTCGAATACAAACCAGGGACCTACACCGTACAAATCCAGAAAGCCCTGGATGGATTCGTAAATGTCCTTGACAATGAACGATGTGTGAATGACTCGCTTGCGCGCAATTTGGCAGTTTGCGTCCATGCTCAGACCTCCGAATTGTTATCAGTCGTCTACACCGCGGTATATAGTCCGCCGTCTACCTGGATATTCTGCGCAGTGACGAAGCCGAAGTCGTCACTGCAAATCGCAACGACTGCCCGGCCAATGTCGTCACGGGGGTTGCCTATCCGGCCCAAGGGGAAAGCGCGCATGAGCTGCTCGAGCGCCTCTGGGTGCTCGTTCAAAAACATCTCGGTCGGCTCCGTGGCAGCCACTGGCCCTATTGCATTAACAGTGATCTGATACGGCCCCCACTCCCGCGCAAGCGCCTTCACAAAACCCCGCACACCGCCCTTGAGAGCTGAGTAAATGGGATTGTGCGCACCACCATGCATTCCAAGATTCGAAGCGAGCACTACGAAGCATCCCCGCACCGAACTCTTGAGGTGAGGCAGGGCTGCCTGGGCAAGAAAGTATGCCGCGTCCCATGACACCGACGCTTGTGCGTGCCACTTTACGTCGGTGACATCCTCAAGCGCGAGTGGATAGGCTGCCTCACGATTAACGGCATTATTCACGGCTATGTCGAGTCCACCGAACGTGGCGACAGCGAGCGAGACCGCAGCGTCGATTTCAGCCCGCACCGAAACATCGCATTCAATGACAAGCGCAGTGCCTTGCTCCCGAGTGATGAGCCCCGCCGTCTCGTCTCCGGTGGACTTTCGCCGCGCAACAATGACTACATTTGCCCCTTCGGCGGCCAGCGCAAGCGCAATTCCGCGGCCGACACCACCGCCGGCACCCGTGACGAGCGCGGTTCTACCCTGAAGTCTAGGTCGCGAGGTTTTCATGGAACCATCCAGTTGCCGCCATCAATGTTCAGCGTTGCGCCAGTGATCACACTAGCCGCGTCGCTAACGAGAAGCCCGATCAGAGCCGCAGCATCGCTGGCGAGGCTGGGCACGCGCCCCAGCGGCGGAGGTGGTGGACCCATCTCAATAACTTGAGGAATGGCAGCGGATGCGAGCGCCGGATAGTTGCTTTCGCCGCCAATCGCCACCCAATTGACGCGAATGCCCTTCTGTCCCCACTGACGTGCGGCGGACTTCACGAGCGCCCGCTGGGCCTCCAGCAGGGTGGAGAGTGCGACAAGACCGGGCGCACCCACAAGCGACAATACGGGCCCGAACACGACGACTGAGCCACCTTTTCCGTTGAAATGGTCGTGGGCGGCTTGCAGACAATAGAACGTGCTCTTGATCGCAGCATGGGTGCTCTCGCCCCACTGCTCATGCGCCAACCTGTCGATTGGAACGGAAGTCAGCGAGGTGGCTGGAGTAGCACTATGGACGATCATCTGCGCCGACCCCAGTTGCTGCTGCGCCCTTGCAAATGCAGCAGCAACACTCGCACGCGAAGAGAACGACGTGTCGACTCGAAAGACGGTGGAAGGCACGTCGGCACCCACGTCAGTCAACAAAGCTACCCGCGCACCGTTGCAGGCTAGGCCTCGCGCAAGGGTTGCGCCCGCGTCCGTGCCCGAAACCGCCACAAAACACACACCCTTGTTGGCGTTCACGGCACGCGTCACGTCAGACACTGCGCATCGTCCGCAGCCTGCAATTCTACTCGCGCAGCGCCATTCGACCTATACCGATTCACATCCCTCATTGACGTCTCCGTATCCGTGGCTGATCCCGACTGGGCATACACCTACATGCCTGTCGCATCCATTGAGCAACGTTTACTCCAAGGCTATGTTCGCGTCAACAATGACATCGCCCGGAATTCGCTGTTTGATACTCGATCTCACTGACGCACATAAATAACTCAACCTGCCGCGCGCCGCACGGGAACCGCGCCTGCACATGCGGCGGCCTACACGATACTAAATGCCCCGTCGATGATGATTGTTTGGCCCGTAACGTAGCTAGATGAATCGGAAAGCAGCCACAACACAGCCGCAGCCATTTCCTCCGGTTCGGCAGGGCGACCTAAAGGGATCAGATCATTCAGGTTCTTCGCAGCATCACCGACTTCATCCGCCCACCGTTTGAACATGGGCGTCCTCGTCGCCCCAGGGCACAGACAGTTCACGCGGATTCCGGCGGGTGCCATCTCCAATGCCACTGCTTTCGTCATACCGATTACTGCATGCTTACTGGCCACATATGCCGACCGCTCAGGCATACCGAGCGTTCCATGCACGGACGAGTTGTTGACGATGCTACATCCACGACGGCCTCTCATGAGCCGAAGCTCACGTTGCATGCACAGCCAGACGGAACGCGAATTGATCGTGAAGATTTCATCGAAAAGCTCAACTGAAGCATCCTGTATCGGTGTGGGTAAACCGCCGACGCCCGCGTTATTAAAGGCGCAGTCCAACTTTCCGTGCTTTCGCTCGATACTCCCGAAGAGCGCGTCAATTTCGTCGTCCTGCGTCAAATCCGCACGCACATAGCTTCCGCGCCCTCCGTCCGCTGCGATCCGGCTCACAGTATCCGCCCCGGCACTCGCGTCAAGACCCGTAACGATGACTTCCGCGCCCTCCCGCGCCAACAACACTGCGGCGGCGCGTCCGATTCCGCCCCCGCCGCCTGTGACTAGAACTATCTTTCCCGCAACGTTAGTCAAGCGTTCCTCCTTCCGCAAAAGCGTCCGTGACCGAGTCACCACCTATTCAGGAGTTACCCGAGCAGCCAGCCGAAATACATCGTAGTACCGGGAAATTGGCCGCACCGAATCTCTCCCATCCCACCCGACAGAGGCGTGATATATAGCAGTGAACATTGCCTCCACTGTCTCGTTCGTCTCCATGACTTCGATCATCGTCGGGAACTTGCCCTTTGTGTCCAGAAACGCTGCGCGGCTTGGAATGTCGTTTACCGCGTATGCAGCAACCTCGTGCCCCATGTCTTTAAGTCTATTGAGCTCGGCGTCGAAGTCCCTGACCGCGATTCCCTGGTGGTGCAGCCCATAGCCGCGCGTTCTAATCACCTCGGTAAACACCGATGGCACATCGTCGTGCTGCTGGATCAACTCAACTTGGACGTGCCCCGAGTTTCCATAAGCGAGGCTCGCGTTGATTTGCGTGACTCTGCCGCGATAGTTGACGTTCCTTATTTGGATACGTTCCATCAGGAACCAAGGTCCAGCATTGATGTGCTTAGTGAAGCTGTCCATTGCTTCGCGGATATCTTCCACGAGAAAACCAAGCTGGCAATGACCGTTCACAGGCTGCCCAAAATTGAAAAAAGTCATTTAAGTTCTCCTGGCCACGGAGCCGGATCGAGGCCAAATCCAAGGGAATTCCCTGACACTCCTGAAGCGGATCGGCGGAGTTAGATCGCAACCGGGAGCCCGGGCCGTTGCACTTCTTCGATCAGGCCTCATGGTCCATCCGGTCGCATGCAGATTGTTTTTGAATAGCGCTCAACCTCCCTCCTCGTGTCACCAGTCATCCATAACGACTCACAGCGGATTCGCGCTGCCGGACAATGTCATTCCAGCACGGCTACCCTTCGCGTGTAAAGCCATGCTGGCTCCCCACGCAGCAGGCGCCAGCAGTGATGTTAACGGACAAACAATAACGGAACCTGCGTCGCACGCATTCCGTGCGGTGGGAACCGACTCGGCCGTTTCTGGGAACCGAAGTGCCCTGAAATTGTGCGCAGGGCGACACACGTAAATGAAGTACGCGGTGTCAGATTTACCGGTGAGCTCGTATCACGCTGTGAAACACTCCATGGCCGCAGCCTGCAGCTCTATCTCGCGTCTAGCCCTATCAACCGCCACCTTCTCTCCAACTTGATTTCTCGGTCGCGTCATTTGACACGTGGAAGGTGTCAGCGTAGATATAGGTAAGACTGCGGGCTGGGAAAGGTCGTTTCCATGGAGACACAGCAACATGCCAAAGGTGGCGGTCCTGCTTTCAACCTACAACGGAACTCGGTACCTCGAGCCGCAGATTAGGTCCCTCAAGGAGAATACAACACCTTTCACGCTGCATTGGCTGGATGACCATTCCACTGACGATACTCGCGAAGTGCTGCGCGCCTCGGCGTTCGCCTCAGGTATCGATCTCTGTGAATGGCACCAACCTCAGCATCAGGGAGTCCCGGGCGCATTTTTCCAGCTCGTCGAATGCGTCGACGCTGACATATATCTTTTTTGCGATCAGGATGACATCTGGCAACCGGGCAAGATCGACGCGACGGTTGCCAATCTCCTTCCCGACATGGCATCCCCGGCTCTCTGCTTTTCGAACGCCTTTATATTTAAAGAGAACGAGCCCGAACTTCTTCATCGTGCATACGATGTATTCGGCGCAAAGTCGACCATGGTTCTGCAGGAATCGAGATTGTTTATCTCCAATGCCGCCATGGGAAATACCGTCGGATTTACGCGACCGCTGCGAGAGATATTTCTCCAACACAAGGACGTAGCACGTGCGTACGCGGCCATGCACGACTGGTGGCTATATATCATTGCTGCCGCTTCGGGTACGGCCCGCATGCTTTCCGACGTACCCACGACACTGTACCGGCTTCATGGAAGCAACACGGCTGGCGCCTACCTTGTCTCGGGCGGCATTAATGACATTTCCCGCCGGTGGCGACTTCAACAGGCGAACAGGCGATGGGTTTCCCGGCAAGCCGAGGGCTTTCGTCTCGCCTCAACCACGCTACCGGCCGGGCCAAAACTTGAGCGGCTGCTTGCGGTTGCCCGATTGGTGGCGACTCTCGATCGGCGGCAATCTCCCGCAGCGCTTGTGCGCCTCGCGCGCCGCGGCGCCATGCCCCCAGCCAAAGGAATGGCCCTCTGGCTTGCAGCCGCCTGTCTTTGTTCTAATGCCTCAGCCTGACTTGGACTGCAAGGAAGCAGGGGGAGTCACGACCGAGGCCAAGTATCATGAGACTGCTCGACGCCAACGGAATCCGGCACCCAAACCAGCCGCGACCGAGAACAGCGCTATGCCCACCGCTATACATGACACTGCTACGAGTGCGAGTGCGTGGAAGCCGGTAGCGCCGATCATCTTGCTACCAAGGGCGGGGCCGGCAGCGCCGCCAACCATCATGAACGCAGGTGCAGCACTCGCAAATCGGCCGGAGGTGTCTAAGCGGCCCAGCAAAGCAATGGCATAGGGAATACAGAACATAAGTGCCATTTGCAATGTTGCCGTACAGATGCAGAAAAGGATCGGCGAAGTAGCATTTACAAGTAACAAGATGTCCGCCGTTAAAAGCGCCAGGTCAGCAACAAGTGGCCAAAAAAGCCCAACGCGTTGCCCGAGTATATGCGCCCCGACGGGACCGAGCAGAGCAAGGGGCGGCGCAATCGCGAGCACTATGCCGATGGTGCGCGCGTCGAATCCAAAGCCGTTCCCTATGGCGATGATGTAAGTCCAGACAGTGCTGTGGCCGACCAACACGACGGCCAGGGCCAGACATCCGAGTAACGGCGCGAGCTTCTGAGTGGCCGCGATGCGCGTCACGCCGAGAGCCACCACGACGGCGGGAAGACCCAGCAGCGCCGCGACCATCATCACCCCACCGGCGACGGCCAAGATGCCGAACAACCCGGAAGGACCGAATCGCCCGATAAGGATGGGTGACACTAAATAGATCATACTCACCAGAAGCACCGTTCCCGCTTGCATGAGCGCGAGCAGGCGCTCGGCATTCTGCCGGCGCGCGGCAACTCCGGTAACAGACGCCATTAGCGCTCCCATCGCCAGGCCACTCAGCAATCGCCCAATGATCACCAAATGAACGGCAGGAAACATTGCGATGACATTGGATGTCACAATAGCCAATGCTGCGATCGCAGCAACCCACCGAGGCCTGCCGTGTTTGCCGTACATCGATACTGCGAGAGCACCGATCGCCATCGCGAACAGCTCACCGGATGCGAGCCAGCCGACTTGAGATGTGGACAGCGGCCCGGTCTTGATCATCGCTGCAACCCACAGCGCTATTGTGGCGGGACCGCAACCACCGAGAGCATTTCCGAGACAAAGGGCTGGGGCTTCAAGCCCATTGAGCCGCACTAGATTGCGGCAGTCGGAGTGCGCATCAGATGCGGACACTAGGGTTACATCTCAACCAACCACTGATGGCTCAGTGGCACCCGACTATAAGGGTCAGCGTCGTGTCGTGAATTGTCGCGCTCGCTCGAGATACCATTATGGCAGGGGTCGCACCACCGAACTTGAGGCCCGGGTACTGTTCTCGAACAGCTGTGCAGCGTAGCACTAACTCGTTGCGCCACCTGTGCTTTCCTTCAGCAAAAAACAGCGGCTAGGATTCGCCGATGCACCATCGTTGAATTGACTGAAACGTTTTGGCTTCAGCAATGTGTCGTAGGTGTGCTTAGGCTGGCTAAAAAGACGACTTCCTGCGTGAATGGATGTGGAGATCATCCTAACTCCTGCAATGGTCGCATGTCGAGCGTCCCCGCCTCACTCAAACCATTCCCAACGGACGTGCAAATTTGGTCGAGATGACAAAGTACCAGCATCGAATTTGACTTGGCGAAGAATTCATCGGTCTCCAACCACAGGCGACTGAGCGTCGAGTTCTGGATCGGGCGCGACCGAAGATGCAAGAACTACCATGAGCGATTCCGAAACACTGTTGTCTCGATTTGGAGCGTTTTATGGCCCTGTGCGCAATAGACGTGCGCCTGAAATTGTTGTCCCATGCCAAGTAGCACTGCTGAGGCATTGCGGGCGCCAAATTTCTCGCTGCGGACGAAAATGGAGGTGCGCCTATGGCGCGATTGGATGGCAAAGTTGCAATCGTTACTGGCGGAGCGAGTGGTATCGGCCTGGCTATCGCAAAACGGTTCCGAGAGGAAGGGGCAAACGTAATAGTTACGGACATGAACGCCCTCGGCGAAGAAATCGTGAGAACAGTCGGTGCCGAATTTGTTCAACATGATGTGGCGGACGAGGAAAAGTGGCAGGCTGTTGTCGATACGGTCGTCACAAAGCACAAGCGTCTCGATATTCTTGCCAACAATGCCGGTATTGGAGCCACGGAGTGTCGCGCCGACCCTGAGGATGTGCGGGTCGAGGACTGGCGCCGATTGTTTGCTGTCAATGCCGAAGGCGTCCTCTTAGGGTGTAAGACGGCAATTCCGCAGATCGCACGCTCCGGCGGCGGAGCAATCATCAATATCACGTCGCTTATCGCACACATGCCTGCGCCGCCCGGTTTTTTTGCGTACGGTGCTTCCAAGGCGAGTGTCATACATATGACTCGTTCGATTGCTCTGTACTGTGCCCGCCAGCGCTATGCAATACGCTGCAACTCGGTATCGCCTGGACAAGTAATAACGCATGCAATGGAAACCATGTGGTCGAAACACTCGCGCGATAGCGGTCGCGACCGACAGGCAATTGTTGCCGAGGATTTATCTCACATACCCATGGGTCGATTCCAGGATCCGGCCGACGTGGCCAATGCTGTCTTATTCCTGGCTTCGGATGAGGCCCGCTACATCACGGGCATCAATATTCTCGTCGACGGTGGCATGGAGCTCGTGATGTAAGAGCCGCAGAGTGAGATTGACCGGCGAAATGTTTTGACCATATAGGCCGTAGAGCGGCCGGACCGGGAGTGTTGGATGGAGGTTTGGGGGCGCAATTGATGACCCAGAGCATTGTCGACCTCCGGACCGCCCTTCTAGACCGCCCCCTCGGTCTGGAAGACCGTCAACCTACCTTCTCTTGGCGAATGCAGTCTGACCGCCGAGGTGCGCGTCAACGCGCGTTTCGTATTCTGGTGAGCAGTAGCTGTAAGGCGCTTGCGGCCGGCAGGCCAGACCTCTGGGATAGTGGCTGGGTAGAGTCGAACGAGAGTGTCGGCATTCGTTATGCGGGCATCCCGCTCGTGTCCCGCCAGTTATGTTATTGGACAGTCATGGTATCGGACGACCAGGGCCGAGAGATTATGCCGTCCGATCCAAGCTCGTGGGAGATGGGACTGCTCTATCGGTCTGACTGGACGGGAGCCTGGATCGCCGCCGAGGACGAACTCGAGCGTGACGACCGGACAGCAGGAATGACGTGGGTAGGTGCGTCGAGTCCGGGCCCAGAGTCACACTTCCGGTTCCGGCTTCCATTTGTCGCCGACGCGGACGGTCGTCTTCTAGTGACTATCGTTTCGATGGGTGCGATTTCTACCTTGTCGCTGGACGAGACGTCGCTTCCATTGCCGATCTGTAGAGAGAATGGAGTCGCCAGTCGCCCGGCTGTCCGTGTCGAGCTGCCGGTCGCGGCCGGATCCCACAGGCTCGGCGTGGAGGTGTCCGCGCTGCCGGCGGGATTCTTGACCCAGGCGGCCATTGGGGTTGCGGCTCAGATACGGGTGACGAGCGCCGACGGCCGCGTCACTCGTTTGACC
>Ga0268264_10005410_pt1 | contig 10814 bp, 10 predicted proteins | sample KBSSwiS32_FD_190357 | JGI IMG/M metagenome (GOLD analysis project Ga0268264, IMG submission 190357) | Switchgrass rhizosphere microbial communities from Kellogg Biological Station, Michigan, USA - KBS Switchgrass S3-2 (SPAdes) (version 2) | ecosystem: Host-associated > Plants > Roots >... | reverse complement strand
GCTTCGCGCGCCTGGCGCTCTGCGGCGCGCGCGGACTCGAGCGACGCCGTGAGACGCACCACCTCGGACCTGCGCGCGTCGCGGTCCTTGCGCACAGCTGCGATTTCGCCGTCGAGTTCGGCAAGCCGGTTGCGGCGCGCAAGACGCTCGGCCGCGGCGCTCGGGGCGTCGGCGGCGGCCACGAACCCGTCCCAGCGCCAGAGATCGCCTTCGACCGTCACCAGCCGCTGGCCGGGACGAAGCTGCCCGCGAGCTTGCCGAGTATGCCTATGAAGTGTCCGTGTCGACGGCGACATTTTTCCCAATGATCGAAGCGATGCGGAGTGTTCCGGCGGTCCTACAGCGAGAGCTGAAGCGGCCGTCTCCCGATCCGCGATGGAAACGTCTGGTGGTAAGCAAGGCCGGCCGAGCCTCGTCTCGGCTGAGCGTTGGAGAGACCTCAACCTCCGTGTTTGTCCAGACCCTCGGCCCGGATCGCGACATCATCGTGAACGGCACTCCGGCAAGGATCGGGCGTCTCAAGGTCGTCGAACTCGCGTGTCTGATACTGCTCCAACCGCAGGGGATTGAACGATTTGAGCTACAACGGCGCCTCTTCCCGGACGCTGACCAGCGCCGGGGCGGTAATCACTTTCGCCAGGTCGCCCATAAGTTTCGGGAGGCCACAGGGATCCGACTGGATCGATCGGCGACCAATATCATCACTATCCCTCAGACCGCGACACTCGACTCGACCGACCTTCAGTTCGAGCGGCTAATCGCAAGTGCTCAATCCCTCATTGGAGAGGAGCGTCTCGCCGTGCTCCGCAAGGCTCTGGCACTCGCCGAGGGGACGTATCTTGAGGGCAGCGACCTCAGCTGGGCAGAGGACCGCAGATTTTATCTTGATGTGGTTCGAGAAGATGCGTTGCTAGAGACGGCCAGGTTGTGCTTGGACTTGGAGCGGATGGGAGACGTGCGGACGTATGCCGAACAGCTGCTCAGTGCAAATCCCTTCAGCGAACAGGCGTATGGGCTTCTGTTGCAGTCGGAACGCACGACCGGGTCCGAGGCCTCCCGCCAGGCGGTCTACCGACGGGCGTCGACGGCACTAACGGAGATTGGGTACAAACCGGAAGAAGTGCGCGAGCTTCTCGACCGCCACGCGTAGCTGTCGCCTCATGGTCATGGCCTGATGTAATGGGCGTGATAACGCCGCTGGACAACTGTGTCCTACCGGGGCTGAAGACTGCTCACTCCCACGGAACTTAGCGAGTTGACAGCGCTGGGGTCATTCAGCGATGGGCCACCGTCCCTGCCTACGAGAGGAAACGACGATGCTAATCGAAGCCGCAGTGCTGTGGAATGTGAACGAGCCTTGGTCCATCGAGGAAGTTGACCTCGGCGATCCCGTCGCCGGCGAGGTGCAGATCAAACTCGCCGCGAGCGGACTGTGCCACTCAGATGAGCACGTGCGCATCGGGGACATGCCGTCAGAACTTCCTACGATCGGAGGCCACGAAGGTGCAGGCGTCGTAACCAAGGTTGGGGCAGGCGTCACCAACGTGGCAGAAGGTGACCACATTGTGTTGGCCTTCATTCCAGCGTGCGGTCGGTGCAAGCCGTGCTCGACCGGGCACCAGAATCTTTGTGATCTCGGCGCCTTTCTCATGCAGCGCGAGGCCATCGCCGATGGAACGTTTCGGGCGACGGCTCGCGGTCAGGGACTCGGCCGACTTTGCCAGCTCGGAACCTTTAGCCCTTATGTCACCGTGCATGAGTCTTCGGTAGTGAAGATTGATTCCAATGTTCGCCTCTCGAGTGCGGCTTTGCTTGGCTGCGGGGTGGTAACTGGCTGGGGTTCGGCGGTCTACGCCGCCCGAGTGGAGGCTGGCGATGTCGTCCTCGTCGTGGGCGTCGGCGGCATCGGCACGGCTGCCGTTCAGGGTGCTAAGCATGCGGGTGCGAGCAAAATTATTGTGGTTGAGCCGGTCGCCGAAAAGCGGACGCGTGCGTTGTCGTTCGGCGCCACCCACGCAGTCGCGAGCCTTGACGAGGCCCAGGGACTGGTAAGTGACCTCACTTGGGGTCAGGGCGCGGATAAGGCTCTCATCACCGTAGGAGTCTGCGACGGGGAGATGATCGCCCCAGTTATGAGCCTGGTCTCTAAGGGGGGACGGGTGGTCGTCACTGCCGTTACGCCAATTGCGCAGACCGAGGTCAAATTGAGCCTGTTCGAACTCACGATCTGGCAGAAGCAGCTCGTTGGGACCCTATTTGGCTCGGCGAATCCACGGGCAGATATTCCCAAGCTTTGTCAGCTCTATCAGGATGGCATCCTGAAGCTTGATGAAATGATTACCAATACATACGAACTCAAGCAGGTAAATGAAGGCTACGCCGACATGATGGCGGGAAGAAACACTCGGGGCGTAATTATTCACGACAGCTCGATGTTCTAGGAACGGTTCGTGTCGCTACCGATCAGCCGATAGGCGCCTTCGCCGTTCGAAGGTAAAGAGAGGACTGTGTGGAAAAAGAACTTGATGATCTCGATTTTATGAGCGCACAGCTGAGCTCGTGCATCGGGCGGCGCCTCGGAGTAGACGATGTCGAGATCTCGGACTTGTCAGTGCCGAAGGCCGGGTACTCCGGCAAGATGATTGCGTTTACCGCGGACTGGTGCTCGGGTTCGGAAAAGGTTCAAAAAAAGCTGATAGCGCGCCTCGAGGGTGGCCAGGACGGTCTGTTCCTGGAACCAGACGTAATGCTGGACTGGCGGATGATGAACGCGCTGAAGGACGTGCGGGGAATTCCGGTTCCGCCGCTCGTGCTTCAGGAGACCGACCCAGGAGTGTTAGGCGCTCCGTTCTACATCATGGGTCAAGTTGAGGGAAGAGTGCCTCAGGATGGGCCGGCCTATCATGAGGCGGGTTTCATGTTTGATGAATTGGGCGAGGAGCAGCGTGCCGCGCTCTGGAATAACGGCCTGGACGCTATGGCGCGCCTTCACAACCTTAGTGTCGATGATGGCTTCCAGTTCTTACGGCATCCCGAACTAGGTGACACCGGCCTCGACCAGTACCTCAACTGGGTGGAGCGGTGGTATCGGTGGGCCCTCGCAGGCCGGACCCACGACGTGCTCGATGCGGCGTTGGAATATCTGCTGTCCGAGAGACCGAGCTATGCAACCGAGTCACCGCTGTGGGGCGACGCCCGCATCGGGAACATCATCTACACACCGGACAATCAGGTTGCTGCCGTGATTGATTGGGAGATGGCGGCCGTCGGTCCCGGCGAGGTCGACCTCGCCTGGTGGCTGGTGATGGATCGGTTGTTTGTAGAGCGGCTGGAGCTCAGCCGGCTGCCCGGGCTACCCGATCGCGACGCCACGGTCACTCACTATGAGCGACAGCGCGGACGTAAGGTGGAGCATCTTGAGTACTACGAGATATTGGCGGCATTTCGATTCGCTATCGTGATGTATCGATTTGCCGATCTCCAACGAGGAGCCTTCTTCACAAAGGAGACCGTTGCTGGCACCAACAGCCACGTGGTGTGCATGGTGGCCGATCTCCTAGGACTTCCCGTTCCTTCGATGAGCCCTGAAATCTTCTCCCTTATGCGACCGGGCTATGTTCCCGTGCCGAGCGATGCCTGAGTCGGGCCCCTCGCAAGCCGAGCGTCAAGGGCTGCATAGGTCAACCCATAGTTTGGATCGTGGAGAGCGCGGTTGGCAGTTATGACCATCCGAGTAACAGTCGATCGAGAACAGTGTGTCGGAAGTGCGTCCTGCGTGCGCTGGCTTCCTGAGGTCTTCGCCCTCGACGCCGAGGGTCTCGCATACGTTGTCGACGCGACGGCGGCGGCTGCCGCTCTCGTGACTGAGGTGGCCGACGCCTGCCCAACTGCTGCGATCGTGGTCGAGGGCGCGGACGACTAGGCGCCGCAGCAGCCGCGAACCCGAGATACCGCGGAACTGTCCATCCGTGAGCCCGATAGAGAAGGAGTGCGCACATGTTTACACGAGACAAGCTCTATGTCGGAGGCGAGTGGCGAAAGCCGAGCACCGGGCAGATCCTGAAGGTGATTTCACCGCACACGGAGGAAGTGGTCGGAAAGGTTCCTTCCGCCGCAACGGAGGACATCGACGCTGCGGTGGCGGCCGCGCGAGCGAGCTTTGATAGCGGTATGTGGAGCCGACGAAGCCCGGAAGAGCGAATTGAGACTCTGCGGAGACTCGAGATCGCGTACGCCAAAAGAGTAGATGAACTCGCCGAGCTCATCACTCTCGAAATGGGATCGCCCATCTCGATCTCGCGAATGGTTCATGTACCGATGTCGAGCATGACGTTGAGCGCTATGTTGGATGTAGCAGAAGAATATGTGTGGGACGAACGCCGAACAGGATTCTCGGGGCAAGAGTTTCGGATTCGAAGCGAGGGGGTCGGTGTTGTCGCGGCAATCTCGCCGTGGAACACCCCGCAGTTCGTCCTCATGGTAAAGCTTGCGCCCGCCCTACTCGCCGGCTGTTCCATCATTCTGAAGCCGTCGCCAGAGTCTCCGCTGGATGCCTTCGTTTTGGCGGAAATCCTTGATGAGGTGGGACTTCCGCGAGGGGTCGTGTCGATTCTTCCTGGGGGACGTGACGTGGGTCAGTATTTGGTCGCTCACCCTGACGTGGACAAGGTTGCGTTCACGGGCTCGACTGAGGCCGGACGAATTATCGGTGGCATCTGCGGTCAGCAGCTAAAGCGGGTGAGCTTGGAGTTGGGCGGAAAGTCGGCTGCGATTGTCCTTGAGGACGCCGATCTTGACAACCTGGCCATGGGGTTGAAGTTCGCAGGGATGCTCAATTCGGGACAAGTCTGCGCGGCGCAGACTCGCGTTCTGGCCCCGCGGTCAATGTATAATCAAGTGGTCGAAGCGCTGGTGGCGATGGCGTCGAACCTTCAGGTGGGGGATCCAAGCAGCGAACTGACGGAAATCGGCCCCCTGGTGTCGAGTAGGCAGCGCGATCGAGTTCAAGGCTTCATCGCGGGTGGAGTTGCGGAGGGGGCGTTGCTGGCCGTGGGCGGACCTGGTCAGCCGGCGAGCCTCGCGTCCGGATGGTACGTAGAGCCGACAATATTCGCGAACGTCTCCAACGAAATGACGATCGCTCGAGAGGAGATCTTCGGGCCGGTTCTCGCAGTCATTCCCTATGACGACGAGGAATCGGCGATAAGAATTGCCAATGATTCACAATACGGTCTTTCCGGAACCGTATGGACGTCCGATATCGAGCGTGGTTACAAGATCGCAGAGCAGGTTCGCACAGGAACATTTGGTGTGAATCAGTTCAATACCCTCGACTTCAAATGCCCGTTTGGTGGGTTCAAGAGTTCTGGGCTGGGCCGCGAACTGGGGCGCGAGGGCCTCAGCTCTTACCTGGAGATAAAGTCGATTGCTCCACCCCCTGCGATTGCCGGTTAAGGGCACTCGACCGCCGGATGATGTCGTCCACTAGCTGAGAACTTTGGCGTTAGCTGTTCGTCGGTTCACCACGAGGAGGCCCTCGTGGTCCACTGGAACGGCTGGATCGTTCATCACGACAGTACTTGCTCGTGCACCCCTGGTGCGGGCTTGCGAAAACGATCGCCCACCTTCATTTAAGCGCAGACGATTGGCCAGGTAACGGCTTGCGTAACCCCTAGCGGAGAGGCTGCATGCGTACTCAGGAGGGCTTGATGGATGTCGGAGTAGTCACGCTTGGTGATCATTTGCCTGATCCGATCTCGGGCGTCAAGAAGAGTGAAGCCGAGCGATTTCGGAGCTTCGTCGAGCTTGCCGAGCTGTCAGAGTCCCTTGGGTTTCATGCCATCTATGTTGGTGAGCATCATTTCAGCGACTATGCATTGTCGTCCCCTCCGACGGTGCTCGCGGCGATTGCCGAACGAACGCATACGGTTCGCCTCTCGACAGCGGCCACCCTTCTTCCTCACCGTGACGTAGTCACCGTGGCGGAAGATTACGCCAGCGTGGATGTTTTGTCGGGAGGCCGCGTTGAGATGATTGCCGGCCGTGGTGTCTATGCCAAGCACTACGCGCAGTTTGGTCAGGACGCTGCTCAGAGTGATGCGATGCTCATCGAGTCAGTGAACCTTCTGCGGAAGCTCTGGACTGAGGAACACGTCACCTGGGAGGGACGGTACCGACCCCCACTCACCGACGTGACCGTACGGCCACGTCCATTGCAGCAGCCACACCCTCCGGTCTGGCTCTCGGCGAGTTCCCCTGAGTCGGTCGATCGTGCAGTTGAACTCGGGTGCCCCATAATGATTCCGACGATCTCGACCGGTGTTGATCGAGCGGCTGAACTCGGAGCGCGCTATCGCAATCGTTGGATGAGTCATGGCCCCGCAAATGGAGTGATGGGACTTGGGCTTCATGTGCATCTGTACGTAGATGACGGGTCCGACGCTGATGTAAGAGAGCACTGGCTGCCCTATCAGCTTGGGTACCTGAGCTGGGTGCTTCAAGAACTGCAGGGTCCGGGAGCCAGCCTCCCGCCAACGCTCGCGGATCTAGGGGATCCCAAGTCGCAGGCCGTTTGCGGCGGGGTGGACTTCGTAACAAGTGAGCTACAGCGGCGTCTTGCTGCGATGGGCGGGGTGGACCGGCTCCTGGTTCAGTGTGATCAGGGTGGACTTCCCTTTTCCGACGTCGAGAAGTGCCTGAAGCAAGTGGCGCAGCTCTCACGGGATCTTGGATAGATCGCTAGGAGATGGGAGAGCGAACGTGAGCGCTGAGCTGATCGTGAACGGGTTGATCGCCGCCATCGAGCGAGGCGACGTCGACGACGTCATGAGCCACTTGGCCGAAGATTGCGAGTGGGACAATGTCCCGATGGGCAAGATTGTCGGACAGCAAGCGATCCGTAAGATGATGGCGACTTCGATTTCGCCGACGACTCCTGGTCGTTTCGAGGTGCTTCATCAGGTGGCCGCTGGCGACATCGTTATGAACGAGCGGATAGACAAGCTCGAGTTCGCTGGCAAATCTGTAACCATCGCCGTGGCGGGCATCTTTCGAGTCGTCGACGACAGGATCGTGTTGTGGCGGGACTACTTCGACCTCGGCCAATGGCAGCAGCAACTGAAGTAGCAAGCTCAAGTGTCTCGATACGAGGCCGGAGGCCGCGAACGCCAGGTCAAGATTGAAACATCTCGAGCGCCAAGAGAACGTCGGTCTCGGCGACGCCAGCCACCTCGATGGTCGCCGCTAACCACGGAGGGCGACTCGCGGCCACAACTGCGATCGCTGGATCCAGGCCAGAGAATAGGGCCGCTTGTCGGGCGAACGTGCGAGCGAGTTCGGGCCGTCGCGGTTCATTCAAGAGTTCTGCCAGGGCGATGGGGTCGGGTCGTGTAGTGACAGGAACCCTGATTAGGTGGTCTGGGCGTGGCGCGGTTGTGGCATCGCTCAGACCGGGCCCGTCGAGCAGAACGGTTCCGCGAACCGCCGTGGGTCGCATCCCAGCCACCAGTAGGGCTATGTATGCGCCAAGTCCACGGCCAAGTAGCGCGGACTCGCCGATGTAGTCCAGTGCCGCGTCGACGTCCCAGATCAGACTGTCGGTGCTGTATCCGCCGCCGAGTGCCGTCGAGGACGCCCCGTGACCGGCGAAGTCGAGCCCCAAAACTGGTCCCTTCCACGTGGACGCCGCCGACGTAGTGAACGAATCGGTGCGTTCCCCTAAGCCGTGAAGACACAGCAGAGGCAGTCCGCCCGCTCCTTGAGCCAGGTGCCAGAGCGCCAAATCGATCTTGTTGTGTCGCAGCATCAGCGGAGCCAAGCGTCACCGACCAAGATGGCGCAAGATGTGCGCGGCGACGAGGCTGGGCTGCTCGATGTGACAGAAATGGCCCGCCCCGGAAATTTCTGCGATTCGCGCGTGGGATGGGAGATAGCCGACCAGCTCATCCGCCGACATAGCACGACTCTCGCCTTCGTGTTCGGTGCCGAGGACAAGGAGAATCGGGACAGCGATCTCTCGCGTGCGTTCCAGAGACTCCCAGGCAGTCCACGGCCCCATCGTCTCGAAGGCGAGAGCTGGATCAACCGGCCATCGCCAGCCCTCGTTGACGGGTACGGCACCAACTGTCACGAGGTAGCGGAGCCAGGTGATGTCCAGGCGCGGGTTCATCTTCGACCGACGCATCGCGAGGTCCTCTACCGATCCCGTTGCGCGCGATCCGGTGGTGCTTTTTAGACGGCTGTCGAGCCAAGCTTCACCGGCGGCTAGAAGCGCCGCGGGTGAGTCCCGACGCTCGATCCCGAATTGGGGTCGTCGCGTCGGGACACCGTCAATACTTGTAACGCTCGAGACTCGATGAGGCACCGACGCCGCGAGATTCACGACAATCGATCCCCCTTTGGAGTGCCCGATCACGATGACCGGATCTTGCGTCACCGAGTCCATGACCGCGAGCGCGTCTCGTAGATCGCCCTGCTGCGAGTACAGCGCGGCGTGGTCAGACCTGCCGTGACCACGCTGGTCCCAGGCGACTACTCGAAATCCAGCGTGGGCCAGAAGCGGCGCGAACGCGTCGAAAGTGCGCGCAAAGTCGAAGCCGCCGTGAGCAAGCAAAATTGGAGGTCGGGCAAGGTCGCCCCACTCGTACACCTTGAGCTTGATACCGGATGCATTGACGGTTCGAAAGCGCTCGGGCGCGCGTGGCTCTGGATAGGAGGAGATCGGCGCCGTCAAGCTGGCCGCACCTTGATACTGCGATCGTCAGGCATGTGGGTGCTACGTCCTAAATCGGGCAGGGGAGTGTGAACACGTCGCACTTGCGCCAATGGATGGTGGTCCAAAGTAGCAAATGAGATGAACACTGGGTCCGTTGCGGGCTCAGGGTTGTCCGGTGCAACGCCTGACGGCGAGGCGTACCGCCGATAGTCTCAGATGACGGCCCTCCCACGAAATGCGTTCTCGGTAGAGCTGTTAGCAACCCTGCGGACGGATTGTTACGCGAACCGTTACGGGAGTCGCGCTCCAAGTTTCCATAGTCGGCGCAACCACGGAGGGGGCGTGGGTTGCGTACATCGCAGCTGGCAAGTTGCGGGTGAGAAACGATGTGTGCTCTGTGACACGAGGTGTGCCCCACTAGCCGGGCCGTGAGCTGTCATCCATGCGGGACGACCTATTGGGGTGGCGACGGGCTGCGCTCAGACGCTTGATTCCATCTAGAATTCTTACGTGAGGAGATGCGAAGAGACCTCCACTCAACTATCCGCACTTCGTCGGTCAGCTCTCTTAATCGCTGCATCTGAAACTGCATCATGCCTCTAGAGAGCGATTTGGTGCTCGAACTTGACTGGGTCTCTTTCGTCCGGGATGGGCGAGCACTTTTGCAACCGCTCATCTGGAGGGTGCGAGCGGGTGAGCGTTGGTTAGTGCTGGGTGCCAATGGATCAGGCAAGACTTCCCTGCTCCGAATCTGTGCCTTGTATGAGCATCCGTCAGCAGGTCGACTCACGGTGCTGGGCCAGGCTCTTGGCCACACTGACGTGCGGGCCTTGAGGAGACGAATCGGTTACCTGTCGGCATCCTTCGCATCCGAGCTGCGCCCAGAGCTTCACGCACTGGATGTCGTGATGACGGCTAAGAACGCTGCGCTTGAACCTTGGTGGCACTCTTACGATGATGCTGATCATGCCCGAGCTCTACGATGCCTCGGTCGCATGGAGGTTGAGCAGTTTGCGCATCGGCCTCTTGCAAGCCTGTCCTCGGGCGAACAGCAACGAGTTCTCTTGGCCCGGACCCTCATGAACGACCCGGGACTTCTACTTCTTGACGAGCCAAGTGCGCGCCTTGACCTCGGTGGCCGGGAGCACCTGGTTGAAGCGCTCTCGACGCTGACGCTGGACCCGCTAGCACCGCCTTTGGTGCTCGTAACACATCACCTCGACGAGGTGCCCCCAGGTATGACGCATGTCCTGATGTTGCGAGGCGGTTGCGCTACTGCGAGGGGGCCGATCTCCGACACACTTACCAGCGCGGCATTGAGCGAGTGCTTTGGCCTACCTTTGACGCTGGAGCGACGGAAAAATGGTCGGCTGACTGCATGGACGTGATCGACGCATCGATGCCAATCGTGAGTACGAACCGCGTCCGGTTGACGCTGTTCAGGCCGTGTTCGCTGCTGGAAGCCGAGAAGGGCGCTGCGCTGCACTCGGGCCGTCTACGCGGCCTCGCGTCGGGTGTCTGACCAACGGCAGGACCCTTTTGGTCGACTTCGTGTCACGGGTGAGGAGACTGGGTGGGTTTGTCATGCGCCCTGTGCGCGGCATATGCCGGGTTATAGCGCCCGACGTTTGCCGGCACTCCTGAACTGAAACTCCCGTTGGTCTGAGTCGGGGATGATTTTGGGAGTATCCCAGATGACGCCCGTAATGGAGTTCGTAACGATGCTCATTCACCCTTGGTTGGGACCAAGGGGACTCGATTGATCGGTGCTGAGAAATATCGAGTGTCGCCTCTCAAGAGGGCCGGAGCTCCCGGAGAGCTGCCAAGCGCCAAGGTCAGCGCGCGGGCGAACCCCAATCCGACGTGCTCAGCAGGGCGCGGATCACAGTGCTGCTACCCGGCATCCATCGCTGCTGCATCGATCCCGAGTTGGCCGAGCGTCGGCTCTACGCCGAGGTGGTGGAGTTCATTCAACCCCATCCGTCCCTGTCCGAACTATTCGGTGAGTCCGTCATGGCGCTCACCGGGAGGAGTCTCAACGCCTGAGATGGCCGAGATCACGATGCCCCAACTCGGTGAGACAGTCACCGAGGGCACGATC
>Ga0268264_10005406_pt1 | contig 10820 bp, 10 predicted proteins | sample KBSSwiS32_FD_190357 | JGI IMG/M metagenome (GOLD analysis project Ga0268264, IMG submission 190357) | Switchgrass rhizosphere microbial communities from Kellogg Biological Station, Michigan, USA - KBS Switchgrass S3-2 (SPAdes) (version 2) | ecosystem: Host-associated > Plants > Roots >... | reverse complement strand
CATCGCAACCAGTCGCAACTTCTACGCCGTGGCTGCGCCGATCAAGGAAAACAGATCATGAAGCACTTGCAGATGACCCGTCGCAACTTCGCTTTACGCGGCATGCTGGGCGGTGCCGCGGTGACTGTAGGTTTGCCGTTGTTGGATGCCTTCCTGAATGACAATGGCACCGCAATTGCGGCCGGCTACGGCGGGGGCCCGCTACCGCTGCGCTTCGGCACCTGGTTCTGGGGTTGTGGAACGATTCCGTCGCGCTGGGATCCGAAGACGGTAGGCCCTGGTTACGAGCTGCCGCCGCAGCTCGCGCCCATCGCGCCGGTGCATTCCCAGGTGAGTGTCTTGTCTGGATTCAGCGTGCCGCTCGACGGAAAAGGCAACTTGCCCCACATATCCGGCAACACGGCGCTGCGAACCGGCGCTGTCGCGGACAGTTGGCAACAAATCACGGCCCCCACACTGGACGTGGTGGTGGCTGGGGCGGTGGGCGCCGGTGCCTATTTCAGGTCCCTGGATCTCGCCGCGGACGGTGATCCCAGGACCAGTTATTCCTTCAGCAGCGCCAGTGCAATGAATGCCTCCATCCCGTCCGCGCTGGAGCTTTATCGTAAAGTGTTTGGTCCTGACTTCCAGGATCCGAATGCGGCCGAATTCAAGCCGGATCCGCGGTACATGGTGAGGCGCAGTGTGCTGTCCGGTGTTTCCGCCGAGCGGCGCAAGTTGATGCAGCAGGCGGGTGCCGCGGATCGGGCACGCCTGGATCAGTATTTCGATTCAGTGCGCGCGGTGGAGCAGAAGCTTGCCCTGCAGCTTCAGAAGCCCCCACCCGCCGAGGCCTGTGCGATCCCTTCCGCGCCCTCCAGGAGCGAGACGGGTACGGACGTTGACGTGCGCAAAGGTCAGCACAAGCTGATGGCGCAGTTGTTGTCGACAGCCCTCGCGTGCAATCAGACGCGAGTCTTCAATATGGTGTTTTCGGTCGCTGCATCGGACCTTCGCCGGGCGGGACATACGACCGGTCATCACCAGAGCACGCATGAAGAGCTCATTGACCCAACATTGGGCTATCAACCCACCGCCGACTACTTCACCACCCGCAGCATGGAGGCCTGGGCGGATTTTGTCGCCGCACTCGCCGCTGTCCGCGAAGGTGACGGTACCTTACTCGATCACTGCCTGGTGCTGGCGCATTCCGATGTGTCCTATGCGAAGAACCATGACGTCAATGGCATCCCCATGATGCTCGCGGGGCGCGCCGGCGGACGCATTCGCAGCGGTATCCACGTGCGCGGCAGCGGCGATCCGGTAACACGAGTCGGCCTGACGGTGCTGCAGGCCATGGGAGTTGCAGTCGAAAGTTGGGGATCTCAGTCGCTTCGCAGCGCTCGGCCTGTTGCGGAGGTGTTTGTTTAGTGGCACATCAGTGTAGTGGCTCGATGTGGTGGGATCCCAATCCTGCCCGAGAGCGGGTCGGTATGCTTTGCGCTGTCCTTGCGATCGCGGTTACCGGCTGTAGCGGCACCGCATCGGAAGGTCCCCCACCTGCACCCGAGATCCTGCAGGCGATCAAGGCTCGTCAATCCAACTACAAGGAAATCGGTGGCGCCTTCAAGTCCATCAGCGATGAGTTGAAGTCGGCCGTGCCGGATGTCAATAGTGTCGGCCCGGCGGCCCGGGAAATCCTCACACGCGCTCAGAACCAACTGCAATTCTTCCCCGCCGGAAGCGGTTCGGAGTCGCATGTGAAGACGCGTGCCAAACCGGCCATCTGGGTGGATTTCACGGCGTTCACGCAGGCTCATGAAAAATTTGCCAGCAGCGCACAGCAGTTGGCCGACGCTTTCGCGGCGGGCGCAGATCGAACCGCGTTGGCGCAGCGCGCCGCGGCTCTGGGGGAGACCTGCAAAGCCTGTCACGAGCGCTTCAGAGTCCCTGATTGACTCGTGGAGGCATCCGGTGCAATGACAGCTGGGGAGGGGAGTTTGGATCCGCAGTCGCACCGGATACGTATCTGGGATCTCCCCGTGCGCCTGTTCCACTGGGGCCTGGTCGTACTCGTTTCTGCCGCCTGGTACACCGCGCAGATCCGGGCTATCCAATGGCACCGTGCGGTCGGTTACGCGATTGCGACGCTGGTACTGTTCAGGTTGCTGTGGGGTTTCGTGGGCAGCACCACTGCACGGTTTGCCTACTTCGTTCGAGGACCGCACGCCCTGTGGACCTATGCGAGACGAGAGCTTCTGGTCCGCCGCGCCTCCCTCAGCGCAGGTCACAACCCACTGGGTGGTTGGAATGTTGTCGCGTTGTTGCTGCTGCTCAGCCTTCAGGTGGCACTGGGTCTATTCGCCGTCGATGTGGACGGTTTTGCATCCGGCCCGCTGTCCCGGTGGGTGAGTTTCGATGCAGGCCGCCGGGCGGCGGGCCTGCATCATGTCATTTTCAACGCTCTGTTAGCTCTGATCGGACTGCATCTGGCGGCGTTGGTGTATTACGGGGTCCACAAGCGGGAATCCCTCGTGCGGACCATGCTCACCGGGGTGCGCTCCTCGAGCAGTCCTCTCGCCCCTGAGATGCGGTTCGTGTCGCTACGGCGCGCGCTCGGGGTGTTTGTACTCAGCCTGGTTTGTGTGATTGCCGTGGTCTTTGGCGCCGGTGGGTGACGGTCCAGTTCGAAGACGTTTCGGCCTGACGGCCCGCGGCCGGCCCAGAACGGCCGGCCGCTGATTTTCCGTCAGAGGAAAGTGTACGACAACGTCACCCCAACCTCCCGGGGCAGCGTTGTGTTCACCCCGCGATTCCCCGCATCAAACGGTGCTCCGTTGATGGTCGCTTGAGTGTTGTTACCCAGGGCAATGTGCGTGATCCGGTGCTGATCGAACACATTCTTCGCAAACGCCGTTACTTCCCACTGCCCTGCGCCCAGGGGTCCACGAAACCCGCCAAACAGATTGAGGAGGGTCCGACTCGGGTAGTCGTAGTTGACCTGGCTCGAGTAGAACGAGGGCCGCAGCGTAAACAGTCCACGCACGAATGGCTGTATCGCGCCCAGTTGGAAGTGGTATTCCGAATTCAACGACAGACTGAAATCGGGCACTTCCCCGAGCCGGTCGTTGGTGCGACAGTAGCTGACCTGTTGACCCACCGGGACCGCGGGGGTCCCGATTGAGTTGGGTACACCCGAGCCGTTGAAGTCATTGCACGGGATCAAACCGTTGTCGAATCGCGCGTAGGCGTAGCTGACGCTGCCCTCGAAATTCCAATCGGGCGTGATCAGGCTGTCCATAGTCAGTTCGACGCCCTTCACGGTCGCATCCGAATTGAAATTGAACGCGAACGAGCCGTCAATGACACCATCCCGCTTGGATGAGTAGACGACAGTATCCGTGTTGCGCGAGATGTAGCCATTGAATTTCTGATAGAACACATCCGCGTTCAGGATGATGTTGTGCGTCAGGTTGGTTTTGACACCCAGTTCCACCGAGTTGGACTTCTCGGGACGAGTGACGATCAGGTTCTGATCGAGTTGCACAGACAGACCGACCTGCGCAACCCCGCTGCGGTAGGAGTGGCCATACGCCAGGTAAGTGGAAATGTCGTCGTTGACCTTGTAACTCAGATTGGCACCACCGGTAATGGAGTGGTCATCCCGCTGGTCGTTCGGCGGCAGGATGGTGCCCACGGTCGGTTGGGTGAAGGGTGGAATGAAGAGTGCCGGATTGCCTGGCGAGCTGACATCGAGATAGCTCTGCTGCTCGTTTTTGTATGTATTGTAGCGCGCTCCCGCCTCGAATTTGAGCGCCTGGGTGAGCTGCAAGCTGGTGCTGAAGCCCGGTGAAATCGTGCGTGTGTCGACCGGCACCTGAATGCCCACATTGATGGGAATGTTCAGGCCGAAGCTATAGGGAAACGGGGTCGGCGGTACGGTATTGGCGAGGAATTGATAGGACGGCTGGCCGATGGCGGTCACACCGGTCTGGCGCAGATAAATGACGCCCGCGGAATAGTTCCAGAACGGATGATTGTTGGTGGAGAAGCGCAGCTCGCCCGTGGTGACGAAATAGGGCGTCCTGCCGGCCTGCAAGCCCTGATAGCCGGGAACGGCATTACCCGGATCCAGGTCGCGCGTAAAGGTCAGGAGCGAGTTCTGCCGGCCACCGTTGAAGGACACTATGTAGTTGCCGAGCTGCCAATCCGCGGCGACGGTCAACAACCGCGACAGGTTCTCGAACTGTTCAGGTCCCTCCGCCACGGCGATACGATCCTCTATGGTCGCCGGAGGCCCGCTGCGGGTCGGGTCCAGCAGACTCGGCTGATTGCCTGGGCCGAATACCTGTGGGTACTGGTTGTTGAGCGCATCGAGATACTGATAGGTCACGAGTGCGTTGAGCCCCGGGACCGGGCTGACTGCGATGGAGAACCGGCCACCTTTGGTCCTCGAGCCGCTGCTGGCGTCCCGGTTGACATCCCAGATGTCGTTCAAGCGATTCTTGTCGTACAGAGCGGCAAACCGAACGGCCACCTTGTCCTTCAGAACAGGCAGCGAAATGGCTCCCTGGAAGTTGCTGCCATCCCGGTCGGAGCCGGTGGCCTGCGCGTAACCCTCCACATCGATGAGATTCGGGCGGCGCGTCGTCAGTGTGATTGCGCCTGCGGGCGCGGTGCGGCCGCGAAACGCTCCCTGCGTGCCGCGCAGCACTTCGATCTGCTGAACATCGTAGATCGCGGTAAAGGCGGTCTGCGCATCCACGGGCACTTCGTTGATATAGACGTCAACCGCGGGCGAGGTCCCCTGATCGGGATTGAACGTAACGCCGCGCAGCGTGGCGCTGTTTGACCGACCATCGAAGTTGGTGATTTCCAGGCCCGGTGCCAACTGCTGCACGTCCTTGAAGTCAAACAGGTTGAGCCTTTGCAGTTGCTCGCCAGTGGCCACATCGACTGTCATCGGCACATCCTGTAGCGCCTGCGAGCGGCGGGTCGCTGTGACGACGATCTCCTGGAGGCCGGGTTCACCGGAATCCAGCTGTGCCGCCGCCACTGCAGCGGGCTCCTCTGCGCCAGCCGGTGCTGCCAGGCCGACAACGACAACCCCCCCGAGCATGGATGCGAAACTCGAGCGTGCCTTCGATGCGATCCTCATGCGATGGTCCCCCCCGTATTTGACGGCCCCGCAGGGCTCTGTTAAACGACAATGCGGATAAAAATCTCCATAGTTAGACGCAAATAGGCATTAGGCACGGTTAAAAACAACACAGTGCGTAAAGTAATAAGAGTCAGGCTACGCTAATCACCTATTCTGATGCAATCCGGACTGGGTGCGGCGGTACTGACGAGCGCCGCGGAGGGTTGAAGTGACCTGACCGGCGCGAGAACGCGCAGGGGCGCCTGCTAGGGCGCGGGCAGGGACGGGTTGCACTGGCTGGCACCCGTGCCACGGAGGATTTGTGCCTCGTCAACACCGGGTCGGCGCCCATCCGGGTAGACCGGCTCACCTTTGAAGGGGCTTGATGCGCAGATGGCTCCCGGCCTTGCCGCAGGCGTAATCGAAAAGATCGTTCTCCAGGTATAACAATCCAACCAACGCGCCTTGCCGGACGATTCGGGTGGTGGCGACGTTCGGCGAACGATCCCGAGTGCAGGTCCAGTTCTCATGAATTAGAGGTGCGAGCATGAGTTCCGGAGCTGGGATTGGCCGGCAAGGCGGCGATTATCACCGGCGGCAGTGTCGGGATCGGCAAAGAGACTGCGCGCAAGCTGGCAGCCGAAGGTGTTTCGGTCGTAATCGCGGCCCGGACCCTGAGCACGCTCGAGGCAGCCGCGGATCAGCGCGTTGAGGAGATCATCCGCAGTATCGCATTTACGGCACTGACTCCTGTCCCAACATAGCCACACTGCGTAACAACGCCCGAACCAACTTCGCCTGACGGTCAACTCCTGTTTTAGTGAAGATCGAGCGCAGGTGGGTGCGCGCCGTATTCGGCTTGATGCCGAGCCGCTCCGATGCTTCCAACAACGATTCGCCTGCCGCCAATCGCAGCGCCAGTGTGGCCTCCTTCGGCGTCAGCCCGAACAGTTTCTGTATGACTTCCGAAGGAACCGCCGGTTCCTGCGAGCTCTCCGGAGTTTCCACGCTCAGGAAAACCGCGATGGAGGTCGTTAACCGCTCGGTGCGCTTGTCAACCTGCGAGGAAGAGGGCCGCACCACCACGCCGATGTCGGGCCGGCCGGATTTGCGCCTCACCCGCATGACCTCCACGATTCCCTGTTTGGATGTGCGCTGTGCCTCGATCGCGTGTGTGAGCAACTCCCGGAATCGTTTCGAGTCCTCGTGATTGTCGAGCTGCAACGAACCGTTCGACATCCGCATGCCGTCGCATTCGCCCAGTATGGATTCGGCCAAGCGATTCGCATGCAGTACCTTGCCGTGCTCATCCAGCACGAGAGTGGCAAGGGTCAGCTGGTCCATCGCTTCCGCGTACACACTGCGCTCGGAGCGCACGATATCCAACTCAGAAAACACCTGGATTGCCGTGCGCAGATGCGGTACGAACATCTCCAGCAACCTGCAGTCCTCGGGAGAAAAGTTGCCCGCACGCCGCGGACGGCAGATTCGCAGACGCACGTGATAGCGCCCGCGGTCTCGCAGGTCGACACCGAGCGCGTAGACGGCATCAATCGGCTGCAGCCAATCACGGAAATAATCGCTCGCCTCGAGCTCTACCGGATTCACAAAGTCATGCAGCGTAACAGCGCGGCCGTCTGGCAATTGCACGAAGGGATCCACAGCGAGATAGTGTTTGAAATAGTGCCCTTCGCTTTCAGGGGAGCCGCCAAAAGTCACCTTGAGCGGTATCTCCCCGAGCTGCGGTACCCGCAAAATCAGCGCAGCGCAGTTTCCCTGCAGGCACTCGGTGATCAGCGCGAGGAACTCCCGCCACGCCGCCGGCTTTAATGCCCCCTCATGAATGAGCTGAGCCAACTGGTTGAACTGCTCCAGTGCCATCGCGGTGCGCGTGCCCTGCGCCGCCGCCAGGGTGTTGGTTGCTTCGCTCCTTGCCGATAGTCTGGGTGTGTCCAATGAGTTCCCCCTCAGTCTGTCACCCGGCACGCCGATCGAGGCCACCCGCAATAAAATCGGCCAGCTCGCACAGGAAGCTCTCGACCGCAGTGGCGGGAATCGAGCGCGACCCCTGCGGGGCCTGTATATGCAGCTCCAGCGAGTTAGCCAGGGCGTGTTGCGCGATCTCGATTGCAAACAGCCAGCGCCGCTTCAGTAGGCCGGCATCCAGATGCGGCAATGTCCGGGTCAGCAGTGGCATGAACAACTGCAGTCCTTCCTCCAGTGTGGAGGCGAGGTAAGGCGAGCGATCAAAGAAGAGTCGCGACAGAAATCGCAGCCGATAGGCACTGGCGGATATGTTTTCCGGCATTCCCACCGCCAGCGGCCGGATCAGGGCATCCACGATTTCGCGCAGGGTTGGCGCCCGCTTGGCGGCAAGTGCCATCAGCATGCGATTACGCGCTTCGAGCATGGGTGGCTGTGCTCTGGCCAGCAAGGCACGCACTAGGGCGTCACGACTGCCGAAGTGATAGTGGAGCGCAGCCACACTGTAGCCGGCTTCGCTATTGATGGTGCGCAGTGACACAGCATCGATACCGCGCTCGGCAAACAGCCGTTCCGCGACATCCATAATCGCTTCCCGTCCCGATTCTTCGGGGCGATTCTTCGCAGCGGGGGCAGCGGAGGTGGAACGCGCCATGCCCCGAGCTTGCGACTTATCGATCGATAAGTCAACGGCGGGCGCCCGCACACTACTCTGTTTTGGGTATTTTGGGTGGCGCTTCAGCGATTAGGATGCTTGTCGAAAGCCCTCGTGAGGCGCACGCAATGTTGCTGAAGGACAAAGTCATCATCGTATCCGGGGTGGGCCCTGGGCTGGGCATTCACCTCGGGAGAGTGGCTGCGCAACAGGGCGCGGCAGTCATCCTATCCGGGCGTACCGCAACCAAGCTCGAGGCCGCGCAGCGAGCGATCGAGCAGCTCGATCTCGGCGCCCGTGTTCTCAGTGTACCCACTGACATCACGCGACCGGGTGACTGCGAAAGGCTGGCATCCCGCGTAGTCGATACCTTCGGGCGCATAGATGGTCTCGTCAACAGCGCCTATGTGTCCGGCACTCTCGGGCCGGTTGAAACAGCGAGCCTGCAGGACTGGCGCGCGACGTTCGAGGTCAACGTCTTCGGGACACTGAATCTCGTCCAGGCGGTATTGCCGCACATGAAATATCAACTTGGCGGCTCCATCGTCAATGTCAACTCGCAGGTCGTGCACAAGCCGCTGGCAGGCCAGGGCGGCTATGCGGCTTCGAAGGCCGCGCTCGCCTGCGCCACGTCCTACCTGGCACTCGAGTGCGGCCAGTACGGTATTCGAGTCAATTCCGTCTTCCTGGGATGGATGTGGGGCCCGGCTGTGGCGGGCTACTTCCAAGGAATGGCCCGGGAGCTCAAAACAACAGTGGACGACCTCAAGCGCAATGTGGCGGAAAACATCCCCCTGGGCTTCATTCCCGAAGATCGCGACTGTGCGAAGTCGGTGATCTATCTACTCTCAGATCTCGCATCCGTCGTTACCGGTGCCAGTCTCGATGTGAACGGCGGTGAGTACCTGCCCACCTGATCACCCCCGGGATTAAACCAGAACCATGAACGCCGAAGACTTCTTCGCGATCCACAACCTGATCTATTCGTACTGCGACTGTCTCGATCGGGGTGATTTCAACGGGATGGCCAACCTGTTTGCCAACGCGGATTTCTACGTTCCCTCACATCCGCAGCCCCTGGCGGGCCCCGCTGAGATCGTCGCTGCCTACCGGGAAAATGTCCGCATTTATCCGCAAACAGGCACTCCGAGAACCCGCCACATCACGACGAACGTGATGATCGAGTCCGACGGCCCTGACGCGGCGCGAACGCAGTCGTATTTCATCGTGTTCCAGGCGACCGATCGCGCGCCCCTCCAACCTATCATTGGAGGGCGCTATTTCGACCGTTTTGTACGGCTCGATGGCCGATGGCGCTTCAAGGAGCGGCGCATCGATTGCGACTTGTTCGGGGATCTCAGCGCACACCTGCTGAAAACCTTCGGTCCGACCCCGCAGGCGGACTAATCCGTATTGAGGATGCTGCCCGGGGCGTGGGCCGACACACTCCCGAACACGCCTGAACCCGGTGCTGGAGGTCCTTGATGAGCTTGGCCGCGATCCCATCCGCAGTGGCTGCGCCTGGCGCAGCTCCGTCCCTCGCACCCACCCCCAGAACGTTGACTCATCTGCAACGCCTCGAGGCAGAGAGCATACACATCATGCGTGAGGTGGTCGCGGAGTGCGACAAACCGGTAATGTTGTACTCCATCGGCAAGGACAGCGCCGTCATGCTGCACCTGGCCATGAAGGCATTCTATCCGGCCCGGCCCCCGTTTCCGCTGTTACACGTTGATACGACGTGGAAGTTCAAGGCGATGTACGAGTTTCGGGATGCGGTCGCCAAACAAACGGGAATGGAACTGCTCGTTCACATCAATGAGGCTGGACTCGCCCAGGGTATCAACCCGTTCACTCATGGCTCGCAGGTGCACACCGATGTCATGAAGACGCAGGGTCTGAGGCAGGCGCTCGACAAATACCGCTTCGACGCCGCATTCGGTGGCGCGCGGCGGGACGAGGAAAAGAGCCGCGCAAAAGAGCGCATATTCTCCTTCCGGTCCGCCCAGCATCGCTGGGACCCGAAACAGCAGCGTCCGGAGCTCTGGTCGCTCTACAACGCGCGCAAGGCCACGGGCGAAAGCATCCGCGTCTTTCCTCTGTCGAATTGGACCGAGTTGGATGTCTGGCAATACATCTATCTCGAAAAAATACCGATCGTTCCGTTGTATTTCGCGGCCGAGCGGCCCGTAGTGGAACGGGACGGTGTCCTGGTCATGGTTGATGATGAACGGATGCCCCTGAAGGCCGATGAGAAGCCCGTCATGCGTAAGGTCCGCTTCCGCACCCTTGGCTGTTATCCGCTCACCGGCGCCTTCGAAAGTAGCGCGGACACACTTCCCGCGATCATCCAGGAGATGTTGTTGACACGAACATCCGAGCGGCAAGGTCGGCTCATAGACCACGATGCCGCCGCCTCCATGGAAAAGAAGAAACAGGAAGGATACTTCTGATGGCGCATCAATCCGCCCTCATTGCGAGCGACATCGAGGGCTACCTCCAGGCCCACCAATTCAAGAGTCTGCTGCGCTTCATCACCTGCGGCTCGGTGGATGACGGCAAGTCGACCCTGATCGGACGGTTGCTGTACGAATCTAAAATGATTTTCGAGGACCAGATGACCGCACTGGAGCGCGATTCCAGGAAAGTCGGCACGCGCGGCGGTGAGTTGGATTTCGCGCTGCTCGTCGATGGTCTGGCCGCCGAGCGGGAGCAGGGCATAACCATCGATGTCGCCTACCGCTTTTTCTCCACCGAGCGGCGCAAGTTCATTGTCGCCGACACGCCGGGTCATGAACAGTACACCCGCAACATGGTAACCGGTGCTTCCACTGCGGATCTCGCCGTCATCCTGATCGACGCCCGCAAGGGCGTGTTGACGCAGACCCGCCGGCACAGCTACCTGGTCTCCCTGATCGGCATCCGGCGCATCGTGCTCGCCATCAACAAGATGGACCTCGTGAGTTACTCCCAGAACACATTCGAGACCATCCAGGCGCAGTACCGGGAATTTGCCGCCCGCATCGGACTCACCGACATCACCGCCATTCCGATCTCGGCCGT
>Ga0268264_10005405_pt1 | contig 10821 bp, 12 predicted proteins | sample KBSSwiS32_FD_190357 | JGI IMG/M metagenome (GOLD analysis project Ga0268264, IMG submission 190357) | Switchgrass rhizosphere microbial communities from Kellogg Biological Station, Michigan, USA - KBS Switchgrass S3-2 (SPAdes) (version 2) | ecosystem: Host-associated > Plants > Roots >... | reverse complement strand
AAACATTTTCGGCATTGCGGAAAAATATCCTGATATAGCTCTTCGTGGCATCCGGCTAAGGAAATTCGGCCAGGAGTTAAGTGAACGGATCACCGGTAAGAAAATTCATATCATGGGAATTGTACCAGGAGGCATGGCTTTCCCGCTTACTGAAGAAAACAGGAAAGCATTGCTTCAGTGGATCCCTGAAGCCATAGAAACCGTGCAACTGGCCATTGGAATAATAAAAACATTCCATGAAGAAAATGCAGCAATGGTTAATTCATTTGCTACATCGCCGACATTATACCTGGGAACCGTTGGGCCGGATGGTGAGCATGAATTGTATGATGGCAAACTACGTTTTATTGACACAGATGGTTCTATTTTAGAGGACCAGCTAAATCCCGAAAAATACCTCGATTATATAGCCGAACGTTCAGTTGACTGGTCCTACCTGAAATATCCTTATTACAAACCTTATGGCTTTGACAAAGGATTTTATCGGGTGGGCCCGCTGGCAAGGTTAAATGTTGCCAACAAAATGAAAACCCCGCTGGCGCAAAAAGAATTTGAGAATTTCAAAGCGATGAACAGTGGAAAACCGGTACATGGGGCCTTCTATTTTCATTATGCGAGACTAATAGAAACGTTGAGCGATGTGGAAGATGCAGAAATAATTTTAAATGACCCCCAGGTTACTTCGTTGCACATTCAACATCATGGAAAATGGAATTATGCTGAGGGTATAGGAAGTTCTGAAGCGCCCCGTGGCACATTGTTTCATCATTATAAAACCGATGAAACGGGTAAATTATTAAGGGTAAACTTACTGATAGCCACCGGGCAAAATAATCCTTCTATGAACAGGTCAATACTGGAAGTGGCAAAGCAATATGTAAATGGGAATAAAGTTGAAGAGGGTATGCTAAACCGGGTAGAATCTGCTATACGGTGCTATGATCCCTGTTTATCCTGTTCTTCTCATGCAATAGGGTCGATGCCAATGCTGGTGGAAGTACTTGATGGGGGTGGCAATATCGTTAAATCAATTAAAAGAAATTAATCATTCGATTGTATCCAATCTGTAAGGAATGAAACAGCTTCTAACGCATTGTCCATTGCTTTTTCAGAAAGGACATGCCCGATTTCAAAATTATTGCCACCTATTGCACAAATATAAAACCGTGTATTTGCTGAATATAATATCTTAGCAAGACCAGTGAGCACGGCTGCGTTAATATGATGAGAGACAGATGGAGGTTGGTTGTTTTCCAAAGCCAGTGGTTTAAAAGAAATTGTTTCATCTTTCAGCGAAGCATCAACAAATATTACAGTATCAAATTTTGTAAGGTCTTCTGTCATCCCGATATCCAGCTGCTGCACGATAATAACTGTAACCCCTTCCAGGTTTTTTTCTTCTATCAGCCGGCAAACATAGGCACCTACACCATCATCCGATCGTAAAGTATTTCCTATCCCTGTGATACAGGTTCGTTTTTTATGATCTTCTTTTTTATCAATTTTTTTTTTATTCATATATATACTCATCATGTAATAATAAACCCCTGATTCAATAATACTGATTTTTAAAGGTAAAAAGTACCCAAACTAAAGAAATACCTGGTCATTAGAATGAGTGATAGTTACCTGGTGAATACCCGGGCCCGGTTCCCACGTGATAAGTATCAGTTTTTCATCGAGGGGATGTCATGCCAACATATGATATTTATCATATCAAAGCGAATATTTTGATTGTAATATAGCAGATAAAATATAGCAGATATTTTGAAATAACAAAAGCCCCGTTAAATGTACCTGTTCGTCATTAGTTTGTTTATTGTTCCTGTTATCGTCAGTGGCCTTATTTTATTGTTACCCAAAGCAATGTCAAGGATGCTTGTTATTGCTACGTCTGTTATTTTATCGGGCATATCTCTTTATTTATTCATTGCGCTCAATGAACCTTATTACTTTGGTATTCCCCATTATATGAATGACATCATAACGGCTGCAGATATATTGTTGCTTCTATTCTTTGGATGGATAGCTATCCGCCGGAAAAGCTGGCTGGTTGGCATCATGACTGTTCTGCAACTGGGAGCATTGTCCTATTTAATCACTATCATGCCTGTGGCAGACGGAAGACAATTTATGGTTGATAAGTTAAGCACCTTTATGTTCCTGCTAATAAATGTTATCAGCAGTATCATAGCCATATATTCATTGCAATATATTGACGATGAAAATTGCAGTGTCTTCCGTAAAAAATATTTTCTCTCCATATTATTCTGGTTCATCGCTGTTATGAACCTGGTAGTTTCTTCTGACAACCTGGAATATTTCTTCCTGTTTTTTGAATTAACCACTTTAGCCTCTTTCTTACTCATAGGATTCAGAAAAGACGAACCTTCGGTAAAAAATGCGCTTACAGCATTATGGATGAATCAAATAGGTGGCCTGGCGATTTTAGTTGCCATATTTTTTAATATGTACTATGGTTATGGCTCAGCTACATTCACAAATTTGCTGGCGCATTCATCAGCTCCCGGTATCCTCCTTCCTTTAGCCTTATTGAGTGTTGCAGCTCTAATTAAAGGTGCGCAGATGCCCTTCAGCAAATGGTTGTTGGGAGCCATGGTGGCGCCTACACCTGTGAGTGCCTTGCTACATTCCTCCACTATGGTAAAAATTGCCCCTTTTATTATATTGCGTCTATCACCTGCGCTAAAAGATACACCCGTTGCTTCTGTTGTAATTGCACTGACCGGGTTTGTATTTGTTGCTGCCGCTATTGCAGCATTATCACAGGATAATTTTAAAAGAATACTGGCACACTCTACTATTGCTTTGCTGGCTTTAATGATTATGATGGGCGCTGTTGGTTCTCCCGTAACAATTGTAGCTGCATTAACCCTGATTTTTTTCCATGGTATTTCAAAATGTATGCTATTCTTAAACGCCGGCATACTGGAAAAATTATTTCATTTCAAACAGGCTTCAGATATGGATAAACTGGCGGAAACAGGTCCCTTCACTTCACTGGTAATTACCATTGGCTTTATGTCGCTGCTTTTGCCTCCCTTTGGCGCCTTTATTGGTAAATGGTTCAGCATAGAAACGATGGGAACCCTTGCCTTGCATCAAAAACTTTTAGGTGCATTGGTTGTTACATCCATTGCCTGTGGAGGCGCACTTTTATCATTGTTATACTTTAAAGTTCTTGGGTTATTAATTGCCCGAACGGGGAACCAGGATGTAGTAAAGTTTGAAAAATCAAAACCATTGTATAATGGCACTATGTATATTTTACTGGCATTGATCATAGGCAGCGTGCTAAGCTTTCCGTTTTTGATGTCAAATTATTTTGCACCTGTAGCATCTCAAACTTTAGGTTTATCCATTGCAGTAGCGATTGAGGGTTGGAAATTACACATCGCCTCAATGACATTATCCATTGTTCCGTTGCTTATAGCCTTTTTTTTATTACCGGTCACTATCTTACTGGGTATGTTTGTACGATTTAAAAATGTTGACAGGGTAAAAGAATATATGTGCGGTGAAAAGATAAGTTATTCGTTTTCATCATTCTATTTTTCAACCGATAAAGCCACACCGTACTTTTCTATAATCGGTATTTTATTTTTTGTTGCGCTGCTTGTTATTGCTGTATTATAAAGAACAGGAAGATTATTCAGCGTCTGAAAAAAATTGATATGAATGGTTTATTAGTTCCGGTTTTGTTGATCCTGTTTGCCCCGCTTCTCGGTGGCCTGGCGTATGGTTTTGAAAGAATCATCAGGGCCCGCATGCAACGAAGAACGGGCCCACCCTTATTGCAACCTTTTTACGACTTTTTAAAACTGGCCGATAAACGCAAAATGATTGTTCATTCAACACATGCTTTTCTTGGCATCATGCATTTCCTGTCATTATGGTTTGCCCTGGCCGTTTTATTCTTAGGCGGCGATTTAATACTGGTAATTTTCCTGCATCTTTTATCTACTTCCCTATTAATCCTTTCAGGTTACAGTACCCGCTCTATTTTTAGTCACCTGGGAGCAAACAGAACAGCTATTAGTGTATTGGCCTATGAGCCCGTATTGATACTAATTGCTGTTTCAGTTTTTATACTTACGGGCAGTTTTGATAGCGCTTCAATTTTCAGTTATAGCCAGCCGCTGCTATTTAAGATGCCATTAGCTTTTGTTGCTTTATTGATGATATTACCGATCAAGTTGAAAAAATCCCCTTTTGATGTAGCAGAAGCGCACCAGGAAATAACGGGTGGTGTTGAACTTGAATTTTCAGGAATTTTTTTTGAAGCGATCTATACTGCCAAATGGTTAGATTATGTATTTTGTTATACGCTTGTATATCTATTTGGAGCTAACAATCCTTTTATGGGACTCGCACTTGTAATTTTTGCTTTTCTTTATGTGAATGCACTGGATAATTCTTCTGCAAGAGTAAACTATAAACAAATGCTCCGGTTTTCACTGATGGTGGCCTTACCCGTTGCTTTCATTAATTTATTAATAACCATTTTACATTTATCCTGATGAAATTAAATTCTTTTAGAAAAAAATCACCGTGGATACTGCATTACAACGCGGGAGGATGCAATGGATGTGATATAGAAATACTGGCATGCCTGGCTCCAAAATATGATATTGAACGCTTTGGAATGATCAATACCGGTAATCCCAAGCAATCAGATATCCTGCTTGTAACAGGCCCTGTCACGAAACGTTCACGAGAGCGGTTGGTGGAGATATACGCACAAATGCCAGAACCAAAAGTGGTAGTTAGTTGTGGCTCCTGTGCCTCAACAGGGGGCATATTCAGGGGAATGTATAATTGTGAAGGTGGAATTGATCAATACATACCCGTAGATGTGTATGTATGTGGATGCGGTGCGAGGCCGGAACAAATTATCGATGGAGTGGTGCAGGCCCTCGCGATATTGGAGAAAAAAACAAAAGAGCTGGAACAATCGGTAAGGTTAAAAAAAGAACCCGTAATGGAAGGCGGGCAACTAAACAGGAGAAATATTGCCGGTGAAATCATAAAATTGCCTGGACAATGAACAGAATAGAAACATCAATAGATAATATAAAAACTGATATCCGTAAATTTTATAACCCGGTTTTACATCATTTTATGGTAGTTAACGCGGTTGACTTTGGGAATACGATTGAAGTGCAGTGGTTTTTTTGTGATTATGCCCCTCCTTGTGCAATTACTGTATTTTGTACTCAAATCCAGCCTGAGATTGAAATTCCATCTATCGTGGATATTGTTGCTTCTGCCTGGGTAGCTGAAGCCGAACTGGTAGATCTGATGAACATTAGAATCGAAAACACTGCAAAAGGATTTGTTTTAGAGCCTGATTTTGAAAGCGGACCATTAAGAAAGAAAAAATAGTTATGGGAAAGCGATATGAAATACCGTTAGGCGCCCAGCATATTTCGTTGCTGGAACCGCTGCACTTTAAATTCACAACAGAAAACGAAAAAATTATCGATACTGTTGCAAATGTGTATTATGTGCATCGCGGTATAGAACAGGCCTGTTGTTCAAAATTCAAATTCCGGCAGGTAAGTTTCGTGGTAGGCCGTGTGTGTGGTTTATGTTCCATTTCGCATACAACCGCCTACTCCCAGGTGGCAGAGAAGCTGGTAAAAATTGAAATCCCACGACGGGCCAAATACCTCAGGATGCTGGTTATTGAACTTGATAGAATTCATTCGCATTTGTTATGCTTAAGCCATGTGGCGGAGAATTCCGGCTTTGAAGCCTTGTTTATGAAAACAATGCAATACCGTGAATTTTCCATGGAGCTACTGGAAGCCATATGTGGTAATCGTATCCAATACGATTTTTCCATAGTTGGTGGTGTTGCACGGGATTTGAAACCACAGGTGGGAATGCAGATCCTGGAACGGTTGAAAATATTTAAATTACAATTGGATGAATTGGTTGACATCTACCAAAACAACTGGACGTTATCACTAAAAAATAAAGGAGCTGGTGCAATCACTAAAGAAGATGCTATGCGACTGAATGTTGTAGGGCCATTTGCGAGGGCCGCAGGATTAGCTATGGATGTACGTAATGAGACTGAAGACCTGCTTCCATGGAAAGAAGTGGGATTTGAAATGATAACAGATACCGCCGGAGACGTTCATGCCCGTAACATGGTTCGCCTTCGTGAGCTATATGTTTCGATGCGCATGATAGAAAACATCATTAACGGATTACCTGAATCAGCAATTATTACAGAAACAAAAGCTTTCCCTGACGGAGAAGCGGTAATACGCCTCGAGGCCCCACGTGGTGAATTATTTTATTATGCAAAAGGTAACAAGACCCAAATCCTGGAGCGGTTAAAAATAAAGGCGCCCACTTTTTCAAACGTATCGGCAATGGTGGAAGCATTTAAAGGAAACGAATATGGTAGTGTGCCGGCAATTATTGCATCATATGACCCTTGCCTGTCATGTACTTCAAGATGATATGATGAGGACAGGAAAAACAAAATATTATTAAGATGAAAACATTCTTTAAAGTGCTGGGAAATTTATTTAAGAGGCCCATAACCACTAAATACCCATTTGAGAAAACTTTCATTCCGGATGATTACCGTGGGCTGATAGGTTTTGATGAAAACCTTTGTATCTGGTGCCGCCGGTGCGAAATGGCATGTCCTCCACAAGCTATTGTTTTTTCGCAGGATGCTGACGGAAAGCAAACATATCATTATAACCGGGCCGTTTGTATTTTTTGTTCAGAGTGCGTTCGCTCCTGTCCAAAAGAGGGGGCCATCTATCAAACTCCCGAGCCCGCGAAATGTGCACTGAAAGAAGAAAATATCAACAATGGATGGAATGTTTTATACGAAGAAGCTTTAAAAAGCCGCGCGGTTTATGCAGCTGAAAAGAAAAGACTGGCAGCCGAAAAAGCAGCTTCATTAAAAACAGGAGATAAAAAAAATTAACTGTTTACAATTATTTAGTTCCGTTATGCATGAACTTTCAATAGCACACTCCATTTTATCCCTTACAGATAATGCTTTGCATGAAAACTGCAAAGGTGTTGTTACAAGAGTTGATCTCGAGATTGGCGAATTAAGTGGTATTGAAATCGATTCGCTGCAATACGCCTTTTCTGTAATTAAAGAAAATACCCTCCTGCAAAATGCTGAATTAAATATTCAAATAATTAAAGGAAAAGCTGTATGCGCTCAGTGCAAAACAATTTTCCCGCTTAGTTCCTACGAGATGTGTTGCCCCCAATGCAAAAGTTATTCAATTAAAATTGTGAAAGGCCGGGAGATGCGTATTCTTGATATTGTTGTTGATGAATAATGATCCACTCCGTTTTGCATCACTAATAAAACCACTGCTTATGTTTGTTTATATTAAGAAAAAATTACAGGATCAGATAATATACCTTTGGGCGATTTCGACGTTTCCAATTAAAAAAAAAATATGTGCTTAGCAATTCCAGGTAAAATTATTTCTATCGCCGATCAGCCAGATCAAACATTTCGTTTAGGAAAGGTTTCATTTGGTGGCATTATTAAGGAAGTGAATTTATGTATGGTTACGGATGCAAAAATTGATGATTATGTCCTGGTTCATGTAGGGGTTGCTATCAGTATCATTGATGAGGCAGAAGCACAGATAACATTTGATTATTTAAAACAAATCGGGGAAGTGGATGAATTAAGCGGGTAAATTTCTCAGCCCGGCTAATCTTTTGCGTAGAAAACAAACAAACCTCTTTTCCATAAATCACCTGACGTCCCGGGGTTAACAAGAAATTGCAATCACTATTTCAGTTCATATTTCAATTCATCGCGTTAATCCAGTGTAACTTTTGTAACCGACCAATGAAAATCTTAATAACATCTTTGCATCCACTTAAATTAGTATTATGGAAGTAATGGGTTATCTGCTGGCGGCCTTGGTGGGTATTTCGCTGGGATTAATCGGGGGCGGAGGTTCTATTTTAACTGTTCCCATCCTCGTTTACGTAATGGGGATAAACCCGATCCTCGCAACATCCTATTCATTATTTATTGTTGGTTCCGCTTCAATGGTTGGAGCCGTTAATAATTACCGCAAAGGTTTTGTGAGTATTAAGACGGCCTTGCTTTTTGGCATGTCTTCTATTACTACTGTATTTGTTACAAGAAAAATAGTAATGCCAAAGGTTCCATCTGTTCTTTTCAGCAGGGAACATTTTTATATTACTCAATCAGTTGCAATAATGGTTTTATTTGCCATTTTAATGCTTTGGGCTTCGATAGCCATGATAAAAGAAAAGAACAAAACCATCGATACAAAAGACGATTCCAATCAAAAGGATATTAATATTTCAAAGCTATTAATCTATGGAATTCTAATAGGCCTCGCAACCGGCTTTTTAGGAGCAGGTGGTGGTTTTTTATTAATTCCTGCCCTGGTTCTTATTCTTAAAATACCAATGAAACAGGCCGTTGGCACTTCTTTATTAATCATTGCACTTAATTCCCTTGTTGGCTTTACCGGAGACATCGGCCACTTTACTTTTAACTGGAAATTTTTGACAATCATTACCCTGGTTGCTATAGCGGGAATATTTGTGGGCGGATTTTTAGCAAAAAAAATCGACGGGGAAAAACTTAAAAAAGCTTTTGGCTGGTTTATTTTAGTAATGGGCGTTTACATTCTTGTAAAAGAAATATTCTTTCTATAATGGTGTACAGCTAAGGTTACTAAACTTTTTAAAAACTCCCGGCATATTGTGCAATAAAAATTAAAATAAGTACCATGAACATAGAACAAATTTATACAGGATGCCTGGCACAAGGTGCCTATTATATCACTTCAAATGGTGAGGCCGCTATCATCGACCCACTTCGTGAAACCGAACCATACATCAACAGGTTGCAAAAAGATGCCGTTAAATTAAAGTATGTTTTCGAAACTCATTTCCATGCCGATTTTGTGAGCGGCCATGTTGATTTAAGTAAAAAAACGGGTGCCTCTATTGTTTACGGCCCGGATGCTGCTTGTGAGTTTGATTGCATTTCAGCAAAAGATGGGGAAGAATTCAAAGTCGGTTATGTAACCATTAAAGTGCTGCATACACCGGGCCATACTATGGAAAGTACGACCTTTCTTCTAAAAGATGAAAGCGGAAAAGACTATGCAATTTTTTCAGGCGATACTTTGTTTTTAGGAGATGTTGGCCGCCCGGACCTGGCGCAAAAAGCGGCTCACATGTCAAAAGAAGAATTAGCTGGCTTATTGTATGAAAGCTTAATGAATAAAATAATGCCTTTGGCTGATGATGTAATTGTGTATCCTGCACATGGAGCCGGTAGCGCCTGTGGTAAAAATATGATGAAAGAAACAGTTGATACATTGGGCAATCAGAAAAAAATAAACTATGCATTAAATCAACCTAACAAAGAAGCATTTATTAAAGCTGTAACAGATGGATTACTTCCACCGCCGGGATACTTTGGAATGAACGTAGCCATGAACAAAAGGGGATATGAGAGTTTTGAATCAGTATTGAATCACGGAATGAAAGCCTTATCGCCCGATGTATTTGAAGCTGCAGCAGAAAATACGGGAGCACTGATACTGGACACCAGGGAAGCAGCCGATTTTTATAAAGGCTTTATTCCGCAATCAATAAATATTGGTTTGAATGGCGATTTTGCTCCCTGGGTAGGCGCCTTAATTGTGGACGTTAAGCAGCCATTGTTATTGGTAACAGATGAGGGAAAAGATGAAGAAGCAGTAACCCGCTTAAGCAGGGTTGGTTTTGATAATGTATTAGGGCATTTAAAAGGCGGTTTCGATTCATGGCTGAAGGCAGGTAAGGAAGCTGATGGGGTGAACAGAATAAGCCCGGAGCAATTTGCAAAAGAAGTAAAGATTGGGGAAGATAAAATTATTGATATCCGAACCGAAACAGAATATACTGCAGAGCATATGGAAGAAGCTTACAACAGGCCATTAGCCAATATCAATGAATGGTTGAAAGACATAAACCCCGAAGAACATTTTTACATACATTGCGCCTCCGGTTACCGCAGTATGATAGCGGCATCCATTTTGCAAGCCCGCGGTTACAGAAACTTTACAGAGATAGAAGGTGGTTATAAAGCTATCAGTGGCACTGATCTGCCCAAGTCGGATTATGTCTGCCAGACTAAAATAATGAAAGTATAAATTGATTAATTTTTTCAGGCCAGCGGATAAGTTAAAAAGTGTGTGAGGAAAATTCAAAGGCTGCCGAAGATAGTCTTTGAATTTTATTATACTCTGCACAAAGCATAAAGGCTGTCATCAACCGGTTCACCCTTAGATTTTTCTTTTAACCATATCGGGCATTTGTAACAAAAGTTACCAATGGTTGATCCAGTATAAACTACCTTACAATAAAATAACTTTTACATGAAAAAGAACATGGGAACAGCAGACAGAATTATCAGGTTCATTGTTGCAGCAGTAATTGCAGTTTTATATTTCACTAATATTATCTCGGGCACATGGGGTATTATGTTGATGGTGCTGGCCGGAGTATTTGTATTGACCAGCCTGGTAAGTTCTTGCCCCCTCTATACTTTAGTAGGGTTAAACACAGGTGCTGCTAAAAAATAATAGCGGAGGTATAACATAGAATCCTCATCCTTCAACAACAAACAGGAAAGAAAATAGGGATGAAGCAGGGTATGGTGGAAGAAAGAGTTTGTATCAAAACTGCCAGGAATCCTTTCTAAGTCTTAATATAGTTAATTGACCAGGCTGGATTCCCCTACACAAATTTTCTATAAAT
>Ga0268264_10005401_pt1 | contig 10823 bp, 13 predicted proteins | sample KBSSwiS32_FD_190357 | JGI IMG/M metagenome (GOLD analysis project Ga0268264, IMG submission 190357) | Switchgrass rhizosphere microbial communities from Kellogg Biological Station, Michigan, USA - KBS Switchgrass S3-2 (SPAdes) (version 2) | ecosystem: Host-associated > Plants > Roots >... | reverse complement strand
TCTCCTTAACGACTGCTGACTATGCAAACGACCAACACGCCACACCCAGGAGTGCGGTGGCCAGGTGCGGCGGGCCCGGCGATCCCGAAAGGATCAGCTCGATTGCGGAAACGCCGACCAGAACCAGCCCCGCGATGCCGACGCTTGCGCGGGCTTCGCGGTTCATGACGACCCCGGCTCGGTCGAGAGAATGCGAACCTTGAGTGCACGTGCCACCGGGATATCCAGAGCCACCACGGCACCAGGCCTTCGGCCAAGCAGCGCGCGCCCGATGGGCGAGAACACCGAGATTCGGCCCTCGACGGTACTCGCCTCGGCTGGGCGGACAAGCGTCACATTGCGGGGCTCGCCACCGGGCTCTTCGACGTAGGTGACGAGCGAGTTCATCGTTATCGCGGCGAGCGCGTGGGCGTCGCCCGCGGAAACGGGTAATTCGTGATGATTCGCCATAGCTCCCTCGTGGTTTGAAAGGCACGACGCGCACCGACAGCCGCGGCGCTCATGGCGCGCGGCCGGCAGCGATTCGAGAGACGAGGTTTTCCCGATAACCGGGGCGCTCAGCCTGCCGCTTTCAGCGGCGTGGCGGCGCGGCCGTTACCGGGAACAGCCAGGACAGGCGAGGGTTCCGGGAATGCGAAGAGCGCGCGCAAACACGCCGGCGATTTCGTAGCCGGTGCTGAGAGACGAGTAAGCAGTGTTCATCGCGTTCATTGGGTATTCAGCGGTTCGAGACCCACCATAGCATAGAAAAAAAATAAAGCAAGCAGGCGCCCGACGGCGGCTTTCGATTGTGCAGCGGAATGCAAAAAAGAATCCCGTTGCGACCGGCTAATCACGCGGCCGCCGCATCCATAAACTGAATACATCAAAGCCCAACCTACTTAGGAGACGTTCGATGCTTACGACCCAAAGGACTGTTCAAAGCTACACGCCGTATGCGCTGGCCGCTCTGCGCATCGTTACCGCGTACCTGTTTATCCAGCACGGCACTGCGAAGCTCTTCGGCTTCCCGCACCAGGATATGTTCGACGGCCTGCAGCTTTTCTCGCTCATCGGCCTTGCCGGCGCGCTGGAGGTGGCAGGCGGCCTGCTGATCGGTGTCGGACTGTTCACGCGGCCGACCGCGTTCGTGCTCTCCGGCATGATGGCTGTCGCGTACTTCACGGCGCACGCGCCGCAGGGGAACGTGATCGCGCCGATGCTGAACGGCGGCGAGCTCGCCGCGCTCTACAGCTTCGTCTTCCTGCTTTTCGCCGTTACCGGCGCAGGCGCGCTGAGCCTCGACGGGCGCAAGCAGCGCGCAGCTCTCTCCGGGCTCGCCACTGCCTAGCCGCAAATCGCCGCCGGCCTCGAAGGGGCCGGCGGCCTTTGTGCTTCACGGAGCGATCTCTCGTCGCCCGCCAGCCGATTTCAACCCAGCCGGATCCCCAGCATGGAAATCGAGCCGCCGTCGAAGCCTTCGACCGGGAAGCTAACCGCGTCGTCCGGCCGATGCTGGGCGAGTACGTAGAGTAGCGGCAGGTAGTGGTCCGGCGTCGGGACGGACAGCATCGCGTCGCGGCCTAGCGCTTCGTAGTCCACCAGCCGCACGAAATCTGCCCTGCTGATTGTCTTGCGAGCCAAGGCCTCGAAGCGCTCTGCCCAGTCGTATGCCTCGACGGCGCGATTGCCCCATGAATAGGTATGGAGATTGTGGACAAGGTTGCCGCTCCCTACGATCAGCACGCCCTCGTCGCGCAACGGCGCGAGCTTCTTCGCGGTCTCGAAATGCCAAGAAGCAGCCTTGGCCTCGTCGATGGAGAGCTGAACGACTGGAATGTCCGCTTTGGGATAGACGTGCATCAGCACCGACCAGGTGCCGTGATCGAGGCCCCAACTGCGATCCATCGCGACGTGGAGCGGCTCGAGCAACTGCGCCACGCGTGCCGCGAGCTCTGGCGAGCCCGGTGCGGGATATTGCACGCCGTAGAGCTCGGGCGGAAATCCCCCGAAGTCGTGAATCGTCCGCGGCCGTTCGATGGCCGTGACCGCGGTCGCAGGTAGGTACCAGTGCGCGGAAACGCACAGGATCGCCTTCGGACGCGGAAGCATATCGCCGATCGCCGTCCAGCTTCGCGTCCAGGCGTTTTGCTGGATCGCGTTCATGGGGTTGCCATGACCGAGAAACAACGCCGGCATGCGTGAATCGGACATTAGGCCAAGGACGCACGGATCTGATCGAGACTCCGGCGCGCGACTTGCTAGTTAGCTTGGCGCTCAATTTACTCTGCCCCTTCAAATAAGGATAGCCGCGGAGCATAGTAGCGGCGTGTCCGGCCGCATACCGTATCGGCGGCTTCATCGACCTGAGGGCTCCCATGGCGATCGACAATGTAATGCTGGCGAAGCTGCCCACAGCATGAGGCCGGCATGAAGCAAACCGGAACGCGTTCGGCGGCGGAGCGCGCTCTCGACCGGGCGATCGAGCTGACATTCCCGGCGAGCGACCCAATCGCCGTCGAGCACGCGTTCCTGTCCGCGCGCGAGCGCGATGACGCTCCACCAGGGGGGAATGCACCACGGCGGCAAACCGGGCGCGCGGCGCGGATCAAAGTCAAGCAGAAGGCGAGATGAAGCTTGTCCTAGTGGCCGCGGCCCCGCGCTGAGCGGGTGCCGCATTGGATCTCGACGGTATCGCGATCTTCGTGAAGGTGGTGCAAGCTGGCAGCTTTAGCGGCGCGGCGCGCCTTCTTGGCGTTCCCAACACGACCGTGAGCGCGAAGGTAGCCCGGCTGGAGAAGCGCCTGGGCGTGACGCTCATTCAGCGCACCACGCGAAGGCTCAATATCACGCCTGCCGGGCGCGCTTATTTTGAACGCTGCGTGCGCGGCCTGGAGGAGATAGAGACCGCGGAGGCCGAGGCCTCGTTGTCGGCCGCTGAGCCGCGCGGCCTGCTGCGGGTCACCGCCCCGGGGGACGTGGCAATGGGCATGTTGCCGCCGATTGTCAGCCGGTTCCTCAAGCGTTTCCCCCGCACGCGCGTCGAAATCGTAGTGGCGAATCGGGTGATCGACCTCGTGGCCGAAGGCGTCCACCTTGCCATCCGCGCCGCGGGGCTGCCCGACTCCACTCTCGCCGCCCGCAGGTTCATGCCCTTCTGCGGCGCTCTGTGGGCGAGCCGCGCTTATCTCGACCGCAGAGGCGCGCCAAAAATCCCGCTGGAACTCGAGCAGCACGACTGCCTCGTGTTCCCGCGTTTTTCGGCGCGGCCGCTGCGGCTCACCGACGGTCGCGGCCGGGTCGACATCGGCTTGAAGGGACGTCTAGCCGTGGACGACCCGCAGACATTGCGCAATTTCATCCTGCAGGGCGAAGGCATCGGAACGCTGCCCGATTTCCTCGCGCGCAATACGCCACTTGTGCGGGTGCTGCCGAAGTGGACATGGACGAGCGGCGCATTGTCCTTCGTCTATCCGGGACAGCGCTTCGTGCCCGCCAATGTGCGCGCGTTCATCGACACCGCGGTCGCCCTGCGCGACGCCGTTTGGGCAACGCGGCCGTCCGCGTGATAGAGGGGTCATTCGTCCAAGTCCTGGTTCCTGTGGCCCGCGCGTGCTAATTCAAGCTCTTGAGCGGGTCGCGGCCTTCGGCGCGGTCCCGGTGCAGCGCCGCGCGCACGAGAAGAAGGTAGGTGACCGGCGTGTTGAGCGTCATGAACACGCCGATCAGGATTTCATGCAGCACCGGCCGCGACTCGTGCATCGTGAAGAACAGCATCGAGCCGATGAGCACCAGCCCGGTGCCGAGCGTCGTGCCCATGGTGGGCGGGTGCACGCGCTCGTAAAAGGTCTTCATTCGCAGCAGGCCGAGCGAGCCGACGAGAGCGAGGCTCGCACCGGCCAGGACGAGCAGCGCCGCCGCAGTGCTCATTCGATCACCTCGCCGCGCAGCAGGAACTTGGCGAGCGCGGCCGTCGACACAAAGCCCATGACGCCGATGATCAGCGCAGCCTCGAAGTAGAGACTGGCGGCCTCGCGGATGCCGAACGTCAATACCAGCAGCATGGCGTTCACGTAGAGCGTGTCGAGTGCGAGCACGCGGTCCTGCGCGCGCGGGCCGCGCAGCAGCCGATAGAGGGCGCACGCCATCGCGAGCGCGATGACGATCTGGGCGAGCATCAGGATGGCACCTGGCAAACCGGCGTTCATTCGAAGATCTCCTGCAGCCGCCGCTCGTAGCGCTGCTTGAAAGTGCGGATCCACTCCTCCTCGTCGACCAGGTCGAGCACATGGATGGTCACGATGTTCCGCGCGGCGTCATGACGCGCCCAGCTCGTGCCTGGTGTCGCGGTGATGATGCAGGCCATCACGGCAAGACCGCCGGGATGGCGCAGCTCGAGCGGCATTGATAGGAAGCCGGCGACGCGCTGGCGCGTGGCCGGGCTCAGTACGATGCGCGCGACGGCGATGTTGGATCGCACGATGTCCTCGAGCACGAGGAAAAGGAGCTGGACGACTGCGGCGGGGCGCCGAAGGCGGCCTTGCGGCGCCTGCAGCTTGGCGAGCACGAGACCGCCGCCGAGCCCGAGCGCTGCACCGAGAAGGATGTGAGCGGCGGCGAAGCTTTCATTGAGTAGCAGCCAGGCCGCAAGAAGCGCGACTGAGAGCAGTCGATAAGGCAGCCAGCGTTTCATGGCGAAAGTACCCTCTCGATGTAGGCACGCGGTGCATGCAGCGTTTGCGCAGTGTGCTGCATGTACTCCATTACCGGACCGGCGGCGGCGGTCAACGCGAGGCACAGCGCGAGCAGTGCGCCGACCGGCGCCATTTCGATCAGGCGTACGCGCGGCGGGCTTGACTCGGAGGCCCAGAAAATCCGCACGCCCGAGCGTGCCATGGCAACAATCGACGCGAGCCCGGACAGGGTCAGCAGAACAAGCAGCGCCCAGGCTGCGCCCGGCACCTGTTCAGCTCCGAGCAGCGCCGCGAGAATCGCGAATTTCGCGACGAAGCCCGGCAGCGGCGGCAGGCCCGCCACGAGCAGCGCGCAGCACGCGAAGCTCAAGCCGAGAAGCGCCATCGCCGCGGGGATGGCGACGCCCGCTTGGTGTTCCGGCTCGTCTTCCTCGTCGCCTTCACCGAACGCTTCTGCCGTCACGGCGAGGACATCGGCGCCGGGCTTACGTGTCCGCTGAACCAGCTCGATGAGTAGGTAGAAGGCGGCGATACCGAGCGTCGAGACCACGAGATAGTAGAGCGCCGCACCCGTTGCCGCCGGGGTGGCGCTGCCGAGCGCCGCGAGCAGCGTACCCGCGGACATCAGCAGGCTGAAGCCGGCGAGCCGGCTTAGGTCCTGGGAGGCGAGCATGCCGATGAGGCCGTAGGCGAGCGTGGCCATGCCGCCGTATAGGATGAGCTCCGCCCCTTCGCCGCTACCGAAGAGTAGCAGCCACAAGCGCAGCACGGCGTATACGCCGACCTTGCTCAATATGGAGAACATTGCGGCGGCCGGCGCGGCGGCAGCGGCATACGTGGCGGGCAGCCAGAAGCCGAGCGGCCACATGCCAGCCTTGACGAGAAATGCGATGCCGAGAATCGCCGCGCCGGCTTCGGCGAGCACGCGGTCGCTCGCGGGTACCGCAGGGATGCGCAGCGCGAGGTCGGCCATGTTCAAGGTGCCGGTGACGCCATACAACAGGCTGACGCCGATCAGGAAGAAGAGGGACGCGTTCAGGTTGATCACGATGTAGTGGAGGCTCTCGCGCACGCGCGCCGTGCCCGAGCCGTGCAGCGCCAAGCCATAGGAGGCGGCGAGCAGCAGCTCGAAGAACACGAAAAGGTTGAAGAGATCGCCCGTCAGGAACGCGCCGTTCAGGCCCATCAGGAGAAACTGAAGGAGGGAGTGGAAGCGAGGGCCGGCGCGATGCCAGCGCGCCAGCGAAAAAACCAGCGCCGCCATCCCGAGAACGGCTGCGAGGAGCACCATCACGGCCGAGAGCCGGTCGGCGACAAGCACGATGCCGAAAGGCGCCGGCCAGTTGCCAGGCTGGTAGACCTGCGCGACGGCCGTATCCGCTCGCGCGACCAGCGCACCCGCTGCGGCGAGGAGCAGCGCGAGCGAGACGAGGCCGAGCGCGGCCTTCAACGCGTGGCGGCGCTCGTCGAGCAATAGCATGAGCCCGCCCGCGGCGAGCGGCACCACCACAGGCGCAATGACCAGATGGTCCATCAATGCGCTCACTCCTCCTGCTCCCGGCCATCAACGTGATCGGTACCCGCAAAGCCGCGCGCTGCGAGCAGTACTACGAGCAGCAGGGCGGTCGTCGCGAAGCTGATCACGATGGCGGTGAGCACGAGCGCCTGCGGCAGCGGATCGGTGAAGCTCGAGGGATCGACCGCTGCGGTCGTACTCACGATCGGCGCCCGTCCGTCGCGCACCCAGCCCATGATGAAGATGAGGAGGTTGACCGCGTAGGAGAGCAGCGACAGGCCGATGATCACCTGGAACGTGCGCGGCCGCAGCAGCAGCCACACGCCGCAGCCCGCAAGCACGCCGATGCCGAGGGCGACGATCAGCTCCATCAGTCGCGGACCGACTGGTGCGCGAGGGCGATGAGAAGCAGTCCTGTGGCGCCCACGACCAGCGAGAAAACACCGAGATCGAAAAAAAACGCGCTCGGCAGGTGCAGCTCGCCGAGCACCGGCACTCGCAAATGAGCCGTATGCGAGGTAAGGAAGGGATATCCGAACAGCCAGGATCCCGCGCCGGCGGCACCGGCAAGCAGGAGCCCGGCGCCCATCCAGCGGAGCGGGCGGATCGCGAGATGCGACTCTGCCCAGCGCGTGCCGCCCGCCATGTACTGCAGGATCACCGCTACCGCGAGCGTGATCCCCGCGACGAAGCCGCCCCCCGGCAGATTGTGGCCGCGCAGCAGCAGATACGCCGCCAGAAGGGCTATGGCTGGGAACATCAGGCGCATGATCACTGCAGGCACGAGCAGATCCTCGGCTACGGTCGCCGGGCTTTGCTCCTTCTGCGGCTCCGGCAGCGCAGTGCTTTCCCGCGCCGGGCGAAAGCGACGGAGCAGCGCGTACACGGTGATCGCCACCACGCCCAGCACGGCGATTTCGCCCAGCGTATCGAAGCCGCGGAAGTCGACAATGATGACGTTGACCACATTGGTGCCGCCGCCTTGCGGATAGGCGTGCTCCATGAAGTAGCGCGAGATGGTGTTGTCGGGAAGCGGCCGCGTCATCACGGCGTACGCGATGGCTGCAAGGCCTGCGCCCGAAGCCACCGCAATCGCCAGGTCGCGCAGCCGCCGCGGCAGCGCGGCGAGAGCGCCGGGAAGCGTCCAGACGAACGGGATGCGCTTGGGCAGCCAGCGCAGGCCGAGCAGGAGCAGCACTGTCGTCACGATTTCCACAAGCAGTTGCGTCAGTGCGAGATCGGGGGCGGAGAACCAGACGAAAGTGAGGCACACGACGAGGCCCGCACCGCCGAGCAGTACCAGTGCTACGAGGCGATGGAACTTCGCCTGCCATGCGGCGCCGAAGGCGCAAGCGGCGCCGATCGCCCAAGCGATGGCAAGCGCCGGATGGATGTCGGACCAGGGCAGCGGGCCCCATTGCAGACCTTGCTGCCAGACCGGCCACAGCCCGGCTAGCAGCGCCGCCGTGATGGCCCAGCGCAACTGCGACTGCAGCTTTCGTGTCCCCAGCATCGCGTCGAGACTCCGCGCCCAGCGCCACGACACGACCATGAGTACGCGGTCGAAGATACGGCGGCCGTCGGCGGGAGGCAGCAGGGGAACCTTGTCGACGCCGCGCGCGAGATACTTCTGCAGCAGCGCATACAGCAGGGCCCCGCCGGCGAGCGCCACCAGGCTCATCACGAGCGGCGTGGTGAAGCCGTGCCACACAGCGAGCTGGTAGGACGGCGTGTTCGCGCCGAGCAGGGCGCGCACGCCGACATCGAGGATCGGGCCGATAGTGAGCGTGGGCAGGATGCCGACCACCAGGCAAGCGAGCACGAGAAGCTCGATCGGAAAGCGCATCCAGCGCGGCGGCTCCTGCGGCGTGCGCGGCAATCCGGTCGGGGCCGGGCCGAAGAACACGCCGTGGATGAAACGCAGCGAGTAGGCGACGCTGAACATTCCCCAGAGCACGGCGATGAACCGCATCGCACGGTTAAGCGACTCTACCGGGCCCTCCACGGTCAAGGACTCGGCGAAGAACATTTCCTTGGAGAGAAAGCCGTTCAGCAGCGGCACGCCGGCCATCGCGGCCGCAGCGACCATTGCCAGCGTTGCGGTGATGGGCATGAAGCGATAAAGGCCGTTCAGGCGCCGGATGTCGCGCGTGCCGCTCTCATGATCGATTACGCCCGCCGCCATGAAAAGCGAGGCTTTGAACGTGGCGTGGTTCAGGATGTGGAAGACCGCCGCCACCGCCGCGAGTGCGCTGTTCAACCCGAGCAGCACGGTGATGAGTCCGAGGTGGCTGATCGTGGAATAGGCGAGCAACCCCTTCAGGTCGTGCTGGAAGATGGCCGCATACGCGCCGAGCAGCAACGAGCAAAGGCCCGCAATGCCGACGATCCACATCCAGGCGTCCGTACCGGACATGACCGGCCAGAGGCGCGCGATCAGGAACACGCCCAGCTTGACCATCGCGGCCGAGTGCAGATAGGCCGAGACCGGGGTCGGTGCGGCCATTGCATGCGGCAGCCAGAAGTGGAACGGGAACTGCGCGCTCTTGGTGAGCGCTCCGAGCAGGACGAGGATCAGCGCCGGAAGGTACAGCGCGTTCGTACGGATACGATCGCCTGCCCCAAGCAGCCCGTCGAGGTCGTAACTACCGACGATGTGACCGAGGAGCAGGGCACCGGCGAACAGGCACAGCCCGCCTGCCGAAGTGACCACCAGCGACATGCGCGCCCCGTCGCGCGCCGCGGCGTTGTGGTGCCAGTAGCCGATCAGCAGGAAGGAGAACAGGCTCGTGAGCTCCCAGAAAAACACGAGCTGGATCAGGTTGCCCGACAGCACCACGCCGAGCATCGAACCCATGAACGCGAGGAAGAACGAGAAGAAGCGCGGCACGGGGTCGGCCGGCGACATGTAATAGCGCGCGTAGAGCACCACCAGGAAGCCGATCCCGGTCACGAGCACGCCGAACATCCACGCGAAGCCGTCCAGACGCAGCGTGAAGCCGAGACCGAAGGCAGGCAGCCACGCGAGCTCGAAGCGGATCACCTCGCCATTCGACATTTGCGGATAGAAGATCCAAAAGATCGCGAGGCCCGCCAGAGCAATGGCCGCCGCGAGCCAAGCCTCGGCGTTGCGGGCATTGGTCGGAAACAACGCCGCTGCGATGCTGCCCGCAAAGGGCAGCCCGATCAGGAGTACAAGCAGCAGGTCCTGTGGCAATTAGCGCTTCGGCTGCGCGAGCAGGAGCACGTCGCTTGTGACGTCGGTCAGCACGTGCCGCGTCACGCTGCCGAGGATCAGAGCCTCGGCAAAAGAACGGGCGCGCTTGCGGATCACGACCAGGTCGGCGCCCATTTTGTGCTGCTGGCTAACGAGCGTCGCGGCGGGATGACCAAGCTCGGCGAAGGCCAAGAAGCGCTCCGCATCCCCGGACACCGAGCGGCTGAGCGTGGCGATTTTCTCCAGCGCCGCTTGGTGGGCACGCACCCGATGGTCGTTGATGAGCGCCCGATCCACGCCAGCGCGGCTCAGCATGCCCTCGAACGGGACCTCGTAGGCATGGGCGGCCGTTAGCGTCGCGGTGCCGGCCAATTCGAGCGCCGCGGCCATCGCCTCCGCCGATCCCGGCAGCAGGTCCACGGCCACCAGCAGCCTCGAATACGGCCGCTCGGCCGATACGCGTACGACGAGCACCGGCGTCGCGCACTGCCCGGCCAGGCGCTCGGCGGTCGTGCCGAGTATCAGGTCCTTGATCGGGTTGGTGCCGTGCGCCCCGATGGCAAGCAGGTCGGCCGTGCCGGCGCGCTCCAATATGGACTGCGTGACGTCGCCGACGACGACGCGCGTGTCGATGCGGATGCCGGCCTCCGCCGCCGCATCGCCGGCGCAGCGGTCCAGTTCCTCGCGCACCGCGCGCACGAGTCTTTCGCCGAAGCCCAGGGGCTCCGGGAGCCATTGCTGAAGCGCATTCAGAGACTCGCGGGAAACGACATGTAGAACCTCCAGCGTTGCTTCGTGCTCTTGCGCGAGCATCACTGCGCGCCGCAGTGCGGCACCCGCATCCGTGGAAAAATCCGTGGCGCACACCATCCGCTCGAAGGCCATGGGGCGAGCATAATCCAGCCCGCCGAGCTGCACTACCCTGTCGCGCGCTCGAGCTTGCGGCTGTAGAGCGACATCGCGAAGCAGAACACAAAGTAAACCGCCGCGGCGAAGACATAGGCCTCGACGCCGAAGCCCGCCCAGCGCGGGTCGGTCATGGAGACCTTGATCGTCGTCAGCAGGTCGAACAGCCCGATGATCAAGACGAGCGACGTGTCCTTGAAGAACCCGATGCACGTGTTCACGAGCGGCGGCACCGCGATGCGCAGCGCCTGAGGCAGCACGACGTAGAAAGTTTTTTGAAAGTAGGTCAGTCCCAGAGCATCGGCCATCTCGTACTGCGTTTTCGGTATCGCCTGCAGGCCGCCGCGCACCACCTCGGCGAAATACGCCGCGGCGAAGAGAATGAGCGCGATCTGCGCACGCAGCAGCTTGTCCATGGTGACGCCGGACGGGAGGAAGAGCGGCAGCATCACCGACGCCATGAAGAGCACCGAGATGAGCGGCACCCCGCGGATCAGCTCGATGTAGCCCA
>Ga0268264_10005397_pt1 | contig 10824 bp, 9 predicted proteins | sample KBSSwiS32_FD_190357 | JGI IMG/M metagenome (GOLD analysis project Ga0268264, IMG submission 190357) | Switchgrass rhizosphere microbial communities from Kellogg Biological Station, Michigan, USA - KBS Switchgrass S3-2 (SPAdes) (version 2) | ecosystem: Host-associated > Plants > Roots >... | reverse complement strand
ACCTGAGCGGCGCCGCGCTCGACGTCCAGCGTCGCGAGCCGATGCCGCCCGACGATCCGCTCTGGACCGTGCCGGGCATCACGATCACGCCGCACATCGCCGCGCAGCCGTCGACCGACACCGTCGTCGAGCAGTTCGTCGCCAGCGCGCGCGCCTACCAGCGCGGCGAGCCGCTGCCCAACGAAGTCGATCGCTTGCGCGGCTACTAGAGCAATCGGCTCCGGAGCGGCGTTCGCCGTCACACTCCCTTCGGGCGACTCAACGTCCTCATGCGGTCGATGGCATGCACCGTGGTGCGCACCGTCTCTTCGCCACGCCGGATGTCGAGGACGACATCGCGATCGGCGCGATCGCCCTTCCAGAGCGTGTCGTAGAACGTCGCCAGGTCGGTGACGCGGACGCCGTCGACGGCGACGATGACGTCGCCCGGCTGCACGCCCGCGGCCTCGGACGGGCTGTCGGCGGCGAGGCGGACGACGCGCACCGCGTCGCCGATCTCGACGCAGTTGACGCCGAGCCACGCCCGCGTGCTGCCGCGCGAGCTGCCGCGCGCACGCAGCTCGCCGAGGATCGGCTTCAGCAGGTCGATGGGAACGAACATGTTGCCGCGCAGCGCCGGCGCGCCGGTCCCCGCCGCGTTGCCGACGAGCAGCGAGCCGACGCCGACGAGCTCGCCTTCGGCGTTGAACAGGCCCGCACCGCTGTGGTCGGTGCGCGCCGGCGCGGTGAAGAGCGCGTCGTCGATGTGGTATTCCCAGTAGCCCGAGAACGGTCGCCGCGACACCATCCGCGCCAGGCTCAGGTCGCGGTCGTCGCCGCCGCTGGCGACGAGCAGCGGATCGTCGCCGACGACCTTGGCCGAAACGCCGAGCGGCGCCGGCGCGACGCCGAGCGGCGCGAGCGCCTGCACGAGGCCGAAGCCGGAGGCGACGTCGTAGGCGACGACGCGCGCCGGCAGGCGACGGCCGGTCGCGGCGACGAGGTCGACGTGGTCGGCCTCGAGGACGAGATAGCCGATCGTGAGCACGAGGCCGTCGTCGCCGATGAGGACGCCCGAGCCCTGCCGCTCGCGGCCGAGCGTCGCGATCGAGCGGGCGTCGTCGACCGCGACCGTCTCGACGCCGACGACGGCGGCGCTGGCGCGCGCGAGCGCCGCCTTGTTCGCCTCGAGGCGGGCGACGACGGCGCGCACCTCGGCGGCCGCCGGCGCCGTTGCCTCGTCGGCGAGTGAAGGCGCGGCGACGAGCGCTGCGGCGGCGGCGAGCGCCGTGTTTGCGATCCGCCGCACGGTGTCGGCGTGCGCACGGCCGAACAAGCGGGCAGGAGAGACGCGTTGCATGGCAGTCTCCGTCGATCGAAGCTCCAGCATGAGCGCTTGCACGAGTCGTGCCCGCGTGAGGGGCAATTTTCCGACGACTGGCGTTCAGCGCCGGCCGAACGGCGCCTGCCCGCGCCAGTAGCGCAACGTCAGGTAACCGCCGAGCATGCCGCCGAGGTGGGCGAAGTGCGCGACGCCCGAGCTCATCACGTAGACGCCCTGGTAGAGCTCGAGGACGCCGTAGAGCAGCGCCAGCCACTTCGCCTTCATCGGAATGACGAAGAAGAGCAGGATCGTGCGGTTCGGAAACAGCACCGCGAAGGCGAGCAGGAGGCCGAACAGGCCGCCGGAGGCGCCGATCGTCGGTCCGCCGGTGCCGAGCAGGTAGTTCACCAGCAGCTGCGTCAGCGCCGCCGCGATCACGCTCGCGAAGTAGAAGACGAGGAAGCGCCGCTGCCCCCAGAGATGCTCGAGCTCGCTGCCGAACATCCACAGGCCGAGCATGTTGAAGAAGAGGTGGTTGAAGTTGCCGTGCAGGAACGAATAGCTGACCACCTGCCACGGCAGGAAGCCGCCGCTTTCGATCGGCCACAGCGCGAACGTCGACAGCAACCCGGGGCCCAGCAGCTCGCCGAGGAAGAAGATCGCCACGTTGGCGAGCAGCAGCGCCTGCGTGACTGGCGGGATCGGCGGCATGGTGCGTGGGAGGCGTTCGCGGGAAGGCGAGTCTAGGGCCTGTATGGCAAACTGCCCTGTCTGCACGCACCGCGCCTCGGTGGCGAAATTGGTAGACGCGCGGGACTCAAAATCCCGTTCCGCGAGGAGTGTCGGTTCGATTCCGACCCGAGGCACCAGGCGACCGCGACCAGCCCATGAGCGAATCCGCGCCGAACTATCCGAGCATCGAGGACGTCATCGGCGCCACGCCGATGGTGCGCCTGGTTCGCCTTCCGGGCGCCGACAACGCCGCGCGCGGCAACGTCGTGCTCGGCAAGCTCGAGGGCAACAACCCCGCCGGATCGGTGAAGGATCGCCCGGCGATCAGCATGATCCGGCGTGCCGAGGAGCGCGGCACGATCAAGCCGGGCGACACGCTGATCGAGGCCACCTCCGGCAACACCGGGATCGCGCTGGCGATGGCGGCGGCGATCCGCGGCTATCGCATGGTGCTCGTCATGCCCGAGGATCTGAGCGTCGAGCGCGCGCAGACGATGAAGGCGTTCGGCGCCGAGCTCGTGCTGACGCCGCGCTCCGGCGGCATGGAATACGCGCGCGACCTCGCATCGCAGATGGAGAAGGACGGCAAGGGTCGCGTCCTCGACCAGTTCGCCAACGCCGACAACCCGCGCATCCACTACGAGACGACGGGTCCCGAGATCTGGCGCGACACCGGCGGCCGCATCAGCCACTTCGTGAGCGCGATGGGGACGACCGGGACGATTACCGGCGTCTCGCGTTACCTGCGCGAGAAGAACGCGGCGGTGCGGATCATCGGCGCGCAGCCGAACGAGGGCTCGCGCATCCCGGGCATCCGCAAGTGGCCCGAGGAGTACCTGCCGAAGATCTACGACCCGAAAGCGGTCGACGAGCTCGTCCTCGTCAGCCAGAACGACGCCGAGGAGATGGCGCGGCGGCTGGCGCGCGAGGAGGGCATCTTCGCCGGCATCTCTTCTGGCGGCGCCTGCTGGGTCGCACTGCAGATCGCCGCGCAGGTCGAGCACGCGACGATCGTCTTCGTCGTCTGCGACCGCGGCGATCGCTATCTCTCGACCGGCGTCTTTCCCGCGTGATGGCCGACGCGAAGTTCTGCCTCGTTTGCGGCACCGCGCTCGCGCCGATCGTCGCCGAAGAAGACGGCGGCACGAAGACGCGGTTGCGCTGCCCGGCGTGCGGCTGGACGCACTGGAACAACCCGACGCCGGTGCTCGCCGCGGTGATCGAGCTCGTCGACCGCGACGGCCAGGTGCTGCTCGCGAGGAACGCCGCCTGGCCCGGCAAGTTCTTCGGCCTCATCACCGGCTTCATGGAAGCCGGCGAGACGCCCGAGGACGGCATCCGCCGCGAGGTCGCGGAGGAGACGTCGCTCAGCGTCGACTCGCTGGCGCTGATCGGGGTCTACGAGTTCCTGCGCATGAACCAGGTGATCATCGCCTACCATGCGGCGGCGCGCGGCGAGATCGTGCTCTCGCCCGAGCTCGTCGACTACCGCCTGTTCGCGCCCGAGAAGGTGCGCTGCTGGCCGGCGGGCACCGGGCGCGCGATGGCCGACTGGCTGCGCTCGCGCGGCGTCGAGCCGCAGTGGATGGAGCTGCCGCCCGGCAAGCGGGCGATCGAGGTGGACACCGAATGAGCGTCGAAGCGACCAGGGAGATCGACACCCGCGGCCTCAACTGCCCGCTGCCGATCCTGAAGGCGAAGAAGGCGCTCGCCGACATGGCGAGCGGCGACGTCCTCAAGGTCGTCGCGACCGATCCCGGCTCGGTGCGCGACTTCCAGGCGTTCGCGCGCCAGACCGGCAACGTCCTGCTCGAGCAGACGAGCGCGAACGACGAGTTCGTGCACTACCTGCGGCGCCGGTAGCCGCGCGGGTCGCGGCCCTCGAGCACGCCCCTCACGGTCTCGACCTCGGCGGCGAACGCCGCCTCGTTCTCCGGAGCGGGCAGGAGCTGGTCTGGCGCGATGCCCGAAGCGTCGATCGGGTTCGCGGGCAGCCGCAGCGAGCGCGACGTCGCATAGAAGAGCCGGCGCTTGCCCGACGGCAGGTCGTGCGGGCGCACGTTCGAGTAGTCGAGCGAACCGGCCGTCGGCCTGCCGAACGTCTTGACCTTGAAGCTCTGGCGCACGGCGAGGACGAATTCCTCGCACGAGCTGCCGCAGCGGCCGTCGATCAGCACGGCGATGCGCCGCGGCCGGGCGAGGACGCGTCGCGGGACGTCGATGTCGACCGCGTGCTCGCCCGTGGGCAGCACGAAGGTTCCCGGCGGCGCGGCCTTCATCGCCTCGATCACGGGCGCCATGAACTTCGCGCAGTCCGCGGCCGCTACCTCCGGCAGCTTGCACACCGCCTCGCTGGCGGCGATGTTGTCCGGCGTCGCGAGGAACTCGGCGTTGGGCGTGCGCGTGACGTTCGCCGCCACGAGCGGCAGCAGCGGGCCGTACGAGCGATCGGATCCGCCGCCGTTGCCGCGCACGTCGACGACGAGGTACGGCCGCGACACGATCTCGCGGCGGTGCGCTGCGACGAGCGCCTCGATCGGCGCCGCGTAGTGGTCGCCGAAGCTCGGCAGCGTCAGCAGCGCCGTCTGCGCCGAGAGGACGCGCAAGCGCGGCGCTCTCGGGTCGGCCACCGTCCGCGGCGGCGCCGCGCTGGCGTCGTCGCCGGCCGCCCGACGCGCGATGCCGAGATGGCCGCGCCGCCACGTGCGCAGATAGCCGCGCAGCGCCTCGGTGCAGGCGTCGTCGTCGGTCGCTTCGCGCGCCAGCGCGCGGGCACGATCGAGCGCGTCGTCGAAGACGGCCCGGCCGCGCTGCGCGGCGACGTCGCGCGCGCCGGCGTCGTTGGCGATGAGAAAGCCCGGCAGCGCCTCGAGGTCGGCCAGACATGCGTCGGAGACTTCGCCGCCGTGCGCGACGAGCAGCGCGAACGACAGCACGATGCCGACCAGCGATCGCATCACCCGATTCTCGCCGCCGAGCGAGCGCCGCCGTCGGCGCAGGCTCGGCCGCTAGGGCGCGAGCGACCGCAGGTACGAGCGGAAGTCGGCGCCGAGCTCGCGATCGGCGAGCGCGAGCTCGACGTTGGCGTGCAGGAAACCTTCCTTGCTGCCGCAGTCGTAGCGCCTGCCGTCGTAGCGGTACGCGAACACCTTTTCGTGGCGCAGCAGCCCGGCGATGCCGTCGGTGAGCTGGATCTCGCCGCCGACGCCGCGCTCCTGGCGCGCGATCTCGGCGAAGACGCGCGGCGTCAGGACGTAGCGCCCGGCGACGCCGAGCCGCGACGGCGCCACCTCGGGCGCCGGCTTCTCGACGATCTTGTCGACGTCGACGAGGCGATCGCCCGCGGCCTTGCCGGCGACGATGCCGTAGCGGCGCGTGTGCTCGAGCGGCACTTCCTGGACGGCGATGATCGACGCCCGCCTGGCAGCGAACTGCTCGACCATCTGGGCGAGGATCGGCGGCGCTCCGATCATCAGATCGTCGGGCAGCAGGACCGCGAACGGATGGTCGCCGACGATCGCGCGGCCGCAGAGCACGGCATGGCCGAGGCCGAGCGCCTGCGGCTGGCGCACGAAGACGCATTCCATGTCGTCGGGCTTGACCGCGCGCACGACGTCGAGCAGCGCCGACTTGCCCGAGCGCTCGAGCGCGTCCTCGAGCTCGAAGGTGCGGTCGAAGTGGTCCTCGATCGCACGCTTGTGGCGGCTCGTCACGAAGATCATCTCGCGCACGCCGGCCGCGTATGCCTCCTCGACGGCGTACTGCACGAGCGGCTTGTCGACGACCGGCAGCATCTCCTTCGGGAGCGCCTTGGTGGCAGGAAGGAAGCGGGTGCCGAGGCCGGCCACCGGGAAGATCGCGTGTCGAACGGTCATCTACTTACAATCCGGAAGTCACCCCATTCTGGCACCGGGACGGTTGCCGCAGCGAAGAAAGGACCTCGGTGGACCTGCTCGTCATCGACCCGATCGATGCCGACGTCATGCGTTGGCTGGCGTCGCGCCACCGCCTCCAGTTCGCTCCCGAGCTCGCCTTCTCGCCGCGCGAGCTGCGCCGCGCGCTCTACAACGTCCGCGCCGCGGTCGTGCCGTCCTCGGTCTCGATCGACGCCGAGACGCTCGACTTCGCGCCCGTGCTGCGCGCGGTCGGCCGCGTCAGCGCCGGCTCCGAGAACATCGACCTCGAAGCGTGCGAGAAGCGCAAGGTCGAGGTCGTCCGCAGCCTGACCGCGAGCGCGCGCGCCGAGGCCGAGTTCATGATCGGCGCGATGCTGACGCTGCTGCGCCGCGTCCCGGTGCGCGCACCCGACGGCTCGGTCGGTGGCCGCGAGCTCGGCGGCGCGACGATCGGACTCGTCGGCATGCCGCCGTCGGCGCGGACGATCGCGCAACTGCTCGCGACGTTCGGCGTCAAGATCCTCGGGTACGACCCGGCGTTGCACGCCACCGACCCGTCGTGGGCCGACTGGCAGGTGACGCCGGCGGGCCTGCGCGAGATCGTCGAGCGCGCCGACGTGCTCTGCGTCCAGCTCGACTACTTCAGCCGCTACACCGGGCTCCTCGGCGACCGCTTCCTTCGCCACAGCAAGCCGAACCAGGTCGTCGTCAGCATCGCGCACTCGCGCCTGTTCGACGAGGCCGCGCTCGCCGCGGCGCTCAGGAGCGGCCGCATCGCCGCGGCGTGGCTCGACAGCGTCGAGCCCGGCGCGCTCGACCCGCACCGGCCGCTCGCCGGCATCGAGACGCTGCAGGTGACGCCGCGCGTCGCGTCGACGACGCGCGAGTCGCGCCAGAGGAGCGCCTGGGCGGTGGCGCGCCGCATCGACGAGCTGCTCGAGGCGCCGTCGTCGGCACCGGCCGACTTCAGGTCGACGATTCCAGGCGCGCTCGCTGATCTCGAAGCCGACTCAATGTCGCCGTGAATTCGGCGACGCGCTTCCTGAACTGGTCGACGACTTCCGGGCGTGCGCGGGCGACGAAGTTCGTGTTGGCGAGCTGCGCCTCGGCCTTCGCGATCTCGGCCTCGTAGCGGTCCATCTCCCTGGCCAGCCGCACCACCTCGGCGGCACGGTCGATCTTGACGCCGAGCGCGACGCGGGTCGTGCCGACGACGGCGATCGGCGCATCGCGGCTCGCCTCGGCGAACGCCGCCTCGTCGTCGAACAGCGTGACCTCCGAGACGCCACCGAGCGACTTCAGCAGCGCCGTCGCCGTGCGCACGAACTCGGCGTCGCCGATGACGTTGAGCGGTGGCCGATCCTTCGGCGCGAGGTTCATCTCGCTGCGCAGGTTGCGCGCGCTGCCGACGATCGCCTTCAGCCGCGCCACCCATGCGTCGGCGGCGGGGTCGACGCGCTCGAGCAGCGCCTTCGGGTACGGTGCGGCGACGATGCCGTGCTCGGCCTCGGCGGCCTTCCTGCCGGCGACGACGGCGACGCGCTCCCACAGCTCGGCGGTGATGAACGGCGTGATCGGGTGGAGCAGCCGCAGCACCGTCTCGAGCACGCGCAGGAGCGTGCGCCGCGTCGCGCGCTGCTCGGAGATCGCCGACGACTGCAGCTGCACCTTGGCGATCTCGAGGTACCAGTCGCAGTACTCGTCCCAGACGAAGGCGTAGATCGCCTGCGCGACGGCATCGAGGCGGTACTCGGCGAAGCCCTGCTCGACGGCGGCCTCGACGCGCTGCAGCTCGCCGGTGATCCATCGATCGGCCTGCGAGAAGGTGAGGTAGTTGTGGAACGGCTGCCCCGGTGCGCACTCGGCCTTGGTGTGCTCGGCGAGGCCGCAGTCCTTGCCCTCGCAGTTCATCAGCACGAACCGGGTCGCGTTCCAGAGCTTGTTGCAGAAGTTGCGGTAGCCCTCGCAGCGCTTCGAATCGAAGTTGACGTTGCGGCCGAGGGTCGCCAGCGAGCAGAACGTGAAGCGCAAGGCGTCGGCGCCGAAGCCCGGGATGCCGTTCGGGAACTCGGCGGCGGTCGCCTTGCGGATCGCGGGCGCGGTCTCGGGCCGGCGCAGGCCGGTCGAGCGCTTCTCGAGCAGCGGCTCGAGCGCGATGCCGTCGATCAGGTCGACCGGGTCGAGGACGTTGCCCTCGGACTTGCTCATCCGCTTGCCGTGCGAATCGCGGACGAGGCCGTGGATGTAGACGTCGTGGAACGGCACCTGCCCGGTGAAGTGCGTCGTCATCATGATCATCCGGGCGACCCAGAAGAAGATGATGTCGTAGCCGGTGACGAGCACCGAAGACGGCAGGAAGAGCGCAAGCTCGTCCGTCTTCTTCGGCCAGCCGAGCGACGAGAACGGCACCAGCGCCGACGAGTACCAGGTGTCCAGGACGTCGGGATCGCGCAGCAGCGCTCCGGCGTAGCCGGCGGCGGTGGCCTTCGCGCGCGCCTCGTCCTCGCTGCGGGCGACGAAGACCTCGCCGCCGCTGCCGTACCACGCCGGAATCTGGTGGCCCCACCAGAGCTGGCGCGAGATCGTCCAGTCCTGGATGTTCCTCATCCAGTGGTTGTAGGTGTTGACCCACTGCTCGGGATGGAACCTGACCGCCCCGCTCTCGACGGCCTCGATCGCCTTCGCCGCGATGCTCGTGCCGTCGCGGCCGGGCCTGGTCATCGCGACGAACCACTGGTCGGTGAGCATCGGCTCGACGACCTCGCCCGTGCGCACGCAGATCGGCACCGCGTGCCGGTGCGGCACCGCCTTCTCGAGGAAGTGCTGCGCCTCGAGGTCGCGAAGAACGGCCTTGCGCGCGTCGTAGCGGTCGAGGCCCTGGTACGCCTTCGGCCCCTGCTCGTTGATCTTCGCGTCGAGCGTGAAGATCGTGATCAGCGGGATGCCGTGGCGCAGCGCGCACGCGTAGTCGTTGAAGTCGTGCGCGCCGGTGATCTTGACGCAGCCCGAGCCGAACTCGCGGTCGACGAAGTCGTCGGCGATGATCGGGATGCGGCGGTCGCAGAGCGGCAGGTCGACGAGCTTGCCGACCAGGTGCCGGTAGCGCTCGTCGTCGGGATGGACGGCGAGCGCGCCGTCGGCGAGCATCGTCTCCGGCCGCGTCGTCGCGATGTGCATCCCGGCCACCGGCTTGCCGTCGGCATCGGGCTGCGGGCCGTCGCTGAACGGATAGAGGATGTGCCACATCGTGCCGTCGCGCTCGTCGTTCTCGACCTCGAGGTCGGAGACCGCCGACAGCAGCACCGGGTCCCAGTTGACGAGCCGCTTGGCGCGGTAGATCAGGCCTTCGTCGTAGAGCGAGACGAAGGTGTCGGTGACGACGGCGGAGAGCCGCTCGTCCATCGTGAAGTACTCGTACTTCCACGCCACCGAGTCGCCCATCCGGCGCATCTGCCGCGTGATCGTCGAGCCGCTGGTCTCCTTCCAGTCCCAGACCTGGTCGATGAACTTGCGGCGGCCGAGGTCGTGGCGGCTGAGGCCGGCCTCCTGCAGCTGGCGCTCGACGACGATCTGGGTCGCGATGCCGGCGTGGTCGGTGCCCGGCACCCACAGCGTGTTGTCGCCGCGCATGCGGTGCATCCGCACGAGCGCGTCCATGATCGTGTGCTGGAACGCGTGCCCCATGTGCAGCGTCCCGGTCACGTTCGGCGGCGGCAGCTGGATGCAGAACGACCGCCGCGCCGGGTCGAGCGTCGGCTCGTAGACGCCGCTCTCTTCCCAGAGCGGGCCCCAGTGCGCCTCGATGGCCGCGGGATCGAACGACTTGGCGAGCTCGCGTTCGCTCATCGGTCGGGAACGAGGATGCCGCGGTTCGGTGGCGCGGGGTTCGCGATGTCTCCGAGCAGGAACAACGAGTAGACGCGGTTGGACTCGAGCGTCGCGGTCTGGTCGAAGTAGAACTGCAGCGTGCCGATTCTCGCCTCGAGGCGCGCCAGGCCGGCGCTCGACTGCACCTGCGAATAGCCCGACGCCTGTCCCGGCGCGGCACCGCTGCCGACCAGGACGTTGTTGAGCGTCAGCGTCGCCGTCGTGCTCGACGACGCGCCGTTGATGCCGTTGACCAGCCGGATCTTGACCGGGCGTGCCGTGCTCGACGAAGGCGTGTTGTCGTCGGCGAGCAGCGTCGCCGTCGGCGTCGCACCCATGAGCAGCACGGTGACGTCGGCGCCCGGCGCGGCGGTCAGCGGGACGGTCGGCACGACGTCGAGCCCGTTCACCTTCACCGCCACGTCGCCTTTGGGAACGAGGACGTAGGGGCCGACGTTCGGAGCCGTGATGCCGGCTGCGACCGCAACGCCGTTGACCGAGACGTCGACTCCGGTCGATCCGGACATGCTCGTCGCGACGCGCGCGCGAGCCGACGCGTTGAGGGCCTGCGTTGCCGCACCCTGCTGATCGAGCACGATCGCGTTCATCAGGTAGCCGCCCGCGCCGCGCGCCAGGATCACCGTGACGATCCGCTGGTCGCTCAGCACGAACGACGGGATCTCGAGACGGATGTCGCTCTTGTCGCCCGCGCTCGTCACGCACAGCGTGTACGCGGTCCCCGACGCCGCGAGCTCGGTATAGGCGGCCTGCAGGCCGGAAACGTTGCTCGCCGTCGGCGCCGCCGGCGAGCTGTCGAGGCTGCCGCACGCCGTGGTGACGAGATAGACGTCGACCTTGTCGGCGTCCGCCGTCGCGGTGTTGAAGACGCGAAGCTTCGCCTTGTTGCGGCCCGGGTCGCCCTCCTCGTCGTCGAGGATCGTCGCTGCGATCGTGCCGCCGCTGTTGTAGGCGACCAGCGTCTGGTGCTTGTCGGCGACCAGCGCCGTGGACGTCGTCAGCAACGTC
>Ga0268264_10005393_pt1 | contig 10828 bp, 12 predicted proteins | sample KBSSwiS32_FD_190357 | JGI IMG/M metagenome (GOLD analysis project Ga0268264, IMG submission 190357) | Switchgrass rhizosphere microbial communities from Kellogg Biological Station, Michigan, USA - KBS Switchgrass S3-2 (SPAdes) (version 2) | ecosystem: Host-associated > Plants > Roots >... | reverse complement strand
GGTAATCCGCCGCTGTTATTGATAATCAGTCGCAATGACAGCGGCGGTACCGTCCGAACATTTTCCGGTTGGGCTCGACACCCTGAAGCCGGGGACCCGCGCGCGTGTCTCGGCAATCGACTGGGATGGGCTTGAAGCGGGGGAGGCGGCGCGCCTCCAGCATTTCGGCTTCGATGAGGGCGTCACGGTCGAGCCGTTGCACCTCGGACCCTTTGGCCGCGATCCAATCGCGATCCGCGTGGGGCGCATGACGGTTGCGGTTCGCCGCCGCCACGCCGGGGCCATTCGCGTCATCCCCATCCCGCGGTGAACCCGCTTCCGCTCGTTGCCGTCGCCGGTAGCCCCAATGCCGGCAAGAGCGCGCTGTTCAACGCGCTGACGGGAGCGCGCCAGAAGGTTGGCAATTATCCCGGCGTGACCGTCGAGCGTCACTCGGGCCGACTGGTGCTCGGCGACGGGCGGCCGGTTGAGCTGGTCGACCTTCCCGGCGCCTATAGCCTGGAACCGGCGAGCCCGGATGAGGCGGTCACCCGGGATGTGCTGCTCGGGCAGCAGAAGGGCGAACGGCAGCCCGATGCGCTGATCATCGTCGTTGACGCCTCGAACCTCGACAATCATCTGCGCTTCGCGCTGCAGCTGATCGAGTTGGGCCTGCCCACCATCCTCGCGCTTAACATGGTCGACCTCGCCAAGCGTGACGGGCTCGAGCTTAGCGCCGAGCGGCTGTCGCACGAACTTGGCGTGGCCGTGATCGACACCGTCGCCGTTCGCCGGCGCGGCGTCGCCGAGTTGCAGCAGGCCCTCGACGACCTGCTGTCAGCACCGCTGTGCGGCGTTCACGAACATGTGAAAAGCGATCTCGTCCACCTCCAGCGGCGGGCGCGGGAGATCGCGACGGCCGCCGTGATCCGGGAGACACCGGTCCGCCGCTGGACGCATCGGCTCGATGCCGTCCTCCTCCACCCGGTCGTCGGGCCGGTCATTCTGTTCGCCATCATGTTCCTGATGTTCCAGGCGGTGTTTACCTGGAGCGAGGTGCCCAAGACGTGGATCGAAAGCGGCGTCGCCTGGCTCGGCGGGGCCGTGTCGCAAGCGCTGCCGGCTGGTCTGTTGCGCTCGCTGGTTGTCGACGGCGCCATCGCGGGCGTCGGCGCCGTCATCACCTTCCTGCCGCAAATCCTGATCCTGTTCTTCTTCATCCTGCTGCTCGAGGGTACCGGCTACATGGTCCGCGCGGCGTTCCTGATGGACCGGCTGATGCACGCGGTCGGTTTGTCCGGCCGGGCTTTCATCCCGCTTCTCTCAAGCTTCGCCTGCGCGGTGCCGGGCATCATGGCGACGCGGACGATCGAGGATCCCAAGGATCGCCTCACGACGATCCTGGTCGCGCCGCTGATGACCTGCTCGGCGCGACTTCCGGTCTACACGTTGATCATCGCCGCCTTCATTCCCAATCAGCGGCTGGCATGGGGCGTTGGCCTGCAGGGGCTGGTGATGTTCTGCCTCTACATCTGCGGCATCGTCGGCGCCCTGCTTGCCGCCTTCGTCATCCGCCGCGGCGTGCTCAAGGGTGGCGGCGGCGGCTTCATGATGGAGCTGCCGAAATATCAATGGCCGCTGCTCAAGGACGTTGCCCTCGGCCTCCTCACCCGCACCGAGATCTTCCTCAAGCGCGCCGGGACGATCATTCTCGGCACGACCGTCGTGCTGTGGGCGCTTGCCAGCATTCCGCAGGCGGGTCCGGGCGAGAAGCAGAGCGAGGTGTCCATCGCCGGACACATCGCCGACGGCATCGAGGTCGGAGTGAAGCCGATCGGCTTCAATCACGACATCGCACTCGCTCTGCTGCCGGCCATGGCCGCCCGCGAGGTCGCGGTCGCCGCGATCGCCACCGTCTATTCGATCGACTCGGCCGACGACGGGAAGGGCGCCAAGACGCTCGAAAATCGGTTGAACCACTCGTGGCCCCTCCCGACCGCGCTCGCGTTCCTCGCCTGGTTCGTCTTCGCGCCGCAGTGCATTTCGACCATCGCCGTGACGCGCCGGGAGACCAACGGCTGGAAGTGGCCGCTGGTCATGGTCTCCTATCTTTTCGTCCTCGCTTATGCCGCCGCCGGATTGACCTACTGGACGGCGGTGGCGCTCGGTTTATAGCGACTCTTCAAGCAAAGGAGAGCGGTGCGATGGCGGGCGTCAACAAGGTCATTCTGGTCGGCAATCTCGGCGCGGACCCCGAATCGCGGTCGCTGAATAACGGCGGCGAGGTGGTCAACATGCGAGTCGCGACGTCCGAGCAATGGAAGGACCGCGACGGCAACCGCCAGGAGCGCACCGAGTGGCACAATGTGGTGGTCTTTAACGAGAACCTCGGCCGCGTCGCCAAAAGCTACTTAAAGAAGGGCTCGAAGGTTTATCTCGAAGGCCAGTTGCAGACTCGCAAATGGCAGGACCAGTCGGGCAGCGACAAATATACGACGGAGATCGTACTGCAGCGCTTCCGCGGTGAACTGGTCCTGCTCGACAGCCGCGACGGAGGTGGCCGCGGCGCCTTCGGTGGCGGCGGTGAGGATTTCAGCGGGGACGAATTCGGCGGCGCAGCGCCGGCGCGCACGCAATCGCGTCCGCAGCCGGCGGCATTCGACACCGATCTCGACGACGACGTTCCGTTCTAAGAGGCGTCGCTGCTTTTCTTGAGTTGCGCCAGCGCCGCGAACGGGCCGGCCTGGGCCTCGGTGAGAATGCCCGCTTCCTTGAGGGCCGCGGAGGCGCCCGCGCTGCGCGGATAGGGGTCGAGGGTGAGGGCCAGCGTGTCGGCCAGCGCCGAGCCCAAATCGAACGCCGCACCATCGTAGAAAACGACATCGCAATCGGCGGACCCGAGCTCAACCTCCTCGTCCGACCGGTCGCCTTGGGGTTCAGGCAGGAACATGAGGCTGAACGGCTCGTCGATGTGCGCCGGGACCGGTTCGCCGGTCACGACGCAGCTTTGCCGCAGCGACGCGAGAATTCGCCCCTCCGCCGTAATCGCCGAATCCCGCCTGGTGATCGTGACGTGGGCCTGAAAGGAGTCGAGGCCATCAAGGCCGAGCCGATCGGCGATCCCGGCGCGCTCCTGGTCGTCGGCGGTCAGCTCGAGTCGCTCGCCGTCGCGGACCTGGTCGAGCTTCAGGCAGTGGGCGAACCGGTCACTCATGCAATCTCTCCGCTGGCGATCGCCTCGATCGTGGCGGCGTCGAGCCGCGACCACAGGGCGCGGAGGCGGGCGGCGGTGAAGTCGAGCGCTTCCGGCATCGGACCGTCATCACCATAGACGCTGTCGCGCGTCGTCGCGACCCAATCGCCGTCGACTGCGCCGCGCCAGAGTTCGACCCGCCGGGCGAGCGCGCCGACGAGCTTCTGCACGACCTTTCCGAGCGTGGGATCGCCAAGCCCCATCTGCCGATGCTCATCTTTCATCGCATCGATGAATCGCTCGGTCAGCGACACGGATATCTCGCCACCAGCGTCGCCCAACGCATCGGCGCGCACCAGGACCAGTGCGGTCAGGGTCGCGAGAACCGCGAAGCGGCCGTCGACCGAATCGGGGACCGCGCCTACGACATACCAGTCGGGTGCGCGCGTTTCGGCTGTGACCCAATGGAACAGCCCGTCGCCGCGCTTGGGGCGCGCCGTTAATCGTGGGAACAGCAAGTGGAGCATAGCGTCCTTGAATTCGCTCGGAGGCTTGCGCCGCCGGTGATGGGCCGCATATGAGGCGGATCGTCCGCATGGCAAGGCCGCGGCTCTCGGGAGAGGTTGGGAACGAATGAAGGTTGCGCTGCACTCGGTTACCGTGACGCTGCTTGGTGCGGCCCTGCTCGCGGGGTGCGCCGGCGTCCGCGCGCACAAGGGCGCGGTCGTCGATCCGCAGCTCGCCAGCGCGATCCAGCCTGGCATCGACAATAAGGCATCGGTCGAAAAGACGCTCGGTCGCCCGTCGTTCACCGGCCAGTTCACGCCCAACGATTGGTATTACCTGTCGCGCGACACCAACCAGTTCGCGTTCCGCAACCCGCGCGTCGCCAAGCAGACCGTCTATCGCGTCCGCTTCGACCAGGCGGGCAACGTCGCCTCGGTCGACACCACCGGCAAGGAATTGATCGCTGCCGTCGACCCGTCCAATCGCAAGACGCCGACGCTCGGCCGCCGCAAGAGCTTCTTTGACGAGCTGTTCGGCAATATCGGCTCGGTCGGCACGGCGGCCACCGGATCCAGCGGCAAATATTAAGCGAGGCCGGGTCGGCTTCCGCATTTAACAGCTTTGCCGTAAGTCGCCTCGCATGACCGCGACGCCCGCCGGCATGAGCTACGCCGACTATTTGAAACTCGATCTCCTGCTCTCCGCGCAGCAGCCGCTGTCGGGCCTGCACGACGAGATGCTGTTCATCGTCATCCACCAGACCAAGGAACTGTGGATGAAGGAGCTGCTGCACGAGCTCCGCCTGGCAATCGGCCTGGTTGAAGCCGACCGCTTCGCCGAAGCCTATAAGGCGATGGCCCGGATCAGCCGCATCCAGGCCGTCATGACCCTGTCGTGGGATGTGCTGTCGACCCTGACTCCGGTCGACTACCTCAAGTTTCGCGATGTTCTCGGCACGTCGTCGGGGTTCCAGTCGGAGCAGTTCCGCGAGATCGAGTTCCGGCTCGGCCTCAAGGAACCAAATTTCGTCAATCATTATGCCGAGGGCAGTCCGGAACGGGCGAAGCTCCAGGCGGCACTGGCCGCTCCCAGTTTGCGCGAGGCCGCGCATGGCGCGCTCGAGCGGGCGGGCTTCGACCTGGGCGACAAGTCGGCCGACGCGGTGGCCGGCGCCTGGCTCGAGGTCTACCGCGACGCCGACCGTTGGTTCGACCTCTACGAACTGGCCGAAAAGCTCGTCGATATCGACGACGCGATGCTCGCCTGGCGGCACAAGCACGTGCTCACGGTCGAGCGGATCATCGGCAACAAGACGGGGACCGGCGGCTCCGCCGGCGCGCCCTACCTCCGATCGACGCTCGACAAGCGCGTGTTTCCCGAATTGTGGTCGTTGAGGACCGCTCTTTGAGCTTCAAGCCGTTGTTCTCGCGCAGCCTGTCGGCCGATCCCGACCGGCTGCATTTCGCGGCTCACAGCCACCACTTGTGGCCGGATGCGAGCTTCGAGGGCCAGGTCGAAGCGTGGAATGACGCGGCCCGGCTCGCCGACCGCAAGTGGGATAGAGTGATGGGCGACGTCTGGCCCGAAGCTCAGGCGGAAGTGGCGCTTGAGCTTGGCACCGGCGACCCATTCGCGATCGTCTTCTCGTCGAACACGCACGACTTTCTCATTCGCCTCGTCACTGCTGCCCCATCCCCGAGCGACGGACCGCTTAGAGTGCTGACCACCGACGGCGAGTTTCATAGCGCGCGCCGGCAGTTCGCGCGGTGGGCCGAAGCCGGCCTGATCACGCTCGACAAGGTACCGGCCGAGCCGTTCGATACCTTGTCCGAGCGGTTCCTGGCAGCTGCGGCGTCCGGCGATCACGATTTCATCCTGGCCAGCCAGGTGCTGTTCGGCAGCGGCCGGCTGTTCAATGCGATCGAGGAGCTCGCCGCGCTGGCCCGGCCCGATGGACCGTGGGTCGTCATCGACGGCTATCACGCGTTCATGGCCATCGACCGGCCGTTTGGCGAAGCTGCGGCGCGCTCGGCCTTCTATCTCGGCGGCGGCTATAAATATGCGATGGCGGGCGAGGGCTGCGCCTTCCTTCATGCGCCGCCGGGCTTCGGCCCCCGGCCCCCGGTGACCGGCTGGTTCGCCGAGTTCGAGGATTTGACGCTGCCGCCCGGCAGCGTCGGCTATGCCAAGGACGCCAGCCGATTCATGGGCGCGACGTTCGACCCTTCGGCGCTCTATCGGTTCAACGCGGTGCGGCGCGTATTGCGCGAAAACGGCCTCACGACGGCCGACATCGCCGCCCATGCCGCCGCGTTGCAAGCACAGCTCATCGCCGAAATCGGGGAAACGGCATTGGCCATGGCCGAGCTTCTCAATCCCCCGACCGAGGGCCCGCACGCACGCTTCCTCGCCTTCCGGAACCCGGAGGCACAGCGTTGGTATTCCACCCTCCGAGCGCGCAACTGCATCACCGATGTACGCGGCGACGTGCTCCGGATCGGGTTCGGCCCGTATCAGGACGAATCCGACGTAGGTCGGCTGATTAGCCTTCTCGCGAATCTTTAAGTCTCTGAAACAACGAAGAAATCTGACGTTCAGCCTAATCCGGCAGAATGGTCGGTCACGGCGTTGAGCGACGGAACGGTGCGCGTTCGTGTCCGTTTGACTCGTTAAGAAGGAGATTTTGCGATGACCAGGCTATTCCTAGCCGCCAGCGTCGCGGCGATCGCGATTGCGATGCCGGCGAGTGCCAAGCCGGGCGGCGGTCACGGCGGCGGCGGCCAGCAACAGCAGCAGCAGGCTGCGCCCCAACGCGGCGGCGGTGGCGGCCACGGTGGTGGCCAGGCCAACATCCAGCGCGGCGGCGGTGGCGGCGGACAAGCGTTTCGCATGCAGAGCCGCGGCAATGGTGGCGGCGGCCAAGCGTTCCAGCAGCGCTCTGTCCAGCGCGAGGTTCGCGCCCCGCGCCAGAACCGGCAGATGTTCGCGATGCAGAGCCACGGCCGCGACCGCGTTCAGGTCGAGCGCAACCACGGCCCGCAGATGCGCACCGTTCGCGCGCAGCCGCACCAGCAGCAGCGAATGACGATGCAGGCCAATCGCGCTGACCGGCATCAGCAGCGCATGGTCAATCGTGGCCAGATGCATGCGAAGCAGCAGATTGAGCACGCGCGCAACGCTGCCGTATTCGATCGTCAGCAGGCGCGTGCCGAGCAGCGCGTTGAGCGTGGCCATGGCCTCGCCATGCGCCAAGTCGATACGAGCCGGCTCGGCCGGTTCGGCGATCAGCTTGGCGAGCGTGACCGCTTCCGCGCGGACCGTCTGAACAATGTCCGCGTGGCTGATTGGGGCGATCGCGATCGCTGGGACCGCGGTTACTCACGCGGCCTCATCGATGGGTGCCCTCCGGGCCTGTGGATGAAGGATAACGGCTGTCTGCCTCCGGGCCAGGCGCGCAAGCTGCTCGGCCAGGTGATCCCGAACGACATTCGGTCACGCAGCCTGCCATACGCGCTGTCGTCCTTCTATCCGGACACGAATGACTATTATTGGCGCTATGACGACGGCTACATGTACCGCGTCGACCGGGGCTCGAACCTCGTCGCGGCCCTGCTTCCGCTGATCGGCGGCGGCTATGTGCCTGGCTCGATGTTCCCGACGGATTACTCGCCTTATTATTCGAGCGGGTCGATCTATCCGAACTACTTCGGGGATCCGTATGCGTCGGATTATTACGGCTGGAATGCCTTCTATCCGGACACGCAGAACGTCGATTATCGCTACCTCAACGGCAACGTCTACGGGGTCGACCCCTATTCGGGCATGATCGAGGACGTGATTCCGACCTACGCCTACGGCTATGGCGTCGGGCAGGTGCTGCCGGCCGGCTACGGCTATTACAACGTGCCGTCGCAGTATCGCGACATGTACTATGACACGTCGGACTATAATTACTGGTACGCCCCGGGCGCGATCTATCAGGTCGACCCGAGCAGCCAGCTGATCACGTCCGTCGCGTCGCTGTTGTCGCCGGGCTTCTCGATCGGCCAGTCGCTGCCGATGGGTTACGACACGTACAACGTGCCCTACGATTATCGGGCGACTTACTATGACACGCCAAATGCCTGGTATCGTTACAACAATGGCAACATCTATCAGGTCGACCCGACGACCCGCCTGGTGACGGCGATCGTCGCCTCGCTTCTGACTTAAGCGAGTTCATGGATCGGGATGGCCCGGGATGCGTTCCCGGGCCGTTTCCGTTTTCAGCCGACAGGAGAAAATAAATGAGGAAAGTTGAGCTGACGCTCGGCCTCGCCGCCGCGTTGCTGGCCACATCGGCCTGCAACAATCAGGGCGAGCAGGCGAACAAGACCGGTCAAACCCCCGCCGCTGCGAAGCTGGCCGGTAGCAAGACCATTGCTGCCGGGCTCCCCGCGGATGGCAAGTTCATGGCGGCGGCCAAAGCCGCCGGCATCGACAAGACCCTGGCCGGTCCGGGGCCCTATACCGTGCTGGTTCCTGACGATGCCGCATTCGCCAAGCTCCCGGCCGGCTCGCTCGACAATGTCAGCGACCCGCAGGAACGGGCCAAGATCACGTCGATCCTGACCTATCACATCCTCCCGGGCACGGTGCTCGCGGCCGACATCGGCAAGACGATCGACAATGCCAAGGGCAAGGCGATCCTGATGACGGTTGGCGGCCAGACGTTCACCGCGACCAAGGAAGGCAGCGATATCGTCCTCACCGATTCTGCCGGCGGCAAGGCGCACATCACCAAGGCCGATGAGGAATTTTCGAACGGTGTCGTCCACCATATCGATACGGTGCTGACGCCGCCCTCTCCGGGTGCGCAGAAACCCGCCAACTAAGGTCGCTAAGTAAGGATTGTCGCCATTCAGCCACTTCACCGCGCGTGAAGGCTCGCTATAGTGAGCCGACACGCGTGGTTGACGGGGCTGTGGCACGATGAAAGCGACGATCGAACGAGCGACACTTCTGAAGAGCCTCGGGCACGTCCAATCGGTCGTGGAACGGCGGAACACCATTCCGATCCTGTCCAACGTCCTGATCGAGGCGCGCGAGGACGGCTCGCTCCGGCTGATGGCGACCGACCTCGACCTGCAGGTCGATGAAAGCGTTCCGGCCAATGTGACGCAGGCCGGCGCGACGACGCTGTCGGCCCACACCTTGTTCGACATCGTCCGCAAGCTGCCCGAAGGCAGCCAGGTCGAACTCAGCGCCGCCGACGGCAAGATGCAGGTCAATGCCGGGCGGGCCCGGTTCAGCTTGTCGACCCTGCCGCGCGACGATTTTCCGGTCATCGCCGAGGGCGAACTGCCGACCCGCTTCGAGCTTCCCGCCGCGACCCTGCGCGAAATCATCGAGAAGACCCGCTTCGCCATTTCGAGCGAGGAAACACGCTATTATCTGATGGGGATCTTCTTTCACATCATCGACGACCAGCTGCGCGCCGCGGCGACCGATGGTCACCGCCTGGCGCGGATAACCGTCGCCAAGCCCGATGGCGCCGACGGCATGCCCGACGTGATCGTACCGCGGAAATGCGTCCAGGAGCTTTATCGGCTGCTCGAGGAGCTCGAGGGCACGGTCGAAATCTCGCTGTCGCCGACCAAGGTCCGCTTCGGTCTCGGCAGCGCAGTGCTGACGAGCAAGCTGATCGACGGCACCTTCCCCGATTACAATCGCGTCATTCCGGTCGGTAACGACAAATTGCTGAAGCTCGACCCGAAGAGCTTCTCCGCTGGCGTCGACCGCGTCTCGACCATCGCCTCGGAGAAGACCCGGGCGGTGAAGATGGCGGTCGACCGCGACAAAGTGACGCTCTCCGTCACTTCGCCGGAAAATGGCGTCGCGACCGAGGAGCTTGCGGCCGATTATGGCTCGGACGGGATCGAGATCGGCTTCAACGCGCGCTACCTGCTCGACATCCTGTCGGAAATCGATGGCGACACGGTCGAAGTTCACCTCGCCGATGCCGCCGCGCCGACGCTGCTGCGCGAGAATGACAAGTCCAACGCGCTCTATGTGCTGATGCCGATGCGGGTGTGATCCCGCACGCAACGGGGGATTATCGTGAGTGTGATTGTCGCCGCCCTGCTGTTGGGCGCGGGGATTCAAGCCGAGCCGGTTAAGGCCGCGCCACCACCAGCGGTTGCTGCCCGGCCGGCAGACTGGGCGCTGCGCGTTGAGCATGGCAGGGCACTGGCGCGGTCGATGCAGCCCGAAGACGTCGTCATCGGCGCGACCATGAAAGCGCTCGGCCAGGGGCTCGCCAAGTCACTGCACGACAATCCCGAAATCCAGCAGATCGAGGCCAGCTACCCCGGCTTCATCGATCGCTACGCCGCCGCCGCCCAGCCGCCGCTCGAAAAGCTGTTCCGCAAGCGGATGCCCGAGTTGTGGGGGCGGATGGGCGACGCCCTGGCGGCGAACATGACGGTCGCCGAGATTGACCAGGCAACCGCCTTTTACGCCGGCTCGGCCGGCCAGCGCATGATTCGCCTGGGTACGGAAAATGTCGACCTCCAGCCTTATGTCGCGGCGGGCCTCAAGGCCGGCACCAATGGCGCCCCCGAGAGCGAGGCGGAAAAGGAGCAAATGGCCAAAGGCATGACCGGCGCCCTGTTCACCGCGCTCGGCGCCATGTCGCAGAGCGAGCGCGACGCGTTTAGTGCCTTCATCGTCAGCCCGGCGGGCCAGGCGATCGCCAAGGCGGGGCCGTCTTTGACCGCGGCGTCCGAGAAATGGATGAGCGAGGACGATCCTGAAGCCACCGCGGCGATGGCGAGCGTGGCGGAAGGTGTCATGAGGGACCTGGAAGCGGCCAAGGCGAAGCCGGCCACGACAAAGTAAGCGCCCGAGTCGGCCGTACTGGGAATGCGAACGGTTCGGCCCTAAGCCGCATCCGTGCCGGTCTCCCGCCTCACCCTCACCGATTTTCGGTCCTACGCCTCGACCACGGTCGAGCCGGGACCCGGGTTCGTCTTGCTCACCGGCGAGAATGGCGCGGGCAAGACCAACTTGCTCGAGGCCGTGTCGCTGCTAACACCCGGCCGGGGCCTGCGCGGCGCGGCATTGGGCGAGATGGCGCGGCAAGGCGGCAGCGGCGGGCTCGCCGTGGCC
>Ga0268264_10005390_pt1 | contig 10829 bp, 14 predicted proteins | sample KBSSwiS32_FD_190357 | JGI IMG/M metagenome (GOLD analysis project Ga0268264, IMG submission 190357) | Switchgrass rhizosphere microbial communities from Kellogg Biological Station, Michigan, USA - KBS Switchgrass S3-2 (SPAdes) (version 2) | ecosystem: Host-associated > Plants > Roots >... | reverse complement strand
CGCCTCAAACATGGACCACACCCTAGACAACCGGTGTGTAAAACTTCGCCAAGTATTTTAGCCGCGCCTATGACAGTGGTTCGTGCGCCAGTTCGGACAGACGCGCCAGCCCCCGCTCGGCGACGCGACTCAGCGCCTCGGCGGCGGCTTTCACCGCGGGTTCGTCGCGTTGCGACGGTGTGATGCGCGCCGGATTGAGGGCGCAACCGTTGGCCCACGTCGCGATATCGGGCTCGGCGCCATAGGCGCGCGTCGCCAGGGTGCCGCGCACCTGCATCCGGGCCCAGCTGGACGGGCTGTCGGGAAGGGTGTTGGGCGGGCACAGCCGGTTGCGTTCCCGGTCGTCGTCGCGGGTGGCTTCCACGAAACCGGCGAGCGCGGCGCAGAAGCAGGGAAAGCCGACGCGGATCGTCTGAAGCCGGATCATGTCCGGACTCCAAACCGGAACCAGCGGGGGGTACTGCAGACCGGAGGCAGCGCAGTGCACCACCAGTGTGCCCGACCCCAGCGGAACGACCCCATCTTCGAACACGATCTCATGGGCAGACACGTACTTGATGTGCCCGCGGCGGATCACGGCCTCGATGGTGCGTAACCGATCGAGCTCCCATCGTGCCAGCGTCGGGGTCTTAGCCATGGTGGGAATGCGCTCGGTATCGACACGAAGCATCACCCCGGCACCCTCGAGGCGCATGAAGAGATCGTCGAGGGATTCCGCCTCGGCCGCCGCTGCCATGGTGTCGGTCGCCAATCCGAGCGCGACCACCGGATCGGGTTGGACCACGGCGCGGTTGAGCATCCAAGGCTCGCGCGGGCGGACCCAGGCGATCCGATCTGCTGCCACCCCGTTGGCCAGTAACCAGATGATGCCATCGGTGGCTGTCTTCCCCGACCCGACGATCACGTACCGGCGCGCTCCTTCGTGCAACCGGGCGAGCTCGTTGATGGCGACGACGCGGGCCCCGTCCGCCACTGCGAACGGCGGTGGTGCTGTGGCGGGGATGGTGGGCGACAAATAGGCGGCGTCGACCACGCGACGCCGCACGTCGACCCGTGTGGTGTCTCCCGAGACCCGGGACGTGACGACGTGAGACGCGCCGTCGGTGTGGTACTCGCTGCCGCCGAGAAAGGTGACGCGGCCGGAACCGATGAAGCGTTGGTACAGGATGGTGTCGTAGTAGTGCTGGATCTCCGAACGGCGCGCCCGCTCCTGGAGCCCTGACTCGGGACCATCCCGTTGCACTGCACCGGTACCGAGCACCGTGGACGCGACACCGTAGAACACCGACGCCTGGTGGAGTTGAACGAACGGATACGCATCATTCCAATGGCCGCCGGACGAATGGCGACGATCGACCAGCGTGACGTGAACGTCGGCGTGGTCGATGAGCGCGTCGGTGAAGGCCATACCCATCGCCCCCGCGCCCACCACAAGGTAGTCCGTCTCCACCGAGCGCATCGTCATCGGGCGACCTCCAGAGGAAGGGCTGGCATTTCTAGATTACGGGGTTCGTCCCGCGGCGGACATTGCGGCCGATTTGGAACGAGGTGCAACCGGTCGTCGCTTCGGGCTATTGATCAGCGAGCGCGATCGACGCGCCGTCGGGTAACCCGTGATCGATGCTCGCCACGGCCGCCACGACGTCGTCGTGTGTGCCTTCCACCGAGACCTCGAGCTCGGCGGTGTTCGAGTCGAGCATCGAGGGCTGCTTGGACGAGATCAACTCCACACCCTCGGCATCGGCAAGCTCCGTGGCGACACGGACAGCGATGGCTGTGGGCCCCTCGATTCTGATTCGGTAGACGGTCATGGGCACAGCGTGCCAGACGCCGGACGCTGTCGCCCCGGTTGGTGAAGCCGGGGACCGGTACCGTGAACAGATGCCGAGCCTCCCCGCTGCGCCCCTTGTCGCCCTCCACGGCTGGCCTCCTGAGAGCCTGGGTGACATCGGCCTTTGCCGGCTGGTCTCCGCCCTTCGCCACCGGGGCGTCGAGGTTGTCTCCATCCATGGCCCGCACGACACGTTGCCGACCACGCTGGCGGCCTGGGTCGACGACTTCGAAACGAAGCTGTCTCATCTCGAGGCGGAGCTCCTGAGGCCGCCGGCCCTCCTCGGCTACTGCATGTCGGCCATCGTGGCCCTTGAGCTGGCTACGCGCCGACCCGAGGTGCCCTATGTCGGATTGGTGGACATGTGGCTTCCGCATCGCCGCCTTGCCCGCGGCGACTATCGGCGGTACGAGATCCCGTGGCGGATGCTGCCGAAGGATCTCCTCGAGCAACGACGCAAGACCCCGTCGCACACGTGGAGGGCCGTGGCGGCCGAGAACTTTCGCGAGTACAAGTACTACCGTCACGGGCGACGGCACGACCCCGAACTGGGAGCGTGGCGTACCACTCCCGCCGGGCACGCCATCTTCAGCTCCGCACTGCGGGCCGAGCCGCGGGCGTGCCGGGTTCACGTGCACCTTTATCCCACCGAAGTCTCGGTGAAGACGCGGTCGCCCGACGACCTCAGTTTGGGTTGGTCCTCTTACCTCCAGGGCGGTTACCGCACCACCCTTATCGCCGGCAATCATCTTTCGTGCTTCGACGGTGAAAACTTGGAACAACTTTGTTCCGCCATCGTTCGTGACCTGGAGCGTTGAGCCGGTCGCTTGTTCGTTCACCGGAGCGAGGTCGGAAATTTCCGCTCGCCCGGTACCCTCGCCGAGTTGTCGCGTCGAGGAGAACCATGGCTGATACCAAAGAGATGAACCAAGACATCGTCAAGGAGTTCCGTGCCAGTGCCGGTGTGGTTGGGGGCTACTTCGAAGGCAAGCCCGTGTTGTTGTTGCACCACACCGGCGCCAAGTCCGGCATCGTGCGTGTAAACCCGCTCATGTACAACGTGGAAGGCGATGATCTCGTGATCTTCGCGTCGAAGGGTGGGGCGCCTAGCCATCCCGATTGGTATCGCAATCTCAAGGCCAACCCCAAGGCTCAGGTCGAGGTGGGAACCGACACCTTGGACGTGATAGCACGCGAGGCCACCGGCGAAGAACGCGATCGATTGTGGGAACGGCAGAAGGCCGAATACCCGCAGTTCGCCGGCTACGAAAAGACCGCCAATCGGGTGATCCCGGTGATAGTCCTCGAGCGTCGCTGACCGCTCGCCACCTAGTCGACTACCGCCTCGATCTCCTCGAGGCGGCCGTCGGCGTGGCGGGCGAACCGACCTCGTTGCGCGCCGTGCACGGGATCGTCGGCCGGCCAGGGCCAACCACCGAACCCGGTGCGCTGATAGTCGGCGAAGGCCTGTTCGATCTCGCGCTCGTTGTTCATCACGAAGGGGCCCGCCTGCGCCACGGGTTCGCCGATCGGCCGACCCTGCAGTACCAACACCTCCACGGCGTCTGATCCGGCCTCGAGCGTTAGCGATCGGTCCGGCCGCACCACGACACCGGTATTGGGCTTGAGCGCGCCACCGTCGAGCCGTAGCTCCGATCCCACAAAGAAGTACAACGTGCGGACCGTGTCGGCTCCTGCGGCTGGCGGCAGCTCGCATTGGGCCCCGGGCTGGAGCCGAACGTGCCAGATGGCGACGTCGGCGTCGGGACGGGCCGCCCACGAGTTGGGCGGGGGCGGAGGAGGAACCAAGTCGCCCAGCGCGCCGGCTATCACCGTGACCTCGGCCCCGGGGTCGAGGCGCACCGGCATTTGGTGCGACCAGAACATCGTGAAGTAGGGCTCGACCATCTTGTCGACCGCAGGCAGATTCATCCAGATCTGGAACAGCTCCAGTGGGTTCGGGCCATGGCGGTCGAGCAGCGGGAACATCTCTGAGTGCACCACGCCACGCCCGGCGGTGAGCCATTGGGTGTCGCCCGCTCCGAAGCGGGCCGCGGCACCCAGCGAGTCGCTGTGATCGATGATGCCGCGCCGGATGTAGGTGACGGTCTCGAAGCCCCGATGGGGATGCTGGGGAAATCCCGGCACGGTCAGCCCGTGGTACATGCGCCAGCCGTCGATCCCTTCGAAGTCGGAGCCGAGGCGGCGGTTGCTGAGCGGCCCTCCCGGCCCCAGGATCTCGTTTCCCGCGGGGTAGGCATCATCGTGGTGGACACAGAACAGGAAGGGGTCGATCGTGGGCCACACGAAACCCAGTTCCATCGTCTCGAGCACAAGATCGGGCACGGCGCCGAGGCTACGGTGGGCCGGGTCCGATAGGACAGGGGCCATGGTTCCCAGCCCACGCGCCGCCGTGGTGTCGACGTGGTCAACCGATCCCAAATTTCGAACGGCCTACTCCTACCTGAGGCCGGGGGGAACTCCGCAGGACCGCCGACTCCTCGGCGAGGCGGTGGCGAAGGGGCTGTACCTGGCCGGGGAAGCGACGTCCGTGAGCTATCCGGGAACGATGCACGGAGCTTGGCTCAGTGGCGAGCGGGCGGCCGGGCTGGTCGAAGAAGCAGAGCGGGCCGCCACTGTGGTGGTGGTGGGGGCCGGGCTGGCTGGCCTGGCCGCGGCCCGGCGGATGCGCGACGGCGGCTCCTCCGTGGTGGTGGTAGAAGCCGGTCGCGAGGTCGGCGGCCGGGTGAGGGCCGACTACTCACTGGGTGGCCCGGTGCATCTCGGGGCCGCCTGGATCCACGGGAACGTCGGCAACCCGGTGGCCGGGGCCGCCGAGGCCTTGGGGATTCGCACCGAGCCCAGTCACTGGGGACGCGGGGCAACATTCGTGGCGGGCCATGGTTCGTTAACTGAAGCGGAGCGGACGCGGCTGGAGGCCAAGCGGGCCAGCATCGACGCCGCCATCGAGGCAGCCACGGCGGCCGGCCGACCCGATCAGGCGTTGGGGCCAGTGTTGCGGTCCGAGGTGGCCCGCCAGGCCGACGACGCTCTGGAGTTCACAGTGCTCGACAACTGGGTGCGAGGGATCTACGAGAACCTGTACGCCGCGCCCGTCGACGACCTGTCGCTGCTGTACGCAGCCGAGCCCTTCCGCATGCCGGGCCAGGATCTCACGGTGTTGTCGGGTCTGGACCGGCTCGTCGCCGCGCTGGCCGAGGGCCTCGACGTGCGGCTGGATGAGTCCGTAGCGGCCGTGCGGGCGGACGGCCAACGATGGCGGGTGGTCACCAGTTGCGGCGACCATGTCGCCGAGGCGGTGATCGTGACGGTGCCGTTGGGGGTGCTCAAGGCCGGCTCGATCGCCTTCGATCCGCCGCTCCCGCGGCCGTTGCAGCGATCTCTCGCCATGATCGGAGCTGGCCGTATCGGCAAGCTTTTCTTGCGGTTCGACGAGGCCTTCTGGCAGGCCCAGTGGTCGTTTTGGACGATGGATCCCGATCGCGCCCCGGTACAGCTCTGGGCCGACGCCTCCGGCCTTGCCGGTCAGCCAACCCTGTGCGGGTTCTTCACCGCCACCGTCGCTTCTCGTTTGGAAGCGATGAGCGAGGCGGAGTTGATGGACGTGGCCCGCTCTGCGTTGGCGCCGATGTTCGGTGGCTAAGCGGCGGTCGCGGCCTCGATCATGGCCAACTCGCGTCGATGTATCACGTGGTCGACCAGGCCATAGGCCACCGCCTGATCGCCTCGCACGATGTAGTCCCGGTCGATATCGGCGGTGATGCGTTCCGTGGTCTGGCCGGTGGCGCCGACCAAGATCTCTACCATGCGTCGACGGAGTTCCACGACCTCCGCGATCTGGAGCTCGAGATCGGTGGACTGGCCTTGCGCCCCGCCGTGGGGCTGATGGATCAGCACCCGGGAGTTGGGCAAGGCGTAGCGCTTGCCTTTGGTGCCCGACGCCAGCAGCACGGCGGCCGCCGACGCCGCTTGCCCGATACAGATGGTGGATACGTCGGGCTTTATGTATTGCATCGTGTCGTGGATAGCGAAGAGCGCCACCATGTCGCCGCCGGGCGAGTTGATGTAGAGGGAGACGTCGCTATCGGGCGATTCGGACTCGAGGTGGAGGAGCTGGGCGATCACCAGGTTGGCCACGGTGTCGTCGATGGCGGAGCCGAGGAACACGATGCGGTTGGCCAAGAGCCGCGAGTAGATGTCGTAGGCGCGCTCGCCTCGATTCGTGGATTCGATGACGGTGGGTACGAGCATTGGCGGGCCTCCCAAGATCAACGTGCAACTGAGTAGTTGCACATACCCTAGATGCTCGGGTCCCGTTGTGCAACCGTCCGGTTGCGGTATTCTGGGCCGATGGACAACGACGCGACGGTGACCAGAGAGCTCGACCTGCCCATCGGTGCCGAGGAGCTGTGGCACCTCGTCGCCGATGGTGAGCGTTGGGCCGACTGGATGGTGGAGACGTCCGAGGTGGACGTGGTCGACGGAGGCCGGGGAACGGTCGTCGACGACGACGGAACCACCCGTGCCGTGCGGGTGGAGCGGGTTGATCCGGGCCGAGAGGTCAGGTTCACCTGGTGGCCGGCCGACGGCCCCGATCTGTGCTCCACCGTTTCCCTCGTCGTGGTGCCGCAGGTGCACGGCAGTCGACTGCGGATCACCGAGGTCAAGGCGTCGGCCCGGTCGGCGATCTCGGGTCGGCGCTGGGAGCTGCGGGCCATTGCCTTGTCGGCGCGCGGGGCCACACTCGTATCGGTGTGAACTCCGGCCCCGTCGAGCCACTCGATCAGCTCTTTGCGGTGCTGGCCGACCCGACCCGACGAACGTTGCTTCAGCAGTTGGTCCACGGGGGACCGACCACCGCCACCCGACTGGCGGAGCACTATCCGGTCAGCCGGCAAGCGGTGGTCAAGCACCTGCAGGCGTTGGCCGAGGCCGACCTGGTGGTGGCGGAACGGGCGGGTCGAGAGATGTACTACCGGGCGACGCCCGAGCGCCTGGCCGATGCAGTGGTGTGGCTGCTCGACACGAGCGCTCAGTGGGATCGGCGACTGGAGCGTCTCCGCCAGCGGGCGCTACGGCACTGACGACCGCTCGTTGACGATCGGCTAGACACGGAGACATGTCTGACGTGGTGCTGTATGAGGTGGCCGACCGAGTTGCCCTGATCACTCTCAATCGCCCCGAGGCCCGCAACGCCCTCAACGCCGAGATGCGCCTCCAGCTGAAGGCGGCGGTGAACCGAGCCGACGCCGATGACGGGGTCGACGTGCTGATCCTCACGGGATCCGATCCGGCGTTCTGCGCCGGTCTCGACCTGAAAGAGTTGGGCTCGGGAACCCGACCCGTCGGCGACGACGACCCGCTGGTGAATTCGCCCCTTCCCCCTACTGGCAAGCCGGTGATCGGCGCGGTGAACGGGGTGGCGGTGACCGGTGGATTCGAGGTGGCGTTGAACTGTTCGTTCCTGGTGGCCTCGGAGCACGCCCGCTTTGCCGATACCCATGCCCGCGTCGGCGTGATGCCCGGGTGGGGGCTCACGGTGCTGTTGCCCCAGGCGATCGGTGTTCGTCGGGCCCGGGAGATGAGCGTTACGGGGAACTACGTGTCGGCCCAAGAGGCGCTCGCCTTCGGACTGGTCAACCACGTCGTGCCCCACGCCGAGCTGATCCCGTTCTGCCGCCAGCTGGCGGCCGACATCGTGACCAACAACCAGCGGGGAGTACGCCAGATGTTGGCCACGTACGCCGAGGTGGTGAGCACCACCGCCGCCGACGGAATGGCCGTGGAACAACGGGTGGCGAACCAGTGGAGGGCCACGGTGGATCCGGCCGAGTTGGAGCGAAGGCGTCAAGGCGTGATCGATCGCGGCCGTCAGCAGACGTCGCAATGACCGCGGTCGACTTTGCCGTCACCGACGGGGTGGCAAGCCTGCAACTCAACGGCCCCGGTGGCAACCCGATCGACCCGACCTTCGTACGTGAGTTCGACCGGGCCCTCACCGAGTGTCGAGCGGATGCGAACGTGCGCGCGGTGGTGATCAGTGGTCGGGGCTCGAACTTTTGCGCCGGGGGAGACCTCCGCTACTTCTCGGCGGCCGGAGAGCGGCTCGGCGAGACCGTCGGTCAACTGGCCGCCGAACTCCACCGATGCCTGCAGGACCTGGCCACGCTCGACGTGCCGGTGATCGCCGGAGTGCAGGGCAGCGTGGCCGGCGCAGGGCTCAGCCTCATCACGGCCGCTGACTTGGTGATCGCGGGTCGCTCGGCCAAGTTCGTGCTGGCCTACACCCGCGTGGGCCTCAGCCCCGATGGTGGAGCGTCGTGGGTTCTGCCGCGCCTCGTGGGGCTGCGCCGGGCCCTCGAGCTGGCGTTGCTGAACCGCATGCTGTCCGCCGACGAGGCCTACCAATGGGGTCTGGTGAACTCGGTGGTCGACGATGGACAGCTCGAGTCGGAGCTGTTCGGTCTGGCTCAGCAGCTGGCCGCCGGCCCGACGAGGGCCCTCGGGTCCGCCCGACGGCTCATGCGAGCGGGCCTTGAGGTCGGCTACGGCGAGCACTTGGCCGCCGAAGCGCGAGAGATCTCGGTCAACGGTTCCCGGCACGACGGACAAGAGGGAGTGCGAGCCTTTGTCGAGCGGCGCGATCCGAGCTTTCGGGGGACGTGAGCCACAAGCCCACCGGTAGCATCGCCCGATCCGTCGACCTGATCGGCGATGGGGACAAGGGGGAAGAGATGGACACCTCGAGACACGCGGGTCACACCGCCGTGGTTACGGGAGCCGCGTCGGGAATCGGCCAAGCTACCGCGCTGCGGTTCGCTCAAGAAGGAGCGCTCGTCATTGCCTGCGATGTGAATGAGGCCGGCCTCGACGACACCGCGTCGCAGATCAAGGCGGCGGGGGGAGAAGCAGTACCGGTGAGGGCCGACATCACCCAGCAGGCCGACATCGACCACATCTTGGAGGTGGCGGTGGGTCGGGGACCGGTGCACAGCCTGGCCAACGTGGCCGGCATCATGGATCACTTCTTGCCGGTCGGTGAGGTTGACGACGACACGTGGGAACGAGTCATGGCAGTGAACCTCACCGCACCGTTTCGGCTTTGCCGAGCCTTCGTCGGTCCATTGGAGGCCAGTGGAGCCGGCTCCATCGTGAACGTGGCGTCCATTGCCGGGCTCATCGGGTTGGCCGCCGGCACCTCATACACCACCTCGAAGCACGCGATCATCGGGTTGACCCGCAACGTGGCGGCGTTCTATGGACCCCGCGGGGTGCGGTGCAACGCGGTGTGCCCCGGCGGCGTGGCCACCGCCATCGGTGCATCCTCGACGCCGTCATCGGAATGGGCCTGGGATCGCGTGCAGGTCGGTCTGACGCGTGGTGGCGAATCGATGGCGGAGCCCGACCACATCGCGTCGGTGATTACGTGGCTCGCCTCCGCCGAGGCCCGCAACGTGAACGGCGCGGTCCTCACCGCCGATGCCGGCTGGACCGCCCTCTAGCTCACTCCTCGATGGAGATGGCCCGCTCGGGGCAGCCGGCCGCACCAGCACGGGCTTGCTTCTCGAGCCCCGCCGGTACCTCGGCCTCGGTGATGGCGCAGTAGCCGTCATCATCGAGCGGGTACACCTCGGGACCGAGAACGTTGCACCGCGCGTGCCCAGTGCACAACTGCTTGTCGACGCGTACCTTCACCGTCCACCTCTCGATTCGTTCGTCCCCATTGCCGGGGGAACCGTACCGCGCGGGCCGCGGCCCGCGCGATCCCGCCGCGAGGTCTACACCCCGCGTGGTATCTGGCTCCACGGCACATCGCGGTCGGTGCGGGGCTCGCCGGGCAGGCCCAGCACCCGTTCTCCCAAGATGTTGCGCATCACTTCCGAGGTGCCTCCGGCGATGGTGGCCGCCTGCACCTGGAGCAGCTGCCCCACGGCGTCGCCCATCCGCTCGCCGACGCCCGAAGCGGCCTCGTAGTCGTAGAGCATGCCCTCGGCGCCGCAGAGATCGACGGCCAGCGCGCCGATTCGCTGGCTGGAGAGGGCCCCGCCCATCTTCAGCACCGAACCCTCCGGACCCGGGGTGCCCTTGGCCCGCACCTGCGCGGCTCGGAGATTGCCGAGCCGCAGGACCTCTGCTTCCACCCACAGCTTCATGAGTTGGTCGCGGTGCGCGGCGGGCGATCCATTGCGCTTGTACGCGGCCACGGCAACGGCAATCGGGCCCGATCCGGGGGGCTCCACCGAACCGCCGATCGAGACGCGCTCGTTCATCAGTGTGGTCACGGCGACTCGCCAACCGTCGCCCACCTCGCCGACCCGCTGCGAGTCGTGAATACGAACGTTGTCGATGAACACCTCGCAGAACTCATCGGACCGTCCGGTGATCTGACGAAGTCCGCGAGCGTCTACGCCCGGGGCGTGCATGTCGAGGATGAACGCGGTGAGCCCTTGGTGCTTGGGCACGTCGGGATCGGTGCGAGCGATGAGCAATCCGTAGGCGGACTGCGCGGCACGCGAGGTCCAGACCTTCTGCCCGTTGGCCACCCACTGGTCGCCGTCTCGCTCGGCCCGGGTGGACAGGGTGGCCACGTCGGACCCGGCGCCGGGTTCGCTGAACAGCTGGCACCACAGCTCCTCCGCGGTGAAGATCTTGCGGAGGTGCCGCTGGTGCTCGGCGGTGCCGTGGGCGGCGATCGACGGACCGACCATTCCGATACCCATCGGATTTCTGAGCCAGGGGTAGCGGCGACCGTGCTCCTCCAGCACTTCGTCGACGACCCGTTGCAGCGACGGCTCCAGCCCCAGGCCGCCGATTCCTTCGGGCCAGTGGATCCACGCCAGTCCCGCGTCGAACTGAGCCCCGAGAAAGGTCGTCTCGTCATCGCCGGCATGCTCGGCCACCAGCGTTTCGGTCCGATGGCGAATGTCTTCCTCGAGCGTCTGAGAACCCATCGTGGGAATTTATCCAAGGAGGGCCG
>Ga0268264_10005388_pt1 | contig 10830 bp, 5 predicted proteins | sample KBSSwiS32_FD_190357 | JGI IMG/M metagenome (GOLD analysis project Ga0268264, IMG submission 190357) | Switchgrass rhizosphere microbial communities from Kellogg Biological Station, Michigan, USA - KBS Switchgrass S3-2 (SPAdes) (version 2) | ecosystem: Host-associated > Plants > Roots >... | reverse complement strand
TTCCCGACTATCACCAGGATCTGCTGGTGGGCAAGCGCAACCTCGTCGTGCGTCTCGGCCGCGCAGGCGGCGTGATCCTCTATCTTTCGCTGGCCGCCGCGGCGCTTGCCGTCGCCGCCGTCGGCGTGATCGCCGGCTTGTTTCCTGCAGGTTGCCTTGCCGCGCTTCTTGCGGTTCCACTGCTCGTCGCGAGCGCGTACCGCGCGCGCGGCACGTACACCGCGCCGCGCCGGTTCATTCCGGCCATCCGCAGCGTCGTCGCCTGCTACGCCGCGACAGTTACGCTGTTTACCCTCGGCGTACTTGCGCACCGGCTGTGACGACGCATCGCATCGACAGCTTCGGCGCGCCGCTTTTCGTCTGCTGGCAGCTCACGCGCGACTGCGACCTCGCGTGCCTGCATTGCTGCACCGAGTCGGCGCCGGGCAAGCGGTTGTCCGACGAGCTCGATGTCGACGAAGCGATGCGTCTCGCCGACGACATCGCGCGCAGCGGCGTGCCGTACGTCATGCTGTGCGGCGGCGAGCCGCTCGTCGTGCCCCATTTCTTCGCCATCGCCGAGGCGCTGGGGCGCGCGGGTGTGAAGCTCAAGATCGAGACCAACGGCCAGCGACTCGACGCGGCCATCGCAACAAGACTCGCGCGGTTGCCGATCCGGTCGATCCAGGTGAGCCTGGACGGCGACACGCAAGAGGCCTACGGGCGGCAGCGCGCCGGCGGTTCGCTCGCCAAGGCGCACGACGCCTGTCGCGCCATCCGCGATGCCGGTATCCCGCTCGAGGTCACCTTCGCGCCCACGCGTCTGAACATTCACGAGGCCGAAGCGGTGATCGCCCGCGCGCGCGAGTTCCGCGCGTTCCGATTCAACTCCGGCAAGCTGATGCATATCGGGACGGCCGCGCGGCACTGGAGCAAGCTCGCGCCCAGCGAAGCCCAGTACCGCCAATACCGCGAAGTGCTAGCCCGCTCGGCGCGGATTCTTGAACCCCCCCTCGAACTGTGCTACGTTCCCTGGAGCATCGAAGACGGACTTCGCGCTGCCATGGCGGATCCGCCGGCCACGTTGCTGGTGCTTCCAAACGGCTGGGTCAAGGTGGCAGCGGCGCTTCCGGGCATTTGCGCCGATCTCCGTCGCGTCACCATCGTCCAGGCCTGGCAGGCGTACCGCGAGGCCTGGCGGAACGAGGCAACGAGAGCTGCGCTGCGACGCGCGATCGACGACGAGTCGTCACACGCGCAGGCAAACGAGTGGCAGTGGACGCCAGTGGTCCACGTGTAGGTTCGTTGAAAGGAACCAGCATGAGCGATTCGATTGTGACCGCCGACACCAAGGCCGTTCCGCCCACGGAGGCGCCGAAAAAACCCGGCGTCAAGCCGGCGTGGGAAACCCCCAAGCTCGAGGACGTCTCGGAACAGGTGATGGCCCAGCCGTACATCCGCTTCACCTGATATTCGCCGTCCGCAATGCAGGGGCGCTCGTTCGAAGAATACGCAGCGCCCCTGTTCCTTGCCTGGCAGTTGACCAACAGGTGCAGCGCCCGCTGCATCACCTGTTGCGAGGAGTCGGGGCCGGACAAGGCGTGGTCCGATGAGCTGACCCGCGCCGAGGCCCTCGATCTCGCCCGGCGCATCGCCCAATCCGGTATTCCCTACGTCGCCTTCGGCGGCGGCGAGCCGCTGTCGGTGGCGCATTCCTGGGAGATCTTCGACTGTCTTGCCACAGCCGGGATCTCGCTCAAGATCGAGACCGACGGCAGCCGCATCGACGACGCGGCCGCGGACCGCATCGCGTCGCTTGCCGTCCAGTGCGTGCAGATCTCGGTGGACGGCGCCACCGCCGCCACGCATCAACGCGTGCGGCCGGGCTCCAGCTTTGCCTCCGCCATCGCAGCCATCGAGCGATTGTCGGCGCGCGGCCAACCTCCGCAGTTCGTGTTCGTGCCCACGCGCTACAACCTGCACGAGATCGTGCCCGCGTTCGATCTCGCGGCCTCGCTTGGATGCAATGCATTCGTGACCGGGCCGATGATGCGCATCGGGCGCGCGGCCGCCGCGTGGACCGACATCGCCGTGACCGATTCCGAATGGCAGCAGGCGGTCGATGCGCTTCGCGCGCATGCCGCAGCGGGCGATCGCCGAATCGATCTGTCGATCTATCCCTGGGACATCGTCACGGAGATGGAAACTCGCCTGGCAAGTCCGCAGGCGATGCTGCTCGTCGTGCCCAACGGCAAGATCAAGCTCTTGAACGCGCTTCCGTTCTCGCCGGCGGATTTGCGGCAGGACTCCCTCGAGACCGCATGGCTATCCTATTGCCGCGCATGGCGCAGCGCGGAAGTGAAGGAATTCGTCGGTCGCTGCCGATCCGAGCCTGGCCTGCTCCGACACGCCAATGAGACGTGGCCCATGCCGAGTGCGCGCTCGCTACCTGTGTCTTAGCCCTCGAGCGGGTACCACGATACCCGCCCCACCGTCCGTTACGCGGCGAGCGCCGGGAGGTACGCGTGCTGACCCCGCCGGTCGATCGGCGCTTCCCTGCAACGGTGGAGTGCAGGCGAACACACGCTGCTCTCCACTGCCGCGCGCCGCCCAGCCTTGCGCCAACATCGCGTCGCGCGTGACACGGCTCCCGGTGTAACGGAAGTTCGGCGCTCCGCCCTGCTGGTTGTTGTACAGCAGGTAGAGTTCCGACGTGGAGTCGGGGCACTGGCCGGCAGCGTCGGGTATGGCGACATAGTAGCCAGTGCCTTCGTAGTACCACTCGCCGCTGCGTTGCAGATCGGCGCATTCCTGCGAGTAGGGTGTGTAGTAGGACGAGTCCTTCGCGCCGTATCCTGCGGTGGAGAACGCACACATCGGCACGCGCCCCGCGGCGGGCGCGGTCCAGACGCGAAAGTACGCGCCCGTTTGCGCATACGCATCGCCGGCGATGCCGTCGTTCAACAGCCGAACCTCCAGCGAGTTCGCCGTGTGATCGTAGTGATCGATCGCGGAGCTGTAGAACTCGGTGGCGATCGCGTTGTCGAGCTGCGTTCCGCCGTCGAACGCGATGGTCAGCGTATCGGGCGCCTCGGCGTTTTCGTTGAGCACGAGCAGGCGGTCCGGCGCAACTGCGACACTCCAGGGGTCCGCATCGACGCCGAAAGTCGCGACGACCTGGTAGGTCAGCGCATCGATGACACTGACGGTGTTCGACCCCTGGTTGACGACGTACACATCGCCCCTTTCCGCATCGACCGCTGCCTGCTGCGGTGAAATTCCGACAGTGAGCGTTTTCACCAGTGTGTCGCTGTCGATGTCGATGATCGACAGCGTGCCATCGCCCGCGTTGGGCAGATATCCGCGGCGATAGACGTCGCTGATCGTGATGAACGTCGAGCCGGCGCCGATCGGAGCGATCGTGGTGATCACGGCCTCGAGGCTCGCGTCGATCACGGAAACGGTCCGGTCGTCGATGTTGTTGACGTACACCTTGTGCGTCGCGTCGCTGACGACGGCGCTCGCGGGATTGGTGCCGACGGCGAGCACCTTCCGAACCGCGCGCGCACGGGTGTCAATGACCGTGACCGTGCCGTCGTTCGCGCTGGCGATGAAGATCTTGCCGAGACGGGTGTCGAGACCGGGATCGCCGGGATCGGTACCGATCGCCGCGATCGTTGCGACGACGACGTTCGTCGCAGTGTCGATGACGGACAACGAGTTGCTGCCGCGATTGGACACGTAGATCTCGCGGCGCTGGAAGTCGGCGGCGATTCCCTGCGGATGATCGCCGACCGCAATGGTCGCGACGACGGCGTTGGCAAGCGTATCGACGACGAACACGGTGCCCGGGGCGGTGGCGCTGACGACGTAGAGCCGCTGCGTGGCGGCATTGGCGATCAGGGTTTCCGGCCGCCCGGGCAGTGCGATCGTAGCGACGACCGCCAGCGTGTCGAGGTCGACGACCGATACGCCTGAGGGTATCGAGCTCGTGACGTACGCGCGACGCATCATCGGGTCCGTTGCGATCCCGCCGGTGCCATTGCCGACGACCAGCGTTGCCAGCGTCGTCACGCTCAACGCGCTCGGGAACGTCTTGACGATGATGCAGGCATCCGTCGCCGGATCGACGAGGATGTTCGACGAGCTCAAGATCCCCGAGGGGCCTGGAGCCGGGCACGTTCCGGTCTGTCCCGCGGCGTTCGTCACCTGGACTGTCACCGTACAACTCGACGGGCCGGGCGGCACTTCGAGGCCAACGACCTTGATGATGCTCGCACCCGGCGTCGCGGTCGTTGCCGCGACGGCGCCGGGACACGTGCCGCCGACTTTGAACGCGGCGACACGCAACGTGCTCGGCAGCAGATCGGTGAAGTCGACGGTTTCAACCGGATTGCCCGGCATGCTGGTCAGCGTATAGGTGAGCGTCGCCGTTCCGCCCACGCCGATCGTCTTCGGATTGGTCGACTTGCTGAGGATCGGCGGCGTGCGACAGGTGATGCTGCCATCGTCGCTCACAGCGGTCGCGTTGCCTGCCGTCGCTGTTGCCGTATTGCTCAGCGGCGGGCAGTTACCGACCGCCGTGACGGCCGACACCGCCGCGGTGAACGTGGCGCCCGGCGTGAGACTGGAAACCGTGCACGCCAGCTCCTGCGTCGCGCCGCTTCCGGTGATCGCGCATCCCACACTGGTCGTCTGCCATGCGAGCTGCGCGCCAGCGGGCAACGCATCGGTGATCGCGACATTGGTGGCGGTTCCCGGGCCGTGGTTCGTCACGGCGATACTGAACGTCGCCGTTTCACCAGCCGTGACGTAGGCGCCGTCCGGAGTCTTGCTGACCGCGATCACCGGCTGCTGGCACGCGATGCTCGCTGAAGCGCTCGCCTCGGCGGCATTCGCGGCTTTCGCTGTCGCCGTGTTGTTCATCACCGGGCATTTGCCCGCACCTGTCACGGCTGACACGGTCGCTATAAACGAAGCCCCAACAGCGAGGTTCGTCGCTGCGCAGGCGAGCATCTGTGAAGCTCCGGTGCCGGCGATCGCGCAGCCCGGACTGCTGGTTTGCCACGCGAGCAGTGCGCCGGCGGGCAGCGGATCGCTGAGGGTGACATTGCTGGCGATTCCCGGCCCGTTGTTCGTGACGACGATCGTGAAAGTCGCCGTGTCGCCGGCCGTTGCGATCGCGGCATTCGCCGTCTTGCTGATCGAAAGAACCGGTTGCTGGCACGCGATGCTGCCGGCGTCGCTCGATGCGGAGGTATTGCTTCCCTTCGCGGTTGCGGTGTTGCTCATCGTCGTGCACTTGCCGACGCCGGTCGCTGCGAACACCGTCGCGGTGAACGAAGCGCCGGGGGCGAGAGTTGCAGTGGTGCAGGACAAGGCTTGCGCGGCACCGCTGCCGCTGATCGCGCAGCCGGCGCTGCTCGTCTGCCACGCCAGCAGCGCGCCCGCGGGCAGCGGATCACTGATCGACACGTTGTTGGCGACTCCCGGACCGTTGTTGATCACGGTGACGGTGAACGTCGCCGTGTCGCCGGAAGTGATCGTCGCGCCGTCGGGGAGCTTGGTGACCGACAGCACCGGTTGCTGGCAGACGATGCTGCCGCTGTCGCTCGCCGCGGCGGTGTTTGCGCCCGTTGCCGTTGCCGTGTTGTTGAGCGTCGGACACTTGCCGACGTCGGTCGCCGCAGACACCGTCGCGGCGAACGATGCGCCGACCGCGAGACTCCCGATCGAGCAGGCCAGCGCTTGACCTGAGCCAGCGCCGGAGATCGTGCAACCGTTCGTGTTCGTATGCCAGACGAGCGTCGACCCCGAAGGCAGCGGATCGCCGAGCGTCACGGCATTGGCGGTTCCCGGACCATTGTTGGTGACCGTGATGCCGAACGTGGCGACGTCGCCGGCGGTTATGGTCGCGCCATCGGGCGTCTTGCTGACCGAAAGCACCGGCTGCTGGCAGGTAATCTTTCCGGTATCGCTTGCGGCCGACGTGTTGCTGCCCTTGGCCGTCGCCGTGTTGTTCATCGTCGTGCATTTGCCGACGGCCGTCACGGCGGAGACGTTCGCCGTGAACGATGCGCCGACCCCAAGGCTCGCGACATTGCATGCGAGCGCCTGCCCAGCGCCGCTGCCGGTGATTGCGCAACCCGGGCTGCTCGTCTGCCACGCGAGCAATGCGCCCGCAGGCAGCGGATCGCTGACGACGACGTTGCTTGCCGTCCCCGGACCATTGTTGGTAACGCTGATCGTGAACGTTGCCGTGTCTCCGACGAAAATGATGCCGGCGTCGGGCGTCTTGCTCACCGCAAGGACCGGTTCCTGGCAGGTGATGCTGCCGCCGTCGCTCACCGCCGGGGCATTGATGGCCTGCGCGGTGGCCGAGCTGGTCATCGTCGTGCACGCCCCGACGCTCGTCACCGCGGAGACGCTCGCCGCGAATGACGCGCCGGCGGAAATACCCTCGTCGGAGCAAACGAGCATCTGCGCAGCGCCGATGCCGCTGATCGCGCATCCCGCGGTCGGGGTCTGCCATGTCAGCAGCGCTCCGGCGGGGAGCGGATCCTTGAGCGTGAAGCCTACCGCCTCCGCGGCGCCCGTGTTCGTGACCATGATGTTGAAGGTCGCGGTGTCGCCGACGCTGATCGTCGCGCCGTCGGGCGTCTTGGTGATCGACAGAGTCGTCGGGTTGACGACCTGGACCGGTGTGCTCGAGCAGTTGCTGACCTTGGGGTTGTTGTTGACGTCGCCGGAGTAGCTGGCCGTCCAGTGATAGATGCCGGGAACCGTGATCAGGGCCGCCGGCGCGAAGGCGGATTGATACACGCCGTTGCCCAGGATATCGATGGTGTCGCCGAACACCGGGACGCCGACGCACGTGGGGTCCGAAGGCGGGTACAGCTTCACATCCACGTCGCCGGTCGGCGCGAAGCCGGCAAAAGTGACGATTTCCCGCAGCGGCGTCTGGAGCACGACGCCGATCGACGGATCCGCCGACGTGCCGAGCGTCGGCGTCGCCTTCGCTACGACGACGCTGCCCGAGCACGCGGCGGCGAGCGGCGGATTGTCGGCGTCCCCGCTGTAGCTGGCGTTCCAATGCCAGTCGCCCGCGGCGTTGGCGGTGAACGTCGCGCTGGTCGCACAGTCCGTGAGCAGGCTCGTCGGATTGATCGTGCAGTTGGTGAGGTTACGGGTCTGTGTCTGGAACGGCGCGAGGCTGCAGGTTGGATCCGCCGGGCCAAATAGCCGGAACGTGACGGTGCCACCAGGAGGACTGATCCCACCGACTTTGACCAACCCTTGCAACTGCACGGCGTCGGTCAGATGGACGGCGGGGATCCCATTCGGCGCGAGCGCGCCGCCCAGGCCAGGCGTCATGACGATCGCGGCGAACGAGACTTCGCTCGACACCGCGAAATCGCCCTGATGCGCGGTCCCCTCGGCGAGGGCCGTGGCGGCGGCCTGCGCAAAGGTCTGGATGCCGGAAAGCGTCGGATTGGAATCGACCGTCGGCGACGCCGCAACGTCGACCGTGAAGCTGATGGTGCAGCTCGCCCCGGGCGCCAGCAGGAAATCGGGGACGGGGGGATCCGGATTGATCTCCACATTGCCGTCCCCCCCCGGCGCGGTGATCGCAAAGTTGGTGACGCTGCAGCCGGGGCCACCCGTAGCGGTGGCGCCGAAACTGAATACGCCGAGCCCGAGCAGTGCAGGAGGACAGGTCGACGGAACGCCGGTGTTGATCTCGCCGCAGGAGCCGTTCAGGTAGAGGGCGACGATGTCGTCGTTGAGGGCGCTGTCCAGGGTGAGGTCGTCGTCGTTGGCGTTGGTGATCGTGAGCGATGCGGGACGTCCGGTCTGGCCGACGGCAACCGCGGTCGGGAAGTCCAGAGTGACCTCGAGCACCACCTTCGCCTCTGCGCCCGGGCTCATGGCGAGGAGCACGACTGCCGCGAGGAACGCAAACAGCCGCGAGCGCTCAGAACGCATAGCGGATCCCCAGCATGTAGCGGCGGTCGCTCGCGTCCTGCTTGCCGACCAGCTGCTCGTAGTTGAAGTAGCCGGAGAGCCCGTGCGGCAGCACGGTCGAGGCGCCGAGTGCGAAGTGCCCGTAGTTGCGGTCGCTGCCAGTAACCGCGACCGGCTGCAGCGCTCCGCCGATGTACGTCGCCGCCACTTCCTGCGTGTTCGTCTGCGCCACGTACTGGTACTCGGCGCGGGCGTAGGGCACCAGCACGCCCCAGGCGACGCTCCACGCATACTGGACCTGTCCGCCGAGCGTCAGCACCGTGCTCGTGAAGTGCTGCGCGCTTACAGAGAGCGGATTCGGCGCTCCGCTGGAGGGCGTCTCCTGGAACGCGTCGACGCGGACATCGACGTAGTCGACGCGCCCGTAGGGATTGAGCGTGAATGCCTGGACGAAGTACTGGTACCCCGCCGAAAGCGCGGCGCCGAGCTGACTGCCGCGCGGACTGGAGCTGTACTCGAGCGTGGTCGCCGGGTCGAGCGGCCAGCTCGCGCGTCGAACGCCATCGTACTTGTTCTGCCCGTAGGTGATCGCCAGGTTGACGTAGCCATTCTCGACCGGGTCGAACTCGCCGAATGCCGACAGGCTCCAGCCCTTGGTGTCCAGATTCACCGCGCCGTTGCTGAGATCGGCGGTTGACTTGACCAGCCCGAGCGCGACGCCGACGACGCTGTTGTTCGCCGGCCGATAATCGGCGCCGAGCGTGAGTCCGTGCGTGCGCAGATCCACGCCGGCCTGGCTCGCCGTCGGGTCGGTTTTCGTGATGTCGATTTCGCCCTGCGCGAACACGCCCCAGCGCTCGAGGATCTCGCCGTCGGTCGCGGCGCCGCCGCCGCGCGGCGCGGCGCTTGTGCCGGCGTTGTCGTTGGAAGCAAGCCCCAGCGCCGCCAGCGCTGGCAGCGCCTGCCCATCGATGCTGAGTTTGAGTCCCTGCGTCACCGTCGGATTGCGCGTGGTCCGCAAATGGAAAAGGATCTGCTGGATGTTGCCGAGCTGCTGCACCGTCGAAGCCGTGCCGGCGAACGTCTGCGGCAGGATGAGGTCCGGCGCGACCGTCACCGCCGGCGGAAAGATGGCGAGCGAATAGGCTTGCCGGAACACGCTGTTCCGGGCGTCGGTGGCCACTACGACAAAGTTCGTCCCGCCGCGGGTTGTCGGCGTTCCGGCGAGCAGACCGCTCGGTTTCAGCACGAGACCGGGGGGCAGCGTGCCGACGAGCGTGAATATGAATGAGCCCGAGCCCCCGAATGCCGCCAGCTGCTGCACGTAAGGCGTGCCGACTACGCCGCTCGGCAGCGTCGCCGGCGCAATGCCGATCGCAGGGGTCACCGTCAACGTCGCTTGTTCGGTCGTCGGTGTCCCGCATGGAGCGTTTGGATCGGAACCTTGCGCGATGAACTGGAACGAGAAGGTTCCCGCGGTCGTCGGCGTCCCTTGGAGCACGCCTTGCGTCGTCAGCGCCAACCCGGGCGGGACCGGTGAAAGCGGCGTGACGCGCATTCCGGGCGGGCATGCTGTGCCCGGGCTATCAGCGTCGACGAAAGTAAACTGGAAACTGTAGGGGGTGCCGACGGCCGCGAGCGGAGGGATCGATGCGGCCTTCGACGGGAACGGCTTCGCGCCCCAGGCAATCTGGCTCGCCGCTGCCGCGATGAGGACGCACGCCGCGGTGATGAAACCAAGCCACGCGCGAGCGCAGGGCCGCCTCCGGACGAATCCGGCCCCCTCCCCTCCCAGGATCATCTCCTCCACTCCCCGTGCCCTGCGCAGGGCTTTGTTTATGCCGCCGGATGCATCGCCGCCACTTCGCGCAGCGAGCAACCGCCGGGTAGCTAATGCGTTGCAATTCTCGGACGGACTAGCGTCGTCCGCGATCGTACGGGTATCGAAGCCGGCGGACTACCGACTCTGGCGGAGGGATAAACGAGTCGAATAGTGCGCCGGGACGTTGCTTGCTTTGCCCAAGAGCACGTTATACAGCAAGCAACGCAAGAATCTCACCGGCCGCGACGCTCTGAAAATTTTGAATGAACGATATGCACGAGATTCAACATGGCGCAGCAGGTCCTCGTTCCCATCAGACGCGGGTGAGAGCGTTGGTTTCGTTGTCAACTGACAACCCTTGTGGCAAATTGGCTTCATGCCCTTCCCTCGTGAGCCGCAGGCAATCGACGTACCCCGCGCGCTTGAAGAGGCTGTCCATTTTCATCAGCAAGGAAAGTTGGACGAAGCCGAGCCACTTTATCGAGCCGTGCTGAAGGCAATACCGGGGCATTTCGACGCCCATCACCTGCTGGGCGTAATCATGTTGCAAAGGGGCCGGCACGAGGAGGCGATCAGTCTCATTTCAGAGGCGTTGCGGACGCAACCGGCCTCGACCGCCGCGCTCTCGAACGCCGGACTTGCGCTACAGGGTCTCAACCGCCTGGCGGAGGCCGTGGCCGTCTACGACAAAGCGATAGCTTTTGGTCCACGCTCCGCTGACGCGCTGTTCAATCGCGGTCTGGCACTGCACGCCTTGGGCCGATATGCGGAAGCCCTTGCAAGCTTCGACCGGGCAATCGCCGCAAAGCCCGAGTTCGCGGCAGCAGTGCGCAGCCGGGGGGCGACGCTGGATGCGCTGCGTCGACGTGAGGGAGCCGTCGCGAACTACACGGCGCCGGTCGCGTTTAGGCCCGAAACGCAGCACAAGACAGTCACCGTCTGTGTCACGTCCTTCGACCGATTTGCCCTGCTCAAGCAGACGATCGACAGTTTCATGTCGCTCAATACCTATCCTATCGAGCGATTAGTGGTGATCGAGGATTCGACCAAGCCGGAAATTAGAG
>Ga0268264_10005384_pt1 | contig 10835 bp, 10 predicted proteins | sample KBSSwiS32_FD_190357 | JGI IMG/M metagenome (GOLD analysis project Ga0268264, IMG submission 190357) | Switchgrass rhizosphere microbial communities from Kellogg Biological Station, Michigan, USA - KBS Switchgrass S3-2 (SPAdes) (version 2) | ecosystem: Host-associated > Plants > Roots >... | reverse complement strand
GCTGAGATCGAGGCCGCCGTCAAGGCTGAAGCCAGCCGGTCGGGCGCCAAGTTCAAGGTCACGGCGGGCAAGGAACTTGCCGACGGTTATCCGTTGATCGCCGCGGTCGGCGGCGGCGCCACGCCGGACCGTGCGCCGCGCCTGCTCGAGCTCGAATGGGGCAATACCCATCACCCCCGCGTCGCCATCGTCGGCAAGGGCGTGTGCTTCGACAGCGGCGGGCTCGACCTCAAGCCCGCGTCGGGCATGCGGCTGATGAAGAAGGACATGGGCGGCTCGGCGCATGCGCTGGCGCTCGCCCGCCTGATCACGCTCGAGAAATTGCCGGTGCGGCTCCACCTGCTCATCCCGGCGGTGGAGAATGCGGTGTCGGGCGCGGCCTATCGGCCCGGCGACATCGTCAAATCGCGCCAGGGGCTGACGGTCGAAATCGACAATACCGACGCCGAAGGCCGCCTGATCCTCGCCGACGCTTTGGCCAGGGCCGTCGAGGGCAAGCCCGAGCTGATTATCGACTTCGCGACCCTGACCGGCGCCGCGCGGGTGGCGCTCGGTCCCGATCTTCCGGCAACCTTCTCGAACCGGGATGATCTCGCTGCAGAACTCGAAGCCGCGTCGCGCGAGGTCGAGGACCCGCTGTGGCGCATGCCGTTGTGGGATCCGTATAACGAACTGTTCAAGAGCGACATCGCCGACTTCGCCAATGCGTCGAGCTCGCCGATGGCCGGCTGCATCACCGCCGCTTTGTTCCTCAAGCGGTTCGTGCCCGACTCGATCCCGTGGGCGCACCTCGACACCTTTGCCTGGCGCGATCCGGCTAAGCCGGGCCGTCCCAAGGGTGGCGACGCACTCGGCCTGAGGGCCGTATTTGAGGCGCTGAAGCGGCGCTATCCGCGCGGCTGATCCCGCCGCCGGAGGTAATTCATCATTTCCGTCTGCAACATTTCGCGTCCTTGCCGGTTTAATTCCGCGTTACGCGACGATGGGACGGAGAGTGGCCGCAATGGCAGATGTATCGCTTACCGGCTGGATGAGGGCCTTGATTGCCTACGTCCGCTCCGGCGAGCCGGACCTTACCAACCGGCAGATGGCGTTGCTCATGCTGGTCTACCTGACGCCCGGGCCGCACACCGTGCGCGGCCTCGCCCGCATCCTCGGCGTGTCGAAACCGGTCGTGACTCGCGCCTTGAATACGCTTGGCGCGCTCGGCTATCTCCGCCGCGAGAGGGATCAGGACGACCGGCGCAATGTGTTCGTCGTCCGGACCAACAATGGGGCGGAATTTCTTGAAGGCTTCAAGCGCAACCTCCGCGAGGGCGACGCCGTCGGCGCCTCGCACCGGCCGGTCATCGGCCAAGCCCCGGCCTACGCCCACCGTTGACGAATTTGCGCTTGCTGGCCCGAGCGAGCGGCCGGACCCTGATTTCAACGCCTACCGGATGGACCTTGCCGACGTCGCGCTTGCGGGCCGCGTGATTGCTTCACATTACGCCGAACCGCTGGCCCGCCGGATCATAGTGGCAGCCGAGCTTCGCGCCGGTCCGAGCGAGGACTCCGTCGTCATTCGCATGCTCGTGCCGGACGAAGTCTTCGACTTACTCGACGACAGCGTCGGCTGGGCCTGGGGCTACGCCGGCGATGAGCGCCGTGTCGGCTATGTGAGACCGGAAGCAGTGGGCCCCGCCTGAATCACATCTCGCCGCGGGCGCGGCGGAGGGCGTACCATTTGGCGACGTTGGCATTCTGCTCGGCCAGCGTTTCGGCAAAGGCGTGGCCCCCGGTGCCGTCGGCGACGAAGTACAGCGCCTTGGTTTTCGCCGGGTGAAGCACGGCCTTGATGGCCGCCTCTCCGGGACTGGCGATCGGCCCGTCGGGTAAGCCGGTTCGCCGATAGGTGTTGTAGCCATTGTCGGCGCGCAGTTCGGACTTCAGGATTCGCCGGCCGAGCGGCTTGCCCTTGGTCACTGGGTAGATAACGGTCGGATCGGCCTGGAGCGGCATGTTGATGCGCAGGCGGTTGCAATAGACGCCGGCGACGATCGGCCGCTCGGACGCCTTGGCGGTTTCCTTCTCGACGATCGAGGCGAGAGCCAGCGCCTGCTCCTTGGTCGCCAGCGGGCAGGCGTAATCGCGCTTCACCCATTCGGCCGCGAGCGTGCGCGTCATCGCCGATTGCATACGCTTGACCAAAGCGGCGCGGGTTTCTCCACGCTGGTAGCCATAACTGTCGGGGAGCACCGAACCTTCGGCAATGTCGGGCGTCGCCCCGGTCAGGAACGCTGTCGTCTCGAGCTTTTCCGACAGGACGATCGCCGGCATGCCTGGAAGCACGGTCACCAGCCGCTGGACCGGATGCCCGTGCTGGAGCAAGTCCAGCACAGCCGCCCCGCCCATGCCCTGTTTGATCTGGAACTCGCCGGCCTGGATCGGGTCGTTCGAGCCGAACACCCGGGCCATGACGTAATAGGTCTTGGCCGTACCGGGAATCGCCCCTTCCTTGGCGAGCTGGCGCGACACGCTTGCCAGGGTCGACCCTTCGGGCACGATCACGTCGTGCGGCCCGCGCTTTGGCCCGGGGCCCCACCACAGCATGTACATTGCAACGAGCGCGACGAGGATCGCCCCGCCGACGACCGTTAGGCAGCCGCGTTTCACACGGCCTTCATGATCAGCGAGGCGTTGGTCCCACCGAAACCGAAGCTGTTGCTTAGAACCGCGCGTACCGGCCTTTTCTTGGCATTGTGCGGGACCAGGTCGACACCTTCAGTCCCTTCGTCCGGGTCGTCGAGGTTGAGAGTCGGCGGAACGATCTGGTCACGGATAGCGAGAATGCAGAAGATCGCCTCGACCGCGCCAGCTCCGCCAAGCAGGTGACCGATGGCGGACTTGGTGCTGCTCATCGATGCGCCGTGCAAGTCATCGCCGAGCACGCGCTTGACCGCCGCCAATTCGATGGTGTCGGCCATTGTCGAGGTGCCGTGCGCGTTGACGTAATCAATGTCTTCAGGCTTCAGGCCCGCCTTCTTCAAGGCCATCAGCATCGCCAATTCGGCACCGCGACCCTCGGGATGCGGCGCGGTCACGTGGTACGCGTCGCCCGACAAGCCGTAGCCGACCACCTCGGCATAGATTTTCGCGCCACGTGCCTTGGCGTGCTCATATTCCTCGAGGACGACGACGCCCGCGCCTTCGCCCATGACAAAGCCTTCGCGATTCTTGTCGTAGGGGCGGCTCGCCTGCTCCGGCCGGTCGTTATAGGACGTGTTGAGCGCACGAGCCTGGGCAAAACCTGCCACGCCGAGCGGGTTGATCGTGCTTTCCGCACCCCCGGCCAGCATGATGTCGGCATCGTCGTCCTTGATCATCCGCGCCGCGTCACCGATCGAGTGGGCGCCGGTCGAGCAGGCGGTCACCACCGAGTGGTTGGGACCCATAAGTCCATATTTGATCGAGACCTGACCCGATGTGAGGTTGATCAGGCGGCCGTGGACGAAGTGGGGGCTAACGCGGCCCGCACCCTTTTCCGCCAGCACCAGCGATTCACTCTCAATGCCGGGCAGACCGCCGATTCCTGACCCGATGGAGACCCCTGCACGCTCTTTCGTGGCCTCATCCATGTCGATGAGGCCAGCGTCCTCGAGAGCCTGGCCGGCCGCATCGATAGCATAGACAATGAACGGGTCGACCTGGCGTTGAACTTTGTGATCGACGCGCTTGTCAGGATCGAACCCCATGGGGTGATCCTTGGGCTTAACCTCGCCGGCGATCTTGGCCTTCTGCTCGCTGGTGTCGAACCGCGTGATCGCGGCGATACCACTTTTGCCGGCAATGAGATTATTCCAGGTCGTCTCGACGTCACCGCCCAGCGGCGTCACCAGACCCAGACCCGTCACGACGACACGGCGCATCTCAGTCTCTCCACATGCAACAGGCCCAAACCCGTTCGGGCTGAGCCTGTCGAAGCCCTATATTGTTTACAACGCCCTGAGAGGCAAACGGGCCGCCCTCAAGACAAACGGGACGTCGATCAGCCCTTATTCTGGTCGATATAGGCAATCGCGTCGCGCACGGTGGTGATCTTCTCGGCGGCGTCGTCCGGGATCTCGACCCCAAATTCCTCTTCGAAGGCCATGACCAGCTCGACGATGTCGAGGCTGTCCGCGCCGAGATCATCGATGAAGCTCGCATCCTCGGTGACCTTGTCGGCTTCGACGCCGAGATGTTCGACGACGATCTTCTTCACCCGATCGGCAGTCTCGCTCATGGAAAACTTCCTCCGTTTTGTGCTTTGCGATTGCCCTAGCGATGCACCGGGGCGTGGGCAATAGCGCCGCGACGACGCACTCATCGGCTGCGATTGTTACGGCTGTCACAACTTTGCAACATCCGTGACCGGAATGCAGATTGGGCGCGCTCCCACCTTCCGCAAGGCTGCCCCTTTCAGGCATAAGTCGGCCCGACGACAAATAGGGGGGTCTAACATGCGCATTCCTGCTGCCTTGCTCATCGGTACGTCCGCGTTCGCATTCGCTGTCCCGGCCGTTGCCCAGACGGGCCAGGAGGCGGCGGCGCAGGCCGCCAACCCGACAAATGACCAGACATCTGCTCCCGTCGAGGATCGCAGCGAGATCATCGTGACGGCGACCAAACGTTCGTCGCGAGTTCAGGAAGTTCCCTTCTCGATCAACGCGCAGACCCAGGCCGACATCCAGCGCGCCCACGCCCAATCCCTTGAGGATATCAGCCGCAACGTCGCCGGCCTTACCGTTCAGAACCTCGGGCCGGGACAGAGCCAGGTTTCGATCCGCGGCGTGTCCGCCGGTCAAATCGCCCGCGACCAGCCAGGCGTGAAGGAACAGGTCGGCGTATACTTGGATGAATCGGTGACGTCGGTGTCGCTGTTCACGCCCGATTTCGACCTATTCGACCTGAACCGCGTGGAGACTCTGCGCGGCCCGCAAGGGACCCTGTTCGGGTCCGGCAGTGTCGGCGGCACTCTCCGCTACATCACCAACCAACCGAACGTGGATCGCACCGAAGGACAGGTGGAAGGTGACGTCAATGTCCTCGCGGGCGGTGATATCGGTTATTCGCTACGCGGCGCCGTCAACTTGCCGCTCGGCCCGACCGCTGCCCTGCGCGTCGTTGGTTACGGCACGCATTTTGGTGGTTTCATCGATTCAAAAGGCCCGTACAGCAAAAAGAATGTCAACGATGGTTCGCGCTTTGGCACGCGCGTTTCCCTGCTGTGGCAGCCGACGCCCGAATTGAAGATCACGCCCCGTTTCGTCTACCAAAAGGTCGAAGCCGGCGGATTCAACCGCGAAGACCATTACATCCTCTTCGACAATCAGTTCGTCTCGGGCGGCGACACTCTTGGCAAGCGCGAGCAATATTTGCTGTTCCGCGAGAAGTTCAGCGACAAGACGATGCTCGGCGACCTCGTCGCCAGCTACGATTTCGGCCCGGCCGAGCTGACCAGCGTGACCAGCTACCTGCACCGTAATATCCTTGTCAGCCGCGACGCGTCGGCTCTGACAGATTCCGTGTTTGTGAGTTTCGGGGGGCAGTTCCTGAACGCCAACGTCGACCTGCTAAATCCAGAGAACGACACGGTCGCGGATCCTGTGCGCTCGGCGGCAATCCTGAGCCATGCAGCGGACCCTTCGAATCTTCGGGATACAACGAAGCTGAAGCAATTCACGCAAGAGCTGAGGCTGTCCTCGACCGGCGCGGGCCCGTTCCAATGGGTGGTCGGCGGCTTCTACTCTGACGTCGATCGCAAATATCAACAGGTTTTGCCGACCCCCGGAGGAGACGCTGTCACCGACCTTTACCTCCAGGAGCTGTGTTTCGACTACGTTCTGCCGAATAAGGCGACGTGCGCGGTCAACGCTCCAAATCCGATCAATCGAGTTGCCCTTACGGCACCCGATCTCAGGAACGGTTTCTCCGCCAACTCGCCGTACAACGCGTCCCTGCCTTACAAGATTCATCAGCGAGCGCTGTTCGGCGAAGGCACCTATAACTTTGGTCAGTTCAAGCTGACCGCCGGAGCGCGCTGGTACACCTTCAACGAGAAGCGCGATTTCGTGTCCGGCGGCCTGTTCTCCGACATCAGCACGAATCTTGGCGACAAGACCAAGTCGAACGGCATCTCGCCGCGCATCATTGTCAGCTATGAGCCGAATCGGAATTTCAGCGTCAACCTGCAGGCGGCGAAGGGCTTCCGGCTTGGCGGGGTCAACGATCCGCTGAACGTGCCCTTGTGTACCGCTGAGGATCTGGAGATTTTCGGCGGCCAGGGCGCCTACAAGGACGAAACGCTGTGGAACTACGAAGCCGGCGTGAAATATTCCAAGCATGGCTTCACCTTCAACTCGGCCGTCTTCCACAACCAGATTCGCAACCTGCAGGTCACGCAGACGGCGGGAAGCTGCTCCTCGCGCGTGGTGTTCAACGTGCCGAAGGCCCACTCCACGGGCGTTGAAGCCGAGCTTGCCGTGCACCCCGTCCCCGGTCTCGAACTCTCGCTGTCCGGCAACGTCCAGAGCGCCAAATTCGATTCAACGGTGCTGACCGGTGCCGGCGCCGTCCTTGGCGGGATCGAAAAGGGCAATCGACTGCCGACCGTGCCAAAATTCCAGATCGCCGCGAGCGCGACCTACGGACAACGGCTCAATTCGGTCGCGGACTGGTCGGTCAACGCCAACGTTCAGCACATCGGCAATCGCTTCGGCGAGCCAGGCGACCAGGTCGCCGGCGCGGGACTGGTGTCCAACGCAGTCTTCTTCGATCCGGCAACCGGGAACTTCGGCTCGGGCGTGAACGATATCGGATCGCTGCGCCTTCCTGCCTACACGTTGGTTGGGGCGTCAGTTGGCGTGCATTGGGACAGCGGCCTCGATATCTCGGTCTACGTCAAAAACCTCTTCGACGAGAACCCGAAGCTGTCGATTGACCGTGAGCGCGGCCTGCGCGCCCGCTTCGGTTACCTGATCGGCCAACCGCGAACGATCGGCCTGACTGTCCGGCAGAGCTTTGGCGGGCGTCGTGCGGCAGCCCCGCTCCCGGAGCCGGTTGCGCCGCCGCCACCGCCAGTGGTCGAGGAGCCGGCTGCTCCGCCGCCGCCTCCCCCGCCGCCGCCCCCTCCGCCACCCAGCGGCGAACGCGGCTGATCGGAATGTAATGTTGAACGTGTCGCGCCGCTCGCTCCTGATTGGGGCGGGCGGCGCTGCCGTTTCACCCGCCGTCGCAAAGACCTACAAACGCGCAATGACAGAGCATGTCGCAATCATCGGCGCGGGTGCGTTCGGCGCCTGGACCGCGCATCACTTGCTCCAGAGCGGGCACAAGGTCACGTTGATCGATGCGCACGGGCCGGCGCACAGCCGGGCGTCGTCGGGCGGCGAATCCCGCCTGACCCGCGCCGCTTACGGCAAGGACGCGATCTACACCCGCATGGCGCGCGATTCGCTACCGCAGTGGCAGGCGCTGAGCGCGATTTCCGGACTGCCGATCTTCATCCCGGCCGGCATCCTGTTCTTCTTCGAGACCGACGAGCCATACCTCCACGACAGCATCGCCGCGCACCAGGAATTCGGCCTGCCGACCGAGGTCCTGAACGCGGCGGAAATGGCGCGGCGCTTCCCGATGATCGATTTCGACGGGGTGGTTGGCGGCCTGTACGAACCAGCGTTCGGCGTACTGATGGCCCGGCGCGCGGTGCAGACCCTGGTCGAGCGCTTCGTCCGCGCCGGCGGAACCTATCTCAAGAGTGCAGCACTTCCGCCGCTCCCGTCTGCGGAAACGCTTGAAGAAATCTGCATCACGTCCGGCGAGACCATTGGCGCCGATCGCTTCGTCTTCGCGTTGGGGCCATGGATGCCCAAGTTGTTTCCCGAGGTCATCGGCCCCCGAATCCAGCCGACGCGTCAGGAAGTCTTCTATTTCGCATCGCCGGCGGGCGATCGCCGGTTCCTGCCGGGCACGATGCCGGGCTGGGCGGACTTCAACGGCGGCGACATGTTCTACGGCACCCCCGATCTCGAGGGGCGTGGGGTCAAGTTCGCTTATGACCGGCACGGCGTCCCGGTCGATCCCGACACCCAGGACCGACGTCCGACGGAAGCAGCGCTGGCCGACGTAGTCGCATTCCGCGACCGGCGCTTTCCAGCGCTCAAGGGCGCACCGCTGATCGGGTCCGAGGTCTGCCAGTATGAGAATAGCTCGAACGGCGATTTCTTGATTGACGTGCACCCGCAGCTGGCGAACGTGCTGCTGGTCGGGGGCGGATCAGGTCACGGCTTCAAGCATGGCCCGGAAGTCGGCCGCTACGCCGCGCATCGGTTATTCAGCGAGGCAAATGCGGAACCGCGCTTCAGCCTCGCGACCAAAGGCGAGAGCCAGCACCGCGAAGTGCACTAGGGCGCCTTCGCCACCCCGACGAGCGCCGGCCGCAGCAACCGGTCGCGGATCATGTAGCCGGCCTGCATCTCCTCGACGATCGTGCCCGCCGCCGCCTGGTCCGTCGGGATTTCCATCATCGCCTGATGGCGGTGCGGGTCGAGCGCCTCGCCAACCGATTTGATCCGGCTGATGCCGTGGCGGGCGAACACCGATTCGATCTCCCGCGCGGTCGCCTCAATGCCGGCGAGGAACTGTGTCGCCGTCGTGTCGGCGCGAAGCTCGTCGCTTACCGCTACCAGTGCGCGTTCGAGGTGATCCTTGATCGCCAGCATGTCCTTGGCAAAGCTGGCCTGCGCATAAGCAGAGGCCTGCGTCTTTTCCTGCTCGAGACGGCGACGGACGTTCTGGATTTCCGCGGCCGCGTAGAGCGCCTTGTTGTTCGCATCCTCAAGCAGCCGCTCAAGTTCCGCGATGCGGTCTTCCTCGGTGAGCGCGGGCGAACCCTCCTCTGCGTCGTCGTGTAATTGCTCTTCGTCTTCGCCAATCATGCCATCAATCTCGTGAGTGCTTTCGCTGTAAAATCCACCATGGGGACCACGCGGGCATAGTTCAACCGCGTCGGCCCAATGACGCCGACCACGCCGACCACTTCCCCCTGGCTGCCGCGATAGGGCGCGGCGATCACCGACGAGCCCGACAGTGCGAACATCCGGTTCTCCGAACCGATGAAGATACGGCAGCCCGGCGCATCGCGCGCGCCTTCGAGCAAGCGGGCGATTTCCTGCGCCTCCTCGAGCTCGTCGAGCAGGCGCCGGACGCGGTCCAGATCGTCGGCGGCGGTCTCATCAATGAGGTTCGCCTGGCCGCGCACGATCAGCACCGGGCGGCGGGTACTGTCCTGCGTCCAGGCTGCCAGCCCGGAAGCGACCAGTTCGGCCGCGGCGGAGTCGATTGCCTCCTTGCGGTCGCGGATTTCGGCGCGAAGACGCGCCTCGGCCTCGGCCAAGGTTAGGCCGGACAGCCGCGCGTTGATGAAATTGCTGACCTCGATCAGCGCGCCGGGCGATGTCCCGGCTTCGAGCGACACCACGCGATTTTCGACCGTGCCGTCGGTGCCGACCAACACAGCCAGCGCCCGGGTGTCGCTGAGCGGCACGAAATTGAGTTGCTTCAGCCGCAGTTCCTGCTTCGGGGCGAGGACGATGCCAGCCGCCTGTGACAGGCCCGACAGCGCCGACGACGCGGCTGCCAGCGCGTCCTCGATCGGCTGGTCGCGGACGATCTTCCGCTCGATCTCGGCGCGCTCGCGCGGGTCGGGCGCGGACGCCTGCATGATGCCGTCGACGAACAGGCGGAGGCCGCTTTCGGTCGGGATGCGGCCGGCGGACGTATGCGGATGGGTCAGAAGCCCCCGCTCCTCCAGCTCCTGCATCACGCCGCGGATCGAAGCTGGCGACAGGCTGACACTGCCGACCAATGCCTTGGACCCGACCGGCGCGCCGCGCGCGAGGTAAGCCTCGACCACGTGGCCAAAGATATCGCGCATGCGGTCGGTGAGTTCGCCAATCGGCTGGGTCATGCGCGTGCATCTAGGATTGCGGCGCTCGGCGGTCTAGGGAGCGCCCGCACCAGTATCAGGAGACTCTGCCCTATGCGCCCGTCCGGACGCGCCCCCGACCAAATGCGCGAACTCACGTTCGAGCCCGGTTTTACCGTTCATGCCGAAGGCTCGTGCCTCGTCAGTTTCGGCCAAACGCGCGTGCTGTGCACCGCCAGCGTCGAGGACAAACTGCCGCCTTTCCTGCGCGGCAAGGGCCAGGGCTGGGTCACCGCCGAATATGGCATGCTGCCCCGTGCGACGCACACCCGCGGCAACCGCGAGGCGGCCAAGGGCAAGCAGTCGGGCCGCACTCAGGAAATCCAGCGGCTGATCGGCCGGTCGTTGCGCGCCGTGGTCGATCTAAAGGCGCTCGGTGAACGCCAGGTGATCGTCGATTGCGACGTCATCCAGGCCGATGGCGGCACGCGCACGGCGTCGATCTCCGGCGCCTGGGTCGCGCTTAGGATTGCCGTAGACAAGTTGCTTGCGGCGAAGACGATTGCGGCGGACCCGATACGCACGCAGGTGGCCGCGGTCAGCTGTGGCATCCACCAGGGCAATGCCGTGCTCGACCTCGACTATGACGAAGATTCGACCGCTGGCAGCGACGGCAATTTCGTGCTGACCGCCGATGGCGCGATCTGCGAAGCGCAGCTGACTGCCGAGGGCGAGACGTTCGACGAGGAAGGGTTGCTGCGGTTGCTTCGCCTCGCCCGCATCGGCTGTGACGAGATTTTCGCTGCGCAGCTGAAGGCGACCGGCCGAGGGGCAAAAGCGTGAGGCCGATCGGCCCGAAACTGGTCATCGCGACCCATAACCCCGGCAA
>Ga0268264_10005379_pt1 | contig 10843 bp, 10 predicted proteins | sample KBSSwiS32_FD_190357 | JGI IMG/M metagenome (GOLD analysis project Ga0268264, IMG submission 190357) | Switchgrass rhizosphere microbial communities from Kellogg Biological Station, Michigan, USA - KBS Switchgrass S3-2 (SPAdes) (version 2) | ecosystem: Host-associated > Plants > Roots >... | reverse complement strand
TGAACAACCAGTTAAAGACTTTGACTCCCGTCGGAATGGCGATAACCATGGTCATGATGCCGAAGAACGCGTTCACATTGGCACCAGCACCCATGGTAAAGAAGTGATGCAGCCAGACACTGAACGACAGGAACGTGATCGCCGCCAACGCCCAGACCATACTGGTATAGCCGAACAAGCGCTTACGCGAAAACGTCGCGACGACTTCGCTGAAGATACCGAAAGCCGGCAAAATCAATATGTAGACTTCGGGGTGGCCCCACGCCCAGATGAGGTTGACGTACATCATAGCGTTGCCACCGACGCCGGCCGTAAAGAAGTGCATGCCGAGCGTACGATCAAGGGCGAGTAAAGTCAGTGTGACGGTCAGAATGGGGAAGGCGAACAAGACCAGCACCATGGCACACAGGACGCTCCAGCAAAAGATCGGCATCTTCATTAAGCTCATCCCCTTGGCACGCATCTTTATAATGGTTACGAAGAAGTTGATACCTGATAATAGCGACCCGACGCCGGCTATCTGCAGCGCCCATATCCAATAATCGACACCGACCCCCGGGCTGTAAGCCAGCTCCGACAGCGGCGGGTATGCCAGCCAACCGGTAGCGCCGATTTCGCCGACCAACAGAGATAAGTTCATCAGAATCGCACCGGAAACGAACAGCCAAAATCCTAAGGAGTTCAGGAACGGGAAGGCAACGTCACGGGCACCTAACTGCAGCGGCACGACCAGGTTGATGATGCCGAACATCAGACCCATGGCCACAAAGAAAATCATGATGGTCCCGTGCGATGTAAATACCTGCTGATAGTGGTCGGCTGAGATAATGCCGTGCGAGGCCCCGACCGACGTGATCTGTTGTGAGCGCATCAATAACGCGTCGGCCACGCCGCGTAATAGCATCACCAGCGCCACCACGATATACATGACGCCGATTTTCTTGGGGTCGAGGCTGGTGAACCAGTTATGCCACAAGTAGCCCCACTTCTTAAAATAAGTTACGCCGATGATGATGCCGACTACTGCCAGGACCATCGTCACTTGAGCACCGGCCACGATGATGCCGTGGTTGAACTCGCTCCACTGTAACCGCCCTAATAGCGACGCGAAAATCTCCATCAATAATGTCCCTCTAAGCCGTGAATTGAACGTACCGCACTGTCGTCGCCCGTATAATCCACGTTCTGCGATCCAGCCATTGCCGGTGTCATGTACTTCAATACAACTTTATCATAAGGGCTTTGGGCGACGGTGTAGAACGCGACCTGATCATATTCGCTCGGCTGCGCCAGTTTGTTGTAGGTTTCGGCATTGAGTAACATCGAGGCGTTCCGCACACTGCCAACCCAGGTGTCGAAATCATTATCGTCGGTCGCATTCACCAGGAACTTCATGCCGGCGAAGCCTTTGCCGCTGATGTTGGCACTCGAGCCGTTATAGAGTCCCGGTACGGTGGCCATCAGGCTAAGCTGCGTGCTCATGCCGGCCATGGCATACACTTGGCCGCCGAGCTGCGGCACCCAGAATGAATTCATCGGCGCGTCGGCGGTAATCTGGAATTCCACCGGGGTGTCAGTGGGAATCTGTAAATAATTGACAGTAGCGATGCCTTGGTCGGGGTAGATGAACAGCCACTTCCAGTCCAACGCGATTACCTGGACCTTGAGCGGCTTCTTATCCGACACCAGTTTTTTATAGGGGTCGAGCTGATGCGAACTCTGCCACGCCAGCACCGCCAGCGCCAGGATGATGGCGCAGGGGAGCCCCCACCAGAGCGTTTCGAGCGCTGTGTTGTGGTCCCAATCAGGACGATACCTTGCTTTGGTGTTGCGTTCGTTGTATTTGGTGGCGATGGTGATGGTCATGACGAACACCGGGATAATCACCGCCAAACTTAGCAGCGTCGCATAAATCATTAGTTGGCGTTCTTTGTCGCCAACTACCCCGCGCGTATTCAATACCTGGAAGTTGTGATTCCTTAAGAGATAGCCGACAAGCAACGCTACGAGCAGGGGAATGATAACGAATAGCAGCGGCTTGAAGCGCCTCATCGAGTCGCCACCCCTATAGCGCGCATGCCCTGGCACCCTCCGCCGATAAACACAACCATATTGACTCTACTATAGCAGTTTTCGGTGTGGCGCGCGTCTAATTAACGAGGCTGGCGCTACTTGGTGCGCTCGCTGACTTTGCGCTGGTCGTCGGCGACCATTTCGTCCATCGCCCGATTTATATCGATGCCACGCTCCGCAGCGATGTACAAAACTTCAGCCAGAATGTCGGCCAGCTCGTTGCGGAAGTCGGCCTCCAGCGTCTTGGCGTCTTTACCGTCAGCCCATCGGTCGCCAGACAGCTGCAGTATTACTTTATTGAGGCTGCCGATCTGATAACTCAGATCCTTGGCAGCGACTTCCCACGTCCAGTGCCTGGTGCCTTGTTTGTCGTACTTGGCGAAACTGTTCTTAACCGCACTCGTCAGTTCTGATATGGTGTAGTCTTTCATCCAGCGAGTATAGCAAAATGCTCCGGATGGATTCGACCTTAACGGACCAACTAATTTATGGGCGTGACTTTTTTTCCGATTTTTCGTAAATTTTGCGAGCAGCGGCAACCTTGCCAGGCATTACATAAACATAATTAAAGAATTCATCAGTGAAATCTTTAACTTCATTTGCCTTTTCCATATCAACATTTTTTAACAAATCTTTTTGTGGATGGGCGCCCCAGTTACCAAAGATCCGAATATTGTGAGCCCAGTCCTTAATCTCGTCTGTAAGTTTTGGAATAATCTTTATTTGATCAATTAACTCAGCCTGTTGGTCAGCACCGAGTTGGATAAGGGCGTCTTGCAATGAACGCCTAAACATGCCGACCGCTGCTCTTGGCGAATTTACGGATAGGCATCGTAAGCCTTCTTCATAGTCAGATATTGCAGCTTTCGGAACAAACTCAACAAATTTCTCTTGTGCATATGTATTGCCATTAGGGTATTGAGCCACCCAGCCACTTATTTCAAGGTTTTGTTTTTCATCGTATGGGTTTTGCTTAGAATGAAATACTTTCAGGGTCAGTTTCTTGCACGGCTTACACCTGAAGATTACGTAGTTATATTGGTCTCTACTTTTTGCGGAATGATGCTCGTTAGAGACCAGCACGAGATGAGCACGAGCACCACAGTGCGGACATTCATCTATAAAGTCTGCACATTGCTTGTTTAGTAACTCGTTTATTGATTCACTGGTCATCTTTGAATCTTTCGTTAAAGAATCCATAACACCTGAGAAATATGCACGCATGTATCTAACTACTGCCGGACCTTTGGCTGGGGCGGAGGGATTCGAACCCCCGAATGCTGGTACCAAAAACCAGTGCCTTACTACTTGGCGACGCCCCAATATTCTGGACGATTCACGCACCCGGGAGAGGGCGGCGAAAAGTGTTAAAAACAGAGTAATTTTAGCAAAATTTGGCTTTTTTAGCCACCAACAGCTTGAATTGGTTTGCAAAATGAACTATTACCGGCGATACTGGGTTGAGGAGGAGGCGTGAGCCAGAGGCCAAAGAAGCAGCCGACATCGGTCAAATCGAGCAGCTGGATACCTTCATGGTGGAGGTCGGTGGTTATTTGCGTACTCGTTACTCTTGGTGTGGTTTCGCTCGTCGGTTTCATGTTCGCCCACTGGGCCGAACGACAATTATTAACGACCGACAACTGGGTTGCACTGGTCGCCCCGTTGCCGAAGAATGAATCGGTCGCGACCGCGATCAGCGACACCGCCGTCAACCGCATCATTGCCGCGGCCGATGTCCAGAGTAAGGTCGCCAGCGCGCTGCCGGACAAGGCAGCGTTTTTAGCCGGGCCGCTGACCGACCAGATTGATCAGCTCGCCACCAAAGTCACCAAGCAATTCATCATGAGCGATCAGTTCCAGTCGGTATGGATCACCGCCAACCGCACCGCCCAATCACGGCTCGTCAGCAACGCCCGCACCGGCAATAACTACGCCAGCGGCAACACGCCGGCCGCCAAGGCCCAGGCAGCGGCAAGCAGCAAAATCGCCAATTTCAAACTAGATTTATCATCGGTAAAATCGTCGGTCATCACGAGGCTCGGACCGATTGGTGACGCGTTGTTCAAGCATCAGTCGGCGGGTGGGGGTGATCAGGAAATCGCGCCGGCTGATGACTCTAGTAGCGCACCTGCGACGCTGATTCCGACCGCACCGGTAGAAGTCAATGTGGCCCTCAAGCAAAGTTCGGCCAACTTTAGTAAGATCGTGCGGCTGACTGATTTCATCAACGGCACATTCTGGCTATTGGGGCTGACCTGCCTGATCGGTGCCATCGCCCTGAGCGGTTCGCGCCGCCGACTACTATTGATTATAAGTATCACGCTGACGACGATCGCGCTGCTGCAGCTCATCGGGGTACGGGCGCTGCGGCCATCGATCATCAACCAGGTGCAGAACAGCGCCTATCAACCGGCTGCATCGGTTATTTATGATAGTCTGGTAGCGACGTTTAAGCGATCAGCCACGAATATATTCGTCGTCGGCACCGTCATCGCCATCATTTGCACCCTAACGAATCCGCGCCTGCTCGCGCGTAGTGATTGGGTGAGCAGCAAGCTTACAGCCGCTGGTAAAAGCCGGGTTGCCGGTTATATCCGCAGCGGCCGGGAGTTCATCGGCCGCAATACGGGTGTCATAATTGGTATCGGCGCATTCCTCGTACTGGTCTTCATGGCATTCGTCCCTGATTTCGACTGGCAGGGCGTGATAAGGGCACTCCTCGTCATCGGATTATTTGCCGGGTTGGTTATGTTGTTGGCTTTACGGCCAGTGATCAGGGGAAGGGATCCGCCCATGAAGCACGCACTATAAGGATCGGTGGAGCCTTATCAAATTTCGTTTACCACGTTCGTTTAAGTAAATAATAAGGAGAAAGTATGGATTCAGATACTCACATGCAAGCTCACTGGTGGGGGCTTACAATCCGTGGTATTTTTGCCATCCTGTTCGGAATCGCGGCGGTTTTCTGGCCGCAAATGACCTTGGTCACGCTGGTCTATTTGTTCAGCGCGTGGATCCTGGTTGACGGTGTGGTGCGCATCATCGTCGGTTTGGGTGGTATCGGTAAGCGCCACATGTGGCTGCTAACACTATTGGTCGGTTTGCTGCAGGTCGGCGTCGGTGTCTACCTGATCCGTCACCCGTACGTTTCGTTCGCCACCCTGATCCTGCTGATCAGCTTCACACTAATCATCGGCGGTGTCATCGGTGTCGTCAGCAGCCTGTCTGATACCACGTCGACCGGCAAGACGCTCGGCGTCGTCAGCGGCGTCGTTGCTGCTCTGGCCGGCATCCTGCTGTTGTTCCAGCCCGCCAGCGCCGGTGTGGCGTTCGTCTGGATCATCGGTTTGTTCGCCCTGATCGACGGCCCGCTTTTGATCGCGCTGTCGTTGGACGTCAAACGCGTAGAAGAAGCAGCCGCAGCCGCGCCTGCCCGTCGCCGCTAGTAAAATCTAGCGCAACAAAAAAGGCCCCGGCGCACGGGGCCTTTTTTTATTTATATATGTCGGGGGCTAGAAGTGGTCGCGAACGTGATCGAAGCTGTAATCCCAACTGGCGTTGGCTTTCTTGTGCGGGTTGAAAATGTGGTCTGGATCAAAGATGTCTTTGAGCTCGCGGAACAGTTTGACGATGTCGCGGCCGTACATTTCTTCCAGCCACGGACCGCGTACCAGGCCGTCGTTGTGCTCACCGCTCAGTGACCCCTTATATTTCAATACAAGCTCGTCGACTTCGCGCATCGCCGGCTTGAGCTTGGCGCGCTCTTTTCTATCCTCCAACTTCATCAGCGGGATGATGTGGAAGTTGCCGTCGCCCATGTGCCCGGCGATGGTGGCCAGGAATTTGTACTTTTTCAAAATAACTCGCAGTTCGGGCAGGAACTGAGGCAGATACGGCGGATTGACGACCAGATCGTCGATGAACGGCGCAGTGTGCTTATCTTTAACCTTCTTGCGTAAAAGTTGAAAACTTTCACGGCGCATGATCCAGAATTTACGCTCCTTGGCTTCGGTTTCGTCTTCTTCGAACAGCGATTCGTGGTTGTAGGGACGCATATCGACGCGAAGCTGGTGGACCTTGCCGGCGACTTCGGCCGGCGTATCGGCGGTGAACTCGATCAACAGGACCATCTTAGGGATGCCGCGGCGGAACATCAGTAGATCCGGCAGCAGCTGGAAGCCAAGCTTGATCATGCCGCCCCAACCGAGTGTCTTGCGGAAGTAAAAGAACAGCTTGAAGCTCAGCATCAGCGTATAGTTGTCAAAGCCTTCGAATGTGGCGGGATGGTGCTGCATTACGGTGTTGATAACATCGCCGAGGTCGTCGAGCGACCGCAGGAACATCACTAAGCTGCCGGAGTGCTTGGGGTTCTTGACCAGCCGGAATTTCGCCTCGGTCGTAAAGCCCAAGGTGCCCTGGGCACCGATAATGGCTTGGGTCAGGTCAAAGATACCGGTCTCGCGGTCCCAGATGTTCCACAGATTGTAACCAGTCGAGTTCTTGGTCACGTTGGGCTTGGCGGCCTTGATCTTGTCATAGTTCTTATCGACCAGCTCGAACACCTGCCGATAAATCCGGCCCTCGTAATCCTTTTGCTTCATCTTCTTCTGCAGATCGGCTTTGTTGAGCGGCTTGACCACATATTCTTTGCCGTCACCGAAGATGACTTTGAGCTCTTTGACGAACTTCTCGGTCTTGCCGAACTCGAGTGATTTTTCGCCACCGGAGTTGTTATTGACCATGCCACCGACGGTACAGAGCTGCCTTGATGCCGGATAGGGCGGCAACAGGGCGCCGTGCTTGAAGGTAGCGACCTCGAAATCACGGTAAAACACGCCCGGCTGGGTAGTCGCTTCGGTCGGGGTGACCTTGCCAATGGTGGTGAAGTGCTTGTTGAAATCGACGATGACGGAGTCGTTGATGGCACCACCGGACATGTCGGTGCCGGCACTGCGGGCGGTCAGCGACAAATCCTTGTGGTGCTTCTTGTGCTCGTTGACCACTTTGACCAGCGTCTGGACATCAGCCGAATCAATCGGAGAGGCGACTAATTTAGGGTGGATTTCGAACAGGGAGGCGTCGTGGCTATAAAACTCTTTGGCCTCAGCACTGGTATCAAGCTCACCTTTAAAACCGCTGGCGCGGAGCGCATCAATCACATCGTCCATAATTTGCTCTAAGCTTAACCGCAAAAGCCCCTCGAGGGCAAGTGGCTTATGCTTTTCGTAATAATGTTGTTACAATAACGCTAATGCTACAACTAAAGTCACCCGCGGTCTCCTAGCAGGGGCAAAAACACGGGCTAAAGGTAAAAATCATGGCTACAAAACAAGTTCTGATCGTCGGCGGCGGCTTCGGCGGGGTCAAGGCCGCCCTGGAACTGGAAAAGCACGAAGCGTTCAAGGTCACAATGCTGTCCGACCGGCCCGATTTCCGCTATTATCCATCGCTCTACCACACCGCTACCGGCGGCTCGCGCAATGTGTCGACTATCCCGCTCGGTGAAGTCTTCGGCGGTAAGAAAGTATCCGTTATCATCGGTAAGGCTGCCAAGTTGCACCGCGAGAACCACACCGTCACCACCGAAGAAAGTCGTGAAATCAAGTATGATATTTTGGTCCTGGCACTCGGCGTCGTGACGAATTACTTCGGTATCAAGGGCCTGGACACATTCTCGTACGGCATCAAGTCGCTTGATGACGCCGAAGAGCTTAAAGCCCATCTACAGAACCAGTTGATCGATGAGCGCAAGCCCGACCTCAATTACATCGTCGTTGGCGGCGGCCCCAGTGGCATCGAACTGGCGGGCGAGTTACCGCACTACATGCACGAACTTATGAAGAAGCACGGCGTGACCGACCGTAAAATCCATGTCGATTTGATTGAAGGGGCGCCGAGATTGATGCCGCGTATGCCGGAATCGGTATCACGCGCACTCAGCAGACAACTGAAGAAAGCCGGTGTGACCGTTATCACCGGAAAGCCGGTACAGGCTGAGAGCGCCGACGCGCTGATGGTCGGCGGCAAACCGATCCGAAGCCATACTGTTATCTGGACGGCCGGCGTTACCAACCATCCGTTCTTCAAGGAAAATGGCTTTATGATGACCCAGAAAGGCAAGGTGCAGGTCGATCAACTGTTACAGGCTTGGCCAGGTATCTTCGTCATCGGTGATAATGCCGACACGCCGTACAGCGGAATGGCACAGACGGCGCTGCATGATGCCAAGACCGTCGCCCATAATTTGATCCGACACGTCGAGGGCAAACAACCGTACGCCTATCAGCCCAAGAAGCCGATTTACGTTACTCCGGCCGGACCGAAGTGGGCCGCCGTCGTCTGGGGCCCACTACATTTGTATGGCTGGCTCGGCTACAGTATGCGCCGCGCCGCCGACTGGATCGGCTATCACGATATGGAACCGTGGTGGAAAGCCACCGGCCGCTTCCTGGCCGAAGGCGTCAAGGAAGACTAAACCGGCGCGAAACGACCTCCTCGAGCATTAACGGAGGCAAAACCCTCTTTTTTGTGAGTTTTCTCCTAGTGTCAAGCAATTCACCTCGCTACTGTTAACGTATAACTAACAGATATGATAGGAGAACGCATGAGTGATTCGAACCGTTCGATGCAGTCTAACGGTCCGGCTTTTGCCCTAGGACTGCTTCTGGGAGTCGGAATTGGCGTACTCGCCACCCACCCTCGCGCACGCCAGTGGATGAACGATCGTGCAGAGTGGGCCAGGACCGACGGCAAAGAAGCCTATGAAAATGTTAAAGGTCATGCGGCGGAAGGGTTTGAGGCAGTAAAGACGAGCGCCCGCAATATCAAGGGTGATGTGTCGGATTTACAGCAGAAATCAAAAGGGCGCGGGGACGCCTAAGTGAAGCATAAACGGGGGGCGACATATTATGATGGCGCGCAACGTCCCTAGCGGCGAGCACGTCGGTAAGATTGGTATCGTCCGGGGTGGGCGGCTCAGTGAGTTCTTCTTGTATTGGCCCGCCATCAAGGCGGTGCGCCAGCAGTTTCCGAATGCAGAGCTCGTTTTATTCGGTGATGACTGGCAGAAGGGCTTTCTGCAGCATTACCCTGACGTCGTCGATCGCGTTGAAGTGCTGCCTTTTTATGTGCCTTTCGAAATGGTACGCCATGAGCAGCCACTCAAGCGTTTCCTGACTCGTATTGCCAAAGAGGATTTCGACCTGATTTTGCAGATGCAGGACGACGGCGTGGACACCAACCCGATGGTACTGGCCATGGGTCCAAAGATGAGCGCCGGCTTCGGCAGTCTCGAAGCCGAGCCGCTCGACGTGTCACTGCCATACATCACCCACCAACACGAAACCTTGCGTGCATTTGAGTTGCTCGAGGCCATCGGCATTAACGACTATTCCTTGCAGCCGGAGTTCAAGCTGAATCGTGCGGACCATGCTGGTTACAGCGATTATTATAAGTCCGACGGTCGGGAGCTCATCATCATCCACCCTGGTGCCAACGACCCCAGGCGCCGCTGGCCGACCGAAAACTTTGCTGAAACAGCTGATTACTTCATCAACCAGGGCTACCGAGTTATTATTACCGCCAATATCATAGAATATGCCATCGCTGAAGCTGTCTTATACGACATGGAGGAGCCGGCTGAAGCGCTTGTCGGCGTACTAAGCTTACCAGCCATGCTGGCGCTACAAAGCAAAGCGCGCCTATTGATAAGTAACGACACTGGTCCGCTGCAGGCAGCCCAGTCGGTCGGCACACCGTGCATCGGGCTGTACTGGGGGTTGAACGTCCTGCATAGCGGGCCTCTATATACCCAACGCCATCGCGCGCTGGTGGATTGGCAACTGTCATGCCCAGTCTGTGGCGACTCGACACTGCTTGATCGCTGGCCCGCGACGCTACCGGCACCAGGTGGCTGCAAACACGATGCGTCGCTGGTTCAGGACATCGAGCCGTTCGAAGTCATTGAAGCCGCTGAGCAATTACTGCTCGACACCGTTACCGGCACCTCTGTTTAGCGAAGTTATTTTTTGGGGCTTGGCGGTCGCTGTGGCGAGCGCGCTGCTGGCAGATCTTCAGGCTTATCTTTTTTAGCGTATTGGAATGGTCGGGCAATCATTTCTTCGAGCTTGGCCCGGTTGATACTGAACTGCCAACGGCGGTGAGTTACTACGCCGGCTTTCTTTAGCTTCTTAATCTCAGCCCCGACCGTCTCGCGCGTCAGACCGACCATGCTACTAAGATCCTGGACCTTCATCGGTACTTCGACGTGGCTGGTCGGCTCACCGCCGCTGCGTCCATAGTTTTCCTCAAGAAATTTAAGCGTATGTAGAATCTTTTCGGTTGCCTTGGGCTGCTCGACGGAATTGAGGCGCTCCAGCACATGATAATACGAATGCGATAAGATCTGACACATCTCAAAGCAGGCTTGGTTGTTGGTTATCAATAAATTTTGCAGATCCTCAACTGGAACTATATATAGTTCGCACGCCGAGGAGGCAGAGTGAAAATATGAAGAAGTTTCGTCATCGTCAAACAAAACGCCAACAGGGAAGAGGTTGCCGCGGGTCGCATAAGACATGATGCGCTCGGAACCACTCGGGGTAATATCATACGCTTTGACGTACCCAAGCTTGACCATGAACACACCTGGTGGCTTTTCCCCCTGGAACAAGATCACCTGGTCCTTCTCGTAACGCTTCGCCGGATATTTGGCGAAGAAGTCCCTTAGTACGTTACTCACTACTTAATGGTACGCTCTAACACCCCTGTA
>Ga0268264_10005378_pt1 | contig 10845 bp, 8 predicted proteins | sample KBSSwiS32_FD_190357 | JGI IMG/M metagenome (GOLD analysis project Ga0268264, IMG submission 190357) | Switchgrass rhizosphere microbial communities from Kellogg Biological Station, Michigan, USA - KBS Switchgrass S3-2 (SPAdes) (version 2) | ecosystem: Host-associated > Plants > Roots >... | reverse complement strand
TTACCACTTTTAAGCCATATAGTTTAACCTATGCGCTTTGTTATGGGGTCCAGGCACACAGCGCCCGATGAGCGACTGCAACTCTGCGATATTCAGTACGAACCATCGAACGGCATTCTCGCAAACCCGATTGCGCGTTGCAGGGCTGTGCTGGGCGGTATTGACCTTCGCGATGTCAGCCGACGCGAAGCCCGCCACCGATTGCCCACTGCGAGATCAACCCTACTCGATCGACAGTCCGCTGATCGACGTCCTGCTGAAGCCGGAAGCTCGACTGGAAGTTGAGCGAGCCGCTCCGTCTTTGTTGAAACATGCCCCCCAAATGATGCTGGGGACCACACCACCGACGTTTTCGACGATTATCACTCTGCGCTCCCTGGCCGGATTCGAGCGACTACCCGAAGACGCTCTGGTGCCGGTCAACGATGCCTTGGCCGCGCTGTCGATCACCCCGGCCGAACGTGAGGCGCGTTGTGCGCGCTACGACATCGAACGCCCGCGTTTGGATATTCCGGCAGGCAAGCCCCGACTCTTGCTGTTCGGGAAGATCAATGGATTCCGGGACACACCCTCCGTAGAGGCCGCCAGTAGCGCGCTTCAGGCAATGGCCGAACGCAATCACTGGGCGCTGGTATCAACCGATAAGGGCGGAATGATCACGCCGTCGGTGCTAAAGCAGTTCGATGCGGTCATCTGGAATAACATCAGCGGCGACGTGCTGACATTGACCCAACGCAACGCCTTGCGGAACTATATCGAAAAAGGGGGTGGCTTTGTAGCCTTCCACGGCTCCGGAGGCGATCCCGTCTATTTCTGGGATTGGTATGCGGACACGCTGATTGGCGCGCGCTTTTTAGGACATCCCTTTGCGCCACAACTCCAGGATGCACGCATATTGGTCGAGGATGAGCGAGATCCCATTGCGCACGAACTGGCCCCTGGCTGGACCCTGAATGACGAGTGGTATTCGTTCAAAACCAATCCACGTGCCAGCGGTGCCCACGTGATCGCGACGTTGGATGAATCGAGCTACTCACCCAAGGGTTTCGGGAATCAGGATTTGCGCATGGGCGATCACCCGATTGCCTGGACTCGGTGCATCAACCGGGGACGATCATTCTATTCTGCCATTGGACATCGGCCGCAGACATATTCAGACCCTCACAATGTTGCGTTGTTGGAGCACGCCATTGTCTGGGCGGCGGGTGGGGGCAAAGCAGACAAAGACCGCTGCCCTTGATGACGAGTCGGGGACGAGCGGCGGTACACATCCTTTGTAAAATGGCCACGCAACTTCCAAGAAAATAGGCACAATGGTGTTTGCGCGCCGTCACCCCCGCTACCCATTGCCCGAGATCTGCTTCCATGACCCAAACACTCACTGACATTGCCCTGACGCGAATCGACGGTACTCCAACCTCGCTGGCACGCTTCAAAGGCAAGGTGCTGCTGGTGGTCAATGTGGCGTCCCAGTGCGGTTTGACGCCTCAGTACGAGCGAATCGAGAGCCTGTATGCAAGTCGGCGCGCCCGGGGACTCGAGGTACTGGGCTTTCCCGCCAACAACTTTGGGGGTCAGGAACCCGGCAGCGAACAGGAAATTCAGACTTTCTGCACGACTCACTACGATGTCACCTTCCCGCTGTTCGCTAAGATTTCTGTCGTAGGTCGCGATCAGCATCCTCTGTATGCGCAATTGACGGCGGCACAGCCCAAGGCGATCGGCGACGGACCCTTCCGCGAACGTCTCAAAGGATACGGTATCGGCTCCGCCGCACCGGGCGACGTACTATGGAATTTCGAAAAATTCCTGATCAATCGCAAGGGCGAGGTCGTGGCGCGGTTTGCACCCGATGTGACGGCGGATGACCCGCGTCTGGTGGCCGCAATCGATGCGGAGCTGGCCGCCGGCAGTTGAATAGCCGGACTGCCGGATCTTTCCGCAGCCAACAATGCGCGCCTCACCGTCGGTTGCCTCGCTATGGATGATCGGTTCGAGCCTGGCATTTGCCGGGATGGCCGCCTGTATCAAGCTTGCAAGCCAACATGATGTGGCGATCGTTCAGATCGTGTTGTTTCGAGGGCTCATCTCCGTCGCCGTCGTCGGTGGCTTTCTTCTCTGGCGCGGCATTCCATTCGCGACACCTCACTGGAGGGCGCATGCGGAGCGCGGAATTGTCGGATTTCTCGGCACGCTCACGTACGTTGCCGCGGTCGCAATGCTTCCGCTGCCGAGCGCGGTCACCCTCAACTACACATCTCCCGCCTTCCTGGCGCTGTTACTCCTGATTGTGCATCGGGAGCGGCCTGAACCGTTGCTGCTCCTGAGTATGGTCGCGGGCCTCGGCGGCATAATCCTCCTGCTGCGCCCCAGTTATGACACTTCACAATTGCTGGGGGGTGCTGTTGCCATCGCCTCGGCCATTTTTGCGGCTATCACCGCGCTCAACATCCGAGCGCTGGGTCGCCTCGATGAACCTGCATCGCGAGCCGTGTTCTTTTTCTCTCTGAGTATCGTGATCGGGGCATTGCCGTGGTTTTGGCTGAGCCACCCGGCATCACTGGATCCCGAGGGCGCGGTGTACGTACTGGGTGCCGGACTCGCGGGTATCGCGGGGCATGTGATGCTGACGCTTGCCTACCAGGGAGGCCACACGATGCTGGTCGCGCTGCTGGGGTACTCTCAGATCGTATTCACGACCCTGCTCGGTATGGCGATGTGGAATGATCGCCCCAAGCTGCTCGCCTGGGTCGGAATGGGACTGGTGATGGCCAGTGGCATCGTCACGCGCCTCTCGAGTCAAGCTGACGCGGATTCGCCAACGATCACCACCGACCAGCTCAAATCACCTCATGGACGCATCGCACGGAGCTCAACCCGACCGATGCAAAGCGACTGATGCTGGCGGGCGTCTCCATTACGTGCCCTCAACCTAACGGATTCTTCCGCGCAATCTGTCCCAAATGGGCGAGGCTCGGCTTGGGAGTTCGCGCGAACGTTTTCCGGTCGACGGCAACCAGGCCGAAGTGCGGATGGAAACCGAGCAGCCACTCGAAATTATCCAGGAGTGACCAGTGTATGTAGCCGAGAACTGGAACGCCTTCGGTCATCACCCGGCGCATGCTGGCGATCGCTCCATCGATGTAGCGCACGCGCTGCGTATCGTCATTGGTGACGATACCGTTTTCAGTGATCAGGATCGGCTTGCCGGTGCCCTCGTGGATATATCGGACGGCATTTCCCAAGGCCTCTGGATAAACCTCCCGTCCCAAGAAATCCTTTTCAGCCTCTTTCGCGGGCGTGACCGTCCCGTTGGGACCGATCACTTCCCGGTTGTAATTCTGCACGCCGACAAAGTCACAATTTCGCCTGGCCGCTTCCATCCAGGCTGCATAGGTGTGGTTGCGTATTTCGTCGATGCGCGTTGCAGGCTCGCTGGCCTGAAAATCCACCACCGCCAAAGTAACGCCGACAGGTAGGTCGCTGCGCACGGCCTTGATCGCTGCAAAACCTGCATCATGAGCGGCAATCAGGGGCTGCAGGTACTGATCACTGTCCATAACCGTCAAGTAGGGCTCGAAGCGGTCCGAACCCATGCGCCTCGCTGCCGCGGCCTGCATCCTGGTCTTCGCCGCCAACAGGGACGCGGCGAACGACTGCCCCCGAAGCAGACGGTCAACCTGCGGCTCGTTCAAGGTGCAAGCGAACTCGATTCCCTGGGCGATTTTGCGTGCGGCCCGGTCGCAAAAGCGGGCGAAAACCTGTGGCGCGTCCCCTCGCAACCAGCCACCGCTGGCTGCAAACCAGGCCGGAGTGGTGTAGTGGTTGAAGGTGACGACCGGGCGGATGCCTTTGGCATGACAACAGTCGACGACGCGAAGGTAGTAGTCCAGGGAAGCCTCCGAAAACTGCCCCTCATTCGGCTCAATACGCGCCCACTCGAGTGAAAAGCGGTAGGTATTCAAGCCTGCAGCGGCGATGAGCCCGATGTCCTCCGCGAACCGATGGTAACTATCGCACGCGTCCCCGGAGCGCTGCGCGAACAGAGTCGGCTTGACGTTCTCCATGACCCAATAGTCCGAGTTGACATTGTTGCCCTCAATTTGATGTCCCGCGGTGGCAACTCCCCAAAGGAAGGACTTCTGCCCTCGGGGGCCACCCGCTCTCGCGTTGGGCCATGCTTGGCAGCCCGCCACGGCACCCGACAGGGCCCCCGCCAACACAGCTCGTCGCGTTACGTTTGCTTTCTCCTCACTCATTGTGCACCTGTCAAAATTGGACGAACACGCATCCTGCGCGCCTGTCACGTGAGGCCCGCTGACCTGTCTCGATCAGCCCTTGCCGATCTGTAGAGGGCTACGGACCGCGCCAGGGCCCGCTGGGCGATACACCCCAGGGATTGATTGTTGGCGCCTGCAGCCGTTCGTCGCGGGCCAGACATAACGCAACGGGAATGGCGAACAGGAGAAACAACGCGAGAAACACGATCCAGCCTACGAGACGGCCCGATGCGGAAGGATTCACTCCGCCCAGATGTTGTGTTGGCAAAGTCACGATAGCCCCCATTTGACTTCGGAATGCAGGTTTAGTGCGTGCTGCGTCAGTTCACGGCGGTCTTCCTTGCGGCTGTCGTCATGAACTGCACCGGCCCGATGAGGCCCGAGGGTCGCAGGGGCGCATTGGCCGGATAGGTTGAGAAAATCGTGAAAGTCAGCTTTTGGGCGCCCGGCTGCGCATCGCCGATCAGGCGGTTCATCCACAGGTCGGCAACACGAACTTCCAAAGTGTTGCGAGAACGCTTTGCTACAGCGCCGATGTCGACGCGAAACGGTGGCTTCCAAGGTGTGCCAACGAGCTTCCCGTTGACGTACACCTCGGCAACCTCGCCCACACGTCCGAGATCGAGCCAGAGGGGTGCTTTCCCTTTGACGCCGGCCGGTCGGGAGAATGTGGTTGTGTAGGTGGCGATGCCTGAGAAATATTTAACTCCGGGGTCGGAGTGCTCGGTAAGAGACGTTAGCTGCGGCAGTCGAATCGATTCCGGTGCTCCGCGCCCTGCCTGGAATCGGACAGTCCATGGCCCGTGCAACTCGCCTGCGGGCACGAGCGGCGAGGCGGATACACTCAGGGCTGTTACCGTCGCAGGTTCGCGGAATACAACGAAGAAGGAATCTTCCGGGGCCATCTCCAGGGGGATCACCGTCTCACCCGCCTCGATTCGGTAGGTGACAGGCTCGCGCGTTCCAGTGTCGGCGCGCCAGATCTCGGGTTTCTTGTTGCCAACGCGGAAGTGGACCTCGAGTTTCTCGGAACGGTCCCTGCGGTTGTTGAGGTAGTACACATCGCCATCGCTCAAACTACGGTGCACAAACAGCACTTGGGTGTCGGTGGCGGCTGAGCTATAACTAAAGTCCGGTGCGATCCCTAAATCTGCGAGTGCCTGCTCCAGATTTCCTCCGGGCACGATGCGACCCTTACCAACTGTGTTCACGCCTCCACGCGCCCAGAGACGGCTCACCAGGTGGTTGAACTCGTTGGGATCATCTTTGAGACTCGGCGACGTCACTGGCGCGTTGCCTATGACAATACCGCCAGCCTCGACGAACTCGGCGATGAGGCGCAGGACAGGTAACGTCATGCGCTGACTGGATGTTCCGAGGTACAGCGCACGGTAGCTCGCGCCACCTTTGCTCACGATCCGATCACCTTCCACCGAAAGTGTATCCAGCAACATGTCGGCGTTCACAAAGTCGTAGGCGTAGCGGACCGGCTCATCGCCATGTAACGCAGTCAAAGGACCCTCTTCACCGACAAAGTACGCCACGTCCGCGACATTGCGCCCCTGTTGCAGCAAAAAGCTGTTGCGGCTGATGTAGTCGATCCAGGGTCTGGCCATCTCGGCCCAGGTCTCGAGTCGAGTGAAATACTGGCCGAAAACAGCCAGGGAGATGCCTGGCGGTTGATCGAGCGGCTGGTGCACCGAAGTGTGGATCACGGGTCGATTGATGCCGTTGGCAAACTCCAGGTCGATTATGCGGCGCAGATCCGAAGGCGCGAACGCCCAGGGTTTCATCATGCTGGTCATTGACTCGGCGGCAGCGAGATTCCGTCCATAGACGTGCGCCACGGAGGCCGCGCCGCGCATGTCGGCCAATGCGCTCTGGTTCGGTGCCTCGTCTCGTGGAAATGTCCACAGTGCCGCCATCGGTATGTCGGCATGGGCGCGCATGGTCATATCGTCGCCCAGCGAGGTGTATCCGCCCTCCTGAGATTCACCGTACACCTTCAAACCCGCTTCATGGGCGGAACGGGCGATTTCGCCATAGTGCTCACTGGCAATGAGATCGGCCAAGGTCCTGCGGAAGTCGTACAGAAAGGCGTCGCTTTGTGCGCGCGAGCCGACGATGACGCCGGTGAGAGTGGGAAGCCATGGCCGCGGATCGTAGCCGCGCAACCGCTGGAACTGTTGGATCAATTCGGGCGTCCAGTTTGATGCTCCCACCTCGATGCTGTCAGTCAGAAGGCCTCGCACACCCTGTGAGCCAAAGAGGTCAGGTCCCGTTGCCTGTCGATACATCTCGAGCAGATGTTGCATGTAACCTCGCACCACTCGCGCATCGTACTTGTCGACCTCGAGGCCGGTTGCCTCCAGCGCGGCCGGATGATTGGTCACACCGAGAAGCGAATATCCCAGACGCAGCACTCGCCAATGGCCTGCCGGGGCAGTCCAATCGAGCACTCCTTCAGGGCTCATGCGAGCGGTGAGATCCACTACTTTGTCGGCGCGAACCCCAGGCTCGGAAGGATTGGCCTGGTCGGAGAGAGCAGCGTAATCTGGTGCTACATCAAAGCCCGCTTTCACTTCAAACTGATTGACCCGGCCGAGCGGTGACAGATGAAGGTCGGCAATGCGCACCGAGTTGATTTGACGGGCACCAACGCGGGGACTTACGACGACGCGAAACTCTCGCGCGGTCACAGGTGCAAAACTGATTGTCGTGGGCACAAAGCTGAGAGGCAGATCAGCAATTCGACGCCAGCCCGTTCCGTCCCGCACTTCGAGGCGCGGTAGTAACCGCGTTTCCGTGAACATGATCTTCGCGTTGCGAATGAACAAAGTGGCTGAACGGATCGTCTGCGGCGATTCATAACTCATGAGCACGACGGGAGGTTCTCCCGGCGCCGCCGCTGGCACGGTGACGCTGGTTTCCAGGCTCGCGTCCAACAGCGCTGCGGAATCTACTGCCTCACCCGAGGCCGACGTGTAGCGCGGATCGGGAATAGCAGGTACTGCCTCTTCCGGATAGGCGACTACTGCGGCATCAGCGTAGTAGACCTGCTGCTGGTTACTCGAGGCCATGGCTTGGTACGGCCCGGTGACAGTCGGCGGCTGTGGCAACGTACCGCGAAAGTGCCGGCCACCGCGAATCGGTATCTCGCTCCAGACCAACTTCTTCATCGCGTCTGGAGGGCTCACCCACGGACCGCCGCTCTCACTCCAACCCGGCGATGATGCGATGGTCATCTCCAGCCCGAGTCGGTTTGCGGTGTCGGCGGCGAAACGAAAGGCGTCCTGCCACGGCGGCGTCATGAAGACCAACCGTTGCGGGACCACGCTGCGTTGAGTCAGTCCAACATCGAAATGCTGTACTCCGCCAATACCGACGCGCTTCATCCAGGCGAGGTCGGCTGCGATTCCGTCCTTGGTGATGTTGCCGTTGATCCAATGCCACCAGACCCGTGGCCGGGCGCCGTCGGGCGGATTGGCGAATTGGCTGGCTAGAGTATCTGCGGTCGCGGCCTCCTCGGCGGGTGTTGGGGCAGCAGCGCGTGTCGGGGCGGCGCCGGGTGTCGAGGCAGCGGCGGTTGCCATGAGGAGCAGCGCGATCGCTACGCCCGCCTGCAGCACCTGCGGCTGCTGTTTGCGCCACTGCCGTGTCATGGGCTCAACATCCCCAGATCGGCCAGCCATCCTTCGAGCAGGGTCGGCCAGATGCGCAGTGTGGGCTCGGTCATTCCAAATCCGAGTCCGTGGTGGCCTTTTCCGAAGATGTGCATCTCAACCGGAACGTGAGCGGCATGCAAAGCACGGTACATGATCACCGAATCCTCGGAATCCACCAATTCGTCACTCGCGGTGTGGAATATGAAGGTCGGGGGCGTACGCGAGGTCACATTCTCGGCGGGACGAATCTGCCGTCGCATTTGCTCGTCCGGATGCGGTCCCAGGAGTTGAATGCGACGACCGTGGGTCTCTTCCAGTGTGATTGCGGCATACACCAGGACCGCGAAATTCGGACGACTGCTCACCTGATCGACCGGATCGGCTGCCTGCGGATTGCCCTCATCGAAGAGGGTTTCGGTCATGGCAGTCAGATGGCCCCCGGCGGAGAAGCCGATCATGCCGATGCGATCAGGGTTGATCACGTACTCGCGGGCGTGCGATCGAACCCAGCGCACGGCACGCTGGGCATCCTGCAATTGCACAGGATGCTTGTAGCCCGCGCTGACGAGCCGATATGTCAGGACGAATGCGGTGACACCGTGTGCCGCAAACCAATCCGCAACCTCGCGGCCTTCCTGACCAGTAGCCAACCCCTGGTAGCCACCTCCCGGGGCAACAATCACGGCTGTTCCGTTTGTCGGCGCACCGTCCGGAGCTACGACAGTCAGCGTAGGAATGTCATCTTGTTTGCTGCCCGTCGCTCCGGGAGCTCCATCGGGCCACAATGGAATCGTGCGCAACTCGAACGCCAGGTGCGAGTTCCGTGAAATTGGAGTAATCGGGCGCGGTGGGTTGGCCGAGGCCACCGCTCCGGGAGTCCGGCTCAGCTCTTCGTCGATCGACTTCAGCACGGGATCCGTCAGCAGATTGGGTATATAGGTCTGCAGGGAGCGCAGGCTCATGGGCCGCGCTTGTTCGATCTGCGGATTGATGAGGGCGGGGACCTGATGCTCCAACACCTTGTGGGCCGCAGGGTTGTCGAGCAACTCACCTACAGTCGAATCCACTGTCAGCGGCTGCGCCGCCCGAGCCACCGACAGCACACCCACGAGCATCCACCAGAGCCATCGGAACGAGCGCTTTGCGATCACTGCACGGACTCCTGCCAAACTTGCCGAAAGTAGGGACTGAGCTGCGCCACGCGCGCATAACAGCCGGGATCGATCATGCACACGGGGCACCAATGGCCCCCGGCCAGCATCAGATTGGCGGACATGTCGAATTCGTGTCCCAGCGGACAGCGCCAGGGCAGCTTCGCGTAAGGATTGGCCACATGGTCCGCCAGGCATTGCCCGCCGCGGAAATCCGCCGCTGCACGTAGCTCCGACAGCTTCCAGCTTTCCTTGGGCTGGCCCGCATCGTAACCATGCTCCAACAGCTGCGGGGTTCGCGTGGGGGCGCTGAGCTCGTACCGATCCCAGTCGCCGATTGAGCTCCACGCGGCGCGTGAGCCGAAGTACGCTTCGATCTGCTCAGTCTGGTCGTGTTTCAACCAGTAGGCTGAGCCGCCTTCGGACTCGGCCAACTCGCGAATCCGCTTGTGGATGAGACCAGGTGCGTACCGACCGACGAGCTTCACCAGGAAAGGAACGGCCTGGGCGAGCTGGTGCATGAAATCCGCAAGCGATTCGCTGCGATAGGGAATCAGCCGCTGCAACTCGTCTGAGTCTGCATACCATTGCCCATGAAAGTTTCGGGTGGCGAACCAGTTGGGACGAACAATGGTGCGGTAATCGCGTATTCCGAGAGTGGCGAACATCTGCTGCATGAATTCATGATTGACGACGCGACACGAAGCACCGCCGCCGATGTTGTAGAACCCTCTCCAGAAGGTCTCCGGCACACCTGGATCGCATATATTGGCCAATAACCTGCCCGAATCTCGCGCCGTCACCCATTCAAACACGCCGTTGAATGGGTTGTGGAACATGATCGGGTCGAACACTTTCCAGATTTGCAGGTGGGCAATGGCGGTCTGGCGCAGAGACACCCAGTAGCGCAGGCCGGAATCGGCTATCAGGGCTTCAGCCTGGGTCTTGCTGACCGCATAGTGATCGAAGTGGCTGATTTTGATCGGGTCGCCGGTGCGACCCCAGTGAATCGGGGGCATTCGGCTACCGGTCTGGGCGACGGTCCCGATGTACACGAGCTTCACTTTGTCCGGATCAGGTTGCGCCTGGATAGCCCTGACAATGTTGGCAGCGCCTCCCACATTGACGCGTTGTGTGAGGTCGGGAAACCGGTCGGCCAAGGGGGACACGAGGCCACCGACATGTAACACCCAATCGACGCCGGTGACCGCGCGCAGTACGTCTTCGTATCGAGTCAGATCGCCCCAGACCACTTCAGCGCCGGACTGTCTGATGAGGGCCGCGGCAGCAGGCCTTTTTCGATCGTCCGGGTGAACGAAAATGCGGATCGCCGGCTCGTCTGTCCGCTCGCGCAGACAGCGCAAGACCTCCCGTCCCATATTGCCCGTCGCACCCGTCAGCAATACGGTCGGTTTGATCATCGATGAACTTCGAACTGGGCGTGCGCCGGGGCCTCGGCGTTCGTTCCAATCCACACATCAAAGGTGGCAGGGTCCTGGACCCAGGCCGCATCAGCCGTGCTCCAATATTGGAGATCGTGGCCGGACAGCGTGAAGCTGATGTGCCGGGTTTCCTGGGGAGCAAGCGTGATTCGTTGAAATCCCTTCAGCTCACGCACCGGGCGCAGCGCCCTGCCGGAGCGCTGGTGGATGTATAGCTGCACCACTTCATCGCCCGAGCGATTGCCACTGTTGGTGACATCAATCGACACCTGTACCGGGGCGCCAACGCGGATACTGTTTTGCTCAA
>Ga0268264_10005375_pt1 | contig 10849 bp, 10 predicted proteins | sample KBSSwiS32_FD_190357 | JGI IMG/M metagenome (GOLD analysis project Ga0268264, IMG submission 190357) | Switchgrass rhizosphere microbial communities from Kellogg Biological Station, Michigan, USA - KBS Switchgrass S3-2 (SPAdes) (version 2) | ecosystem: Host-associated > Plants > Roots >... | reverse complement strand
CAGGTAATTGATATACACCGGCTGCTTTACAAAATAACGTAGGTCTGGTATGATGCGAAAGCGGATACATTCCTGATCGGCCTGCCGCATCAAATCATAAATAACGGTTTCCTGTTCAGGTGCAATGGTTGAATAAATTTCATTGATATCCATTTCTTTCGAAACCATCATGGCGTTACGGATATTGCTCAGGATGGGGTAGTTGGAAAGTTCATGCACATTGAGCTCGTCTTCGCAGAAGCCTACTATCTGTGTATTCAGACTTTCTTCTTCAAGATAGGACGCCAGTTTTTTTGCGATATCATTGTAACCGAGAATAATGACCTTTCGTGAAAGGTGTTCGCCATGCCTGAAATAATGCCGCAGCATCAGGTAAATAAAACGGTTGATCAAAAGAAAAATACCGCTTCCCAGTATAACCGAAATAATAAAAATACGCGAAATATCAGTCTGGCGCAGGAAGAATAGATACATCATAATTACTGCTATCCACATAATATAAACACGCATTGTCTTTTTCGAAAATATCTCAAAAGACATAATATGGTACTCATTGTAAATCGCAGATATCCAGCACAACGCCAGCCACGAGGTATTCAGCAGCAACCAGAACCGGAAATAGTAGTTCACAAAATTGGCTGGTATTGTGCTAAAAACAAGCGTCAGCGATACAGCTAAATTCAGCGTCAGCAAATCAAGCCCGGCAATAGAGGCTTGCAGAAATCTGATAAATCGGCGGTTCATAATTGTGAATTAAGGTGAACCCAATTGAAATGTTTTTAAATGTCTTCAGCTGATGTTCCTGTTCTGTCCTTTACCCGGCAGTTTGATGTTGGATTGCATATTTTCCATCAAACTCCCTGATATACGCGGTTGTTTGTGCAATATTTCCCTTTGAAGAAGCACCAAACAAAATTGATTCAATGTTGGGCAGGCTGCAGACATATTCGATGGCATCTTTAGGATGAATGGCGCCGCCACCCAGCACCTGCATCGCAATGGCACGAACTTTTTTGGTTTTCAATACAGATTCGTATAATTCCTTCCCGCCCGACATCCGGAATCCTGCAAGATTAATAGAGGAGCAAATGATCGGATTTTCAATGCCCGCAACTTCCAGTTTTTGCAGGAGCAACGGCATATTCATGGTTATAAACCCGGCTTCTGCATTGTATTTTTTTTCTACATAGGCATGAAAGCCTTTTAATATATCTATCATGCCAAGCCCCAGCAGCAGGTCTGTGATCACATTTTGCAGGAAGATAACAGGTGTATTCAATCCTTTAAACATTTTCATTTCTGCATCTATGAGCAGCTCCATAATAGAGATATAATCTTTAGACAGGTATGCAACACCGCCTTTGAACAAAGAGCCAAAAAAATTGCCCGGTACATATTGTTTCAAGGTGCCCGTAATACCCAACTCTGTCACAGCATTGGCATACTTATGGGCATAGGGCATGCAGGGAAAAATGTTGAAATCGCTGTATTTGCCCGGATCGGCTCTTATGATATCGCATATATTGGCGATCCTATCGTGTGTGGTACACATAAACGTATTAATCCCGGTGCTCCTGGCTATGTTAAGGGTATTGATAATAGCACTGTCATCTTTAAACTGAATGGATTGCGCACGCGATTTTTCATCCGAAATATGATTGACTGCAAAAAACTGGTTGTCTCCAAATAGTATTCTTTCCATTATTGCTATATTGATTGTTAGTTAATTTGAAATGGCCGCGCGATCCCTGATAAGCGAGATAACTTTATCGGTATCCCATGCCGATTGAAATGTGTTGATGGTATTGGGAACCTTACCCTCTACCGCTTTTATAAAATAATCCAGTTGAGACGAATATTCCTCGCCCCGGAGGTAAAAATCAACGGGCTCAGTAAGCGCCGTCAGGTATTTTACGTTCCAGCCTTTTTCATAGCCGGCGGGGCATTCGGCCGTTTTAAAAAACACTTTAAGTTCGTTTGCATCACAAATGATTTTTCCCCTGCTGCCCTGGATGGTGATGGAAGTAGACATTTTACGATAGGTTTCATCGCTCCAGTTGACCGATAAAGTGCCCGACAGTGCAGGGCTCACTTCCAGCAATGCAAAAACGGAATCCTCTACGCTTTTGGAATAAAAAGATTTCAGCTGGCTGCCTTTTACTTTTGTTACCGGCCCGAACATATAATTGATGAGATCTATGACATGTGAAGCATAATCCATCAGGCAGCCACCGCCTTCACGTGGATCGGCCCGCCAGTTGCCCTGGTTAGATCTGATAACAACCGGGCCATACGATTCGCCTTCAAAATGAAACAGCTCTCCCAGGAATCCGCCATCAATAAGTTTCTTCACTTCCCGGAAGGTTCCGAGGAATTTATTATGGTAGCCAACCTGGTTGACCAGTTTTTTTTCTTTGGCCAGTTCAACAAGCGTCTTCCCTTCTTCCACGGTCATGCACAGTGGCTTTTCGGCAAATACATGCTTACCCTGGTCCAGTATTTTTTTCACCATGCCTGCATGGAATTTTGTAGGAACAGCCACTACTACTGCATCAGGTTTGGATGAAGCCAGCATTTCTTCATAGTCAGTGAACCCGGGGAAGGAAGAATATTTTTTAAACACGTCGAGTACCATTTTGGACGTATCACTTACGCCGACAACTTCTACGCCGGGATGCGCACCCAGTATAGCCAAATGCGAGATGCCCATTTTGCCGGCACCGATTAAAGCAACTTTTGTCATTTTATTTATTTAACACGTTTGATGAATAAGATATGCAGCATTACATCTTTCAGGAATACTAATTGATTTTTGGTATTTCTCCGGAAAATTTCCGGGCGATGGAAAATACGTATAAACCATTCGAGTCTTAGCTTGATCCATATTTTTGCAGGCCGGGAACTGTTCCCCGCATACCAGTCGAATACATTTCCAATAGTGCTGATGATACGGGCGTTTACTTTGTCTTTATGTTCATAGGCCCATTTTTCCTGCTTGGGCGCAGTAAGACCCACAAACAATACATCGGGCCTGAAAGCATTGATATGCTGTACAATGGCAGCATTATCGTGTTCTGTAAAGATCGGTTTGAATGGTGGTGAGTAACTGCCCAGGCTGACGCTCGGGTATTCCTTTGCAGCCCGGGCCGTCATTTTTTCAAGCGTGGCAGGTGAAGACCCCATGAAGAAAACCCGCCAGTTATTCTTGTTGGCTTTATCCATGAAATAATCAAAACAATCCTGCCCTGCAATCTTTTTTATGTTTTTACCATGGATAAGTAAAGATCCAACGGCCACACCCATGCCATCCAGCACCAGCAGATCTGTATTTTGCAAAGCTTCCTGCAGGAACTGATCTTTTGTTGCCAGCCCATACGTGTTGGGGCTAAAAGTATTGAGTAAGATCTTGTCTACATTTTCCGGAACATCATTAAGTGAAGACGTAAAAACATCATAACCCAGCACACGCCTGGTTTTATATTTCCCAGCTACCATATTTATTTCTTTTAGTGGTTGTAGTTTTTGAGGTGAATAATATGCTCACTATGTTTCAATTCGTATTAGAACACATCGGCCGCAGGTAATAGCTGTTGTCCTGCATTACCGGAATACATATGCCCGGCCATTCCATTTTCCTTCCACAGAAAAAACGAGATTTTTTTCATTTAATATTTTATCTCCAAACGTTACATACAGAACCGCGTTTTTTGTGTTGTTATAGGACCCATTCGAAAAAAAACGCATGTACTCATCTAAATCAGATTGTTCTGTTACCGGCCTGTTCACCCTATCGATTGAATTGTTTGATTTAACCGGCAATATCCATGGATCATATATCTGCAGAACGAATGGTTCATACGATTTATTTTTAAGTTTCCATTCAATGATATCTTTGAACTGATGCGTTTTTTCCTGCTCTGCAAGTATGGGTTTTGCGATGCTGCCGAGCACCGGTACGCGTACTCCTTTTTTTATTGCCAGCAGGCAGACGGTGAGTAATAAGACCCCGGCAAGAGAAAGTTTTCGCAGCCAGGGGAAATCCGGTATATCAGATGCTGTTGCAGATGCTGTTACAAAGCTGCAAATCATCAATACAAAAACAACATAGGTGGGTGAGCCACTGCCGCTGCCCAATGGCAGCAGGGCTGTGCCTGCAATAAGTGCCGCTATTACCCTGTTTCCTGCAACAATCATATTAATAGCACAAACAACTACCCATATCATCAGTACAGGCAATTGCCAGTACAGGAAAAGAATTGACAGCAGTGCCACAAAACTGCAAAGAGTTAATTTTTGCGATATCGGTTTAAAAACGGCGCTTGCTGCCCATACTGATAATATCATTGCCACTACGGATACAGAACCCGCTACTTCTGCCATTTTAAAAGAAACAACAAGACCATCGGTTAAAGCCCGCAGGCTCTTAAGTTCTTTGGCGTGTAATATAATTTTGGCAAATCCAAGGGTAAGCAATAGTGCAATAACCAGGCCCGTGTAGTCTGCTTTTCTGAATGGCTTTTGCAGTTGCAATAAATAGCCGACAAGAAAACTGCAAAATACCAGCAACGCAAACGTGTGATACAGGCTGATGATAAAGGTGGCGATCGCAGTCAGCACCAGTATTTTTAATGTCAGGTTCTTTTGCTGCCAGCCAATGGTAGTCAGCAATGCTACATATAACTGGAAGGGGCCGTAAAAAACACCGTGCAAATGAAAAAGGTATATGTAACCTGCAAAAAAACAGGCGCCGGTTATAAATGAAATCAAAGAAAAAAATATTTTGTTCCTGGCAGCAAAAAACAACAGGAGGAAAGAAGAGATAGCAAATATCCAGTTAATCAGTTGTTGTAAATATATATTGCCAGACAAATGATATCCCAGCCATGCAGCGGCCATACCTAAAGGCCGGAACGTTTCAATTCCTATTACCTGTTTTGTCAGCGTATCCCACAAACTAACTTTATTGAACACAACAATCCACAAGAACGATTCGTTGTGGTTGTCAAAAGGGAAACCCAGGAAAAAGCAGAAACTCAGGCCGGCGATTGTCAGCAGCGCATAGATCGCCGGTTTGGTGGCAATAGGCCGAGAGCTCAACTGACTTTTTGCGGATTGCATGTTGTTCGTTTAAAATTGCTGCAGTGTGTTATTCATTTTCTGATAAACTCAGCATATTTCGCAAGATGTTCTGCAAGATGATCCGTTGTCTCAAAACGATCTTTTATTTTTTTTGCAGGAGAACCACCATAAATTGAATAAGATTCTACATCTTTTGTTACCAGTGAGCCTGCCGCAATAATGCTTCCTGTTCCAATTCTAATGCCGCCCAATATAGTTGATCCATAACCAATCCATACATCGTCTTCGATAGTAGTGAGCTGGTCAAGCCCCTTCCAGTTATAATCAGGGTCGCGTATTTGCGAGGCCATCCTTATAGGCATCCCTGCCTGCTGGTAATGATGATCGTATCTGCCGATTATACCTACTTTATTGCCCAAGATCACATAATCGCCGATAACGCAATCTGCTTCGATGGATGAATCTCTCCCGATATAAAATTTTTTACCAATTACAAGTTTGCTCTTGGCCCAGAGCCGCACCCGGGCACCGGCATGAAAGCCTTTGCCAATGGTATACCTGCGCCATTTTATTTTTACCAGGTACAGGTCCCGTAATTTTTTCAGCCATTGAATCATAGTAACAATTTCTATACTGCGGCAATTGTATGCAACTGCCTGGTTTCTGATCGTTATTTTATGCCCATCATTGAAAATATGCGTGTCTTTATCCGGCTCGTCAAATTATTTTTTCTGAGGAAAAGCGTATCTATCTTTTTATCAACCAGGGTTGTTGGCGGAAAAATGAAATCTTTTTTATTGCTTTGATCCAATACCGGCTTATACCTGTTATAACCGAAGGTATTGGAACCTTCTTTGGTAAACCCAATATTGATTGTTTTGCTCTGCACGGGGTAGAGCGTTACCATTTTATGTTTGAACTGGTAATAAAACAGCCTGATATCCCATGCCCTTATCTTACCTTCCATTGTGTGAAGCAGCATCCTGGTAAGATCACTGCCGCCTGTTTTATTAAACAAACGCTGTTGTTGCCTGTCTTTGGCAAATTGAGCAAAGTCTTTCATGTCCCAATCTACCCGTTTTATTTTGGAGCTCCAGCTGCCCCAGCCCCAACTCCAGGAACGATGCGTAAAATAGCCGTCATATTGATATCCCTCGGGTACATTGTTCACGAACGCAAACCCGCTTACGCTCAGCACTTCAGGAGCGTCCTGGTACCGTGTAAGCGCCTGGTTCATGAACACAAGAAAATTTTCTGAGAACACCACGTCATCTTCCAGTATAATGAACTGCTCGCAGGTTGATTCTATTTCTTTTATGCCGTTGATAATATTGTAGTCAACACCCATGTTGGTTTGCCGTTCCACTATCCGCGTTGATCTGAACTGGTTAACGGATTGCAGGAACCTCCTTACAACGGCAACGTTTTCGGTGTCCGTGTCGTTTTTCGGTGCGTCCGAAAAAACAACCAGGTCGGATTCAGCCGACAGTTCACAGGCAGCCAGGGAGGCCAGGCATTTTTTCAGACTGTTGATTCTTTTATACGTAAATAAAACAATGGTGGCTGTTTTCATAAATGCCGATACTTCGTTTGTTAATTAAGACGTTTGCCCAATACCCTCCTGATAAGCATGCTTTTAAAAAAGCCCCCTACCAGTTTTGCAACATCCAATGCATAGTAAACAGGAGGTATGGCTGAATTTTTTTTTGACCATTTCCACCTGATAGCAAGATTATTGGTAGAAAGCAGGGAAAACAATGAACGGTAAAATTGCCCGAAGGTTACTTTATGAATGGTATGGTCCCACCCGGTATTGAGCCTGCTGTTATAAACAATTGCGTTGGTGGCGATGTATACATCAATGCCTGCTTTGCGGCAGCGTATGCCATAATCTTCATCGGAACGGTATTGCGGGAAATTCTCTTCGTCCAGTAACCCTACTTTTTTTATCACGTACGCAGGAATCAGCAATCCGCGGGCAGAAATATTAATTGTTTTAAGATACTCTGTATTTTTTAACCGCGACAAATCTATTTCTTCTTCCCTGAAATTTTGTTTGATAAAAGGCGTCCATGCGCTGTGGTAAACACCAAGATGGCTTACCATTTTACTGTCTGGGTCATACGATAGTGAGCCGGTGATTGAATTCGGATGCCGGCCATGGAAATCAATTAAGTTTTGAATGTACGAACTGTCAAATGTTGTGTCGTTATTGACGTGCAGGATGAAGTCTTCATCTTTGATCTGCGGTTGGATGTGCCGAATAGCCGTATTGACACATTTGGTCCAGTAATATTTCCCGTCTCCTGTCAATATCGTTGCTTCCGGAAAATCGGCTTTGATCCTTTCGCTGGTGCCGTCAGTTGATCCATCATCCACCACTATTATCCTGTAATCTCTGTATGTCTGGTTCCGGATGGCTTCCAGGCACTGAACGGTGAAAGCGATGCGATTAAAAACCGGGACAATTATAAAAACCATAGTACTCTTTATTTTCGAAAAGCAGGCTGGGCCAGCCCATAACGTATATTTAATGCTAAAATTACCATAAGGGCAGTTTGAAGTTGAAATATCGGCCAAGATCTTCATCTGTCATTGCCCGGAACTTTTTTGAATAACACAACCCGGCTGCCACCCAGATAAAATAGTAATTAATATCGTACCCGGTAAAATCTTCGATGAAAAACAGTATCCACCTGAAAGCAAGGAACAGCGCCAACATTTTGCAAAGGAAATTATTGGAATAATTGATGGCAAAATAAGCCGCAGAAAAAAGCATGACAGCATACATTATTACTCCTATAATACCTGAATAAAGCAATATGTTTAAAAAACCTACCTCGGCTCCGGGCCGTCCTTTTCCCTGGCTTACTGATTCCTCAAAGTATTCAGTTTTATATGAACCCGTTCCTCCCTCGCCTGCAAAAAATGAATTATTGGTTCGCATAGAAGCAAATACTTCCTGGTAGAGAAATGTCCTGGTATCAACGGCAATATTTTTCTCAGACCCGTTGTCGTAGGAATATTCATACCGGTCAATATCATCAACGGGGTGAAAAATATTATACTGGTTGGTAACGCCTAACAGCAGAAATAATAGGGGGGTTGCCAAACAGGTAAAACTGATAAATTTTAAAAAACCTGTTGCTATATATTTCCTGACGTAATACAGGGAAATAATAGCAGTAGCAACCACAATGCGGATGATATTTGTTCTGAAATCAAAAGCAAGATAAATGGAAGTAAGTGCCACAATGAAGGTTAGCAACCGCCACTTAAATGCAAAATAAGGGCTGAGCAGAATAAAAAAGCTAACCGACATCACTATTCCGCGTGCAAACAACTCCCTGTCAGTATCTATGTTTAGTGTCAGGGGAATAATGATAAATCCAAATAAAAATATTTTGGTAGTAATCAGTTCAAACAGGCTTCTTGTTCTGTTGAATAACAGCCCAATGACCACCGCAAATGGTATTAGCAGAGAAAAAGAGGTGTTCAGGATAAGGTATTTCCAATCCCAGTAGTCTTCAGCGGCAAATGCTCCTCTGACAATAGTAATGACATTCCAGGCGATCATCAGTCTGAAAAAAACGATTACGCGCGGCGGCATGCTGGCTTGCCAGTTGAGCCTGTAGCTTAGCACCAGCAATAATATAAAAGAAATTATTTTGAGCGCAGCGGTAATATAGGTCGCATCAAGGCTCAGCTGCATTGAGACAAACATGTAGTCAATTGCATCTGAGAGCATGATACAGAGAAATGTAATTATGATAATTATCCTGGTGCTCATGAATAATTAACTATTGTATAGATTGAGGATGGCATTAACACTGTTTTCCATGTTAAAATGTACCGAAACAAAATCAAATGCGCTGTTCCCTTTTGCCGCGGCAACCACAGGATTGTTTTTTAAAAAGGTTATTTTACTGGCTATTTGCGCCGGGTTGTGATCAATTAAGAATCCATTATCATCATTTTTAATCAGATCAGTGAGGCCGGGCGAATTGTATAAAATGGACGGTAATTTACATGCCATCGCTTCAATGGCGGCAATGCTCAGACCTTCAAATTTAGAAGGCATAATAAAAACATCGGCTGCGATAAGGTATTTTCTTACATTTTCCTGATTACCCAGAAAAAGAATGTTGTCGCTTACATTCAGGGCGGCGGCTTGTTTTTCTTCTTCTGCCTCCAGATGACCAGTCCCCAGGTGTAAGTAGATGCAGGGGAACTCTTGAATAACAAGCGCCATAGCTTGAATAATGTCGGCGTGGTTTTTTACTTCGCTGCAACTGCCGGTTGAAACAACAACAAAATCTTGATCACAAATGGTGAGATCCTTTCTTGCAGCTTTTTTTTCATCGGCGGAAGCGGGGAAAAACCGGGCGGCGTTATACCAGTTGTTAATCCGTACGGAAGGGTTTTTATAATAATTAAGCTCATTGTTATATACACTTTCACCAATTGTTTGGAAGGTGGTTTTAAATAATTTCCTTGCACTCCATCTTTCCAGCCATGCCTTTGGCCAGGTAAAAGCACGGTTTCTGAAAACATTGTGGGGTGTCATAATGGTTTTTTTTCCTGCAAGTGCTGCACATACAGAAAAATACAGAAACACATCGGAGCGGTGGACATGCAACACGTCTACCTTCTCTTTTTTTATTAGCGAATAAATAGTACGCATATAGCTGACGATAAAAAAGGGGCTTTTGAACCCTTTTGGAAAGGGGAGCTGCAGAACGCTAATGCCCGCTTTTTCAAACTGGGAAACAAAATTGCCCTTCTTTGGTCCTGTGCCAACTGCAGTCATTTTGCAACCTTTTTGCTGAAATAAACCCGAAGCATTGAAATACATCATCTCTGCGCCCGAAAAATTTATTTCATTAAAAATGTGTAAAACATGCATAGTGTTTGCTTTGGTTTTGCAGTGATTTGAAATTATTAATAATGCAAAGCCCAGCTGATATTTTCTTTTATAATCCTGTTCGGGTTACCCACAGTAATGGAAGCAGCAGGAACATTATTGATAACGAGGCTTCCCATTCCCACAATACTCCCGGATTCTATAGTAACACCTTTAAGAATAATAGCTCTCGCACCTACCCAAACCTTATCCTTTATGACGATGGGTTTTTCCTTATTTATAATTTGTTTCTGTTCATTGTATATGGGATGTGTATCACTGCCCCAGATTTCTATAAAGTCTGCAAACAGGCAGCCGGCGCCAATACTGATTTCATTATCTGTGCCTACGTTTACAATTCGCACGCCTCCAAAAGTGGTTCCTTTCCCAATTTTAATTGTGCAGGAATTGCCTCTTATGGTTAATACTGCATTCCTTAGCATAACGCCATCCTCACATTGAATGGTATTATTGTTTCCTGATACTGTTATAATGGTATTTGAAATTTCCGTGTTCGTAATCGCCACCTTATTGCCTGTACCATCAATGAAAAAATCTGATTTTTCTGTACGGCCCGAGATATTTAATTGGTTTGCGTTCCCTTTTAACGAATAAAAAGATTGATAAAACATGGCAGGCACAGCAGCTTTGTTTCCCTTGCTGTTGCGGATGATAAAATTGAAGTACGATTTTGTTTTTGATAAAACCGAAAAAATCAATTTGACATTATTTTTCATGTACACGGTTTACGGTTCTTTTTTATCCTTCATAAACAGCTGCGCTGTTATGTATGTTCATCTGTTGAGGCATCCCTTTTACCAGTAAGTAGCGCCTTCTACTTTGTCGGCCTCCTTGGGGGTCTCAATT
>Ga0268264_10005374_pt1 | contig 10849 bp, 7 predicted proteins | sample KBSSwiS32_FD_190357 | JGI IMG/M metagenome (GOLD analysis project Ga0268264, IMG submission 190357) | Switchgrass rhizosphere microbial communities from Kellogg Biological Station, Michigan, USA - KBS Switchgrass S3-2 (SPAdes) (version 2) | ecosystem: Host-associated > Plants > Roots >... | reverse complement strand
CGTTGCTCCACCTTCCGTCAGGGGAGTTTCCAGGCGAGGGCCGGTCGCAACGCCGCGAATCCAGGCGCGATAACATGGACAAATCCCATGTCCATCAAGGGTTCTCCCGAAGGCGCGGCGTCCCCCCGCACGCGCTCGTCTGATTCCATCCCTGCGTCTACCCCGTCCGGTTCCCAGCCGCGGGTGTCGCGCGATCCACTCCCGGCCACCGCCAAATCGGCAGCCGCCATCCAGCGCGGCGTGCGCTACGTCAAGACGGGCCACGACAAGAGCGGGCGCGACGCCTCGCTCGCGCTCACCCGGCTCGACGACCGCCGCGTGCAGGTGACGGTGAACGTGAACGGGAAGGACGTCACCTACACGCTGGACCTCACGCACGCGGACGCGCGCCAGGCGTACGAGGACCTCACCAGGTTCCGCACCACGCGCGCGGATCTCCTCGCCGGCAAGCCGGCCAAGAGCGGCGTGGAGAAGGGGCCCGCGCCGGCGCAGGCGGCCCAGACCCCCGACGCTCCCAAGACCAAGACGAAGGTCGAGGTGAAGGGCACGGCCAAGCCCACCATCCAGAGCGGCACCAAGGGCCTCGAAGCCAGCGGATCCACCACCGTCAAGCACGGCGACACCAAGGTGGACGTGAAGGCGAACGGCAAGGCCGAACGCACCACCGCCACCAAGGACGGGAAGACCACCCGCACGGACACCCTGCAGGGCAGCGGCAACGTCGCCGTCACCACCAAGGTCGGCAACAACACCGTCACCGCCTCCGCGGGCGCGAAGGTGGACCGCACGGACGCGCGCACCACCGGCCCGGACGGCAAGGTGCAGTCGCGCACCCAGACCACGAACACCGTGCTCGACCAGAGCGCGCGGGTGACGGGCAAGGACCCGAAGAACACCGCCGGCGTGTCGGTGAAGGAGACGCGCGGCGAGAAGGTGGAGACGGACGCCTCCGGGAAGAAGACGGTCACCACCACCCGCGCCACGGACGTCGCGGCGGACGCCAGCGCCACCGCCAAGGTGGGCAAGGAAGCGAACCTCGACTGGTCCGCCTCCATCAACGTCCACGACGCCCACGCCCCGGGGGTGGACGAGAAGAACGTCCAGGCCAAGACGTCGGTGACGGTGGCGGACACCACGGGTCCGGACCAGTCGTCGGTCAAGGCGTCGGCGGGCGTCACCCGCGGCGACAAGGTGGAGACCGCGCCGGACGGGAAGAAGACCGTCACCCAGACGCGCTCCGACGACGAGGCCCTGAGTGCCTCCGTCACCCGCACCAGCGGCGAGACGGTGACCACCGCGTCCGGCAACGTCACCCGCAGCGACGCCAGCACCAGGGTCACCACCCCGGACGGGAAGACGGCCACCTCCTCGCAGACCAAGGTGGCCGCGGACGGGCAGGTCTCGGTGGCGGACAAGACCGGGCCGCAGCAGGGTTCGGTGACGGTGAAGGGGAGCGTCTCCCGCGACTCCAAGGTGGACACCACCAAGGACGGCGCCACCACCCGCACCGACAACGCGGCGCAGAGCGGGTCCGTGGCGGTCACCACCAAGACCACCAGCGGCGACAAGACCGTCAGCACCTCGACCCAGGTGGACGTCTCCTCCACCAGCACCGCCACCACCGGCCCGGACGGCAGCAAGACCTGGAGCGACGGCCGCTCGGTCGGCGTGACCGAGGCGGACACCGTCACCAAGGGCACCACCTCCGCCACAGCCAAGGTGCAGGTGAAGTCCTCCGAGTCGGAGAGCGGCGACGCCAAGGGCGTGAAGCAGCAGAAGGGGTCGCTCTCCGCGCAGGTGGACCTCACCGCCGGCTTCAAGGGCAACCGCAAGGTCGGCTTCACCGGCTCCGACTCGCGCGACTACACGCTGTCGCTGCCGGCGGGCCAGGCCCAGGCCCCGGCGCTGCCTTTGAACGCCGCCGCGGCGCAGGCGCTGCCGCAGGGCTCGACGTTCACCCTCACCGGCAAGGGCACGCTGGGCATCAACGGCGAGGCGGACGGCTTCAAGGGCGGCGTCTCCGAGGAGCGCTCGCTGCAGGTCAAGGTGGAGCGGGGCGAGGGCGCCAAGGTCACCGCCACCGTCGACCTGGGCCGGAAGGAGACGGACACCGAGTCCTTCGACAAGACCTTCGGCGACCCGAAGAAGCTGAACGCGCAGCTGTCGGCGAAGAACACCGGCAACGCCTCGCGCGGCCGCACCGAGCAGTTCTCCTTCGACCTCTCCAACCCCGCGCACCAGCAGGCGTACGACGCGCTCTTGCGCGGTGACCTCTCCCAGGCGCAGAAGCTGGGCGTCGGCAAGGAGCTGAAGAGCACCTCCGGCAAGGGCGACGAGCAGCAGCTCAAGGCGGGGATCAGCTTCAACAAGATCGGCGCCAGCGTGGAGCTGGACCGGAAGGACATCGACCCCTCCGACGACCGGATCCAGAAGGACCCCACGCGCAAGGCGATCACCGACGCGGCGCAGGCCAGGGGCCAGGACGTGCGGTGGATCGAGCGCGGCGGCGCGTGGGAGCTGGGCGGCGGCTACGACTACGGCGTCTCGCCCGGGGTGGCGGGCTTCGGCTTCGGCTTCGAGGCGAAGAAGGGGATGGAGTGGCGGTCGCTGGGGCCGAAGGTGGACGGCGAGGGCGGCGCGCCCGGCGTGGCGATGAACGCGGAGGAGGTGGACAAGATGCCCGCCGGCTCCGAGTTCTCGGTCCGCGGCCAGTCGAAGATCAGCGGCCGCGCCGGCGTGCTGGGCGGGTGGCAGGCGGGCGGCGGCGGCATCACCGTCTCCGCGGGCGTGGGCTTCGACGTGTCCAAGGGCAAGAGCCTGGACATGAACGTCCGGGTGCGGAAGCTGCCGGACGGCAAGGTCGAGGTGCGGCTGGACGAGCTGAAGAAGGACCAGTCCTCGGCGCAGTTCTCGGCGCGGCTGGGCGCGTCCGTCAACGGCGCGGAGCTGGCGGCGGCGGGCGGCTCCGTGCTGGGCGCGCTGGCGAAGAAGCCGGAGGTGGCGGAGAAGCTGGCGGGCCTCTCGAAGAGCCTCTCGGTGGAGTTCAAGGCCGGGAAGAGCCAGTCCGAGGAGGAGGGCAAGGGCCTGGTGTTCACGCTGGACCTGTCCAAGCCGGAGGCGCGCGCGGCGTACGACAAGCTGGTGCGCGGCAACCCGGACCCGGCGCTGGACGCGTCCGGGCAGGAGGACCGCGGCGTCCACCTCAACCAGAGCACGGAGCTGGCCTCGAAGCAGAAGGACAAAAACCTCTCGCTGAAGGTGGGCAACACCGAGCTGTTCGCGGCGACCGACTCGCGCAAGGACCTCACCGTCGAATCCACCACCGAGCAGAAGACGGAGCGGCTGGACGAGTCGGTGGCGGACCGGATGCGGTCCTCCATCTTCGGGCGGCGGCGGCACCTCAACTTCGACGCGGTGAGCCTGCGCACCGAGCGCGCGCCCACCGGCGAGAAGTTCATGAAGCTGTCGTACGAGGAGAACGACCGCTACACCTCGCGCGAGGAGCTGTCCGAGCGGCGCGCGCTGGCGAAGTCGCTGGGCGCCACGCCCACCCGGCCGGAGGTGGTGAAGGAGGAGCACGGCGGCGGGGTGATGCGGTGGATCTCCGGGTCGCACAACGACCACGGGAAGGTCAGCACCAGCATCGAGGCGTACATCACCGCCGCGGGCATCGAGAAGATCCGCACCTCGGGGCGGGACGCGCAGCTGAGCGCCTTCGGCGAGGCGATCAAGGACATGCACGGCAGTACCCCCGCCTGGAACGACCCGGCGACCTCGGGCCGCGCCCGCGAGCTGCTGGACGGCTACCGGACCGCGCCGAACAAGCAGCGCGACCAGTTCAAGCGGCAGTACGAGCAGGAGTTCGGCAAGGACCGCTTCAAGTCGGACGTGAAGGACTACGCGCGGGCCTCGGAGCTCGCCGACGCGCTCGCCAGGTCGAGCGACAACGCCAACCCCGCCACCTGGAACCGGACGTTCGCGGACCTGGCGCAGAAGATGGGCTTCAACTTCTTCGACTCGCTGTCCGCGATGAACAAGCTGGCCGGCGACAGCGAGGTGGTGGTCGGGAAGTACGTGATGAAGGGCCGCTCGGTGGACATCGAGATGGCCAGCGAGGGGGCCGTCAACAAGCCGCAGATCACCGGCGGCATGCCGGAGAGCGCGGAGGCGGCGCGCAACAGCGTCCGGAAGTGACGTCCATTTCACACACGAGAGCTGCGGAGTGGAAGTTGCCTGCGCTTCCACTCCGCATCAGTCGTGATCGCAGAATCATCAAGCTGCTTGCAGCAGTTCCACGGTACGCAGGATCTCGAACAAGAATTCCGTAACGGCGCGCGGGCAGTCTTTGCGGGTGGCGTCGAAACGAACCGTTCTTTCAAGTAGGCGGTGCTCTAGTCTTAGGTCTGGGGTGCCCCTAACGGGCGTCACCCGACATCCAAGCATCAGAGCCGCCTTCAATGCAGGTCGGGTATTCATGCCGTGGTGAATGTTGATCTTCTTCATGTGTTTCTCCTGTGTGGTTTGACTGCTCGCCTCCTGGATTGATTCCAGGGACGTCCTTCCCCAGGCCGCACGCTGCGGTGGGTAATTTCAAAGGCGTATCTCTTAAAGTTACAGGCGTCCGAGGCCTGGAAGCGTGGCCTCGATATCAGGCGCCATGCTCTTGAGGGCGCCACCGAGCAATGCTTCGCCGCGCTGTTCCAGATCGTAAAACGGAGCAACCGCGTCCGTTTCACCAATACGGCCAATCTCGATCCACCTCGGATCCAAGTACCGCCTGAAGAATGCCAAGACGGCGCGACCACCGCGCCTGCGGGTGAAGTCCAGGAGTGGCAGGTACAGTTCGAACGCGCCGGTCACCAAGACGATTTCCGGCGACTCGCGCTCGGCGAGCAACCCCATCATGTACGCAGCATAATGAGCCAGCGTCGAGGTCTGACCTCGCTCCACCTTGTCATCTCCAGGAGGATTGGAGACAAAGGTCGCTCGATAGTCGATGGGGTCGACCACGAATCCGATTTGTTTCAACGCCTCCACGAACCTCTGTTGAGATTCGGAACGGACGTCAACGGCCGCGGGGGCGAGAGAGGCGTCCGCATCGCTCAGGCCGAACGTCTTGCGTGCTTCTCCGAGACTCTTAAGGAGTTCACGATAATTAAGCGTTACTTGCCTTCCCTCGGACAGCTTCAGGCTCTCAACGAGTCGAAAGAGCCAGTGCGTATCGACGTAGTTCAGGCTGGTGGGCGGTCGCCCACCTGAAGTCGCAGCACGACGTACCATGAAACACCTACCTGTGTATGACTCTACGTAAAACAATGATTCTAAATTCAACCCCAACACCGCTACGCGGCCAGAGGGGTCAACACCAGCTTGTATAAAAGCCCAGAAGCCCGGTGTCAACTGGGCCGTCAGTACGGCTTCTGCCCGACGAAGTTCCCGGCCGGGTCGTAGTCGCAGATCCAGAGCTCCCAGTCCCGCGTGCCGCCGAACGGGGAGCTGGCGGCGGTGCAGGTCGCCCGCCCGCAGCCGACGGCGGTGGTGGCGCGCCAGACGAGCTGCGTGTAGTGGCCGCAGATCGAGCCGCACGTGTCGGTGGCGTAGTCGTAGTTCTGCGCCTCGGCGGCCCACCCCTGGACCACGCCCTGTGGGTTGCCGCTGCCCGCCGGGGAGAACGCCGCGATGTTCTCGCCGAAGTCGCCCAGGTTCGGGTTGTGGCTGAAGGTGCACTGGCCGGCCCACTGCTGGGCCAGCGACGCCGCCTCCTGCGACCAGTGGAGGGACGGCAGCGCGGGCGACGGCGCCGGCTGGGCGCTGGCCCGCACCTGGTTGTGCGCGTCGAGGAACGCCTGGTCCTGCGCGGAGAGCTCCGGACCGCACCCGGCGAGGAGCGGGAGCGCGGCGAGGGCGGCGAACGGTCGAGGAAAAGCGGGCATGGGCTGGTCTCCAGTAGTCAGCTGGAGCGATCCTACAGGTCCATGGGACGGACCGCGTCGCGACTGCTGGGATGCGCGCTGGCCGTGGCCTGCGTGGGCCCGGGCGCCGCGTCCCCTCCACCCGCCAAGGATTCGCCCGAGTCGGCTTTCGTGGACGCGCACAACCGCTCCCGCGCCAGGCACTGCGCGCCCCCGCTGCGCTGGTCGAGCGAGGTGGCCGCCAGCGCGCAGGCGTGGGCGGACGCCCTGGCGCGGCGCGGCTGCGTGCTCGACCACAGCCATGGGAAGTACGGCGAGAACCTCGCCTCCGGGACGTCGGGGTTCCTCACCCCGCAGTCGGTCGTGGACATGTGGTACCGCGAGGCCGGCGACTACCGGTACCAGCGCCCCGGCTTCTCGCCCGCCACCGGCCACTTCACGCAGGTGGTGTGGGTGAAGAGCGCCAGCCTCGGCTGCGGCATGGCGAAGTGCGCGGATTCGGAGGTGTGGGTCTGCCAGTACGACCCGCCCGGCAACTTCCTGGGCGCGTTCGAGCAGAACGTCCTCCCGGAGTCGTGCCGGAGATGAGCCGCTGGCCCGTCGCCATCGTGACGTTGTTCTGCGCCTCGTGCCGGCGGCACCCGCCCGCGGCGTCGTCCGGGGACGCGGGCGCGGCGCTCGCGGTGGCCTGGACCGCGCGGTCCTCCAGCGGGCGCGCCACCCTCCAGCAGCGCGGCGAAGACTCGTCGTGCGTCCTGGAGTCGTCCGGCGGCGCGGAGCCGTGGAGCGCCCCGGTCTGCGCGGCGAAGGCCGACCAGCTCGCCTTCGTCTCCGAGGACGGCGAGTGGTTGCTGGTGCTGGACCCGCTGCCGCCGGTGCGCGACGGCCAGTGGCAGGAGGCGGACGCCATCTCGCTCTTCCACCGCGGCGAGCTGCGGATCCGCGCCCCGGTGGGCGACCTCGTCCGCACCTCGAAGGACCTCCACTTCTTCATCGGCACCGTGGGCTGGCTGCGCGGGACGTCGGACCTGGCCGGCTCCCCGCCGCGGTACGGGCCGGGCGGCGACACGGTGGTGGGCGAGGTGGCGGACGGTTCGACCTTCTCGCTGCCGTTCGACGACCGGCCCCGCCCGCGCCCGCCGCCGCCTCCTCCGACTCCTCGAACGCCGCCTCCAACTCCGGCGGCCGCGGACACCGGGGAATCCCCCGCCCTCGCGGAGCCCAGGGCGTTCGACCGGACCAAGGAGCTGAACCGGGGCAAGCGCGCGATCCGCGAGCTGGTGGACGCCGGGAAGATGATCTCCGCCGTGGAGGAGCTGGAGCGGCTGCGAGGCCTCGTCCACGACGACGCGGCCATGGTGCGCGAGTTGGCGGACTTCGAGGGGAAGATCGCCATCCACCTCCTCGACATCGGCAACCCCTCCGAGGCGCGCCGCTTCGCCGGCATCGGCGTGGAGACGGACGCGGACGCGCCACGCCCGCGAGAAGCGGCGGGCCGGATCGCCTACGCGCGCAACGAGGTGCCGGCCGCGATGACCGAGTGGAACCGCGGCCTTCAGACGAACCCCGGCGACGACGTGCTCCGCCGGCTCGTCGCTCGCGGACAGACGGACACCGCCAGCCTGAAGGAGACGAGCAACCGCAGCTCCCAGCACTTCGTCCTCTCCTTCGACGGCCGCGAGGACCGGGAGACGGCGGACATCGCGCTCGCCTTGCTGGAGGAGGCGTACCAGAAGGTGCCCGCGGCGCTCTACGGCTTCACCCCCGAAGACCAGGTGCCGGTGGTGCTCTACCCGAACGAGGCGTTCGAACGGCTGGAGAAGCCGCGGTGGGCGGGGGGCTTCTTTGACGGGAAGGTGCGCACCGGCAGCGCCGGCGCCACCACCCACCAGGGGGCGTTCCGCGCGGTGCTGACCCACGAGTACGGCCACGCCGTCCTCCACCGGGCGACGCGGGGCCAGCGCGCGCCGAGCTGGTTCGACGAGGGCATGGCGCAGGTGGCCGCGAGGATCCTCCAGCCGGAGCCGGCGCTTACCTGCGGCTTTGGGCATCAGGTGCCGCTCGCATCGCTGGGCGGCGGGTTCGCCTCGCTCCCCGGCGACAACCGCCAGGTGCGCGCCGCGTACCTGACGGCGCGGCACGCGGTGGAGGGCCTGCTGGAGCGCAAGGGGCGCGCGGCGGTGCAGGACCTGATCAGGCGCGCTGGCGCGGGCGAGCCGTTCGACAAGGCCTTCGAACACGCCATCGGCCAGACCTACAGCGCCTTCCTCGAGGCGTTCGACAAGAAGGACTGCGCCGCTCAGAGCTGGAAGTAGAAGACCAAATCGGCCTCAATGTTTCTCGTTGCCTACATCGCCTACATTTCGGCACCCTAGAGCGTAGCCGCCAAGCTCTGGAAACAGTTCTTCATAAATGGTTCTCGCACCTCCCGGGACCTCCGGCCGATAATCGAACCGTGGCGACCACCATCGAACATCGAACGACCCCGCCCGCGAAGCCGGCGGCGGCCCCCCCACCGGCGCCCAAGCCGAAGCCGGCGGCCGCCGGCAAGCCCCAGGATGGCTTCGAGCCCGGGAAGTCGCTCAACAAGCTGGCCGACAAGGACTTCGCCAAGCTCGACGCCGGCAACCCGAAGCCGGGACCGATGACGAGCGCCGTCCTCAAGGACGTCAAGGCGCACGAGGAGGACAAGAACTACGGGGCCGAGATGGTCGGCAACCTGGCGAAGACCGGCGACCTGAACTCGGTCATCTCCCACCTGCCCGAGCCGACGAAGCACACGCAGGCCGCCGGGCGCATCGGGGTCACCACCACGAACGACCACGGCGTCCCCCAGTTCCTCGACGGCGTCACCCAGGCCGAGGAGAAGGGCCGGATCGACCCGAAGGCGGTCCTGTCGGAGGCCGCGAAGCACCCCGACAACTACGGCTGGCAGCAGGTGGCGAAGAAGACGGTGGACGCCGGCTCGGACGCCATCAACGACGCGAAGTCCGACTACGACAAGGCGCTCTCGAAGAAGGAGGAGGCCGACCAGAAGCTCAACCAGGAGCTGGCGGCCGTCGGCGGCGGGCTGGATTCCAAGCAGCGCCAGGCGTACATCGACGCCTACCACCACAAGAACCAGGACGCCTACAAGGACGAGCGCGAGGCTTCCGCGCACCTCGACGCGGAGCTGAAGAACTGGGGCCCGGCGCTCGAGGAGGCGGCGCGCACCAACGTCCCCAAGGACGCGTACAAGCACCTCTCGGACGTGAGCAAGGGCTACGAGTCCCTGGCCAAGAGCTCACACGCCGAGGACGCGCTGAAGTGGGCGTCCCGCACCGTCACCGACCAGCACCTCTCGTCGCTGTACGCCAAGGACGACCACAAGTTCGCCGACAAGGTCGAGAACGTCCTCACCGACGGGATCCAGCACGGGACCGCGGAGGCGCTGGCCCACAACAAGGGCGACGGCAAGGGGGCGGCCGCGGAGATCCGGGACATCCTGGGGCCCATCAAGACCGCGGCCTCGGTCGGGAAGGGTCTCTTCGGGCTCAAGAACCTGGGGGACAGCGTCAAGAACTTCCGCCAGGACCTGGAGAACGGCTACAAGACGTTCGACAAGCTCTCCCGCGGCGAGACCACGGCGCTCAAGGAGCTGCAGAGCTCCTGGGACAAGAAGAGCAAGCTGGGGAAGTCGATGGCCGCCGCCGGCCTGGCGCTCGGCGTGGCCTCGGCCGGAAACGACATCGCGAAAGGCAAGTTCGGCGCCGCGGTGGTGCAGCTGGCCGGACAGTCGCAGCAGATCGCCGAGCTGACCGCCCGCGCGCTGGGGACGTACGCGGAGGCGGGGAAGATCGCCGCGGGGGCCGCCGGCCGCGGCGCCGAGTTCCTGGCCCGCTTCGCGCCGGGCCTGGGCGTCCTCGCCTCGGGCGTGGCGCTCTACATGGACGGCAAGAACGCGCTCAAGGGCCACCCGGGCGCGATGATCTCCGTCGTCGGCGACGCGCTCTCGGCGGTGGGGAGCGCCATCGAGGTGATCCCCGGCGTGGGCACCGCCATCGGCGGGCTCATCAACGGGATCGGCGGCGCGGTCAGCTTCTTCGGAAACGCGCTGGATACGGTGCTCGGGTTGGGTCACCACGGCCAGTCGAAGACCAGCGAGGAGGAGGAGCTGCTCAAGAAGATCGGCCTCCCCGAGACCGTGTCCAAGGTGCTCTCGCACTCGGACCCGAAGATGCTCAAGAACCTTCACGACGCCGTGAAGGGCGCGGCGGATCCGGCCAAGGAGATGCAGCAGATCCTCGGGAAGTACCCGGAGTTCGCGTACAAGGGGCTCCCCGGAGAGGCGTACCGGCTCGTCGGCGACGCGCTCGACCTGGCGGACCGGTTGGGCGTCAAGGGCGGCAAGCTCTTCGAGTTCCTCAATCACCTCTCCAGCGCCGGGTCGCACATGGATGGGATCGGCCGCGACGGCTGGGGTCACCTGGTGGACGCCCTCGAGCACGTGCACGGCGAGCTGCAGGACCTCGGCGCCAAGGTCAGCCGCCAGCACCCCGGCGCGCAGGGCGCGAAGTTCGACCAGGTCTTCAACCCCAAGGCCCGCGCCCTCCTGGAGAAAGAGTTCCCCTGGTTGAAGGCGCTGCTCGGCTGATCAGAACTGGAAGTAGATGTACGGCTGCACCTCGAAGCCGGCGATCTTCCGCGCCACCAGCCCCAGCGCGACGAGCGCCGCCGCGCGCGCCAGCACCGGCGCGCGGTTGAAGGTCTGCACCGCCCACTCGTACGCGTTCTTGGGCAGCGCGTAGAGGCCGATCCCCACCCCGAGCGTGGCCCAGACCAGCCTCGACACGTTCGCCAGGCCCCAGGAGAAGTGCGAGAGCTGCTGGAACATGGCGAACGCGTGCTGGATGTCCGGCGCCCGGAAGAAGATGCGTGTCAGCGCCACGCAGGTGAAG